>ERZ857951.1087-NODE-1087-length-30915-cov-6.773493_pt1 | contig 30915 bp, 29 predicted proteins | sample MGYA00519759_ERZ857951 | MGnify/ENA primary metagenome ERZ857951 (study PRJEB31778, sample SAMEA3449377) | human gut metagenome | biome: human gut; feature: human-associated habitat; material: faeces | place: United Kingdom | collected 2010/2012 ...
CTGCCGTGCCTCGCTCGCCGTATCGGCACTTAGAATTGTGCGGTATTGCCTTAACGTAAAATCCGGCTGCATTTCTAGAAATAGACTATATTTTCGACTTTTCAGATACACCCCAAGGCCATATTAACACAATTTTAATGTTTGCTGGCAATACTGCATGTATTATAGCAGGCTTGCCGAAAAATGCAACTGGTCCCACCGTGTATGCCGTACACTTTGGTCACTTTATGCAAAACTGCGGCGGCTTTTGCAGCAGGTTCACCTGTTTTTACCCGCCAAAAAGCAAAGCGCGCACAGCCCTTTGTTCAGGCCATGCGCGCCGGATGGATATTTCTTTATTCTATTTTAATTATACATCCTGCAGTTCACCGCGGGAAAATGCTTTCAGGTAAGCATAGATGAAACCGTCCAAGTCGCCATCCATCACGGCCTGCACATTGCCGCTTTCATAGTTGGTACGGTGGTCCTTGACCAGGGTGTACGGCATGAACACATAACTGCGGATCTGGTGGCCCCAGGCGATTTCATTCTGCACACCCTTGATGTCATCCACCTTATCCTTGTGCTGCTGCAGAGCGATCTGGTACAGCTTGGCTTTCAGCATTTCCATGGCGTACTCACGGTTCTGCAGCTGGCTGCGCTGGGTCTGGCAGGAAGTGACAATGCCGGTGGGCTTGTGGATCAAACGCACAGCGGAAGACGTTTTGTTGATGTGCTGGCCGCCTGCACCGGAAGAACGGTAAACCTGCATTTCAATATCCGCCGGGTTGATCTCGACTTTAATATTGTTATCCAGTTCCGGCATAACCTCCAGGCTGGAAAAGCTGGTCTGGCGGCGGGCGTTGGCATCAAACGGGCTGATGCGCACCAGGCGGTGCACGCCGTTTTCACTTTTCAGCATACCGTAAGCGTTGGCACCCTTAATCATCATAGAAGCGGACTTGATACCGGCTTCATCGCCTTCCAGCACATCCAGAACTTCCACGGTGTAGCCGTGGGCTTCGGCCCAGCGGGTGTACATACGGGTCAGCATCTCGGCCCAGTCCTGTGCTTCGGTGCCGCCGGTGCCTGCATGGAAAGTCAGGATAGCGTTGGAATGGTCGTACTCGCCGTTCAGCATGGTCATCAGCTGCAGTTCGTCAATGGATTTCTCCACGCCGTTCACAGCTTCTTCGCCTTCTGCTGCCAGAGAGGGATCATTTTCTTCCTCAATCATTTCCAGCAGGGTCTGGGCTTCCTCGTACTGGGTGGAAAGTTTGCCGAAGCGCTCCAGCTTATTTTTCACTTCGCCCATCTCGCCGATGACTTTCTGGCTTTTTTCCTGGTCATCATAAAAACCGGGCAACGTCATCTGGTGTTCCAGCTCTGCCAGGCGCTTTTCGCTCGCTTCAATGGAAAGGGCATCGCGCAGGTCGTTTACCGCAGTTTCCAGCCCGCCGAGCTTAAATTTCAATTCGTCAATGGTGATCATATTTGCTACCCCTTGGTCAATCATTAAAAATAAAGATACGCATAAATCAAGATGCTATCAGTATAACGCAAATCTTATTTCTTGTAAAGAGGTATAAAACACACGGCATGATCTGCACGTTACAGGCGTGCAGATTAAAATCGGCTTCTACTTTTTTGATACACACCAGCTATCGGCAGGCCAAAATCTGCAAATATTCTGCAAAAATCCGCTTTCTGCCCGCTTATTCACGAAAAGTTCTTTGCTTTCCATGGACATATGGTGTATAATATGGCTAAATTATTTCGTTTGCGCCTTTTTGGCCGCAGCGGAACAAGATGGATGGGCAGGATAACACTCCCCGCCCTGAAAATTCGGAGGACCACACATGGCTGATTACAAGGGCAATACCTGCCCCGTATGCAAACAAAAATTCAAAGAAGCAGATGATATCGTTGTCTGCCCGGACTGCGGCACACCGTACCACCGCGAATGCTGGAAAAAGGTCGGTGTCTGCGTGCATCAGGCAGACCACGCTGCCGGGTTTGAATGGACCCCGGACAACGTGATTTCCGACCGGCCGGATGATATCGTCTGCCCCAACTGCGGCACCCATAACCCGCTAGGCGCAAAATACTGCAACCACTGCGGCGTTTCGCTGCCGGACCACCCGGATAACGTGCAGTACCAGCTGGATCACCCCGCCCCCGGCGGCAACGGCCCGGTGTACGCCAACGGCAGCTGCCAGGCCGGCGGCGCCCCGCAGTATCGCCAGGCACCGCGCCAAGAACAGGCACCCGACCAGGACTTTTTCAGTGCAGGCAGCATGGGGCCGGATGGCTTTACCTGCAAGGAAGTCGGCCCCGATGACCCGATTGACGGCATCAAGGCGCGGGACTGGGCCAGCTATGTTGGGCCGTCCAGCATTTATTATATGATGCAGTTCTTCCGCATGCAGGAAACCCGGCGCAAAGCAGTCATCTCGTTCTCCGCCTTTTTCCTTGGGCCTTTCTATTTCTTCTACCGCAAAATGTGGAAGCAGGGTGTTCTTTTTGCGCTGCTGGATTTTATTGTGACGCTGCCCTCCCTGCTGTACCTGATGGCGGTATCCGGTGCGGAGTGGATGGTGGGTATGCCGTTTTTGCGGCTAATTCCCACGGCCATGCAGGTATGCTATGTGCTGAACTTTATCCAGATGGCTATTCGCGGCCTGTTTGCTGTGTACTGGTATAAAAAAGAAAGCGAACGCCGCATTCACCGCGTTTATGACCGCTGCCCCGAAGGCCCGCAACGCAGCGATGCCCTGGCCGCAACCGGCGGCACCAGCTGGGCAGCCGTTTTTATCTACCTTGGTGTTTACATCGCAGCCGGGGTTCTGGGATCTTTCCTGATGGGACCGGACCTGAACGCCGTAATCCGGTTTTTGACGATGTAAAAATATGAAGAAGTAAGGATAACCGATATTTCAGGAGGAAAATGTATGAAAACAGCATTGGTCATTATGGCAGCCGGCATCGGCTCCCGCTTTGGCGGCGGCATCAAGCAGCTGGCCGCTGTCGGCCCCAACGGCGAGATCATCATGGATTACTCCATCCATGATGCCATCGAAGCCGGGTTTGACAAGATTGTCTTTATCATCCGCCACGACATTGAGGAGGCTTTCAAGGAAGCCATCGGCAACCGCATTGAAAAGACCTGTGCCGACCTGGGCATTGAGATTGCCTATGCTTTCCAGGAGAAGGACGCCATCCCCGCCGGGTACGAAGTTCCCGCTGAGCGCAGCAAGCCCTGGGGCACCGGCCAGGCAGTTCTGGCCTGCAAGAATGTCATCAAGGAGCCGTTCGCCGTTATCAATGCTGACGACTACTATGGCAAGGAAGCTTTTGTCCAGATTCACAACTTCCTGCAGGGCTACACCCCGGACAAACCGAACGCCCTGTCCATGGCCGGCTTTGTTTTGAAGAACACCCTGAGCGACAACGGCGCTGTGACCCGTGGTGTCTGCCAGATGAACGCCGAAGGCTACCTGACCGATGTTGTGGAGACTTCCGGCATTGAAAAGACCGCTGACGGCGCTGCCGTTGAGGGCAAGGCCATTGACCCGGAGAGCCTGGTTTCGATGAATTTCTGGGGCCTGACACCGGAGTTCGTGAAGGTGCTGGAGGACGGTTTTGTGGAGTTCTTTGAGAAGAGCGTTCCCGCCAACCCGCTGAAGGCCGAGTACCTGCTGCCCATCTATATTGGCGAGCTGCTGGAGAAGAATGCCGTGACCGTTCAGGTGCTGCCCACCCATGACAAGTGGTTCGGCGTTACCTATAAAGAGGACAAGCAGACCGTGATTGACAGCTTTGCCAAGCTGGTGGCCGATGGCGTTTACCAGAAAAACCTGTTCAGCGACCTGAAGCACTGAGCCCGCCCGTTGCAAACCGAATGAAATAAATCAAAGGGGTGAATCCCGGAGCCAGAGAATGTGCGAACCGCACAGAAATCTTTCCGCGGGTTCACCCTTTTTGATTGAAAACTGCAAAAGCATGGGATTTTGCACCATGGAAAGTGAGGGTAAAATGCGGTATCGTAAATGTAGGAGGGATGTACAGATGCCGAAACAAAACATCGAAGCCGTGAACATTTCCGCAATGACTACCGAACAGCGTGATGCCGCACTTGCCCTGGATGTGGAGCGCCTGCTGCGCTTTGGCCGCAAACACAAGCTCATCAAGGAGCTGGATGCCATTGTAGCCCGCAACACCCTGCTGGATCTGCTGGGTCTGGCCCAGCCCAGCGAGGAAAAGGTGCCCAAAGAGGATTTTGACACCCCCGCTGCCCTGCTGGACGAGATGGTGGAGCTTGCCGCCGCCAAGGGCCTGTTTGACGGCAGTGTGCCGCAGTATCGCATCAACTTTGAAACCCGCATGATGGGTGCCCTGATGCCGCGCGAAAGCGAAGTCTGCCGCAAGTTCCGCAAACTGTATGCCAAGGGCGGCCCCAAAGCTGCCACGGACTGGTTCTATGATCTGTGCGTTGTGTCCAACTACATCCGCACGGCGCAAATTGCCAAGAACATCCAGTGGAACACGGCCACCCCTTACGGTGAGCTGGAAATTACCATCAACCTGACCAAACCGGAAAAAGACCCCAAAGTGATTGCCATGGAGCGGCTGCAGCCCGCTGCCAGCTACCCCAAGTGCATGCTGTGCAAGGAGAATATCGGCTATGCGGGGCGCATCAACTTCCCTGCCCGCCAGACCCATCGCATTGTGCCCATAAACCTGGCCGGTGAAACGTTCTATCTGCAATACAGCCCCTATGCCTATTTCCATGAGCACTGCATCATGCTGAACGACAGCCACAAGCCCATGGAGATGGACCGCCATACCCTGGCTGAAATTTTTGACTTTGTGGCACAGTTCCCCCATTACACCTGCGGTTCCAACGCTGACCTGCCTATTGTAGGCGGCAGCATCCTGAGCCACAGCCATTTCCAGGGCGGGCGCTATGTCTTCCCCATGCAGAAAGCGCATATCGCCGTACCGCTGCGCAACGCGCGCTACACCGGCGTGAAAGCCGGTATCGTCAACTGGCCGGTTTCCACCGTGCGCCTGGTGGGCCGCAGTTCCCAGGAAGTGCAGAATGCCGCGGACGACATCCTGCGCACCTGGCGTGATTACAGCGATACCAGCGTAGATATCATCGCCCACACCGGCAATACCCCGCACAACACCGTCACCCCCATTCTGCACTATGATGAGAATGACGGCTACATTCTGGACCTGGCGCTGCGCAACAACCGCACCACCGAACAATATCCGGACGGCATCTTCCACCCGCACAAGGAATACCACAACATCAAAAAAGAGAATATCGGCCTGATTGAGGTAATGGGCCTGGCCATCCTGCCCGCCCGCCTGAAAGATCAGAGCGCCGCCATTGCCGATATCCTGACCGGTTCCGCCCCCAACACCAGCCGCGAAGCTGGCAGCCCGCTGGCTGTACACGCTGACTGGATCGATGGTCTGATCAAAAAGTACGGCACCGGCCTGAAGCGTGAAAAAGCCGAGACTGTTCTGCGGGATGAGATCGGTATTGTGTTCAGCCATGTGCTTGAAAACGCCGGTGTCTTCAAGCAGAATGCCGCCGGGCAGGCAGCTTTCCTGAAATTTATGGAAAGCGTTGGTTACCGTAAGGCATAAAATGCGCGTTCCCGCCAAAAGCGGCAAAATATTTTTGATATCCTGCAAAATACACCTTGACAAAAGGTGATTCTGCTTGATATAATAAGTTGCTGTGTCAAGCAAGACACACATCCTTGCCCTTGCGTAAAGGCAAGGGCCTAAAGTCCAAAAGGAGGTGCACAGAAAATGGCTAAGTATGAAACCATGTTGGTTACCAGTTCTGCTCTGGATGAGGAGGCTTCCGCTGCCCTGATCGGCAAGTTCAAGTCCCTGATCGAAGCAAACGGTACGATCGATTCTGTCGATGATTGGGGCAAGCGTCGTCTCGCCTACCCCATCGAAGACGAAACCGAGGGCGTTTATACCGTGATCAAGTTCACCAGCGAGCCGGATTTCCCCGCAGAGCTGGATCGTAACTACCGTATCACCGAAGGCGTTCTCCGCAGCATTATCGTTGCCGAGGAAGCCTGATTGAGCGCCACGCACCCTGGTGTGCGTGTTGGGAAGGAGTAACTGAATTATGCTGAATGTGGTTGTTCTTATGGGCCGCCTTGTTGCGGACCCGCAGCTGCGCCAGACGACGACCGGCAAAAACGTGGCTTCGTTCCGCGTTGCCTGTGACCGTGGGCGCCGCGATGCCAATGGCCAGAACCAGGCCGACTTCTTTGATGTTGTCGCCTGGGACCGCTCCGCTGAGTTTGTCTGCCGTTATTTCCAGAAAGGTTCCATGATTGCCATTGATGGCCGTCTGCAGAGCCGTAACTATCAGGATAAGAGCGGCAACAACCGCACTGCGATCGAGATCGTGGCCAGTAACATTAATTTTGTTACTCCCAAATCCCAGAATCCCGCTGCTGGTATGGGCGCGCCGATGGCGTCCGCTCCGATTCCTGCAGCACCGGCTGATTATTCCCGTCCCGCAGCGCAGCCCGCTGCTCCCGCCTATTCGGCTGGCAGCAACGATGACTTTGCACTGATTGAGGACGAGGGCGATTTGCCGTTCTGAATCGATTATACCAATTTTACAAGGAGGTAACCGGATCATGGCTATGGATCGTTCTTCTCGTCCGATGCATCGCGGCCGCAAAAAGGTTTGCAGCTTCTGCGTTGATCGCATCGACCGCATTGATTACAAGGATCTGCCCCGCCTGCGCAAATACGTCAGCGAGCGTTCCAAAATCATTCCCCGCCGCGTCACCGGCACTTGCGCTTTCCATCAGCGCGAGCTGACCGTTGCTATCAAGCGTGCTCGCCATATGGCTCTTATGCCGTACGTCAGCGATTGATTTTAACGGCTGCTGAATAAGCACAGCAATCCCCCGCTGCTCAGGCTGCAAGGCCTGCGGCGGGGGATTTTTGTGTTGGTGCGCCGCCCGCGGCGGCGCGAATAAAATAGGTGGGCCGCTCTGGCCAGAATGCTTTTTGCCAGAGTAGCGGACCTGATTAAAATGTGACGCCGTGGGCGTCACACTCCCATTATTCATTATTCTTTATTCTTTTTTAATTCAATAAACGCGGCCCCGGCACAACAGGTTGTCTTTCCTGTAATGCCGGGGCCTTAGGTTTATTCTTCTGCCGTTGCTATCATGGTGCTGCTGTTGCAGCAGGGTCTGTGCTGTCCGCCCAGTTGGGCTGTTCGGAGGGTGTGGGCGATGAATCCACCGCAAACGCATCGTTGCGTGCCCCGGCGATATACACCGTCACGACAGTCTCATCTGCATCAAACTTGGTGCCTTTGCTCACATCGCATTTTACAACGCAGTTCTCTGCGTACTGGCCATCGTTTTCAATGATCTGCATGCTATAATTGATGCCGGATTCATCCAGCTTTTTGCTGGCGTTGTTCTGCGTCCAGCCGATGATGTCCGGCATTTCCACCAGCATGGGGCCTTTGCTGACTACCAACTGGATGGTGGGTGCCTGTTCCGTGACCAGCGTTCCGGCCACCGGCTCCTGCCTGATGACGCAGCCCTCCGGTACAGTGGAGCTGAAATCCTCCGTCATGGCAATGCGGTAATGGGTATACAGCGTGTTATTTTTGATATCGGTCTTATAGTTCTTTCCCACAAGGTCCGGGTAAACTTCCACATCACTGTTGGTCGTGCTGGAAGCCGATGTGCCGGTGGATGCCGCACCGGAAACTGCCGGTTTTGTATCGCTCCCCTTGCCGCCTTTCAGCAGACTCCACAGCAACAGCACCACCAACACAAAGATGACCACCATGGAAGCCGCCAGAATCTTTTTGGTGGATACCTGGTTTTCGCCTTTTTCAAACATGGCGTTCGCCACGGTGGGATCAGTCAAGGCGCTCATCAGCTCCGGTACCGTCTGCATCCGCTTGGCGGGGTCCAGCCGCATGGCGCAGGTCAGCACCTGAGAAAAATAGGTCGGCACACCAGATTCCAGGCTGTGGGCGTTCTCCATACTGTCCCGTACCTTGCGCTGCGGGGCTGCCACCGGCACCTGGCCCGTTACCAGTCGGTAAGTGACCGCCGCCAGAGCGTACACATCGGTGTACCGTCCAGAGAATTCCGCCGCTGAATACTGTTCCGGTGCCGCATAGCCGGGGTAAAGCTGGCTTTTCAGCTCGCTGCCTGCCGTGCGCAGGGCCAGCGTGCCATACCCGGTCAGCCGGGCGGCACCGTCAATAGGCAGCAGGATGTTATCCGGGCAGATGCCGCGGTGGATCAGCCCGGCCTTGTGAAGCAGGGCCACCCCCTCCATCACGGGCTGCAGCAAGGTTCGGGCCTCCACGGGGGTCAGGGTGCGGGCGCGCAGTTTGAGGTAATGGGTCAGGGTCATGCCCTTCTCAGTTTCCTCCACCGCGTACACGGTGTTGTTTTCTTCCATCACATCCAGAATCTGCGAAAGGCCGGTTGCCGGGGTGATGCGGTGCAGGTCATCGTACAAATCTTTGAAATCCATCCGGCTGGTTTTGAACAGCACTTCCCGGCCCTCTTTGGGCATCAGGTCGCCATCCGGGCTGCGGCCATTGCACAGCGTTACCGGGAAATACTCTTTGATCAGCACAAACCGACGTTCATCATTATCCACACCGCGGTAGCACAGGCCGTCGCCGTCGGCGCTCTGATATTCACCCACGGTGTAATGCCCGCCCAGTTGGGTGCCAAGGGGCAGCGCGCCTTCGGGGTTATGGTTTTCCAGGGACTTGCCGCAGTTGGGGCAACTGCCATGGTAGCCGCTGCGCACGGGTTCCAGGCAGTGCGGGCAAAGGGGAAGTTGGCTCATAACATGGCTCCTTTGTGTAAAAAGAAGGCGCGTAAAAACCGAAATATCCGGCTTTTGCGCGCCTCCTTAAACATTCAAGCTCAAACCTTGGCTGCCAATCAGCGGTCCAGGTCTTCTTCATTCTCCAGGGTAGTCCATGCGTTCTGCACGTCGTCGTCGTCGTCCAGTGCGTCCAGCAGCTTGCCCATGTTGACCAGCTGATCCGGATCGGTCAGGGCGGTGGTGGTGGAAGGAACCTGTGCCACATCGGCAGAAATGAACTTATAGCCCTTTTCTTCCAGTGCGTTGCACACAGCGGTGAAGTTATCGGGATCAGTGGTGACCTGTGCAGCCTCTTCGCCTGCATCAAAGTCTTCGGCACCGGCATCCAGAGCATCCATCATCAGCTGGTCGGGGTCGGCATCTTCCAGGTCAACCACGATCACACCCTTCTGGGTGAACATGAAGCCAACGCAGCCCATCTGGCCCAGGTTGCCGCCAAACTTATCAAAGTAATGGCGCATGTTGGCAGCGGTACGGTTGCGGTTATCGGTCAGGGTTTCGACCATAACGGCAATGCCGCCGGGGCCATAACCTTCATAGGTAATTGCTTCGTACTCGGTCTTATCGCCGCCCTCGGCGCGCTTGATGATGCGCTGAATGTTATCATTCGGCACACTGTTCGCCTTAGCCTTAGCAATCAGGGCTGCCAGCTTGGAGTTGGAAGCGGGGTTGCCGCCGCCTTCCTTAACGGCAACAGCGATCTCGCGGCCGATCTTGGTGAAAACCTTGGCACGGGCGCCATCGGTCTTTTCTTTCTTGCGCTTAATGTTATTCCATTTGCTATGTCCGGACATGAAAATCCCCCTAAAAAATTGATGTGTAACCGCACATTGAAGGCGGTAAGATTCCCGCACTTTGCGCAAAGTGCGCGAACCGACAAATTACATTAGTATAGTATAGCACATTTCTATGCCGTTTTCAATGTTTTGGCGGTGTTTTTCTGGATGTATTTGAAAACAAAAAGCGGCAAACGTTTTGTAAACACAGAACGAACTTTTTTCAAGTGCTAACCATGTTGACGGAAACGGGGCTATGGTTGCAGCTTTCCCTTTCCGCTTTTATGTCTGCACTATTTTTACGGTCATTTCAGGTTGCGCAGGGCTTTGGGGTAATGGTTTTTGATGCGCCCGCCGCTGGCCTTGCCCCCGCCGAGGGGGAAGCCATCCACCAGCACAGCACACCAGCCGTTCTGGGCGGTTTGGGCTTCGATCTCTTCCCCGCGCAGCCACGCTGCGGTGCGCGGATCCGCCAGGGTCAGCTCCTCGCAATTGGTGCACTGGGCACCGTAAGCCATAAACAGCGCGTGGGCCGGTTCAAAGCGCCCTTTTGCCGCGCGGCCCGCGGGCACCCCGGCGCGCAGCACATGCAGCTTTGCCGCGGGCAGCAGGGCGGGCGGCTCCAGCAAAAAGCCGTCCCCCACTACTGCAATGGGCTGGCCCGCCAATGTGGGGAAAAGCTCTTTGGCAAAGCTCTGCCACGCCTGCAATGTCTTGGCATCCACACGGGGTGTTTTGCCGCCTTTTCCTTTACCGTTTTTGCCGCGCGGCAGTTCTACCGCCGGGGCATCCGCCGCCTTTTGCAGTTTGGCCATAAAATGGCCCTCGCCGCCATCACAGGGCCAGATGCGGCGGCAGTATTCTGCCTGTAGCGGATAGTCCCCTGTCCGGTTGGCTTCACCGGGCTGGCCAAAGCCGCAGCCGGAAAGATCACACAGGGTAAACTCCGGATGCCTTGCCAGGAAAGCTGCGATCTGCCCTTCATCTTCCCCCGGCGCAAAGGTGCAGGTGGAATAGACTAAAATTCCGCCCGGCGCCAGCATGGCCGCGGCGTTTTCCAGAATCTCTGCCCCCAAAGCGGCGCAGCGATCCAGCAGGGGCTGGTCATACTGGGTCACGGCAACGCTTTCCTTGCGGAACATCCCCTCGCCGGAACAGGGGGCATCCACCAGAATGCGGTCAAACTGACCGGGATATGCCGCGGCCAGGCGGGCAGTGTCCTCGTTGGTCACAATGGCGTTGGTCACGCCCATGCGCTCCAGATTCTGGCGCAGCACATCGGCGCGGGCAGCCACAAACTCGTTGGCCAGCAGCACGCCATGCCCGGCCAGTGCGGCAGCCAGCTGGCTGGTTTTGCCGCCCGGCGCAGCGCACAGGTCTGCCACCCGCATACCGGGGTGCACATCCAGCAGCGCAGCCGGTGCGCTGGCGCTGGGTTCCTGCGCATAAAAGGCTCCCGCATGGTGGTAGGGGTGGCGGCCGGGTTTCCAATCCGGCTGCGGCACTACAAACGCAGACGGGCAAAACGGCGATTCTTCCAGCGGAAAATCCGCCAGCGCAGCAAACTGCTGCGGCGTGCAGCGCAGGGCATTCACGCTGGCCCCACGCACCGCCCCCTGCCCCGGATAGGAAAACATTGCATCAAACCGCGGGCCAAGCAGGGCGCGCTCCCGCTGAACAAACAGTTCCGGCAGTTGTGAAATTATCATGGATCAACCTCCATTTTGCATATCAGCGGCAAGGCTGGGCAGACTATTGGCAGAGCCGGTGGAACCCGGCCCCAAATTGCTTTTTTGATTTTGAAAGGAGTACCCGCATATGGCACGCAGCACCAACGAACAGAACAAGACCCAGAACTGCAATACCCGCAAGGCCAGCCAGAAAGCTACCCAGAGCACCACGCAGAAAACCACAAACTCCACCACAGACTGCGGCTGTGGCTGCGGCACCAAGGGCAAGGACGACGGCAGCAAAAAGAAGTGATGCCTTGCCCTGAAAAGCCAGCTGCATATTGAAGAATTTGGCTTCAAAACGCATTTTTAAGGTTATGCACAGGGCAAGCGGCCGCGGGCGAACGATGTCTGCCCCTACGGAGCGCTATTTGGCAGTCTAAGGCAGTGCTATATCAACAGCACTGCCTATTTTATTGTGCCGCCACGCAAAAAGCCGGTGCCGTTTGCTGGGCACCGGCTTTGTTGCAGCTTGTGTTTCTGCGCACAGGCACTTATTGTTCCGGGGTATAATTTTTCCAGATCGTTTCAAACAATTCTTCGATCCGGTCATCCCGGCCCATCAGGTGCAGCCAGCCCAGCAGGCACTCAAAGCCTGTGGAGGCGCGGTATTCCTGCGCGGTGGCATGCTTGGCCACGCTGGCTTTGCTGGCATTTTTGCCGCGGCGCAGGATGTTCTGCTCTTCCTCGGTCAGCATCGGCTCAATAAGGGCAAGCTCCTGGTTCTGCGCGTGGGCAGATACATAATGCGTTGCCACACTGTGCAGCCGACCCGGCTGCAGGCGGGATGTTTCCACCAGACGCTGGCGGACCAGCAGTTCCAGCACGGCATCCCCCGCAAAAGCCAAGGCCAGCGGCGACATTTCGTGGATATCAATTTCCGGGTGTGCTTCAAATAACATGGCGTGCCTCAATAAACGTAATCGAACTCATATTCGCCGATCTTGATGGTATCGTCCTCTTCCACGTTCTGGCGGACCAGCTCATCCAGAATGCCGGAATCGCCCAGCTGGGTCTGGAAATACTGCAGGCTTTCATAGTCCTCCACGTTGGTACCGGCCAGAATACGTTCCAGCCAGGGGGCGTCCACGGTAAACTCGTGGGCACCGGTGCGCTCCACGGTAAAGGGACGGGTGGGGGCATCGACCAAGCTGGGTTTAACGTACTCTGCCTCAAACACCTTGACCGGCGGCAGCTCTTTCAGGCGACTGTACACCAGGGCGGGCAGAGCGTCCACCCCCTGGCGGGTTGCGGCGGAGATGGGCACAAAGGTCAGCCCCTTGGCTTCCACAAACTGCTTGAATTCTTCTACCTGTTCGGGGGTTGCAATATCACACTTGTTTCCCAGAACAATCTGCGGGCGGGTAGCCAGATCTGCGGAGAAGCCCTCCAGCTCGTGGTTGATCTGCTCAAAGTCCTCCTTGGGGTCGCGGCCCTCGCAGCCGGAAACATCCACCACATGCAGCAGCAGGCGGCAGCGCTCCACATGGCGCAGGAAGTCATGGCCCAGGCCAACGCCATCGGCAGCACCTTCGATCAGGCCGGGGATATCGGCGCAGACAAAGCTCTGTTCCGGGCCAACGCGCACAACGCCCAGAACGGGGGTCAGCGTGGTAAAGTGATAGTTTGCAATTTTGGGGCGTGCCGCGCTGATGGTGCTGATCAGGGTGGACTTGCCAACATTGGGGAAGCCGATCAGGCCAACATCCGCGATCACTTTCAATTCCAGAGTCAGGTGCATATCCTCACCGGGCAGACCGGGCTTGGCAAAGCGCGGGATCTGACGGGTGGGGGTGGCAAAGCGGGCATTACCCCAACCGCCGCGGCCGCCCTTGGCCACAACAACCGGGGCATCGCCGGAAAGATCTGCCACGACCAGGCCGGTCTCGGCTTCTTTCAGCACGGTGCCGCGGGGCACGCGGATGACCAGGTCATCGGCATCCTTACCTTTCTGGCGGGCACCGCGGCCATTTTCGCCATCGGGGGCGGTATACTTGCGCTTATAGCGGAAGTCCATCAAGGTGGACAAGTTGGGGTCCGCCTGGAACACGATGTTGCCGCCGCGGCCGCCATCGCCGCCGTCCGGGCCGCCAGCCGCGACGAACTTTTCGCGGTGAAAGCTGACCGCGCCATCGCCGCCCTTGCCGGCGTGCAGCCAGATGGTTGCGACATCAATAAAATTACTGGTACTGGGCATGTGTTACCTCCTTTAGGGGGTGTTGCAAATACAAAGAATAGAGAATAATAAAAAATGATGGTGTACCGCCAATGGCGGCACGGGATTGGTTTATAATAGTGTGTACGCAGAATAGCGGGAATATTTTAAAACCACCCCTCAGGCCGCTTTGCGGCCAGCGTCCCTCAAAGGGGAGCCAAGTGCAATTTTCAAAGTTCTATTAGCTCCCATTGAGGGGTGGTTCCGCTGCCATGAATCCATAGCACAAAGCGCCGCAATCCATTTGTAGGGGCCGATGCTTGTCATCGGCCCGCAGGGCGGGATGTGCGGCAAAAGATTGAGGCGAGCAAATAGGGTAATGTACCGCGGGACGATGCGAGCATCGTCCCCTACAGAAACTTGCCGGGGTTTTGCAATCGGCCCTCTACCTTGTTACTCTTTTGCCACGTTTCCCCGCCTGTTCTCGTCTTTGGGCAAAAGAAAAGAGCGAGCCGCACGGCCCGCCCTTAAAAGGTTACTTACTGCTTGACAGTGCAGCGCTTGCGGTCACGGCCAACGCGCTCGAAATGAACGCGGCCATCAACCAGAGCGTACAGGGTGTCATCGCTGCCGATGCCGACGCCCTCACCCGGATGGATGTGGGTGCCGCGCTGACGGACCAGAATGTTGCCGGCCAGAACAAACTGACCGTCGCCGCGCTTAACGCCGAGGCGCTTGGACTCGGAATCACGGCCGTTCTTGGTAGAACCTACGCCTTTCTTATGTGCCATTGTGCTTAACCTCCTTAGCCGTTGATCGCGGTGATTTCCACCTTGGTGTAGGGCTGACGATGGCCCTTGCGAACCATGCTGCCCTTCTTGGGACGATAGGTGATGATGTTGAGCTTCTTGCCCTTGCCGTTCTTGATGACCTTGCCGACAACGGTAGCGCCTTCAACAACGGGAGCGCCAACCTTAACAGCGCCCTCCTCGCCAACGGCCAGGACTTTTTCGAAGGTGACTTCGCTGTCAGCCTCAGCGTTCAGCTTCTCAACAAAAATGCTGTCGCCAACTTTGACGCTGTACTGCTTGCCACCGGTCAGAATAACTGCGTACATGTGATAACCTCTTTCAATAAGTCTCGCTGGATGCGGGGCGGCGTGCAAATGCACACACTTGCAGAGCCCATGCCATGCGGCTTAATTATCATACCACATGCGCCCGGTTCCGTCAAGATACTTTTTGAAATAATTTCAAATAGCAACGCCATTTTGCATGGCGGCAGCCTGGGTGGTGTTCTTCATCAGCATGGCGCGGGTCATGGGGCCAACGCCGCCGGGCACCGGGGTGATGTAACCCGCCACGGCGCTTGCTTCCTCAAAGTTCACATCGCCGTGCAGCTTGCCGTCCGCACCGCGGTTGATGCCGACATCGATCACCACGGCGCCGGGCTTGACCATATCGCCGGTCACAAAACCAGCGCGGCCAACGGCGGCAACCAGAATATCCGCGTTGGTGCAGATTTCTTTCAGGTTGGCCGTGTGGGAATGGCAGACCGTAACGGTTGCATTTTTAGCCAGCAGCAACAGGGCTGCGGGCTTGCCCACAATATTGGAACGGCCGATGACCACGGCGTTTTTGCCGTCAATTTTGGTGCCGGTAGATTCGATCATGCGGATGCAGCCCGCCGGGGTGCAGGGCAAAAAGCAGGGCTGGCCGGTCTGCATACGGCCCACGTTGACAGGGGAAAAACCGTCCACGTCCTTTTCCGGCGGGATGGCGTCAATCACGGCGCGCTCATCGATCTGCTTGGGCAGCGGCAGCTGAACCAGAATGCCGTTTACGGTTTTGTCGGCTGCCAGCTCTGCAATTTTGGCCAGCAGTTCTTCCTGGGGGGTGGTTTCCGGCATGCGCAGTTCCAGGCTCTTGATGCCGCATTCGCCGCAGTCCTTTACCTTGCCGCGCACATACACCTGGCTGGCGGGGTTTTCGCCCACCAGAATCACAGCCAGGCAGGGTTCGATGCCCTTGGCTTTCAGGGCCGCTGCTTCGGCGGCAGCTTCGGCTTTGGTTGCGGCCGCAAGGGCCTTTCCGTCAATGATCTGTGCACTCATCTTTGCATTCCCTCCTGTGGTTTTCAGGTGCAGGATGCACCTAAACGTTACTCCCCTGCTTCGTCCTCCGGGGCCGGGGTTTCCGGCGCTTCGGCGGGCTGCTGGGGTTCGGCTACCACATTCCCCTCTTCTATCGCTTCACCATTGTCACTATTATCTTCCACTTTTTCCGCTTCGTCAAGGTCAAATTCCTCCAGGCGGCGGTTCATGGCGGCAGTGGCCTGAACAAATTCGTGATGGGACGCACTTGCGGGCAGTTCATCCACCACAAAATAAGTTCCGGCGGCATCCAGTTTTTTCAGGTTGCTCACCTGCAGCGGCACCATCAGCTGCGCGCCCTTAAATCGCTGCAACCCGGCCACCAGCAGCACCACCGCCGTGGCCACAGACACCAGTGCCACCAGCTGGCTGGTACGCAGGGTGGAAGTGACCATCAGCGCATCGGTGCGCAGACCCTCGATCCAGTAGCGGCCCAGGCCATACCAGATGATGTAGAGCAGAAACAGTTCGCCGTTAAAGCGGCGCTTTTTGATATGGCTTGCCAGCAGCACAACCCCCACCAGGCACCAGATGCTCTCGTACAGGAAGGTCGGGTGTACCGGCTGGGTGGGGTCCACAGTAACGCCCTCAGCGGCCAGGGTGGCCTGTACGCTGAGCAGGTAGTTATAGGTACCCTCGCTGTACATGCCCCAGGGCAGCGTGGTGTTGCTGCCGAAAGCTTCCTGGTTGACAAAGTTGCCCCAGCGGCCCACGCCCTGACCAATCAGGAAGCATATCCCAACCAGATCAAAGAGCGGCAGGATGGGAATACGGCGGATCTTGGCCATCAGGCCGCCAAACACAAATGCGCCGATGACCGCGCCGTAAATGGCAATACCGCCCTGGCGGATATCGATCATCTGCCAGATGCTTTCATACTTGAACGGCGCAAACACAATATAATAAATGCGCGCGCAGACGATTGCCATGACCGCGCCCACCAGGATCACATCGATCAGGCGGTCGGAGTTGATGCCGAAATCATCCGCATTGCGGAAAGCAAACAGCATGGCAAGCACCATGCCCGCGGCGATGATCACACCGTACCAGTAAATGTTGAAACCGCCAATGCTGAGCGCAACGCGGTTGATGGTAAATTCCAGCCCAAGGCCGGGAAACTGAACATCAAAAGACATCTGCCATTACACCTCATTCCTTCGGGTCGATCTGGATATAGGCGCTGTTTTCTTCCAGCAGCATGGTTTGCAGTGCCTTGTTCACATCGTCAACGGTCAAAGTGGCCAGCGCTTCAATTTCATCTGCCAGGGTGCGGCCTTTCAGGAAGGCCATGCCCATCTCCTCGGCAGCATCGTCCACGTTCTCCACATCAGCCAGCATTTCGCCGTACATCTGGTTTTTGACCAGGGTAAACAGCTCCGGGTCTACGCCGTTTTGGCGCAGGCGGGCAATTTCATCCCGCACCATCTGGGCAACCTCACGCGGGGTCTCACTTTCACCGGTAAAAGCGATGATGCAGGCTCCCTCGGTGGAAAGATAATCGCCGCTGAACTCCGGGTTGACCAGCGATTCATCATACAGCTTGCGGTACAGATTCGTCAGCCCGCCGCAGATCAGGTCCGGCAGCAGGTCTGCGATGACCTCCATGCGGGTATCGCCGCGGTTGATGGCGGCTTCCTTGTAGCCAAGGGCAAAGCAGGGCTTGTTGACCGGCATGGTAAAGGTGGTTTCTTTGTGTTGCACCGTATCAGCTTCCTGCGGGAAGATGGTTTCCACCTGCGGGGGTTCCACTGCGTCATACACACCGTTGCGGCGGCAGGCTTCCACAGCCTGATCCAGCGTGATGTTGCCCGCAACGGAAAGCACCATGTTGCCGGGGCGGTAGAACGCATCGGTGCAGGCGTACAGCAGTTCGGGCGTCAGCTCGGCAATACTCTGGGTGGTGCCGGCGATATCGTCCCGGATGGGATGGCTTTTATACAGGCAGCGGAACAGTGCGGTCAGCAGCCGCCAATCCGGGCTGTCGTCATACATTTTGATTTCCTGCCCGATGATGCCCTGCTCCTTGGCGATGGTCTCCTTGGTAAACCAGGGATGACCGACCATGTTGAGCAGAATATCCAGGTTTTCATCCGTCATGCCGGTTGCGGTAAAAATATAGCAGGTGCGGTCATAGCTGGTAAAAGCGTTTGCCGCAGCGCCAGTTTTGGCATACAGGTCGAACGCATCGCCCTGCTCGGATTCAAACATTTTGTGTTCCAGAAAGTGCGCGGTACCGGCGGGCAGCTGGATCCGTTTGCCGTTAAGGGTAAATTCCCGCACAACGGAGCCAAAGTTGGTGGCGTACATGGCGTGTACCGAGCTGTAGCCCGGCATAGTGCGGCACAAAACCGTCAAGCCGCTGGGCAGGGTCACGCTCTGGCAGTTGACCGCCCCCGCGGCTTTTTCCCGGATGGCAGCCGGGCTGTGTTCTGCGTGTTCCATCATGCGTTTTCCCCCTCCCCTTTTGCCGTCAGCGTGTAGCCAACAGAGTAATGGTAACTCTGCAGCACTTCGCGCACTTCGTCCGCCGTAACAGCGTTGGTCAGCACCTTGCCGTATTCCGGCGGGGCCAGCGCTTCGTCACGCAGGATCTGGCCATAGTACCAGCTTTCCAGTCCTCCGAGGGAATCCCCCAGCGAATCCAGGCTGGAAAGCAGGCTGCGGCGGCAGTCGTCCATTTCCTGTTCGGTGATAGGGCCGGTGCACAGGTCGTTCAGTTCTTTCAGGATCGCAGCTTCGGCTTGGGCTTCGCGGCCCGGCTCCACGCCGGAATCCACCATCATCACACCGGTGGCACGCAGAGCGCTGGAACCGCAGTAATAGCAAAGGCTCTGTTTTTCGCGCACATTGCGGAACAGGCGGCTGGTGGTGGAGCCGCCAAACACGCTCATTGCCATCCGCATCACGGTAATGCTGGGCAGGTCCTCCGGCGTGCCGCGGGTAAACAGCATACACAGCTTGGCCTGGGTCAGGCCGGGGATTTCCTCGCTGAAGTGCTGGGTTTCAATAATGGGCATGGCCAGCGGCATGGCAAAGCGCTGGGGGCTGCGGGCAGCGCCAGCCAGCTTTTGCAGCAGCAGCTCTTCCACCAGGGCGGGATCCGCCCCCTGCACCATCACATCAATGGATGCCAGCGAAAGGATGCGGTCATACTCGGCTTTCAGAGTCTGGGGCGTTACGTTGGGCAGGTCACTTTTGTAGCCGCCCAGCTCAATGCCTGCCGGGGAATCGCCGTAAAATTTGCGGCGGGCCTGGCGCACACAGTACAGGCGCTTATTGTTGAACTCGGCATCCAGGCGGCGGGCCAGGGATTCTTTTTCAATGCGCACAGCCTCCGGGTCAAACACACCATCAATCAGGTACGGCTCAAAGATGGTACCAAAGGCGATATCGGCATATTCACGGGTCAGATTCTCACCGTCAAGGGCAAAGCGATCCTTGATGCCGCAGATGTCCACCGTCAGCACGCGGTCAATTCCGGCGCTGCTCTGGTCCACGCCAAGGTCGGCACCGTACAGCCGCGCCAATTTGCGGGAAAGCTCCGTCATATCCGGGCAGCCCGCATAGCCGCGTTCCAGCACCAGCGGCAGCACAGCGGCATCCGTTGCGCTGCGGCGCAATGCCGGGTAGCGCAGATGGATGGTAATGCGGCAGCGGTTAAATTTTTCGGCATCCAATGTGGTGATAAATACACCGGGAGCCAGTTTTTTACGTTCCAAATCAGTATCCTCCGAATTTCTTCCGAATTCCTCGGATGATGGGTCCCGCCCTTAAAACGATGTGCGGCGTTTGCCGGTCATGGCGGCAACGTCCAGGGCCAAAACCGTGGTGTGTTCCACCATTTCCGGCTCAAAGGGCAGGTCCGGGCAGTGGTAATGCTGCATCAGCGCCTGCAGGGCGGTCAGCTTTTCCCCGCCTTCCACAAAACGGACGGTCCCGCGGCCAATGACGCTCTGGTAGTTCATGCCATAGGTGCAGGAGGTTGCCCCGCCGCTTACGGTGCCGGGGCAGTCAGCTTCAAAGCTCACATTGGGGTCAGCGCGCAGCAGGTCCAGCTTGGTGCCAACGGGGGCACAGTGGAAATACAGCGTCAGGCTTTGCGGCCCGGCGGCCATACCAAAGTTCAGCGGAACAAGGTACGGCACGCCGGATGCCGGGTCGTTGATGGCAACGCGGCAGACGGGGCACTGTTCCAAAATGGCAAGTTGGCCCTCCAGGTCCGCCACTTCACGATCCTTACGGCGCATTACGCTTCCTCCTTTGCGGCAAAATAGGCAATGCTTTGCTGGGCAGCGGTTTCGATCAGGTCTGCCAGCTCCTGCAATGTACCAAACTTGCGCACAGCGCACAGGTAGTGGTGGAATTCCAGCACCGGCGTCTGGCCATAGGTATCGCCATGGTAGCCCGGCACATAGGTTTCGCAGGTAACAGGGGCGTTGGCGGCATCCACGGTGGGGCGGCGGCCAATACCGGTTGCGGATGGCCACCAGCGGCCATCCAGCCAGATGCGGGTCAGGTACACGCCGGTGCAGGGCTGCAAAGCGTCTGCGGGATAGTTCTGGTTGATGGTGGGTTTGCCCAGCTTGGAGGTGCCGATGCCCTTGCCGTGGCGCACCGGCCAGTCAATGCAGTAGGGCGCCCCCAGCATGGCGTTGGCATCCTCGATGCGGCCTTCCTCCAGCGCGGCACGGATGCGAGTGGAGGAAACCGTCTGCCCGCCGTATTGTGCCATGTCCACAATGGTCACGGCGATGCCCAGCGGGGCGCACAGCTCCTTCAGGCGGTCCACATTCCCGGCGGCATATGCGCCAAAGGTAAAGTTATCGCCGCAGAACACCGCCTTGGCGGCAAAGCATTCCACCAGAATTTTGTTGACGAAATCTTCCGGGCTTAAGCTGCGGAAGGATTCAAACGGGGGTTCCATATAGGCGGTAATGCCCAAAGCGGCAACGCGGGCATGCTTTTGCCCAGCGGACAAGATACGCCCGCCCTTGAGCGACTGCCCGCCCGGCAGGCTGAAGGTAAAAGCCGCAGGGGTCAGGCCGTGGGCCGCGGCGTATTCCACCGCTGCCCCCAGCACACGGCGGTGCCCAAGGTGAACACCGTCAAAATAGCCCAAGGCCACGGCGCTGCCGTTGGGTGCGCCCACCGGGGCCAGTGTATTCAAAATATTCATGGTAGTTGGCATACTTCCTGTTGTTGAGCGGACAGCGGTTCTGCCCGTTGCGGTTTGGGTGCAGGCGTTCACGCCCGCTCGCAGAAGATCTTTTCCACCTGCAGCACACCCTGCGTCACGTTGGCAAGCCCCAAAAAGGTACCTGCGGCATCATACACGCGGTATTTGCCGTCCTGTGCGCGGTAGTGGCTGGTGGGGCAGCCGTTGAAGAGGTGCTTTTTCACTGCATCGTCCACCGTCAGGGCAGGCAGCGAGGCAAACACGTGTTCCACCGGCAGCAGCCATCCACTTTGCTGCAGGGTACCTGCTTCGGCAGCGGCCAGGATTTCCGGCAGGGTGTGGCATTCCTCAATCTTGAACGCCCCGGCGCGGGTGCGGCGCAGTGCCGCCAATGTGGCGGGCACGCCCAAAGCTGTACCGATATCCTCCGCCAGAACGCGGATGTAGGTGCCCTTGGAGCAGCTGACTCGGATGGTATAATCCCCCGGTGCCGGGCTGCCCAGGTAGGTAATCTCATAAATCGTGATGGGGCGCGGGGTGCGCTCCACCGTCTGGCCTTTGCGGGCCGCCTTGTACAGCGGCTGGCCGTTGATCTTGACCGCCGAATACATCGGCGGCAGCTGCATCTGCCGGCCCATAAACTGCGGCAAAACGGCTTTCAGCTCTGCTTCACCCACCGTAACAGCAGCGGTTTCCAGCGCAGTGCCGGTCACATCGCCGGTATCGGTGCGCAGGCCAAGGCGAATGGTAGCTTCATAGGTTTTATCATGGTCAGGCTGGCGATCCGCCGCGGCGGTGGCATTGCCGATAAACACGGCGAGCACACCAGTCGCCATAGGATCCAGTGTGCCCGCGTGCCCCAGCCTGCGCGTTCCCAGCGCACCGCGCAGCTTGGCCAGCACATCAAAGCTGGTCCAGCCCGCAGGTTTATCAACTGGGAGAATGGCACAAGTATTCATTGGGGTTTTCCTTTTCAGTTTATTGTGCTGCATTCGGCAGCAGCACCCAGCTGCGGTGCCAGCCTTGCGGCGGCAAGCAGACGGTGCCATCTTGCAGGTTTACAGGCGTGTGCCGCATCCCCGTGTGCTGCGCGTTGTGGTGCAGCTGGCCTTCAACCAGCGTCCTGATCCAGCAAGCCGCAGCGCTGCAACTCCTTGCGGACTTCTTCCAGCACGGCATGCTTGGCGTTATCCAGGTTGCCGCTGATCTCGCACCCGGCTGCGCGGGTATGGCCGCCGCCGCCCAGGCGGCGCGCAATGTTGCAGGCATCAATGCTGCCCGATGTACGCACGCTGATGCGGAAGCTGCCATCCCGCTGCTGGCGGTAGGTCAGGCCAACCTCCACGCCTTCAATGGAGCGCGGCAGGCTGGTCAGGTCCTCCAGCTCGGCCCCCGCCACGCCGGAAGATTCGATCTGGTCCCAGGTCAGGCAGATCACGGCGCACAGGTCGTTGAAATAATATTCCAGGCTTTCCATCGCCATGCGTTCCGCAGTTATGCGGGCATGGGAGCGGGATTCAAACAGGCGGGCATTCAGTTTTTCCACATCGGCACCGGCTTCCATCAGGCGGGCCGCCGCCATATGGGTGCGGGGCGTGGTACTGGCAAACTTAAAGCAGCCGGTATCGGTTGCAATGCCGGTATACAGGCAGTTGGCGATCTGCGGCGTAATGGTCACGCCCATATCCACGATCACATCCAGCAAAAACTCACAGGCCGCGGCGGCGCCGGGGTCCAGCAGGGTTTCATAGGCATAGCCGCTGTTGCTGGCATGGTGGTCAATGCAAAGGTTGGTATGGGCGGCATACTGCGGCACATTGTTATTTTCGCCAAAAAGCTGGATGCTGGCAACATCCACCGCCACCACAAATGCAGGGTTAAAGCTGCCGTCAAACCAGCGCAGCTCCATATAATCATACATTTTGGGGATGGTGTCGCTGCATAAAATCGCGGCGTTTTTGCCCAGCGCCTTGAGCGCAAGATACAGTGCACCGGCGCAGCCGATGGTATCGCCATCGGGGTTTTTGTGGCAAAGGATCAGGATATCGTCCGCGCCGCGCAGACGCAGCACGGCTGTCTGCCGATCCACAGATTCGGTCATAAGGCTCCTCTTTTCTCGGCCGCGATTGGGGGCTATTCCCTCTCCCCCGTTGGTTCCGGCCTTTGGGAAGGCGCAGCTGCAAGCGTAAATTTCAACTGCGCGTTTTGGTCGATTTTTTCGACTTTTCAGATACAGTCTGGGCAGGTTATTCCTGCTCTGCCGGTTCTGCCGGTGCTGCGGGGTGTGCTTTTTCAATATCCTGCAGCAGCTGGTCAATGTGCACTGCGTAAGCAGCGCTGTCATCCTTGGTAAACACAAAGCGCGGGGCTTTGCGGATGTGCATGCGGCGGCTGACTTCGGTGCGGATATGGCCCGAAGCTTTGTTCAGGGCTTTCACCACCGGGTCCGCGCCGCCTTCGCGCCCCATTACACTGATGTACACCTTGGCGACATCCAGGTCCGGGGTAACATCAAGCCGGGTCACAGTCAGCAGACCGCCCGAAACGCGGGGGTCCTTCATTTCGCCGATAATGGCGATCAGCTCGCGCTTCATATCCTGTGCCATACGGCCATGGTTTTTGCTTGGCATAACTTTACCTCATAAAGCCCCCTGCGGGGCTTGTCAAACAAGCGGGAACGGCTCAATGCCGGATCAATCGCGGTATTCTTCCAGCTTGAAGCACTCGAATACGTCACCCTCTTTGACGTCGGAGAACTTCTGCAGGGTGATGCCGCATTCATAGCCTTCGGCCACTTCCTTGGCGTCATCCTTGAAGCGCTTCAGGGATGCAATGGCATCCTCGCAGATGACGATACCGTCACGCACCAGGCGCAGCTGGGCATCGCGGGTGATCTTGCCGGAAGTAACACGGCAGCCGGAAACAGTGCCAACGCTGGAAATCTTGTAGACCTGGCGAACCTGTGCTTCGCCCAAGGCGACTTCGCGCACCTTGGGGGCCAGCATGCCCTTCATAGCGTCGGAGACATCGTTGATGGCATCGTAAATGACGCGGTACATACGCATTTCAACACCGGCCTGCTCGGCTTCGGCCTTGGCAACAGCGTCCGGGCGGACATTGAAGCCGATGATGATGGCGTTGGAAGCATCGGCCAGAGAAACATCGGACTTGGAAATCGCACCAACACCGGCATGGATGACGCGCACGCGCACTTCCTCGTTGCTGAGCTTTTCCAGGCTCTGTTTCACAGCTTCGGCGCTGCCCTGAACGTCAGCCTTGACAACAATGGGCAGTTCCTTCATATCGTTCTGGGCCATCTGGTCAAACAGGTTATCCAGGGTGACCTTGGTGTAAGCAGCAAACTGCTTTTCCTTGGCTTCGGTGGTACGCTTGTCAGCCAGTTCACGGGCCAGGCGTTCATCCTCAACAGCCTCGAAGATATCGCCGGCGGTGGGCACTTCAGTCAGGCCGGTGATCTCCACAGGGGTGGAAGGACCGGCGGATTCGATCTCAACGCCCTTATCGTTGCGCATGGTACGCACACGGCCAACGGCGGTACCGGCAATCAGACAGTCGCCCTTGTGCAGGGTGCCGTTCTGAACCAGCAGGGTAGCAATGGTGCCCTGGCCCTTATCCAGGCGGGCTTCCACAACGGCACCCTTGGCGCGGCGGTTGGGGTTGGCTTTCAGCTCCATGACCTCTGCTTCCAGAACAATGCGTTCCAGCAGGTCCTGGATGCCTGCGCCAGTAGCGGCAGACACGGGGATGCAGGCAGTTTCGCCGCCCCAGTCTTCGGGCACGATCTCGTACTTGGTCAGCTGTTCCTTCACGCGCTCCGGGTTAGCGGTCGGCTTATCCATCTTGTTGATGGCAACGATCAGCTTGACGTTGGCAGCCTTGGCGTGGTTGATGGACTCGATGGTCTGGGGCATGATGCCGTCATCGGCAGCAACGACCAGAACCGCGATATCGGTCATATCCGCGCCGCGGGCACGCATGGCGGTAAAGGCTTCGTGGCCCGGCGTATCCAGGAAGGTAACGGGGCTGCCGTTTACATTGACCTGGTAAGCGCCGATGGCCTGGGTAATGCCGCCGGCTTCGCCTGCGGTAACGTTAGTGGAACGGATGCGGTCCAGGATGGAAGTTTTGCCGTGGTCAACATGGCCCATAACAACAACGACCGGCGGACGTTCGACCAGCTGATCGGCGCTGTCCTCTTCCTGGGTGAACAGGCGCTCTTCGATAGAAACATGAACTTCATGCTCCACCTTTGCGTGGAATTCCTCTGCGATCAGGGCAGCGGAATCAAAATCGATCACATCGGAAGCAGCGTGCATTTCGCCCATCTGCATGAACTTGGCAACAACCTTAGCCACGTTCTGCTTCAGGCGGGTAGCCAGCTCGCCAACGGTGATCTCATCGGGGATGGAGATCTTGAGCTGGGCGTTGCGGGCCTTTTCCAGCTGGATGCGCTGCAGGCGCTCGGCTTCGGTTTCACGGCGGCGGCCAAACTGCTGGCCGCGGCGGTTATTGCGGTTGTTGAACTTTTCTTTTTTGCCGGTGGGGGCGTTCTTGCGCTTGCTGGGCATATTGCGGCTGTCGGCCAGGTCATCATAGCGGGCGCTGAACTTATCCACGTTCACATCCACGGTGCGGGTATCCACAGACACCTGGGCGCGGTCAACCTTGACCTGCTCGGTGGCGACGGGCTCCTTGATGCCGGTCTCGCTGGCCAGCTCCTGCATGGTCACACGCTTTTCGCTGCGCTTTTCGGCCTGCTTGTTATCATTGCGCTTATCATTGCGCTTTTCCTGCTGGACCGGTTTGGGCTGTGCTGCCTTGGGCTGCGCATTCTGGGCGGGCTTGGCCTGCTCCGCTTTCGGCTCTGCCTTGGGGGCTTCCGGCTGCTTGGGCTGCTTGGGCTGGGGCTTAGCGGCCTCCGGCTTCGGCTCTTCTTTTTTCGCCTGGGGCTTTGCTTCGGGCTTTTTGGTCTCCTGCTTGACGGGCTGCGGCTCCTTGCCGGATGCCAGATACTCGCCCAGGTCCTTGACGGCGGTTTCGCGGGTCAGGGCTTCCAGCAGGGCATTGACCTCGTTTTCTTCAAAGGTCGCGCCCGTCTTGCGGGTCTCGCCGGTCAGCTCCGCAAAAGTCTCGATAACCTTTTTGGTGCTGATGCCAAAATCTTTTGCAATATCCGTAACTTTGTATTTGAAATCAACCATTGGCTGAATCCTCCTTCACTTGCTTTTTGAGGTAGCCTGCACACAGGTGTGCAAGGTTTTCGTCCGTAACCGCAAATACAGCAGCAGGCTTTGGCGTAAGCATGCGCAGGTCCTCGCCTTTCAGCGGCATCACCGCGCAGGGGATCACCCCGCGGCAGGTATCCTGCATATGCTGCGTGGTGCGCTTGCTGGCGTCGCAGGCCAGCAGCACCAGGCATGCCTTACCCCGCATCACAGCTTCTTCCACACGGTCATAGCCGTGCAGCAGCTTGCCGGCTTTGCGGCAAATTCCCAATGCACCCAACAATGGGTCCTTATCATTCGCCACGGGGCATCGCCTCCTTTACTGCCTGCTCGGCACAGGCCATCTCCTCGGTCAGGCGCTCAAACACCTCATCCGGCACCGGCACCCCAAAGGCATGTTCCAGCCGCTTGGCCTTGCGTGCTTTGGCCAGGCACGCTGCCGACGGGCACAGGTATGCGCCGCGGCCGGAGCGCTTGCCGGTCAGATCCACGCTGACTTCACCTTCGGGGCTGCGCACAATGCGCACCAGTTCTTTTTTCGGTTTTTGGGTGTTGCACCCAACGCACCGGCGCACCGGCACCTTTTTTTGCGGTTTTTGTTGCAAATGGCTGACCTCTTTTCAGTCTCAGCGCCGCATTGCACGGCGTGTGCTCATTATTCCTTGCCGGTTTCCGGGGCGGTCTCGGCGGCGGGGGCTTCGGCCGGCTGTTCAGCCGGGGTTTCGTCCTCCTCGCCATAGTAGCCGGATTCCGGGCGGATGTCAATATTATAGCCGGTCAGGTGGGCGCACAGGCGCACATTCTGGCCCTTGTTGCCAATGGCAAGGCTCAGCTGGTGGTCAGGCACGGTCACGCGGCAGCTCTTGGTTTCGCCGGGCAGCAGCTCCACCTTGACAACCTTTGCCGGGGACAGAGCTGCGGAGATGAACTCGTTGATGTCCTCGCTCCAGCGGATGATATCAATCTTTTCGCCGCCCAGCTCTTCCACGATCTTTTCCACGCGGGAGCCATGGGCGCCGATGCAGGCACCGACGGGGTCAACATCGGGGTTTTTGCTCCACACAGCCATCTTGGTGCGGGCACCAGCCTCACGGGCAATGGCCTTGATCTCAACGGTGCCGTCATAGATTTCGGGCACTTCCAGCTCAAACATGCGCTTGACCAGGCCGGGATGGGTGCGGCTGATGGTCACGCGGGGGCCGCGCTCGGTTGCCAGAACATCGACCACATAAACCTGGACCATCTGGCCTTCGGTAAAGTGTTCGCCGGGCACCTGCTCGTTTTTGGGCAGAACAGCGCTGCCGCCCTTGCCGAGATCTAGCACGATGTTGCCGCGCTCTGCATCCACAGCGGTAACGGTGCCGGTGATGATCTCGTGTGCACGGGACTGCATCTCGCTGCACTGCAGGCTGCGCTCGCCTTCGCGCAGGCCCTGGCGGATCACATGCTTTGCGGTCTGGGCGGCAATGCGGCCAAACTCTTTGGTCTTGAGGGGGGTAACAAGGCGCTGGCCCACTTTATAGGTCTTGCGGATCTTCTGGGCATCTTCCAGGCTGACCTGGGTGTGGGGGTTCTCAACTTCCTCCACAATGTCCTGCAAAAGGCTTGCGCGAAATGCGCCGATGTTGGGGTCGATATCCACAACGACATTATCGTCCTCGACCTCATAGTCCTTTTTGACAGCAATGACAATGGCGGCCTTGATCTTATCGATCAGGTAGTCTGCCGGCAGTCCGCGTTCCTTTTCCAGTGCGGCCAGTGCGTCAAAAAATTCGTTGTTATTCGTTGCCATGTTAGTCCTCCGTTCAATATCGCTCAAAACAAATCTTCATCGTCACACAGTTTTACATACCCTGCGGCTTTTACCGGGAAGGTATAATCCCCGTCATCGCTTTTCAGCGTCACCATGCCGTCAGCGGAAAGCCCTTCCAGAATGCCCTCCGCATCGCGGCGGCCCTGTTCGTCCGGGCGGATCAGGTGGGCAGCGCATTTCTGGCCTTTCAGCTGTTCATAGTGTTCGGGGCGGGTCAGTCGGCGGCCCAGGCCGGGGCTGCCGACTTCAAGGTAGTAGCTCTGGTCAATGGGGTCAGCCTCGTCCAGAATCGGGTCGATGGCGCGGGAAACCGCCTCGCAGGTGTCCGTGTCCAGCGGCTCGTCACGGTCGATCAGAACGCGCAGGAACCAGTCCGGGCCTTCTTTTTCAAAGCGGACATCCCACAGGCGCAGGCCGAAACCTTCGACCGTGGGGCGGACAAGTGCTTCCACAACGGCTGCGGCACCGCCGGGCTGATGGTTTTTGCCTTTGGCCATAAAAAATCTCCCTATCATAAAAAGAAAGCGGACCTTTGACAGCCCACTTTCCATAAAATCATCATCGAACAATAAGAATATAGCATACCGCGGCAAAAAATGCAAGGGGTTTGGCTCATTTTGCGCGAAATTGTAACCAAAATATCCCTTTTGGCCGCCTTTTATGCGCCCGGCTCTTGACGGCGCAGCGTGCTTCCGGTATAATATCGTTATAAGATATCGTGTTACGATATTACGGTTTGCTGCCAAAGGAGGTGCTGCCCCATGCCGAAACAGGCGCTGGAGAGCCTGACGGAATCTATGTTTTACCTGTTGATGGCCTTGACCCAGGGTGAGCGCTGCGGCACTGAGATCACCGCATTTGCCGCCGAGATCACCGCCGGGCGGGTCAAGATGATGCGGGATACCTCCTTGGCCTTGAAGGCTTTCACCGCCATGGCAACGGCCAGATAGGTCTTGCCGGTACCCGCCGGGCCGACACCGAAGGTAATGGCATTGGAGCGGATGGCGCTCAGGTATTCCTTCTGTCCCAGCGTTTTGGGGCGGATCGGGCGTCCCTTGACCGTGACGGTAACAAAGTCCTCGGTCAGCTCCTTTACCCGCTTCTCTGCGCCATCATGCGCCAGACTGATGCAGTAGTGCACAGTCTGATCTTCCAGCGGGGTGCGGTTCTCGATCAGAAGAAGCATTCCCTCCACGGCGCGGTTCGCTGCCGCCACATTGGCAGGCTCGCCGGAAATGCGAAGCTGTGTGCCGCGGCAGACAGCGGTAACAGAAAACTCTTTTTCCAACAAGCGAATATTCCGGTCACAGTTGCCAAAAACAGCCGCTGCGATCTCTACACTATCCAGTTCAATACACTTTTCCGCCATGGAGCTCCTCCCGAATTGCAGAATTTGATAACTATATTGTACCACCAAAATCTTCAGAAGAAAACTATGAAAAGTGCACAAAATATTTTCCTGCATTCCATCGGTTTTTCCATACGAACTGCGTTTTAAAGCTTTTTGATGGCCTTTTTCTGAAAACGCTTGACAAAGTATATCGGGAGACGATATACTTTAAACGCAATATATCGGCTGACGATATAAAGACGTCCGATAGAATCCATGGAGTATTTCAGTATGGAAAACCTTGCATTGACCGAATCGACCTATTATATCCTGTTGTCTCTTTACCATCCGCAGCACGGCTATGGCATCATGCAGCAGACGGAGCAGCTTTCCGGTGGCAGAGTCCATCTTGCCGCCGGGACACTGTACGGAGCATTGACCTCCCTGTGTGAAAAAGGCTGGATCTGTCCCCTGCCCGCTGAGAGCGGCAGCCGCAAAAAGGAATATCAGCTTACCGCAGAGGGCGTACAGGTCTTAAAGCACGAGCTTGCCCGTTTGCAGCAGCTTGTGGCAAATGGTGAGAGCATCCTGAAGGAGGAAACCTTATGAGGGAAAAGAAAACCGTTTTCAAGCTTTTCTTTGTGTGGGATTTTGAAAAAGAAGAGCGCTGGCTGAACGAGATGGCGCAGGAGGGCTGGGTACTGCTGGGTATCCGTAAAACAGTTTTCGAAAAATGACACGGCAACTGCCTGTCAGGATTGGTTACGGAGTACCCGGCTAGGCCGAGGAAGCATCAAGTCCCATGTCCGCACCGTCAAGGTGTTGGGTATGGGGCTTTTTGCATTTCAGGAACGTGTACATCTCTGGAAAGGTGTAACACACTAGACTTTGTACCAAAGTCGTGTGCCAAGGGTGCTGCGCCCCTTTGGAATCCCTGCTTACATCGCCTGTGGGCGATGTAGATTCGCCGCACAGAAAGCTCTCACAAAAGGCACACCCGGCTGTCTGCGGCGAGGAGAAGGCACTTCTGCGGAAGTGTAATAACCCACTATGACACTTTCATCCCTGTGGTCTGCAAAGTGTAGTGGGCTCTCCGAGGGGGAAACGGCTATATAGGGTGCGCTTCGGGCAAATCGCTGCGTACGTGCGTACCAATCTCTCGTACGCACGTACGCAGTAAAACGGCTAAAATCTCCTATATAGGGGTGTTCTTCTGGAAATCAATATGATATACTCAACTTAACCAACCATCAACTAATAGGAGGCGGTAATATTATGGGAAAAACTTTTGTGTGTAGCTTATGCCGTAATGGAATCATTGGCGGTGGTTTGTACATTGATGAACAGAGCATTACATATTCAACTCAAAAGCTCACAGTCAGTCCACTGTATCGCAACCTTGTATTGCCCATGAACGAGATAAGGGAGCTTTCATGGAGTCAGATGGTCGTTCCTGTTGCAGCAATTTCCATGAAAGATGGAGAATGTTATAAATTTATCATATATAACAAATCAGGATTTGAAAAGGCATATAAGCAATATAGCAACCACCAAGAATGAAATCACCTAGCAGGGTTTGGGGCAGGCACGCCCCAACAAGAAGCTGTCCTAAAGGGGACAGGAA
>ERZ857951.1093-NODE-1093-length-30666-cov-9.990788_pt1 | contig 30666 bp, 30 predicted proteins | sample MGYA00519759_ERZ857951 | MGnify/ENA primary metagenome ERZ857951 (study PRJEB31778, sample SAMEA3449377) | human gut metagenome | biome: human gut; feature: human-associated habitat; material: faeces | place: United Kingdom | collected 2010/2012 ...
CAATGAATTACCTCCTTAGCGTGGTTTTTTACATCATTGGCCCTCAAACCCCTTATATGCGTTCTTAACGTTTGCTGCCCACTGTTCAATGCGGAGCATCATTGCATATGTTGCTGCGGCATCAAGATCCAGTTGTTCAGAGTGTTCAGGGAGCAGAATTTTACAATATTCCAGTCATGAGCCACAGCTCCGAGCCGTTCATAAAGTGTAGATAGTTGCGTTATGGAATCATCAGTGCGGTTCATGAATAGCGCCGACTTCCAATAATATATTGAGCAAGTTTGATGTTAAGACATACCATGTTGCTTGATAGTTGGCGCATCATACGGGATTCGCTACGAATTAAATAGGATTCAAGTAGTCCAGAATATTCCCCTGACGTTACAACCGTCAACTGGGCAATGTGATTATTTAATTTGCTTGCCCCTGCCAGGATATCATCCTCCGTCGCCTCGATATAAACGGGGGAGGCAGCGATAACATAATCATCGAAAGGTCTTGCTGCCATCAATGTCTCAATAGATTTCGCCGTCCTTTCTTTCCCGAATGTATTTGTTAATTCCCGCCACCATTGTCGGTGACTGAACGGTAAATCATGAAAGGTGGCTTCATAAGCGTCCACGAGGTCACGACTATTCAAAAAACCCAACCCGGCCGAGATCACCCACAACTCCAGGTTCTCAGTTGTCCGTAATATCTCTTTTGCCGTTGACCAGTGATTACCGGCATAGAGCGACAGGGCCGGTACCGGTGAAGCACTTTGCGACCGTTTAATCGTTGCTGCCCAGCTGGACATTGCCTCTTCTGGTGTCTGTCCAGACCGGATACTCAGTTCTGGCATGGAGCCGCACTGGCTGTGCTTACCTTTGGTACAGGACGTTATTAGGTGTGTAATTCGCGACGCCGCCATTTTGTAGCCCTCAGCCAAATGTGTGTAATCACTGTCTAACTATCGTAACAGCCCCTCATCCGCCATAACGACAAAGAGGAAGCCCTAAACGTAAACGACTACCCCATTATACATTTAGTCATGCCTTTACTAATAACTAGATACCAAAGTAAACACCCCAGAGGTGACACCGTCACGTTTTTCGGCTTTATTTAGTTCATTTTATGTACTATGGGATTTAATTATGGGTAAATCCCATAGATTTACACCTCTACTCAAAAGAGCCTAATAGAAACTAAATCCTTATATATCAATAACTTGAATTCGCCATCACGCACCCATAGAGAGCACCCGTCTTTTGTCGGGCCGTAGGGTTGTTGGCCCCATAGTAACTGCATGCTAATCTCTTTCATGCTTAGTCACTAGTAAAGGCTTTACTAATTGCGATGCTACGTGAATATTATTGACGGAGGAGGGGGTTGGGGCAGTGAAAATCTCTCAGCCAAAACAGTGGGAAAAGGATCGTGAAATGAGCATGAATTATCAGCCGGAACTGAAGTTGAGTACCCGCACCGAACAACTCGCCAGTAGTCGTGATGCCGCTATGCAAAAATTTCTGGACGGTATTATGCTGATTGCCGAAGCCTCAGCTATTTGCGGGTTTTCACTATTTAACAGCAAAATTATGGCCCCTAATGCTTTTGGCCTTCCTGCGTCCCTGGCCGCAAGCATCGAGGAAGGGCGACAGCAAATAGACCGTAAGACATGGAACAATCTTTTTGAAGAAACGGGTATTGACCGATTCTGGAATCACAACCAGCGAGCGGAGTTCAGTGAGTCTCTCCGGTCCGCTCCGCCAATTGCGTCGTTAACCGTAATCCGTAGCACATTGCGCCAGGCAGTGGCCATTCGGAGCATCACGCTTGCTCAAGGGTTTGTTGATCTGCTATGCCAGCTTGATCGCCGGTATAAAACTAATGCCCAGCAATTTGTGATGCCAAAAAAACTGGTACTACGTGGCATTTTTCCCGACTCGAACATGATGAGATATAACGGCTTTTCTCAGGATAATCTCTTCTATTTGAACGACTTTGAGAATATCGTTTGCATCTGCTCCAACGCAGCGACACCTCCTGTCGGCAGTGGATTGAATATGTACGACCGGCTTGCTGCCTTAAGGAAAACCGATTTTACTGGTGACATTACCGACCCGAAGGGCTGGAAGTGCCGATTGTTCGTAAATGGTAATGTCCATATTTCAGTTGAGTGTGAAAGCCTGCATAACACACTGAATGACCTGATTAGCATTTATTTTGCCAACCAGATCCCGGCCAAAGGATAAGAATGATGACTGACAATGAAAATTTGATGAACGGGGATGAACAGACAGCGTCCAATTTAAGTGAAGAGACAACAAAAAAGCGCCCTCTCAGCCCCGAACTACTGAAGAATTCTCCTTATTCATCAATAGCTAAGGTTAAATATTTCACCGAAATTGAACAAATCTGCCTCGATAAGGGCATCAGCACCGAAAACCTCGATCAGTTTTTCAAAGCCCACTGGCTGCGGGATAAAATGGGGGGGTCTTTTGCCCGCGCTCAGGAGATGCTGGCTGCCTACAAGCAATACGTGGACGAGGTGCCCGAGGAAGCGCGTGCGATTGAAATCCCTGACCAGATTAAAGAAGCATTTAGTGATTTTACTGCGTTTATCATCTGGTACTTCCGCTTAAGCTATACGGCTATCCAGAGTGATAGCGTGAAAATTGCGAAGGCAGAAATTACTCAGTTAAGACATCGGAATGCTGAAATTCTGGAAGAACTGTCACAGTCGAAAGAACAGGTTACAGTACTGAATAACGAAAAAGTTAACCTGATTAACCAGCTGGAACAACAGCGTGAACTCGCCAGTAAATTGGGGGATTCACTTCGGGAAGCAGAAGAAGCGCTGGCTACAACCCAAAGTGAATTACAGCATGCCCAAAACGAGATTCAGCTTATACAGCAGACAGTAGGGACACTGAACCAACAACTGAGTGAGCGCAAGCAGGAACTGGCCTCCCAGCAGGAGTACCAGAAGCAACTGAATGATGAGAATAAAGAGCAGCAGGTAGAGCTGACAGCCCTCAAAAGCCAGAATGAACACTTACAACGGACCGTATCTGATTTAAAGGTCAGTGTCAGTCAGCTTGAACAGGACCTTTCCTCAGCACAAACCCATTCCTCTGAATTGAGCTCATCTTTAGCCGAAAAGGACACGGCCCTGACGCTCGTGCGGTCGGAGCTGTCAACAGCTAAAGGGGAGAATGAACAACTTCGAGCTGAAGCACAACGCTTAGGTGATGAGAGCCTGCTTGCCAAAAAGGTGCAAACAGCTCAGACAGAAGAACTTCGGAAGCTCCAGAATCAGATGATATCCATGGAAGCGACACTCAATGCGGAAAAGACCATTTCAGAGTCTTTACGAGGAACAATCAAGCAGCTTACCGAAGCTATGACCGGCGCAGTTGCCATCAAACCTAAATCCTCTGGGGCATCAAAACCGCGAAACAAAAAGACGACATAACTGCTCCCGCCAGGAATTTGCAATAGACTTAAATTCCTGGCGTCCACAGGCTCTTTATCCCGTTCGCAGGAGTTTACGTCCTTCCGACAGCATTAGGCTGATTTTCCCCGAATCACTGATCTCAATAGCATCAACCAGGCTAGTGATCCCGCCAACAGCTTGCTGTTGTGAAATAGCTCCCAGTTTGTAGTCATCGAGTACTGCCGCCAAAAACGCCTTCAGTTTAACCTGCTCACTCATCGAAAGTATGTACGCCATTTTTAGCCCCATTTTAAGGTTGTGATTCGGGTGAATTGTATCGTCTAGCTTCCGGGAAATGAGGGAGTTCCTGGTATTCAGTCTTCTCCGTAGCATCCCAGTGCCACCATCCATAGGCCCCATATTCCTGGTTGTAATACGCCTTCTTAAGTTCCTTTCGCGCAAGATAGGCAGGTGTCGACATCCCGAAAACTTCCATCGGGAACGGCTTATCACTTCGTGTATCCAGTAAATAAAAATCTGGGAAAACATCGCTCACACTGGCGTCATACCGCATAGGCTTAACATAGTGCCGGTGTTCGGCATCAAGTTTACGGGACACTATCGCTTCGTAGGAGGAGTCCAGAGGTATCCAGTTATCACTCACCAGCATAAGCACTATCTGATGAGCTCGTGCAGAGATACCTCTACTGGTCACCGATACGGGAGATGTAAGAGCAAAAACAACAACTTTGCCCCCATTTTTCCAGGCGGCATATTCCAGAGGGAATCGCCGCTTCACGCTATCCCAGTGCCCGTCTGAGTTAAAGAAGGTAAGGGGCATACCGCCGAAGTTACGCATAGGTAGAAACTTCAGCGGCTTCTCATGCTTTTCTGCGTCATAGCGCGGCAGTACTGATAGCAGCAGCAGTCGTTTGTCGCTCAGTTCCGCCGACGACAGCAGTTGAACCTGCTCACTGGCCACTTTGCTTTTAGAGTCCGCCACCCCGATAAAAAGATGGTCGCCAATACATGCTCTACCCGATCTAATCTGCTTTGCGGCTTCCAACATCCGGTATCGAACCAGCGAATCATTTCGCTTCCCGGCCATATTCGGATACCAGACATTAAGACCGGCTTCAGTCCACAACAGACTCAGAAGTCCGGACAGGGTCATTGAAGCCTGGCCACCTTCAGGTCGCTGGATTTGGGGCAGGGAAGGAACCTCAGACTTTTCCGGCGGATCTTTCTCCGTCATGCCTATTCCAAGGCGGATTGACATGGTCCCCTCATTGTTGATGCGTACAACATTGCTGGCATAACCCTTTAACCCTGTATGCCTGGCATCAAGGTCGAAAAACACACACGATGGATCATGCTCAGTGCCGGTATTTGCAGCCTTAATCAGGATGAACGTATCACTGTTTGGTAGTGAGCGGACGTAGAGACGCTTTGCGCCTTTTCCCCGACATCCGCAGCTGATCACAGATTTCTGCCCGGACGTGTGGTGTGCTTTCTTCAGGGCCGACTGCCATCCCTTTACATACTCATCCTGTGTCTGAAATTCAGCCGAGTATCGTTTCGTGTTTGGTTCGTCATCGTAAGCAATAAAAACTGCAAACTTCTGGCCCATGGGACCTCCTGAAATTTAAAAATACTAATAGCCTAGCCATATCAATACTTCTTGCGCGTTGTACTCTTCCCTCTCACCCAACTCGGAAAAAAATACGTCTATGTCGCTGGCTACGACGCCATGTTTTGCAAGCTCTTGCAGAGCTCTCTGTTTTGAAATGGTGAGGTCTTCTGCTGAATCAAAATACGTCATCATTACCTCCTGATGAAGGAGTTGACTGAAGCAGGCCTTTCTCTCCCTGCCCAGGTTTTTTTCTGTGCAAAAGTTACAATATTAGTGAAATAAACCATTACGTTAACCTGCAAAATCACACAGAAGAATTACTATGATGCCGCTTCAAATTCTCCCTTGAGACGAGCCGCAACGGCGATCTCAATACGGCTTCGAAGCAAACTGGCCACGGCCGCAAATACGTCGACGATGACCGAATTGCCGAACTGGCGATAGGCCTGGGTATCAGAGACTGGAATGCGAAAAGTAACTTTTCCCGGTTGCTCGAATCCCATAAGGCGGGCACATTCTCGCGGGGTTAAACGGCGCGGGCGCCTTGCCATATTTACAGGATCATTAAAGTCCTTTTCGCCTATGCTGTGATCCCATCCACGGTCTAGCAAAATTTCAGAGCCATCACGATAGTACCGTGCGCTGAGTGTTCTGCAAACAACTGATTTATCAAGTGGATTTACCAGTCCGAAGCCAAATCCATTACCTTTTGCCTGGTGCTTTTTAGCGTAGTTATAAAGGTACTCCCAGAGCTTTGGAGAAAGGATGTAACGGCTATCGACCTCAGCGTCCAGCAGCTCCCCAAGGGTTGGCCGTCGTGAAGGATAAAGAGCCGATACACCACTTAACGAAAAGCCATCATGGAGCTTCAGATCGCGCCTGAATCCAACCAACACGATACGTTCCCGGTGCTGAGGCCTGAAGTTCTTACCGTCAATTATTTTGGGGTCCTTTGATCCGTGAGCATCGCAGTCGGCAACATCGTAGCCAAGTTCATCAAGCGCTTTCATGATGATGCGGAACGTATTTCCCTTATCGTGGCTCTTCAGATTTTTTACGTTCTCAAGAACGAAAATGGCAGGCTGTTTGGCTCGGATGATCCGGGCGACATCAAAAAAAAGGGTCCCCTGGGTGTCGCATTCAAAGCCGTGTTTTCGGCCCAAAGAGTTCTTTTTGCTGACACCGGCAATACTGAACGGCTGGCATGGGAAACCGGCGAGCAAAACATCATGGTCAGGAATGGATGCAGCGATAGAAGCATACGCCTGGTCTTCCGACACATCGGGAAGATTGCTGAGTGTAATGTCCCGGATATCTGAGTTGAAATGGTGCTCGGTGTCTTCGCAGTACCAGTTTGCACTGTATGTCCGGCGGGAGAACTGATTCCATTCGCTTGTAAACACGCATTTCCCGCCAATGGCGTCAAAACCACTCCGGAGGCCACCGATCCCAGCAAACAAGTCAATAAAACGGAAAAATTTCTGGTCATAGTCTGCTGGGCGTGAGGGGAGCAACGATCGAAGATAATGATATTCTTCCTGGGTTATTCGACATTCATTAACTGAACCTTTGATCTGGCGAATAAGTGATGCCCTCGACCAGTCGCTGCCGGTTGCAGCATTAAGTTGCGCAGCCAAATCTTTTACGTCATAGATACTTGCAACCTGAACCAGTAATTTATGGATAGAGGAATGTGTCTCATCATTTAGCAATGCAGTTATTGCAGGCTCATTTCTCGCGCTGTACATCCTTACTCCGTGAAATGTGATTAATTTAGGTTCTCAGACTACCACGCGCAGAAAATTCAATTTTTCTTTAAAGCCCTTTATTTTCATCTCCTGAAATAAATTTTTTATCCACTTAAATTGCCTCCGTTAACGGAAATTTGCCCGGGTTCTAATTGGTACAATAAGCACTTCTAATCACACGACTAATTTGTTACTACAAACCATCTAATTCAGGGAGAATGTATGACTCTGTTGAAAAAGTTACTTTTGCCGACATTAATTGTCCTTTTCCCGGCGGCAGTTCTGGCTGGTCAGTCTTCATTTGAAGCAAAAGTGGTAAAAATTATCGATGGGGACACCATTACCGCGCTCGACGGTCAGAATACAAGCATCAAAATCCGTATGTACGGTATTGATGCCCCCGAAAGTAAGCAGGCCTTTGGACAAAAGGCTAAACAAGCGTTGAGCTCCGCGATTGCTGCACAGAATATTACGGTAATAGACCACGGACCTGATATTTACGGCAGGATGTTGGGGACTATTTGGCTTGATGGTTATGACATCAACGCTTCAATGGTAGACAGTGGTTATGCATGGGTATATCGGTTTGACGGTAATCCCATCGTCCCAAACTATCTTAAATTCGAAGCTTCAGCTCAGAAAGCCGTTAAAGGTCTCTGGGTAGATCCTAATCCCGTTGCTCCTTGGGAGTGGCGCCAGCAAAACCAGAAACCTCAAAAGACGAAAAGCAGGGGGTGAGCGCGATGACAAGCCAGCATCCTTTACTGAAAATTGCACTTAATGGCGATGGACTTCTTTCGTGGCCAAATTCACCCGGACAGACTATGCGCTGCCCAACGTGTATGCGAGATGTTATTACGGGTCCGGATGGTGATTTAATACATCAAATGGAAGAGGGCGCTAACCCCTGCACGCCATCTGTTGATGTTGTCATTTCAAAGGCGATCATTGAACTACTCAGCACGGGTGAGCGCCTCTATGTCAACCCAGTTAAGAACGCGAATAGAACACTGGCCCCATCGTTTATCTTTCTGCATAAAGACAAGCAACTTCGACCATTCATAAATACGGAATATCAACCAGCAGGTGCCACCTGGAGAAGTGATAAAGGGAACAGGCTTGGTTTTTTCTATATGGATGCGCGAGCGTCTAAAATTAATAAGGACCAGTTCGATTTTATTGCTGTAATAGACCCATCTACTTTTCAAGCAGAATTTAAGACCTTATGGTCCATGTGTGAATTCGATAACCCCCTTGCCGCGTTACAGCACTTATTGGTTTCAGAGAATATGTCTTCAGTCTGGGTGAAATGGCCTGTTAAAAGCCTACAACCGAGGAAAGAAGCAGTGAAGGCCGATTACTGGTATGACTATTATTCACCTCACTACCCAGCGCAGCAGGCAGCTTGCACAGCAACAGTGATTGGACTGGAAGGAAATGTATCCGGGGAAACTATTTACATGCTCCAGATCGCTGTAGACCGGTCGATAGTTGAGTACCAGCTTGTAAAATCGCTAGGGGTTATATTGCTATTGGATAATACGGGAAATTTGGTATCGGAGACGCGCCCACACTTTGATATAATCATCAAAGCTTGCATCTCGGGTGTCAGAGACTTTGTACGTCAAAATCCTCGAATGCGAAGTGTGGAGCATCAGATTACCAGTGCAATATGAGGAAATGGATCAGCGACTAAATCTGTTGCTCGCCGTAAATACAAGTGCGCACCATAAAATAAAAACACTTTATAAATCAATGACTTTGTCAAAGCTAAGTAGAGATGTCCGGGGTGGGGCAAAGTTCAAATGTCCTTTGATAATATTGAATTCCTGGATAAAAATCGCATCTTAACCTCTTCGTTTGAGTACCTTGTTGGGTTGACCCCGTATTCGCTTTATTTGTAGTATTGGGCTGCTTTGAAGTGTTTCATGTTCAAACGCGACGTGTTCTGTAAGTTCTTCCTGACAACAGAGCCGACAATATATACACATCCGCTATGGAGAATCTGACAACCGCTATGCGTATTACGCCACCCTGAGTTTTTCCTTCCTCTGTCGTACTGAGCAAGCCTCAGCACGCACTCAATAACATCCCGTCTGCGGATGTGCTTTACCGTACGTAAAAATGTAGCCCTCCAGGGCTGACTGTATCTAAAAACTGAGAAATTACTATGTTGCTGTCCTCGACGCGTAAGGACTGGCTGGGTAACGTCCGTGGTGACGTTCTGGCCGGTATTGTTGTCGCGCTCGCACTCATTCCAGAAGCGATCGCCTTTTCCATTATCGCCGGTGTTGATCCCCAGGTGGGCCTCTACTCGGCGTTCTGTATTCCTCTCGTTATGGCCTTCTTTGGCGGACGTCCGGCGATGATTTCGTCCTCCACCGGTGCAATGGCTCTCCTGATGGTGACGCTGGTGAAAGATCATGGCTTACAGTATTTACTGGCTGCCTCCATACTGACCGGGGTATTCCAGCTGATAGCCGGATATCTGAAGCTTGGCGGGCTGATGCGTTTTGTTTCACGCTCAGTGGTCACGGGGTTTGTTAATGCACTGGCAATACTGATTTTTATGGCCCAGTTGCCTGAGCTGACCAATGTGACATGGCATGTTTATGCCATGACTGCGGCAGGGCTGGGGATCATCTATCTCTTCCCTTATATCAACAAAACCATTCCTTCACCGCTTGTGTGCATCGTGGTGCTGACTGGGATTGCCATGTGGCTGCATCTGGATGTGCGAACCGTCGGGGATATGGGGAAACTTCCCGACAGTCTGCCGGTCTTCCTGCTCCCGGACGTGCCTTTAAATCTTCAGACGCTGCTCATCATCCTGCCATATTCTGCGGGGCTTGCGGTGGTTGGCCTGCTTGAGTCGATGATGACCGCCACTATCGTGGATGACATGACCGACACGCCAAGCGACAAAAACAGGGAGTGCAAAGCTCAGGGCATCGCGAACATCTGCACATCCTTTATCGGAGGAATGGCAGGCTGCGCGATGATTGGGCAATCTGTTATCAACGTAAAATCCGGTGGACGCGGACGACTTTCAACCCTCACGGCGGGCGTGGTGCTGCTTTGCCTGATTGTGTTCCTGCGCAACTGGGTCTCCCAAATTCCGATGGCAGCGCTGGTCGCGGTGATGATTATGGTTTCCATCGGGACATTCTCCTGGCGCTCCATTGCCAACCTGCGGACACACCCCCTTTCAACCAGCGTGGTCATGCTTGCCACCGTAGCGGTTGTGGTGGCAACACATAATCTGGCCTTCGGTGTGCTGACCGGTGTACTGATTGCTTCGCTCAATTTTGCCACTAAAGTATCCCGGTTCATGCGTGTAACCTCAGTTCTGGAGGGGACGAGCCGGACGTATACCGTCACCGGCCAGGTATTCTTTGCATCAGCAGACCGCTTTACGAGCCACTTTGATTTCCGTGAAGCGATTGAGAATGTGGTGATAGACGTTTCACATGCCCATTTCTGGGACATCACGTCCGTCAGCGCCCTGGATAAGGTGGTCATTAAGTTCCGCAGAGAGGGCGCCGGGGTTGAAATACGTGGGATGAATGAAGCCACCCGCACCATCGTTGACCGGTTTGGTGTTCACGATAAACCTGAAGAAGTCGAAAAACTGATGGGCGGTCATTAACAGACTGGAGGGAAAACTATGAATAATACTGTTACAGCTTGTGTGGACGGTTCACTTTCAACGCGGTCAGTGTGTGAATATGCGGCGTGGGCAGCCCGCACTTTGCAATCACAGCTAGCACTGTTGCACGTTATCGAAAAAGACAGCACCCCGGTAGTGTCAGACCTGACCGGCACTCTCGGCATAGACAGTCAGCAATTGCTGACCGATGAGCTGGTAGAAATTGAAGGGCAACGTAATCGCCTGCTGATGGCCCAGGGGAAAGCAATACTGGAAAGTTGTGCTGAACTGCTTCAAAAACAGGGAAGCCCGGATGTGCTTTTGATGCAAAAACACGGTACACCGGATGAAGTTCTGGCAGAGCTGAGCGACCTTCGTCTCATGGTGCTGGGGCGTCGGGGTAGCCAGCATCCGGTAGGCTCTCATCTGGAAAGCGTTATTCGTCTGCAAAAGAAACCCCTACTGGTTGTTCCGGAGAACTACTCAGTGCCTTCCAGAGTCATGCTGGCTTATGATGGCAGTGAAGAAAGCAGGAGTAACCTGGAACGTCTGACGATGAGTCCCTTACTCAGGGGGCTGGAGTGCCACCTTGTCATGGTAAACGGTAAGAAGGAAGAGCTGCTGACCGCACAGCAAATTTTACGTGACGCGGATATAGAAAACAGCACAACACATCTTACCGGGCAATCAGTCGGGGACGCGCTTATTCGTTACGCCGAGGAAAATGCTGTCGATCTGATAGTGATGGGGGCCTACGGTCATTCCAGGTTGCGGCAGTTCTTTATCGGTAGTCATACCTCCGAAATGCTGCAAAAGACGCAACAACCGCTTCTTATCCTCCGTTAGCACTGATTATCTTAAATAAAAAAGGGCGAGTTCTCTCGCCCTTCGTCACAAGAACACGTTTAGTTCAGCCGGTTACCTTTTTCATCAACTACCTTCTCACCGTCCTCTTTCGTGAACGCGCTTTTCTGCGCATCGGGAAGAATATCCAGCACGACTTCAGAAGGGCGGCATAGCCGGGTACCCAGCGGCGTTACCACGATAGGGCGATTGATCAGAACAGGGTGCTGCAACATAAAATCGATTAACTGCTCGTCAGTAAAGCGGTCTTCCGCCAGCCCTAACGCTTCAAAAGGTTCGACATTCTTACGCAGCAGCGCTCGTACCGTGATCCCCATATCCGCAATGAGTTTTACCAGCTCAGCTCGTGATGGTGGGGTTTCAAGATAATGAATAACGGTCGGCTCTGTACCGCTGTTGCGGATCATTTCAAGGGTATTGCGTGACGTGCCGCAGGCCGGGTTGTGATAAATGGTAATGTTGCTCATATCAGTATCTCATTACAAAGTGAAAGACAGACGAAGCGCCAGTGCTGCAAGCGTGACAAACAGCACGGGGATTGTCATGACAATGCCCACCCGGAAGTAATATCCCCAGGTAATTTTGATATTTTTCTGCGACAGAACGTGCAGCCACAGTAACGTTGCCAGACTGCCGATAGGGGTAATTTTTGGCCCCAGGTCGCTGCCGATGACGTTGGCGTAAATCATCGCTTCTTTGATAACACCGGTCGCAGTGCTGCCATCAATCGACAGCGCCCCGACCAGCACGGTCGGCATATTGTTCATCACTGATGACAGGAAGGCCGTCAGGAAGCCCGTACCCAGCGTTGCCGCCCACAATCCCTGCTCTGCCAGCTGATTCAGCAAGGAAGAGAGATAGTGGGTCAGACCGGCATTTCGTAAGCCGTAGACCACCAGGTACATCCCCAGCGAGAAGATAACGATTTGCCAGGGCGCACCACGCAGCACCTTACCGGTGTTAATGGCATGCCCTTTTTTCGCAACAGCAAACAGAAGCAATGCACCAGCGGCTGCGACCAAACTGACCGGTACGCCCAGCGGCTCCAGTCCGAAGAATCCCACCAGAAGCAACACCAGAACCAGCCAGCCGGTTTTAAAGGTATTCACATCACGTATAGCGTCTTTCGGTTCTTTCAACAGAGAAACGTCGTAAACGGCGGGAATGTCCTTACGGAAAAACAGATGCAGCATCACCAGCGTAGCCGCAATCGCGGCCAGGTTAACCGGGACCATCACGGCGGCATATTCTGAGAAACCAAGCTTAAAGAAATCCGCCGAGACGATATTCACCAGGTTTGAGACAATCAGTGGCAGGCTTGCCGTGTCAGCGATAAACCCTGCGGCCATGATAAACGCTAAGGTTGCCCCCCGGCTGAATCCCAGCGCCAGCAGCATCGCGATAACGATAGGTGTCAGGATCAGTGCCGCACCGTCGTTGGCAAACAGTGCCGCAACCATCGCACCAAGCAGGACGATCCAGGTGAAGAGCAGCCGCCCCCGGCCATTCCCCCAACGGGCAACGTGCAGCGCGGCCCATTCAAAGAAGCCGGATTCGTCGAGCAGAAGACTGATGATGATCACGGCGATAAAGGTGGCGGTCGCATTCCACACTATCTGCCAGACCACCGGAATATCCCCCAGATGAACGACGCCAGTCAGCAATGCCAGAATTGCGCCCAGTGAGGCACTCCAGCCAATCCCCAGCCCTCTGGGTTGCCAGATAACCAGGACGAGCGTGAATAAAAAGATAGCACCAGCCAGTAACATCAGAAACTCCATTCACATTTGTTTATTCGGATATATATATCGCCATCAGCAGGAGACAGATGCCACGCTACTGAGCTTGTTGCGTATGTTTTCTCGTTCACAGTTCCAGGCTGTATCAATAATACCCGCAGCCCATGCTGGCATGTGTGGCGACAGTCGGTAATGCACCCATTTTCCTTCGCGACGGTCGATGACCAGCTCGGCTTCACGTAAAAGGGCCATATGGCGAGAAATTTTTGGCTGAGACTCTGCGGTTGCCGCACAGATGTCACAGACGCACATTTCACCGGACTCCCTGAGAAGCATCACGATAGTTGAACGGGTCTCGTCGGCGAGCAGTTTAAAAAGCTGAACAGGCTGTAGCATGCTTAACCTCGTAAAAAAATAACAATACATATGGTATTTCATATGTGATAACTTTTAAAGCATAGCTTATGAAATGGAGATTTTTTATGACCGACTTACCAGCAATCGAACCGGCTTATTTTGATGATGCGCTTGCCAGCAAACTTACGGGCAACAACGAAACCATGCCGCGAATTCTCATCCTGTACGGTTCAGTACGAGAGCGGTCCTACAGTCGTTTTGCAGCGGAAGAGGCCGGGCGGTTGCTGGCAAAGATGGGGGCTGAGGTGAAAATATTTAACCCATCCGGTCTGCCGTTACCCGATGATGCGCCCGAAAGTCACCCCAAAGTGCTTGAACTCCGCGAGCTGGTCAGGTGGTGTGACGGAATGGTCTGGAGTTCTCCGGAAAGACATGGCGCCATGAGCTCGGTGATGAAGGCCCAGATTGACTGGATACCCCTGAGTGAAGGTGCTGTTCGTCCTTCCCAGGGTAAAACGCTGGCCGTCATGCAGGTTTGTGGTGGTTCACAGTCGTTTAACACGGTCAATCAGATGCGGATACTTGGCCGCTGGATGCGGATGTTCACCATCCCCAATCAGTCGTCAGTGCCAAAGGCATGGCAGGAATTTGATGATGAAGGGCGCATGAAACCCTCACCCTGGTATGACAGGATTGTCGACGTTACCGAAGAGTTGTTCAAAATGACGTTACTCCTGAAAGGGCACACAGCCTACCTGTCCGACCGCTACAGCGAAAGGAAAGAGAGTCATCAGGAGCTCGCGGCACGGGTCAATCAGGCCAAAATCTGACAGCCAGGCATGCCCGGATGGATTACCGGGCTTTAAATCGGTTTCTTCCCAAATATCTCTTCAGAGCGTGACTGAAGTTTCACCAGGGCATTGAACATATCGTCCTGATCCAGGGAACGCTGGGATTTCTTCGTCGTGGGAGCTTTACGCCTGCGAGAAGGGCCGTCTCCGGATGGTACGGATTGCGACCGGTTATTATCCCGCTCGGCCTGGACCAGCTGCGCCATTTCCAGGGCCCGCCCCAGACGTTTGTTATCCACAATGGCCCCCTGATCGATTTCAGAAAGCTTGTCATAGGTGGAGTAGGGAAGTGATACGCCATTAAGCCGGAGCTCTTTATGTCCATCCGGGTAATGCCAGACATCGATGTATTTACCAATCGCCCGACGACTGAATTCGCTGTCTTCAATCAGATAAAGGACTTTGTCGTATTGCACTGTGAGTGATTTCGACACTTTACGAGCTTCACGCCAGTTAAATACCATATCAAGATCGTCATCGACATCCAGTTCCCGATGAACATCAAACTCCTGGCGAGGCGCTTTTGCGAAACGACGGTTGTAATCGTTCATGAACTCTTCGGCAAATGCGTTCGCAGCTTCCATGGAACTGATGCCCTGGAGCCTGAGCTCCTTGACCAGTCGGTCCTGAAGCGTCAGGTGCGCCCGTTCAACGCGGCCTTTGGCAGCACTGGTTTCTGCACAAATGGTCTGAATGTTCAGTTCATGCATCGCACGGCCAAACTGGGTATCGCCGTCGCCGCCGGTTGCATTTTTATTGTTGATCCTGAATACGCTGGCTTTGTCGCTGTACAGCGCAAGCGGTTTGCCATGTTTTTCAATATAGCCCCGGGTCGCTTCAAAATAGGTGAAAGTAGACTCAGATTTCACGAAAAGAAGCTGCATTAAACGACTGGTTGCGTCATCAACGTAAACCAGTGCCGTACACTTAGGTCCCCGATTTTCAAACCAGTGGTGGTCGCAGCCGTCGATTTGTATGAGTTCACCGGCACAGGCACGGCGGTAACGAGGTTGCTGAATTTTTGGCGCACGTTGCTTACGTGGGACCCACAGACTGGCCTGAGTCATCAGCTTACGGACGGTTTCTTTGGAAAGATGAACACCGTGCACCTCAGACAGTTTTTCACAGGCCAGCGTCGGACCGAAATCGTTATAGCGTTCGCGAATAATGTTCAGCGCGTATGCGGCCAGTCCCTGAGGCAACTGGTTGTTACTGGATTTACCACGACGGCGGCTGGTCATGCCAATCGGACCATCTTCACGATAACGCGCAAGCAGACGACGGCACTGACGGTCGGAGATACCAAGCCGCTGAGCTGCCATTTGTGTTGTCAGACGCCGGTCGATGACATCCTGAATGATTTTGAGTCGGTTAACTTCATCCAATGTGAAAAACTCCGCTGCGAGAGCCGTCATGGTAATCCTTACTTGATTATACACGCCGGACATCTTAACTTAGCCATTATCGGACATTACAACTTTGCTACTACAGACTTTGTCAAAGCAAGTTTAAAATGTCACCTCTTTGTGCAAGATAGAAAGGGCACTTTCAGCCTATGTAATCATATTAATGTGACTGCTGCGTTATCCCACTCAACCAATTAATAAAGCAAAAGTTAAATATGAAAGACTGGAATAAAAATATAACGAAAACATCTTAATATGGAAATATCTGTGTCAACGGGATCTTTAGTTATTGAATATCTGGTTCTAAATAGGTTCTACATTCAACGGGAAGGGAAACCAAATATCTATATGTTTTTTATAAATACCATTACGTGGCAAACAACAATCTGCATATTTTTTTAAAGAATCTCCACATGGACAAATATTTTCTGGCGATAATACTCCATCATGTTCTTTCGCCTTAAATCTCCAGGTCGTAATATTGAAAATTTGATGTGGGGATTGTATGTATTTGACAACACTAATTAAAGTTGAATAGTTATAATGATCACCATCATTGGAGAAAAAAACACTACATTTGTTAACGGGATTACTAACTATGTCATAAGTAATTAATTCAAAATCGATCACTTCATCAAAGCAAAGAACTCCATTATAAAGTTTATTTTTAACATGACCACAATCATTAATAAAACTACGGGTTGTATTACATACTGAACATTTCACTTCTTTTATTATTTCACGAGAACTACCGAAGATTTTATATGGGAATAACGCCTGCCAATTACATACCATTCTCGCTAAGAAGTTAACACCATAGAAATTAACCTCAGGCAGAAACTCATTATTTTCTTTAATATGTATTAAATCTATTTCTATCCTTTCAAGTTCTACCCATGCTTCATAAAAATCACCTCTTGTAAGTAAATTAATGACTTGAATATATTTTAAATGGGCTAGTAAAATTGTTTTGTATAAAAACAATCTGTTTGATTCATTATTCAAGCTCAAGGATTGAGCTTTTTTTAACTCAGCATTAAGATAATCAAGAATAGCACTATCTTCTTGAGTAATACACATCCAACGCTTTAACTTTTCGTGAATATTCATAATATCTATATAGATTTTTATTTGATTTTGTTAATTACTTTTAAAACATCGTCTACTTTTCCAGAAACAGTGTATTTCACATGTTTTCCTGATTTATTTTTTTTAATTATAGAGACTTTAACGTCTATATCTCTAGTTCCAAAGTTATCAATTTTTTTCTGAATATAATTTGAAACAAGATTTACTAAAAAAGGTATCATTACTGATGTGGCAAAGAAAGTGCCTAACGCTAACGTTATACTGTTTAATTGCAGGTACGAAACACCATTAGAATCTCCGTACACTTTAACATTAGAATGTGATTGCTTGGTGAACTGGAAAAAATCCAGTGCATTACCTCCAGTAATTTTTGAACTATCAAAAACGATCGCAATCTCATCATCTTGAGGTTCATATGAAGAAATGATTTTTACCTCTTCATCTTCATCACTCATTTCACTCAAAGTAATGGGGTTCATTCTCAACTCCTTGTTTTATATTTTTACATTCAAATTTTACTATACGACTGGTTAATTGCTCCTGTCCAACACACACCAGAGTTCATATGCTTAGCATACAAGGGACCAATGCCAGTAGCGACAGGCTAGTGTGTCAAAAAACCACATGAAGATCAATCTCCTGCGGAAAATTTGGCCGCAATTAGTTTCATTGTCCTTTCCATGCCTTGATAAACTGTCGCATCTGTAATGTTTAACCTTGCGAGTTCCTTAAGTATTCTAGCTTTGTTTCTGATCACTATTTTTTCTACTTTAAACTCTTGCATAGCATCATCAGGGTTTGAAACTAAATCGGGATAAACAGCATTATTCCCAAATAATAAGAATGCACCTGACTGTGATGACATCCTTTCATTATTATTTCTTCCTTTAACGAAAATTAACCTTTCCAAATCTGATGGTATAATTACATCTTTAAAATAAGGTTTTTCATCTTTAATGTAATGTATGAGTTTTTGACAAGCTTCAGTTTTATTGAAAGCCTCCTTGTCCATTTTACAATCCAGCTGATCTTTCAGTGTTTGACTTAGCATTGATATATTTGATATGCAACTTACTGTATCAGAGTCAAAGAATTTTATACGATCCCTTTTTGTTTTGAAAATAATAACATGTCCATCAACCTCATTTGTATTTTCATTATTACTAATGTCGCAACAAGCGAAATACAGAGCGATTAGTGGATTTGATGTTATATCCAACAAACGAGTTGGTAGTCCGTAGTGTTGCATCCTTACTAACTTGTCTAGCATTGTTTTATCATCAACAAACTCAGTTGGCCTTGCTGTTAGGGCTTCACGGACTAAATTTGATTCACTGTGCAAATGCTTGAAGTTACCTTTTTTGTTTTTCCTGAAAACTGATGGAGCCAACTCGTAAGATACATCAGAATGTCCACGATAAAATATTTCTGCATCTTCTTCATGATCTTGTTCTAAAACACGCGCCATGAAACTTTGAACATTATCTATTATTGGGTAGTTATCAACTTCATCAGGAAGTGCTTCAGTAGGAGGAAGTGGTGTACTTCTTGTCGTTATATTTAGAAGTGCTAATGTTTGATTTAAATCACGTGCTTTTATTCCCCAGTGAGTCCGTTTCAGCCCATATGCACCTAATTCTAAAGCTGTTTGATATAACTCTTTGTTTATCACTACGACATCATCTTGTGAGTGAGTGATTCTGAAATCAAACTCAACATTTTTGTTAACTGTTCGTAGATTTGAAATTACACCAAGTCGCAAAGTAATGTATTCAACATTGTCTCGGGAATAAAGTTCTGACATAAAAAGCGTAGGTAATTTCTCAATATAAGATAATGCTTTATCATTCAAAGGCGTTAACTTCAACCGGATGTCATCAGAGGTGCCTTCTAACATACGTGATATAGGAAAATCACAACTCCCACTAACCCGTTCATACATGGGCCAATGTTCAAAATAGTCAGGTTCTCCGCCCATAATTAGATTAAACATTAAAACTAAATCCTTATATTTTACTTAATGAATTATTTACAATCCAATCAATTGCGCCAGAGGTGCGAATCCAAGGCTTTATATTATGATTCACATAATAAATGGCTTCATCCATTCCACCTAACGTGATATATCCACTGTTAGACTTGATCTGTAATCTGCACTTCGATAACAAGCCGGGGATGTGTCTATTAGAATCAATCGCAGCTTTAGCGATATCATCGGCATCCGGGGATGACTGTCGGTAGGCGAGTAGGGCGCGTGTATACTGAAAAAACGAACGCATATCCCCAGGATAATCGTCCAGTAGCAAGGCCAGATCATCCACCATTTCAAGCTCAAGGTAATAGTTCGCTAATAAATGACGAATCCCCTGGTTATCGTTCGGGTTGAGCTTCAGCATTTCGCGGCTATGAGCCATAGCCGGATAAAAATTACCAGACTCCCATAAGGCCTCAGCCAAAGCTGCTTTTGCTCTCATATATGGACGTGTTTCGACAAATCCCCAGAAACGTCCTGCGAACTCCTGAAAATCCTCGCCAAGTGCAATGCTGGCTGCGTACAAAGCAGTCTCCAGCTTCCCGATTTTTGACTCAGGAGGTTCTTGAGATATCTCGCAGTAGAATGAGTATGCGTCAGCACAGAGCGGGGATTTCTTGATAGCTTTTCTGATGAGTTTCAGCACAACTTCCAGGTCATCATTTTCCCAGGCATCGAACATGAACTCCTGAGCCGCAACCAGATCTAGATGTAATTGCTCAGAGCTGACAGCAGTTTTATACAAATCAACGCGCTTTGTAGTCGGGAATTTAATCATCTCAAGTATCCTTTTGGGGACTCACTGTTCCGGTACTTTGCAGCACTGATGGTCGATTCTATCGCTTTGAACTTGCCACAAACAAGCTCGGGTCTGCCAGAACGGGATTGATAGCCCGGAGCTGTTCCTGGATGCGCACCTGAGCCTTACGGCTGGGCGATTTTTTGCTTCGTTCCCGTTTGCCTTCGCTTTCCCGCTCATCCTGTTTTACCTGAGCCAGTCGGAGTACAGTCCCGAGACGTTTGTTATCAACAATCTGCCCCTGGTCGACACAGGCCAGCTTATCAAATGCCTGGCACTTAAGGCTCCGGTGCCCATAGAGGAAGGCGAGGGTGCCATCGGGATAATCCAGTACTTTAATTTTTTCACCGGCAAGACGGCTATTTTCTTCTGTGGTGTCCATGAGATAAAGGATCTTATCGTACTGGAAGGTCAGTGATTTCGACACGGTACGAACATCATGCCAGGCAAAGATGTCTCTTAATTCATCGGGGCTTTCCTGCACCGGACGATGCAAATCTTTGGGGAACTTAGCCGGTCGTGAAAACCGGCTGTTAAAGTCAGCGATGAAAGTGGCAAGCCAGGCATTTGCGGCCTCAATGCCGGTTATACCTTCCAGACGCATTTCTTTGATCAGCCGATCCTGAAGTGTCTGATTCGCACGTTCCACGCGGCCTTTAGCTTCAGAGCTGTTGGCACAAATAAGCTCGATTGCCAGGTCATAAAGCACACGTCCGAACTGGGTAACGGTGGTATTGCGTTTCTCCGGACCACTGACGCGAAATATTGCGTGTTTGTCACTGTACAGCGATACCGGCTTCCCATGCTGCTCGATGTATTCCCGGGTTGCCAGCATGTAGTCAAAGGCTGTTTCTGACTCGCTGAACCGCAAATGCATCAGACGCCCGGTGGCATCATCGATAAAGACCAGCAGGCAGCATTTTGGCGCACGGCCTTCAAACCAGTCATGGTGGGAGCCGTCGATCTGGATAAGTTCACCCAGACAATCACGCCGATGTCGGGGTTGATAAACCCGTGACTTACGGCGAGCATGCGGGACCCAGAGTCCGTCAGACGTCATCCAGTTGCGGACGGTCTCGATTGAAAGCCGGATATTATGGCGCTCTCTGAGTTTTTCTGCGGCCAGTGTGGGCCCAAAGTCACTGTAGTTTTCACGTATCAGCGTGAGTACTCGTAGTTTGAGAGATTCGGTCAACCGGCGGTTGCTGGGCTGGCCGCGTTTGCGGCTGACAAGTCCTTCAGCACCAGAAACTCGGTAACGATTGATAAGTCGTTGCGCCTGACGTTCTGAAATGCCAAGCTGTGATGCTGCATCACGACGGCGTAGACGCTTTTCACAAACTGCCTGTATCACCGGTAGGCGGTGGATCTCTTTATCTGACATGGTCACCAACATGCGTTGAGTCCCTTAGAATTGCATTCAGTTTAGCTTACTCTAAGGTGACGTTTCTATCTGGATAAAAAGTGACATTACTAAATGGTTCTAACAATCTTGGTGCGCATAACAAAGATTATGTTAAATATGGTGGGTTTGCTCTTAAGTTCATGAGTCCCTCTCTTTCAGGAACTTACCGATGAATCAGTCAGTTGCCAAAGTTTAGTTGTGGACTTACGATGACTTCATAACACAAAAATTACGGGGCATCCGCTAAGTTCATGGCATATACCATCTTACATTTATCGAGGAACAACCAGAGAACTCATCTCATAGTTGATGATGTGACTACCCTACCGGTCATGTTCGCCACAATTTATGGAATGAATGAACTGAGCAAGAAAAGCCTAGGGACTCAAGAAAACATTTTGTGTTCGCTGCGTTTCTTTTACGTCTATTACTATAAGAAGCATAAACAAACATTTGACTACGATTTCTATCGGTCTGGCTACAATATCTCCTGTTTTATCAGGGAGCTTGATGGCTTCTTTACTTATCTGCTCGGGAAGCAGCACCTGAGTGACGAGACCGACATAATCTCTAACGGGTTTTTACATTCGGCACTCTCCAGAACCAACAAGTCCACCTATGGTAACCACGTCAGAAACGTTGGCCGATTCCTTAAGTATCTCAACTATAGATATATGAATCTGGCATACCAAGATATGTCACCTACTGAAGCTCACCAGATTAACCAGGCGAACCATAGAGATCTCGCTGCCAGAATTAAGGTCTTCAATAGAGTTGAAGTATCCAGGAACGAACCAGCTCACCGATACAAAAGTATCACCAGCCAGCAAAGTATCGAACTAACGAACATGTTAATCCCCTCCACTCCTGAATTTTCAGATATCGAGACCGGCGAACTATTCACGGCCGTGGTTAATCCCCAAAACCCATTCGATTCAGGATTTCAACAATACCGTAACTACCTTATTCACCGGTTAATGTTTAACTATGGCTTACGTGTTGGTGAAGTTCAATTGTTGATGAAGGATTGCGTGGGGCCAACCCTTCCAGACTCACGAGGTAACATTCGTTTCATCCTGATTGTACAAAATCTACCAGATGATGTAGTTGACCCAAGGAAACAACAACCTTCACTCAAGACTGAGCATTCACAGCGACAAATCGAACTAACCGAAGATGACTTCATTATGTTTACCATTTATATGGAGCAATATCGGTCCCCATTATTTGAAGAGAAAAAAATTGTTGACCATGAGTTTGTTTTTATTAAAGGCTCAGGTAGGTTAACTCCATTAACTTACGATGCAATTCGAACATTTTATAAGGAAAAAATTGATCCGGCATTCATTGCCCTATTCCCTCATTATCGTACGAAAAGTAATAAAAATATTAATAATATGGTTAATATAACACCACACGTTGGGCGGCATACTTGGGCTAATATCACTCTTGAGTTTATTTACAATAGTCTCCTGAGTGAATCACTAATACTGGCGCAAGACTATGGTATTCGAGCAAGGATGAATGGAGTACTTGAACCAGCTATTGAACAACTTCGTGCTTTAGGCGGCTGGTCACTGACCAGTAAAGTTCCATTAAGATATGCCAAGCGGTTTATTGAAGTGGTGAGTAACCAGAGCAACTATAAGCGTACGAAACATTCAGATATGCATTTAGCTTCCCCAGAAACAAACATTTCGCAAAGAAAAACCTCCAACTTGCTAGAAGATAATGTTTATGACGAAGACTTCACATTCAAAGATCTATTCAACTGAGAGCGGTATCACCGGGGGTGGTTTTTTTAAAACCCATCCCCTTCACTTTACAAAAGAACAGCTTGAATGGATTGAAAATATTCAGCTCCCTAAACGATTGTTTTTAATAAGTGCAACAGAATTTGATGACCGATATTTATATCTACATGATGATTGGCGTTACAGATTCTCAGGTAATAATTTGGCTATATTATTCTCTACTGGTAAATACTTTTGTGATTTATCACCAGTTTCACTCAAGCTCTTGAAATACTTAACGATCGCGTACATTAATGAGAACTCGGCAAGTGTTGCTGATAAATTTGCTCAGTTTGTCGCAACAACTTTCAAACAAATTGAGGTTATCACTCGCGAAAGCCTTATTGAAAAAATGCAAATGCTAGTTGCGAAGACTGAGCGAAATCACTCAGACAGCAGTCAGTTCTATTACACCCTCTATGCATTACGAAAACTTGATCGTAATGGATTCTTCGAAAGTAAGGATGACAGTGATGAGCTGGAAGATCTATTGCTGGAAGTGCCACGCCCTAGGAACAATAACTGGGCTCGCTACCAAAACCTAGACCTCGTTATACCAGAAGAAGTATGCCTAATGATAGAAAATGGCATTCAACGTTGGGCATCTAAGCTATGTCCAAAAATTGATGTTGAAGAAAATAAAAACATTCATCTGGAAACTGTAAGGAAAACCATTAAAATTGATACATTACGGGACTGCATTATTATTGGCATAGTTTATTACATTGGGGCCAGACCTGTACAGATCGGTAAACTTTCCGGAGGCGATTTTATCGTTGATACCGAGAATAAGTACGGGATGCGTTATTCAGTACTTGTGCCATATGCCAAAAAGTCAAAACTAACTATCGATCGAGTTCGAGTTGCAATTCCGGAAGAACTTGGAAAGTTAATCTTACTGTATAAGTACCTAGTTGGAATTGGTGATACCGACCCGATGTTTTCCATCATAGTATCTTCAATGAAGATGGTGGAAGCGTCATTAAAGAAAATGCTTTTCAGATTTTCACCACAAGAGATTCAGGAGGCAGTAAAAAACGATGATTATCAACTACCTGTATATACCGCAAGCCTCTTTCGTCACAACGTTGGTCACTCAATGGCAATGAGTGGTGCCAGTGCTCCTGAGATAGCTTATATATTGGGACAATCCTCTTATGTTGTTGCAGATCGATACATTGCAGCCACCCCTGAGCTGGCTGATATTCGTGAGGCAGCTTTGGGTCGCAACCCTGTGTTTAAGAACATGATGGCACTCATGTTGACTGGGAATTTAGTTCACAGCAGCGAATGGGAAGGTCGCAATGTTGCAGGGTCAATTGGTGGGCAACTTCATTACCATCTCGGTGGATGTAATTATGAAGAAGACATTTGCCCCTTTGCACAGGGTCGTGGATGTTACGGTTGCCTGTATTTCAAACCATTTATAGATGGAAACCACAAAAAAGTATTTCTTTCGCTGAATGATGAAATCCAAAATGTTCGTGATGTTGCCGATGATGCTGGCATTTTAAATCATCCACTTCTCAAGGAATTAGTGCGGCGGAAAGAGCATGTAAATCAGGTTATGGCTCGCATTGAAATGGCAAAGGCCGGAGGACTATTTAATCGATGACTACACAAATAACAATACGTAATAAACAGGCGGATAATCTTCTTATTTATATAGAGAAATATAAAGCAAAATTTGAAGAGCGTCTTGTTGCCTACAATGCTGTTGGACAACTGGAGTGGAATGCCGGTTCCTGGCGTTTTGGTGAGAAAGGTGTTGCATGGCTTAAAGAAACAAAAGATCGCGGCTTTAAGTGGGACGAAGTTTCTAGTCGTATTAAGGGGCTCTCACAAATGAATATTTCTTCGGAATTTCAGGATTTTATGCGAGCTTATCACATGCATCTGGTGTGTATCATTGGCGGATTACCATCAGGTTCTACACTAGACAAACCATTACAGGTCATGAAGCGCTGGTATTGGGAAATGGTAAATAAAACAGGTCAAACGCATCCAATGTATCTGACTTCCGATATTATTCATGCAGCGATGGAGCGGCATCATGAGAATTCTGACAGTCCTGATAATGTCAGTGACTATTGCGATATTGCAGTAAAGGCCATTGCTTTACTACGTCAATATGATCTTTTCTTAGTTAATATTGAAGTCAAAAATAAGTATCCTTATCGAAATGGTTCTAACAGCACTAAAGAAAGGAAGAAAGCGCAAGAAGCCACCCCTGATCAAACTGATGATGAAAGACTCATATCAATCCGTGCATTTATGTGTGTTATTGAGTTGATCGCTTTAGCTGAGAATAGTTATCAGCGTATCTTTTACAATATGTTGTTACTCACAATTATTTGCGGTTTCCGTTTCCAGGAAATAATGTTGCTGAAAATGACTTCTTTGGTTAAGCGAGAAATTACGGATAAAGATAAACGTCAGCACGCAATAGATCAAGACTGGCCTACTTACAGGTTGGGTATTGAGTATCTTGGTGCAAAAAAGGCTGGATGGCGGATCCATTGGCTGGCGCCAAGCACTTATTCTGTCGTTGAGATGATTTATAAATCTGTTCGAGAATTGACCTCTGGGTTCCGTAAAACGATTCAGGGCTTCAGAGATTCTAATTTCACTAATATGCTCCCAGGTAAGATCGCTGATTTTCCTGATGAATGGATTGAGCAAAATTATCTTGAAGACATCATGTTTAGTGGTTCTGGTGGCTCCAGGAATGATCTTGGAAAGAGTATTCGGAATTCCATTGCGAACTTTAGCGGACATAAACCTAAGGTAATACCCGTTCATAAACAGAAGAACAGCTGGTACTTCACTAAAGAACAGTTGAATGATTATGTCTATCAGCGTTACGCTCAAGCAAAAAACTTTGAGCCTGGGCACCAGTGCATAATTTCAGCCAAAAACAATGGTGACTGGGAACACTTCAATTATGAAGACCTGATGTTCATCATGCCGGAAGGTGCATTTGGAATTGGTAAAGATTTTGTTTCATTGCAACATATTTTTCCACTTGATGAAAACTCAATAGAAGCTTGGTTAGGCGGAACACAAAACCGAAAATCTATCTTTGATCACTTTAATCTTTTTGAAGATGATGGGTCCCGTGTCATTATCAAAAAGCATGTACCGAGACATAACATAAATACATTCTTGGCAATCGCTGGAGTGACGGATCATATTCAGGCCATCCTAATGGGGCGTGTTGATATCACCCAGAATAAACACTATCAGCATCAGGCCGAATCACAGTCCTATCAGACCGCTTCTCTAGCAATCAATATGCTGGAAAAGGCTTATGATGAGAACAATCAAGCTCTCACGAAGAGTTTCCAGCTATCACTCTTTACTACGCAGCAGAAGCCCTGCATTCCGGTCAACCTACCCTCCCCCAGAACTGAGGTTAGCCGCAGAATGGCAGCTCTATCACGGTCTTCCAAGACGGTAAAAAACACAGGTGTTGGAAACGTTAAATTAACAACCTCACTAATGATAAATCCTGAGCTCAATACCGAGCATAATCTGAAGCAGAACATGCAGACTTTTGGTGAAACAACTGCTGAGGTTGTGGACTATATGGGGTCAGTTTGGAGATCGGAAATTTTTGTACGTTAAGCGCATTATTTAACCAATCTTGGTTCGTAAGGGGTTGATTTTGCGTCAGTGGCTATCGCTTTTAAGTTGTCGCTCTTGCAGTATCGCATTTAGGTTATCCGATTAAGGTCAAACCTCTGAAAATGCCGTATAGCGCGGGAGTACACCCTATTGCTATAGGTAAGTCTGTTCAAAAAACAGGCTTACCGTACAATAATTCTCTATATCCAAACTGACCCCAAGAAGGACACCTTCAGCGCGGCCGTGGTCGGTTCGCCGGTAAAGTAGGCTTTACCCTCGCTCTCATTCCACTTGTTCTTCACAGGGTCGTAGCCGCGGTTAAGCACGCTGATGCCGCCGTCGCTGCGCTTGCCGTAGGTGGCGGTAACCTGCTCCAGGCCGCGTTCAAAGCGGTTTTCCAGGCGAGCGACTTCGTACCATTTGCCAAGATAGCGGCTGGCGTCAAAACCGGAAATGGGCTGCACGCCCTTCGGTGGGGTAGGGGATTTACAGGCTACCAGCGTCAGGGCAATGGCAACACCGGTCACAACAGGCCATAGCTTCATGAGAATTCCTTTCATTTGCACGGTTGGAAATTAAGTGTAGTGCACCGCGGCGGCGCTTCATCCCATCCGCGAAAATTCGTAGTATATTGAGAGTATTCCTCAACTCTGGACACGGACATGGCTTACTCCATCGGCGAATTCGCCAGACTCAGCGGGATCACCGCCACCACGCTGCGGGCCTGGCAGCGGCGCTACGGCTTACTCAAGCCTCAGCGCACGGAGGGCGGCCACCGCCAGTACAGCGATGAGGACGTCCAGCAGGCGCTAAAAATCCTCGACTGGGTAAAAAAAGGCGTCCCGATTGGCCAGGTCAAACCGCTGCTGGAGCGCCCTACGTCGCGCCTGACCAACAACTGGCTCACGCTGCAGCAGAGCATGTTACAGCGCCTGCAGGACGGCAAAATCGAGTCCCTGCGCCAGATGATTTACGACGCAGGACGCGAGTACCCAAGACCAGAACTGGTCGCGAACGTGCTGCGTCCGCTGCGCAGTCAGGTGTCGGCAAACGTCGCCGCCGCCATGACCCTGCGGGAGATCCTCGACGGCATCATCATCGCCTACACCTCGTTTTGCTTGGAAGGCGATAAAAAAGCGCCGGGCGACAACATCCTGCTCAGCGGCTGGAACCTGAATGACCCGTGCGAAGTCTGGCTCGAAGCCTTAACCCGCACCGGGCAAGGCCACCGTATCGATATTTTACCCACGCCGCCCGCCACGCTGGCCCCGGAGATTTTCCCGGACCGCCACTGGCTTCTGGTCACGCGCGGTAAACTCACCGCCGCGCGCAAAAAGCAGATCGAGCAGTGGCAGCAGCAGGTATCGCTTGAAGTGATTATCCTCTAATCATTTTCTCCTGCGGGAATCTTCACGAAAAGTTGAATATTTTCCCGCGCCACAAATGCTAACGTTTTCCTGTGACCGACAACCCCACAGGAAAACACAATGAAAAAAACTGCCTCTCTGCTGATGCTGACCACCCTGGCCTTTGCCCCTGCCGCCTTTAGCGCCCCTGCCGGCACGCTGAGCGTACACATTCTTGACCAGCAAACCGGGATGCCGCCATCGGACGTTACCGTCACGCTGGAAAAACAGCAGCAGGACAAATGGACCCCAATTGCCAGCGGCAAAACTGACCATGACGGCCGCATCAAATCGCTTTATCCGGAGGATCAGGATATGCAGCCCGGCGTCTATAAAGTGGCCTTTAAAACCGCAGATTACTTCCACGGGAAGAAGCTGGACTCCTTCTTCCCGGAGATCCCGGTGCTGTTCACCGTAACCCGGACCAACGAAAAGCTGCACATCCCTCTCCTGCTGAGCCAATACGGTTATTCAACTTACAAGGGCAGTTAAGAAACGTTGATTTTAAAGGCAAATAAAAAATAATTCCGCTAATACTTGGACAAATTAGTCATGTTGTGTAAGTTTTAAAGAGAAGAACGGGAGGACCACACCATGACAACAAAACCTGTGCTCGGTATTAGCGGATGTTTGACCGGGTCTGCCGTTCGCTTCGACGGCGGACACAAGCGTATGGGCTTTGTCATGGATGAACTGGCCCAGTGGGTGAGTTTCAGGCCCGTCTGCCCGGAAATGGCGATTGGCCTGCCGACGCCACGCCCGGCCATACGCCTGACGCTGACGGACAGCGGCGAAACGCAGCTCCGCTTCAGCAAGCCGCCCCATGATGATATAACGCAGAAAATGGCCGACTTTACGGCGGACTATCTGCCAAAAATCGGCGATCTGTCGGGATTTATCGTCTGCGCGAAATCGCCAAGCTGCGGCATGGAACGCGTGCGGCTATATGATGAAAACGGCAACCGGGGCCGCAAGGAGGGTGTCGGGCTGTTCACCGCCGCCCTGCTTGAAACCTACCCGTGGCTGCCCGTGGAGGAAGACGGTCGGCTGCACGACCCGGTGCTGCGGGAAAACTTTATCGAGCGGGTATTTGCCCTGCACGAGCTGAACACGCTGCGCGCTAAAGGCCTGACGCGCCGCGCGCTGCTGGATTTCCACAGCCGCTATAAATTGCAGCTTCTGGCGCACCATCAGGCGGGCTACCGCGAGATTGGCCCGTTCGTTGCGTCGCTGCATGAATGGGAAGATCTGGACGCGTTCTTCGTGGCGTACCGCGAAAAGCTGATGACCATCCTGAAAAAGCCCGCCTCGCGGAAAAACCATACCAACGTGCTAATGCATATCCAGGGCTATTTCCGTAACCAGCTGAACAGCCGCCAGCGCGTCGAGCTGCGCGATGTGATCCTGCACTATCGCGACGGGCTGCTACCCATCCTCGCGCCGTTGACGCTACTGAAACACTACATGGCCGAATACCCTGACCGGTATCTGATGACGCAAAACTACTTTGATCCCTATCCTGATGATTTGGGTCTGCGTCTGGCAGTAACCTGACGATAAAAATGCGAAGGCCCGTTTGACCCACAGAGGCCCAAAGCAGTACCCCGTTTAGACGACACCCTCACTGTCGTCTCTTTTTTGCATTCCACACAAAAGACTGTAATTATGTACAGGATTGTAACGCAAAAAGGGACTGCCTGTGATCACCACCCTGCACATTCAAAACTACCGCTCGATTCGCGAAATGTCGCTGGAGCTGGAACAGCTCAACATCGTCTTTGGCCCAAACGGCACCGGAAAATCCAATATCTACAAGGCGATCCACCTGATGCACAGCGCCGCACAGGGGCAGTTTTCGCAGGCACTGGCGAACGAGGGTGGGATTTTAAAAGTGTTCTGGGCAGGCAAAACCCGCAGCGACCAGCTGCGGCGGATGAATTTGGCCGTTGAAACCGAAACCTACGAATACGAGCTGCAGGTAGGCTTTGTCGAAAAACTGCCTTACCCCTCACAGTTTCAACTCGATCCGGTGATCAAAGAAGAGTCCATCTGGCTGAGTGGTCAATACCGCCGCCCGTCGTCACAGCTGATGAGGCGTAAAAATCAGGCCGTATTTCTGAACAACGTGCATCACGAGAAAGTCACCCACAGCGGCACGCTGTATGAGAACGAATCGGTGTTCGGCCAGCTTGGCGAGCCGCATCTTTACCCGGAAGTGTCGCAGATGCGCGAGTCGCTGCGTAACTGGCGCTTTTATCAGGAGTTTTCTGTATCAATCGGCTCGGCCATGCGCGCGCCTCAGGTCGGTTTCCGCTCCCCAGTGCTGGCCAGCGACGGCGCAAACCTGGCGGCGGCGTTTCAGACCATCGTGGAAATTGGCGACGAGCTGCTGCTGATGCGCATCCTCGACCAGGCCTTCCCCGGCTGCGTGTTTTACAGCGACAACACCGGCGGACGCTTCCGGATGATGATGCAGCGTGAAGGGCTAAGCAGACCGCTGGAGCCGGCGGAATTCTCCGACGGCACTCTGCGTTTTCTGTGCCTGGCGGTGGCGCTATTAAGCCCGCGTCCACCGGCCTTTATCGCCCTCAACGAACCGGAAAACAGCCTGCATCCGCAGATGCTGCCCGCGCTGGCGAGCTTAATCGCCGAGGCCAGCCGCTACTCGCAAATTTGGCTGACCAGCCACTCGCCGGAACTGGCGAATTTAATTGAGAAACAGAGATCGTTTTCGCTGTATCAGCTGTCGATGGTGGAAGGGGAAACGAAGGTGGAGAGGCTGGGGTAGTCTCCCAGAGGGCACTGTTGCAAAGTTAGCGATGAGGCAGCCTTTTGTCTTATTCAAAGGCCTTA
>ERZ857951.1104-NODE-1104-length-30430-cov-30.616461_pt1 | contig 30430 bp, 44 predicted proteins | sample MGYA00519759_ERZ857951 | MGnify/ENA primary metagenome ERZ857951 (study PRJEB31778, sample SAMEA3449377) | human gut metagenome | biome: human gut; feature: human-associated habitat; material: faeces | place: United Kingdom | collected 2010/2012 ...
TGTTATTTGACAAGCAGAATCAGAATTTTTGACACGCAAAATACAAAATCAGAATAATTCTCATAAATATTAAAATCTCTTTGCTTTATCAGTTTTTCTCAACATAAACAATAACGATTGTTGAAAAACGGCTGATTTTTCAAAGAGATTTTTGTTTTTCGTTTTTTATATGGAGAAAATTCACTTTAACAGCTTCTATTTTATTGATGTTTAAACAGTGTTTTTTTTGGTCAGGTCTATTTTATTTACGGAGATAATGGAGCAATGTAGTATTATCATCGTAAAGAAAATAGTGCTGTATATCAGTAGTTTCTTATCAACAGTTCTTTAAAACTGCCTGAAGACAAATTGTTGTTCCTTGAAACTGAAACAATGTCGTAATCCCTATAAAGATCTCGAATAAACATATCATCATTATAAGAAAGCAGAAATTTTCCTTGAATTTGCGAAAGCTGTGACGCAAGACGTTTATGATCATCTTCCGTAAATTCAATATCATAGTATTTTTCTGTTGTGTGATATGGCGGATCAAGATAGAAAAAGGAACTCGTTCGGTCATAAACCTTAATCAAATTCTCAAAGTCTTTGTTCTCTATTAAAACGTTTTTTAAACGGTCTGAAATAACCGATAGATAATCTTTTGAACGGTAGAGTGGCTTTTTACTGCATCCGAAAGATCTGCGATCGGCACCAAAGGATAAGCGCATTTTTATAAAATAGCGTGCCGCTCTTTGTATATCGGTAAAGCCTCGACAGTTCAACTGTTGGATACATCATAAAAAATTTCCCTACTGTTATAAAAACCGTCTATTTCACGCTGAAGCTCTGAGCAATGATATTTAATACAACGCATTAAATTAACGAGATTGCCGTCTGCATCGTTGTAAATCTCTAAATCCGCCTGCTTTTCTTTAGAAAAAAGTACCCAACCGCCACCGCCGAATACTTCAATATAACGATTGAATCGTTCACCGCTTGGGAACGAATCACATATTTTAGTGCGCAAAAGACGTTTTCCGCCTATGCGTGGAATCGGACTATTTATCATCATAAGCCTCCTATAAAAAAATAATGGTGGGGCACTTTCGCCCCACCGATGTAATGTTAAACTTTTTTAAGATCTTTAATATTAAATGCTGTATTTATTGCAAGCACTGTGCTATCCGGAGATTTGTTAAGTACTACACGTTTACCGTTTACGCTTGAAACATAAAAACGTTTGAAATAAACCCAGTCATCAACGCTTGAACCGTCATAGGTTTTGCTTCCGCTCTTTATTCGAACGATATCTCCGACATTTATACTCGAAGAATCAGAAGCTGTGTTGCTTTCGGAAACGGCTTTTTTCGATGAAAGCATAAGATCTTTGCAGAACATCCATCCGGTATCCTGTCCTGCTATTCCGATGCAGGCTTCTGTACCGTCTTTCGATAATCGCTGAATAACAAATTCAGTCGTATAAACAGCTGATATAGGTTTTACACCGTTTGAGAAAACCGCACCCGATTTAACCTTAACCTTATCTCCGGGTTTAAAACTCGATATTTTATTTTCGGCTTTATCTTCTTTATTTACGGTATTATTTGATGTAGTGTGTTCTTTGTACCATTTTGCTGTAATTGTAGGGTAGTCCACAAAGCAGATGTTGCTGTCGACTTTTCTGTCATCGACAATCTCCGTTCCCCACTGCCATATTTTCTGATTATAGTCAAATTTGCTCGGAATATCCGGACTTTCCGTCCAGTGTGCAAGCCATATATCTATGTCAGTCAAACGTTCTCTGTCATAGTAATTCTGCATCCATGAAGGGTTTGCGTATACACCCGAAGGCAGCCCGATTTCGGTCATTTTCTTGCAGAATTTCAGTGCCATATCGGTTCTTTCTTTGTTTGTGAGATTGTCGATCTGACGCTGTTCCTCCATGTCGAAAAAAACGGGATATTCAGGTTTTAATCCCTTTACAACCTTCACACAAGCGGCAAGTTCTTTGTCAAACGCTTCGTCCGAAGTTGCTTCGAAATACCAAAACAAACCGTAAGGTATTTTTCGATTAGTACATTCATTGAGATAACGCCGAAAATATGTATCTTCATCGGTGCGTATACCTGCACGAATTATTACAAATTTTGCACCGGATTTCTCAATTTTATCAAAATCGATATTTTCCTGAGCACGACTGATATCAAATCCTTTAATCCTCATCTGTGTTACCCTCCTTGTTATTACTGTCTGCAAGACCCTCGCCGATAGTATAGGCAAGTACTGCAGCTCCCGACATCAAACAACCCGATACGGTAGCCGCTGTTTCGTCCGATCCGCCAAAAGCAATTATCAAACCGGTTATAAAACCGGTTAATGATAACCACCATTTACGGCTTGTTAATTTGCGTTTCCAGTCAATTTTATTCATAGTTTTGTCCTTTCCGCCTATTCGGCTACCTTTTCCATGCCCTGCTGTGCAAGGATTTTTTGTGCTTCTTTGCTGTTGTCGGGCACTACAATTGCACCTTCGAGTGTTTCACCCTCAGTTTCTATGCCGCCCAATACAAAAGTGTCATCTTCAAATATCTGCATATAAGCTCCTTTCATCTGCTGTTTGTGTATCGTATCATAAATGATAACGCAGTTGTTCCTGTCATTGACATCGTAACAGATCCGTTGTCTAACGTTACGCTCTCTGATGAGCCGTTGCTGATAGTCAACATCACACGTTCTATACTCGCCGTAGGTGACAGTGCAAACACTTTACGATTACGCACAGGATTTAGTGCATTATCATAGTATGCTTCGATTTCGACTACGCTGAACCCCTCGCCGTATGTTGTGTATGCGAAAGTTTTCGGATTGTCTTCAGTGACGCTGCCATATACAACGACATCTGTATCACATTTCCATGCTGACCACGCCCCGTCATTGCACCATCTTGTATAAGTCCGTTTTCGTGCTACGGAAGTATAGCGTTGCATGGTATTAAAAGCCCCTGTGTTGATATTTCGGATATTGTCGACCGACAATTCAAACGGTTCATTGGCGGATATCGGACGGTTCTCAATATTCTGTGCAGATACTGATGCGCAAAAATACCGCTTACTTTTACTTTTATCTGATGATTCGTTCAATTTGATATCATCAAGGTTTACTGTCTGTCCGGTTATCTCTGTAGCTTTGAGATAATCCTTGCTGTCAAGCTCATAAGGTGTCACCGCTCCGATTTCTTCAGCCGTGTAAGTGGGCTTACTGTCGGCTTTCGCCCAGTCCGATATGTCACCGGTTTTCAGATATTCCGACAGGTCAATATCGTAAAGGTTGACATATAACAGCTCTGACCACGGAGTATTTCCGTCTCCTATTTTGATACCATGCTGACCGCTTTCAAAGTCGGTTATACACATATATCCTTTTGGGGGTACAAATGAAGAATGAAGAGTCCACTCAGCCGGTGAACGCATATCCTGAAGTAACTGGGCTTCAAGTATTTCTGCCTCCGATGAATTTGGCTCAGCTACAGACTGAATCTGCTTTATTGAAAAATAATCTCTTCCTACGCAATAGTAAGCAGAGATTTTTGACGACCATTTATATGCGGAATTATCAGAACTATCTATATAAAGAACTTCTGTGTCTCCCAGCTCGGGAAAATCCGCTGTTCCGTTCGCTTCAATCACTTTTGATACTGTTTGCGTTACATCTTTCTTTTCCAATGGAGATCGTGTTAATTGAACTGCCGAATTATATTCATCAACTGATGAAAAAGAAACATCCACCGTTTGAGAAGGGCTCCATGTATACTCTTCTGGATTAACAGACACATTGTTGTGAAAATTAATTCCAAGTATAACTCTGGCACGTCCGCATGGAAACTCAGTAGATGGCGGATAGATTTCTTTCCACTTTAATGCTTTTGAAAAGTTACCGTGTCGTGCTCGTACACTTGTTTCGATTTTTTTTACTGTGTCTCCATCAACAGTCGTGTATTCGGACATCAAATTTATCCAATATTCCGTGTACTCGGAATATTGTATGACTCTCGTTATATCTAAATAAAATCTAAATTTTACAAACGACTGTGCATATATTTTATCTGATCCGTAAATTCCGTTAAAAACAGTAAAATCACCACAAATAGCCCCTAAACTATCATTATATGTTGCTTTGAAACCTTGAACAATAATATCTGTATCTCCACCATCTAAGCCATACGTTATTTTATCGTCTACGCTGTATCCGATTATGCTGTAATCGTATTTCAGATATTCTTTTGTCCTTTCGGAAATTATAACGGGATCATTTATAATGGTCGTGCTGTTGTATTTTCCTGCTCCCGCATTAGATGTATGATCCGCTGCGGCACTATACCTGTTTGACGACTGTTCGGTGCTTTCGGCTGTTGATGTGATTTGTTCTGAAAAACCGCTGTCTTTACTTAACGAGTAAGAAATTGCGGTTACAGTAACTTTTTTTGTTGTTCCGTTACTGTTTACAGTCGCAACATCATCCGGAAGCAACCACCCTCTGCCTCGTCTTGATATATCGGCAGCATAGTAATGATAGCCTCCGAGCTTATTCCAAACGTATTCCATAATTTCTACCGTTGCAAGCGGATTAACCGCTTCAAGCACTCCCGGCAAAGTCTCATCATAAGCAGTACCGTTTGCATCAATATAGAACGCTGTATCGGTGCCGATTGTAAAGCGTATGCCTTTTACAGTAAATCCACTGTCCTGAGCGACTGATAAGCTTTCGCAAGCACCTTCTTCAATTGTTTCAACACTGTTTGAAGGGCGTGTAAATATCAGTTTATCATTTGCATCAAATTGAGCATTACAACCGTTGCAGGCGGCAATAAAGCCGATTATTTCACGGTATGTGTAATATTTATTTGTCGGATTTGTTGCCTCGCTGTTATAAATCGGTTTCGTTTTTACTTTTGCAAAAGCTTCACAGGTTACGCTCAGGGAAAAGCCGTTAATTTTGCTGATATACTCAAGCATTTCCTGATGAGTTGCAGGAAAAGATAAAGATTCGACCTTCCCGTCAGCACTGCCGTTAAAGCTACACGGTTTATCGAGATAATAAAATCGATCATACGCTTCTATTGACACATATCCCTTTTCTTGAGTTAAATCTGTAATATAGAACGTTCCGATTTGCGTCAATGCAGTAAATCCGATAGAGGCGGTTATTTTATAAGCATCCATTGTCGGTAGGAGGTCGGCACGTATAGTTGCTGTCAGCCGAGCCGCTGATGTGCCTCCGACACTTATACCGCCATCAGACGTGGAACGAGAAATATCTAAAGATACTATATCTTCTATTCCGTAATCTACAGATCCGATTGAAATTTTTGCATTTATATTTCGTACCGGCTTAGTAGCGTTGGTTTTAAAGCTTGATGATACAGAAATCATATCTCTTCCACCTCCACTGACACATCTTTATAGCACTCGCCGAGTGTTGCATCGGTATAAGCGTATGGAGCAGAAATGTCACCTTTTACATGAACAGTATACGAATCAGCATTTACAAAAAGCGTAAAACTACCGCTTTTAAATATGGTAAAAATTGATTTCCATTTTGTTGCCGGTATAATACCAAAAGCGACAGAACCGGAGATCTTAAAATCTCCGAATCTGTCCGTATAAGCCGTTCCGTTCAAGCTGTATGAAGTACTCTCGCCACGGCATGAATGACGTAAGTCGCAATTTGTGACGTACTCGGAAATGTCTGTATTATTGATTTTCACTGTCATACCTATGCCTCCTATAATGGTGATTTACCGGTTTGCTTCTGAATTTTCTTTATCCCCTTGACGGTAGCTTTTGCAAGTGTGTAATCATTTGTTTTCAGCGTGACATCAAGCGTATACTGCATCTTTTCCTGTGCAGTTTTCAACTTTTTAAGTTCTGATACCACATCATTAAGTGTTGCATCTGCTTTTTCTGCTGAAGCGGACACCTTAGAAGCAGCTGATAATCCGCTTATAAGCTTACCCGATTTGCTGTTACCGACTTTGCTTGCACCTATGCCTGCGGCGAGCTTTGCGTTTGCGGTATCAACATTATCCCAAACTGTCGGTATGTAAGACGTAATATTGATATTTTGCATACCGCTGCTTGAACTGCTCGAACTAGTTTTCTTTGATGATGAGCTTAAAGAGCTTTTAGACTTTGTGCTTGAAGAACTTTTTTTCTTAGTGCTTGACGAGCTTGACGTTTCCTTTTCTTCCTTTTCTTCCGGTACATAAACATAATCTGATGCTTTATATGTAGACGGAGTATAGGTGTATGTCGGAGCTTTGTATGTTGTTTTCCCTGCACTGCTATATGAATAATTTGTTCCGGCACCGGTATATCCTAAAGCTGCTTTTCCTTTACGCTCCTCTTCTTCTGCAATGCTTTGACTATAAGCAGAAGAATGGTCTTCATTGTCTGAATAACCCTGTGAATACAGTCCGTTATTATTTCTGACGTTGTTATACCACTCTTTAACCTTATCCTCATTGACATAATCCTTTAATTGTGAATTGAAATATTCTTTCTTTTCCGCTGTATCAAGGAATTTGTTTTTGGCATTTGATAATGCCTCATCGGCTGATTTACCGCTTCGTAATTCCTGAACTATGAATTTATTCATATCACCATGCAAATCGGTATATTTCGTGCTCAGCTCATTCGCTCTGATTTCTTCCTGATGCGTCGCCGCATACATTTCTTCTCCGATTTTTTGGCAAGCCTCCTTGACTTCGTTATACCAATTTGAGAGATTGGTACCGAATATTGAATCTATGGTGCTTAGAACACCGTCAAACAAATTTACAAGACCGTTTCCGAAACTCTCAAAGCCGCCCATAATATCGCCGGATAGAAAATTGAGAACGCCGGCAAACACATTTGCAACAGCGGAAATAAGGTCTGCTACTACATTCAGCGCAGATCCCAGTCTGTCGCTAAGCACATCAGAAAGAATTTCGAGAATTGGCTTAATTGGGGTTAATGCCCCATCAATAAGACCGATAACAGCTGATAATAACTTTCCAACTGCTGAAATCACTGCACCGAGCGGTTCGGCAAGCTCAGCCACAAGTTCCAGAATCGGAGTAAGCAGTTCGATTACAACATCAAGTATCGGCAGTAATGCTTCAATCACTTCCATAAGCGGTGGAAGCAATGTGTCTACGATCTTGATTATCGGCGGTAACAGCTTATCAAAAAGCTTGATCAAAGTTGGAACAAGCTTCTGAATAATGCGTGTAACGCTTTCGAGTATGGGCTTAAGCAATTCCATAAACTGTGGCAGTATTCCGGTAATCAGTTCAATGAGCGGCGGAATAAGCTCTGAAACGCTGTCAAGTATCGGCTTAACCTGCTCAATTATCTGTGGCAGAAGCTCCGAAATAATCGGTTCGATAAGCTCAATAATATCCTTAAGTACGGGAATAATCTGTTCGCCGAGCGGAATCAGAAGCAGTTCGATTGTACGGGAAAGTCCGTTGCACATATCGGATAAGCTGTTGTATTTAACTGATTCCATCTCACCGAGCTTATCACGGGTTTTGTCAATGCTGTTCCCCATGTGTGCCATAGCGAGAACGGCATCTTCTCCGAGGTCTTCCCACTTTGTTCCGTACAAAGCAACACCTGCGGCGTTGCGATCTACATCACTTTTACATTCGGCAAGCTTTTCATTGACAAGCTTGAATGCTTGATACGCACGGTCACCCCCTGCGGCAAATTCTTCGCCGAGCTTTGTTGCATCAAGACCGAGTAAAGCCATACCGTCAGCTGTAGTCTGACTGCCATCCTTTGCTCTGATAGAAAACTCTTTAAAAGCATCATTCAGAAAATCAACTTGAAACGCACCGTTTTTTGCGCCTTCTGCCATCATAGACATGGCTTCTTCGGCAGTAAAGCCCATATCAGCATAGTAAGTGCTGTACTCGGCAAGCTGATCGGCTATGTCACCGTTCTGATTTAAGCCCTTTTCTGCACCCTGAGCAAGGAGATTATACGCTTCTTCAGCTGTAATGCCAAACTGCTTCATTAGAGCATTTGCTCCACGGATACCCTCAGAAACGTCTATATCATATGTATCTGATAAAAGATATGCGCTTTCAATAACCTTTTGAAGCTCGTCGTCTGTGACGTCTTTCATCTGCTGCTTGATGAGAGCGAGTGTGTTGGATATATCATCAAAGCTTTCGCCATAATTATCACCGTAAACTTTCTTGATGATGTCACCGTATTTTTCTGCTTCTTCTGCAGTAAGCCCGAGCGATGCAGTCAGCTGATTATTTGCTTTATCAAGATCGTTTGCTGCGGATATAGCTTTTCCTGTTGCCGCTACAGCTACCGTGCCTGCTGCAGCAAGTCCGGCACCAACAGCAACGCCGATGCCTTTTCCGACGCCTTTAAGACCTGTGCCGATTTTTGAGCCTATGCCGGAAGTTTTCTTTTCGACTTCTGAAGAAAGCGTATCGGTACTGTTGATAATTTCTTGCGTATCCTTTTTATAGTTATCAACTACTTTGTCGCCTTCTTTTTTTGCAGTCTGCGTTACAGCTTCCTTGTTTTTCTTTTCGGTCTGCACTACGTTGTCAGACTGCTTCTTTGCTGTGTCTGTTATATTCTTCTGCGTCTTGGAATTGTCGTTCTCTATTTCATCGTTTGCTTTTTTCACAGCCTGCGAAATGTTTTCCTGCGCCTTTTCAACGACTTCTTCCTGTTTTTTTGCGCCTTTTTGAGCCGCTTCGGAAACCTTTTTTCCGGCTTCCGCCATATCAGCGTCTATTTTACTTAAGTCCGCACGGACTTCAAATTCTACTCTTCCGTCGCTTTCCGGCATAATCTCACCTCTCTTCTGCCTGTTTTTCGAGAATACCCCATAACCGTTCCCAACCGTCCTGAGCCGATTGTTTGTTTACGGGATTTTTAATCGCATACTGTGCTTTGAGTTTTAACAGTGCCGATATCTGTTCCTGATTTTTACCGTTAGGTACAGGGACAGGGCGTGTGCGTATGTCGATAATATCACACATCCGTGTATCGGACGGCAAAGCTCCAAGAAGGGAAACAAATTCCCACCACTGTAGCTTTCCTTGTTCTGTTAATAAGTCGATACCGTAGGCTTGCCTAAATGCGGCATAAATATAAGGTGCATCCTGATCGAAGCTTATCGTTTCTGCTTCCGTGTCAGAGGCATTTTTATCAAAATTGATAAGTTTATCGAAAATTTCATTAACCACATCGACTCTTGCCGAAAGGTTTTTGACTTTCGGAGCAATTACAAACCAATCGAAGATAACATCAAATGAATCGATGCCTTCCAGCTCATCACTGCTCAGTAGTTCAAATGCCGATAAAACACGGTCAAAACTCAAATTTAATGTATAACAAATGCCCCCGACTTCTATACTGCGGGGGCAAGGCTGCGACAATGAATAAGTACTCATTAGCGGTACTTATGTAACGCTCTGATCTGAGCCTTACGATTACGAAGCGTTTCATTTATTTTCGGTACAATAACAGCATTGATAAACGGCACTACCTGTATACCCATTTCAATGTAATTGTCCTCGAAAAATTCAAGCAACTTTTTTGTACCGTCTTCGCCGAATATCAGCTCAAAAATTGCAATTACCGCATTTCCATACGCCTCATAAGCGCATTCAAGATCTGTTTCAACACCGTTTTTTCTTATTTCTTTAAGACGTCTTTCCGCATCAATTACTTCCGTCTGTTTCTTTCGGAAAGCTGTGCAGACGGCATCTGCATCTATGTCTATATCAATGCTGTCGATGACGTTTCCGTTTTTATCAGACAGCTCAAGAGTTTCCGTGATTTTCTGTGTTCGTGTGATTTTATATGCCATTGTTATCCTCCTGACAAAAATTCAGCAGTGTGCCTGTCGGCACACTGACTGTATTTCTCAACTATTCTCAGCTGCTTGAAACGGACGCAGCCTTTATAGTAGGCTTGCCGTTAAACGCAATTGTACAGCTTATGGTATTCGGTGCTGTAGATTCGCCTCCGCCTATACCGGCTGCGGTAACCGTAACGGGACAGGTAAGTTCCTTGCCATTACGGGTTATTTTGATGTCTGTTACTCGCTTAGAGCCGATCTCATACTGAATTTCATCAAGAAAAGTACAAACAGGATCATCTTTGATGAAGTCACCCGCAAGCACTACCGTAGGTGCTGCGCCGACTACCGCAGAGCTTGCAAATCCGCCGTCCGCAAGATAGGTTGCACTGTAAACGACCTCGTTTATTGCCGTCGTTACCGATTTGAATGCCTTACGCATATCCGAATATGTAGCCGCTTCTCCTGTAGGAGTAGTATTGATCTCTACCTTTATTTCACTGTTCAGCTCGGCTTTGCCGACAGTAGGTATTACCTGTTCATTTGCCATATTAGTACCTCCTAAAATGCTATCCTGACATCAACAATCATGGAATATATCCAGAAATCCCCGACTTTTCCGACAGGTGCCGCATCAGTAGATACGGTTGCGCTCATCAGCTGAACGCATTCTTCCTGTGGCAGTTTGGTTGCTCTTGATATAAGATTGCCGATATTAAATAGCTGTTCCATAGCTACACCCTGTATCTTGTTCTTGGATAAAATAAGTAGCGGCAAGGTTCTGTCCTGCCGCTGTCTGTCAAGTGTAGTACCGTTATCCTTTGCCGCTTGCGCTTCGGCGGAAAGTCCTCCGCCGACCGGCAAGCCTGCTGTTTCGATTGTATATCCGAGCTTATCTTCTATAAAATTGAGAATAAGTCTGATTGCTATTTTTTGAGGTGACATTATTTATCACTTCCTGTTAAAAGTTTCTGCAGTTGTCTTCGCCACTGTTCCCCTTTAACCGATTCCGCTTTATGCGCCCACATTTTGCAGGCTTTTGGGTTTTCATCATGTGAATATGATATAGGGTTACCTTTTTTAGATACGCCATAGTACAATGTTCTTGCATAAGGTGTTTCCCAACGAAGAACCATAGCAATACTATCGTTTCTTATTTCAACTTCACTGCCTTTAGCACGGGCAAGTGCTTGTAACTGTTCTGAAGTCACTTTTTTTCCGAGCGGTGGTACCCAATCGGCAGAGATTCCTGTATGGATTATACTGCTATTTATGAGAACGCTCTGATCTTGAGGAGCGTAATCGTTGCAATCCTTAAGGAAATTTGACATAAGAAGTTTCATAGCATCATGTGTTTTTTCCGTCATTCTCGCCTTGACTGCCGCACTGTTAATGTTTATTTTCACATTCATAACGATAACCCTATCTCATAATGGTGCGGAGCGTTTGTGTCATACCGCTTTATGCTTGCAATCCTGTATTCCGTTTTTTCAAAAATCACCTTTGCGCCCGGCACAAATTTGAAATTTGACGGAGAGGAATTACGACAATCGTAATACATGACTGCATCAACCTTTACTTGATTGTTTTGCTTATCGCTTGTATAACTTTCTGTCGGTTCTATGCGGACATAGTTCAATGTTTCCGTAGACGTTTCGGAGATTTCGCCCCATCTGTCGGTCTTTTCGGCAACAACAGCGGCAGTGTGTATCAAAAGACTGCGTGGTATAGGTTTCATCATAACGCATTCAGCCCCTTGTACATAAGCCCGGTTGATAAAAGCAAGCCGTATGACACATTGCACATCGGCAGTTTTCCATCCGATACGCTGCTGCCGCCTGTCGAATAGCTGAAGCTGCCGAGCGAAATATTGCGGTCGCTCCCGTCATGCACAAACGAAAGTCCGCCGTTTGCTGATATATAATCAACCTGCCAACAGATAGCATCTTTAACAGCCGTCTGAACCTTTTTATCCAGACTGTCGAACTGAGCTATTCTGCCGCAGGTTTCGTTATATATAATAATGTATGCAACCTCAAGGAGCTTAGACAGCTCCTTTTCGTCACCGTCAAACTCGCCGCAGAAAACGTCTTTGTAGTAGTCAGGTGTAACTATCTGCTGCATCGGATACCTCCGCCGGCTTCTTTGACTGCTTAGACTGCTTTTTGTTTGCCGAAGTTGTTTTCTGCTCCTGCTGAACTGTGTTATCTTTATCAATCAAACTTTCTACCGAATCAATCTTTGAAGTTGTTTTCTGCTCCTGCCGAACTGTGTTATCCGCCAGATCTTCGGCTGTAAATCCTACTCTTGTCATAGAAACCTCCTTATGTCAGTGCCGTTGTATCACGGTTGAGGTAGATACCCTTTACCTTGTTTTCGTATGTTTCTGCGATGCTGTAAGCACGGTAGAAGAACATATAACCGTCATCTGTCTGGTTCTCTTCGGGCGAAACTACCTTGTTGACCGTGTGCTTACCGAACTGGATAACGGCATCACAGTTGATAATCATAAAGTTGATTTTATATCCGCCTGTTGCTCCTGCATAACCGCCTGCGGTTTCGTTGCTTGAGGTGCCGTCCTTCATGTCAATCGCTGTGTAGAATCTCGTCTGCGGAACGGTTATAATCTTTTCAAAACGATCGAGAATAGCCTTGCTCTTTGTTGTGTCAACGTTTTTCGCAAGCGTAAGCAGTGTAGGCGTAATAAAGAGTATCTTTCCGTCAACGTTTACTTCTGCCTCGTCCTGCGCATTGACAGCGGTCTGGAGAGCCGTCAGGACAGCTGTACCGGCGGTGGGAGTAGCTTCGGCGGCGGAGAGAACGCCTGTGGCACTTGCATATTTTGCAAAGCGGAAAGCGTCCATTTCGGGAACGACTTTTGTTCTTATGAACTCGCTTGCAAGCTTGCCGAACGCAATACCAGCCGTTTCTTCGTTGTCCATAGCGTCAACGGAGAACTTACGACCTCTGTCATAGTTGCACGATTTGGTTTCATAGGTGATCGTGACATCGCCCTTGACATAACCGCTTGAACGAGAGTAATCTGCAAGACCGTCCATGCTCATCTTAGGAATAAGAAACTCTCCTGCTTTTGCGCCCATTCTCACCGTATCCGCATCAGCATCAAGAATAGATGTGGCGGAAGCCTGCTGATAGACTGTATCGAGCTTGTCGATATACGCCTTGAATTTTGTAATTGAATTTGCCATAGTGATTTTCCTTTCCGGGCTTACTTAATGCCCATTATCTTGTTGATTCTTGCTTCGTCGGCTGTCTTCTGTTCATCGTTTACTGTCGCAACAGCTGATGTAACTATTGCCTTGGTTTTTTCGCCCTTGAAGCTGGGATATTTTTCGATCACACTGTCAATAGCCTTATCAAGTGTAACATCTCCGCTGACCTTTGCCTGTGCGAGAGCGAGCACATCCTCAATGCAATCTGCCGCAACGCCGACAGAAAGTGCGTGAACCTTGCCCTTAAGCTCGGCTATCTCCCGCTTGCTGTTTTCCTCCTGAGAGTTGTCGCTTTCACGGGGGGATTCTGCACCGCTTGATTTTCCGCCGTCAGCCTTTTCTGCTTCTGAATTTCCGGAAGGCTCGGCTTTCTGCTCAGCCTGCGGTTCGGACTGCGTAACAACTTTCTCGGCAGTGCCGTCCTGTGCACTGCTCTGAGCTGTGGCAACTGCCTGTTCCGCCTGAGCTGTGCTTTCGGCATTCTCAGTTGCCGATGTTGTGATTTTTTCATCCATAATGATTTTCCTTTCTGTAAAATGGGTAATATAAAAACAGCACCGTTTTAGTGCTGTTTTAAACGTAAATGTGAGTTTTTGTACATCAAATTATAATTTCATAAATAACATCAGCGTGATATACACCCTGTTTATCTCGAATAGCATCTTTAAGTATATGCTTTTTCCCGCTGTACTTCTGACAAAATCTATCATAATGCCGCTCTACCGGGTTTCCTTCGATCATTCTCCACTCCAAACGATGAACACGATATGAATTAATCAGTTTTTCCAATTCTCTGAAAACACTTATTCCGATTATTGGATTTCCCTTATCAAAAGAAAAAAGACTGAAACAGTTTGCATTAGAAGAATACATATCAAGGACATAGGAAAAATAACCAATTAGCTTTTTGTCATCTACAATAGCATATTGATATACGCCTTCTCCCTCATCAGATATTTCCGGAGTGCTGAATCCGTTTGATCCTGTATACAAAAACATCTCGTCATCATAAGCGTGATATAATATCTGCTTTTTGATTTCATCTTTGTATAAAATTGCCGGTACTAATGCCATACTTTACCTCCTTTTTATCATAAGAAAAACACCCTCGAAAGGGTGCTTAATCAATAAATATTCCTTTTTGAAAATTTATAAATTTTTAACCGCCTTGTTTTCGCAAGGCGGTTAAATTCCAAATTCATCGTAAAAAATATCTATAATTTGCTCATAGATTTTTGCCTTTTTGTTTGGCTCTCCGTTTTTATCAAAAGCATTGCTTAAATACGCATCTGTGAGTTTATCATGAATATTCATCAGTTCGTCGTCGGTATAATCGGTATCATTATCTAACTCTATACTGTGAGATGCTAATAAATAAATCTGCTCTGAATTAAATTTATCCTTGACTCGAAGCATTGTTCTTCTCCTTCAATTTCTTAACTTTTTTTGAACTCGTTTTCCAACCAGTAGTAAGCTTTCCGGTTAATGTATTTACAGCTACTGTTGCTTTTTCACCGATGTATTGTTGTGTATTATCTGCTCTTATTTTACCAATATCAAGAGGATTTGTCAAGGCATCGGACGCATCATCTACGCTAAAATCACGTTGCTTCATTCTTTCCTTAATATGCTTGGATACTTCAGTTATAGTTATTCCGTTTGCGGTTTCAAGTCCTACTAACTTTAAACACTCCTGTTCAAATTTTAATGTCTCTTTATAGCTTGCTGTGGTCTTAGCCGCTTGACTGCGTCCATATCCAGGTGTTGCCGTCCTGTCAGGCTTATAAGTAAGACCGTTCTCTTGACAGTAGGCTTTAAGCTGCTGTTCCTGCTGCTTGAGCTTGTAAGCCGCCTTGTCAAAACCCTCTTTGTCGCCGAGAGTGTCAAGAGAAGTACATTCACGCTTTGTTGCTCTTACCCGCCGTTCCAGCTCACGCTGTTTGCATATTTTATCGTACTGCTCAGCATTTTCCTTTTCATCGTATGGAAAATAGGTCTGCACGCTTATGCCGGGCAGGAACGGATATATCTGATGTCCGCAGTTTATACCCAGTATTCCTGCGGGCTTGCCGTACGAGCTTGACCGCCAAGCGTAAAACCTTATGCGCTTGCCGTCAAGGTCGGTAGTGTAACCTCCGCCGCCGTTGCGATTGAATATTTTCCCCTGATCTTTGGCACAGAGTGGTCTTGCGCCGCTGTGACTGCTGACCTCGACCAAATCTAGCCCATATTCATCCATAAGGGAAAACTGAGTTTCTTTGGCAACGCTTCCTACAGTAGAGCGTATACACATATTAGTATATGCTTCGGGCGTCCAGTTGCGACCGTTTTTATCGACAAAAGCCGGGATACCTTTCTGCGTCATCTCGCCGATACATTCCCGCATGGCACTCTGACGTGCTTCAATTCCGGTAACGACCTTTCCTGTAGCCTTATTCAGACTGTCTATGTATTCCTGCTTATTTGCAAGCTCGGCGGTACGGTTGATTACCTGCATAGCGGCGTTCTTTGCCTTATACTTCATCGTTGTATTTGTCAGGTTCAGGTCTTTTTTTGCCTGTTTTTGAAGCATTTTAAGGCTGTTTAACATATTGCCGGACATTGACGGCGTGGCTCGTCTATCAATAAGCCCCTCCTGCACCATACGTTTTAATCCCGGCGCAAGCTCCTGAATAGCGGAATTTGCCGCTCTCTGAAGCGTAAGCTCAAGAAGCTCAGGCGTTTTGCCTGCGTATTCGGATATAGTTTTAGCGTTTTGTTTTGTAAGCTTGCCAAGCTCGGCGAGCTTTTTCATCTTCCACTTTGCCGTATCTTCTTCGATTCTTCCTGCGGCAAGATATGCCGCTATGTTTGCTATAAGGTCGGTTTCAAGCCCGACTATAAGATCGGTTATGCCTTGTGAAAGCTGTAGAGAAGTCAGCTTATTCATAGCTGTCACCGTCCAGTATGCCGCCGTCTATGTCATTTTCCTTTGCAATACGCTGCAGTTCTTCTGCGGCTTCTGCTTCATCAATATTCTGTGCTTCCATAATAGCACGAATTTTTGATTTAAGCCCTGCCTGAACAAGCTTGATATTGTTATCTATACGGGTGTTGTCATCACCGATAATGTTATCCTGCCAATTGACAGAAACCGTATAATCTTTGCTGACCTCTTCTGAAGCCTGTGTTATTTCTATAATCGCCGTTGCAAGACTTTCAAGCACCTCGGATATGATATTCTTGTTATTCTGCACGGTGCGAAGCGTATCCTTTTCATCAGCGGCAACTTCTGTCGCCGTTTTTACGCCGGAATTACTGTCAAACGACAGCGTTCCCGGAGAGAAACCAAGCTGAGTGCTGAGTATATTCAGCTGAAGCTTCAGAGCTTCGACGTGTTCGGTTACTCTGAGTGACTGTGTATTGTCGGATATATTCAACTTTGGCGCATCATCGGCGTTGAATGCCTGATATACTTCGTCATCGGTGTCAAAGTATTTTACTTCGTTGCCGTCGCTGTCATAGATCGATTTAATGCATTCCGAAGGAATAATGATACGCTTCTTGCCGAGTATAAATTCTCGCTCAAGGCTGTCGAATATTACATCTATTTCCCGTAGCGTGTCTATTGAATTTGCAAAAACAGGCAAGCCGAGCGGCAAGTCGAAAACCATATTGTTTCCGACTGCAGGTTTGAAATAGCAGAATAACGGCGTTTGAACGCCTTTGAACACTCTTTCGTATTCAAGCTTTGGGAACAGCTCTGAAACAGGTACTGCCTGACCGATATAGCTTCGTGAATCACTGCGCCGCAGTATATGATAGATATGAACGCCGTCCGACTGTAATGTATGATACTCGAACAGCTTGTAGTAGAAGCCGTTCTGAACATAATCGTTACAGAAGATACCCTCTGTTATCTGTCGGTTATTCCATTTTGTCGGGAAGAAACGATCGGCATTTATGTAATTCAGACGTATCACATTATCTTCAAGATACACCTTTATTATTCCTCCGCCGAGTGCATACGCACGGGAAAGAAATTCGGGGAAACGCTCCCAAAAGCAGTTGTTTTCAAGGACTTTGCTTACCGTATCGTTGTACTTTTCGTCATCAACGGATATATCGCACTGTTCTGAAAAAGTCATCGTGGCGAGCTTGTCGCAGATGACCTTTGCCATATTCGTCATAGCTCTGGGACGGCTTTTCTTTTTTATTCCGCTGTTTGTAACAGTTCTCCACGGCGGTTTGCCCTGATAGATGCGTTTTGCAGGCTCAATGTGCCGTGTATAATAGTCGGATATATCGACTATCGGCACGTTCGGAAATGCCTGCTTTATATAAGAGTATATCGACATCAATTTTTCCTTTCTGCGTCGAAGACGTTACTCATGTAAGCTTCGGTGCTGTATTCCTGTGCGTCAAGGCTGTCTATATTTATGCTACCGTCGTCAAGACGTATTTCGGTCGCCGCATTCGGCTTCCAGATAGCAGTCTGGAACGCTTCAATCGTATGCTTGCAGTGCAACATGATTTTATATCTGTCAGCCGCAATCAGACGGTTGTAGAATAAAATACGGTTGTTGATAGAACCTTTCCGGGCATTGTGAATATTGACCTTTAACTTTCTTCTCTGAGCGGCAAGGCGCACACCTTTGATCAGTATTTGTTCTGCTGAATCGAGATAAACCTCTGTACATTTCCACCTGCGGCATACACCTTCGATAAAAGTGCAGAAGTCGTTTTCAAGCTCATACGGTGATATTGTTTCCTTGCGATAGTATTCGTCAAGCGTTACGATCGACTGAAAGCCTTTAGTGAATCCGGTAGCGTTAAGGGTATGAGCTGAGCCGTTGCCGCCGAAGTCTCCGCCTATGGTAACAAACATAAGATCTTCGGGAAGTGTATCTACAATATATCTTGATGGGTTGTCGGCAAACAGTGGGTAAATAACACCTTCTGCTGCTACCCAGTTACCTCGGATAAAGCGTTCGAAATAAACGCCCGTGTATTCCTTTTTGATTTCCCGGACATATTCTTCCGGAAGCGTGGTATTATCATCAATAAGAAATCGCATAACAAGCATATCGACCTTGGCATTGTCTATATATTCCTTTTTTAGCCAGTGCGTCGGAACATCCGGGTTTGTTGTAGCAATAAGCTTTGCGCCCTTGACCGACAAACGTGACAGGAGCATCGAAAAAAAGTCCTTAGTGAATAGCGTCAGCTCATCGCAGTACGCTCCGCCAAGTGTCATGCCTCGTATCTTATTCTCGGACTTTGCGTCATTTGCTCCCTCAAGCAGTATTTTTCTTCCAAATAATCTGCCTTCTTTGGTAGACAGCGAATACTTGAAATTATCTTCGCCGACAAGCTCCTGCAATAACATCAAGCAGTTACGCTTTAATGTCTGTAACGTTTTTGCCGACATCAGATAGGCATAATCTGTCGGACGGTCGGCTATCCAGAATGCCCAAAGGATAAGCGATATCCATGTCTTGCCGCTACGGACAGAGCCTTCAAGCAGGTTAAGTCGATGGAGCTTATTGTGTTTGAGCAAGCTCATCAGTTCCTGCTGTTTGGCTGTGAAAATCAAATCATTTGACATTTTTCACAGCCTCCAGTATAGCGTCAAGCTTGCCTGCACCGTCATCTGACATAGCAACGGGAGTTTTGTTGTAGGCATCACCGGCTTTATTTGTAAGGAAGAATTCTACTGCCGATTGATTCGGCGGTACTTCTCGGGTGATTATCTCAACGGTTTTTCTGCCGCCGACAATGCGTTCCCTGCGTTCCGTAACGGTGTAACCGGTAGCGGCACGGATCAGTGCCTGTTCAACATCTGCTCGAACAAGCTCAGGGTTGTCGGCTATTAACTGCCTGACTCCTTCAGAGCGGTCGATAATCTGTTGTATTGCCTTTTGCCGCTTGCTTTCGGATGTATTCAGATAGCATTCAACAAGGCTCTGAACGGCATTCACTCGCTGTTCGGTATCAGCTTTTTTGTATTTGTCGAGATCGGTTGCAAGGCTGTTTATTGCCCTTTTGCGATTGCTTTTTCTCACAGTTTGCTCACTCCTTTCGGGCAAAAAGAAAAAGAGCCTTATAAAAGCCCTTATTCTGCATTTGATTATGTTGACGTGAAATTATCCCACTTTGATTTTTGAAACGTTTTAAACGGCAATTAAAACGCTTTTATCGGTAAATATCCCGTTGGGATTATATCGGGATATGCTTCGCCATTCCGATTTTGAAAAAAATCAGATTACTTTGCGTATGTATACAGCCGTTCCGGTGGGGAGCGTATCGACCAACACCTTAGTTACTGCACTTGTCTATATCGACCGCACAGGTTATCCTGTGTGACTCACCGTAAAGAGTGATCTCTATAACGGCTTTATGCTGTCTTCGGGAAAATTTCACGATTTTGTGCTCATAGCGTTTGAGATAGCCACTGTCTATTTTTAGTACGCCGTTTTCTATGTGTCCTTTGCTGACCTTGAGTATATCGGGATTGCGACATAACTCGATGATATATTCTTCTTCGGTACAGGACAGGCACGTTGTTTTACTGACAAAATTGCCGACACCGTGTATCTTGCGAATGGTATAATAATCATCGGCTGTCAGACGGTCGGTCTGAAAGAATATGTAACCATCAAAAAGCGGTTTGATTTCTTCGTGCCATACACCCTTTTTGCGATACTTGTACAACTCTCTCGGCACATACGCTGTATAACCGAGTTCACGCATCGAGTACATAACAGCCGTTTCAGAGCCTGACTGTACATATATTACATATATCATTCGCCGTCACCCTCTTTCTGCTTACCCCTGATATATGCGGCAAGCTGTGAGTACAGCTGAGGATTATCCTTAGCCATAGCGGCGAAGATGTCTTCCTTGAAAACATCATACGCCGCATCCATTGATGAGCGGTTCTTAGCGTCTGTGTCCCGTTTATATGTTGCCGCTTTTATCAGCGATGGCACTGCAGCAATCAGCTTTTCGGGCGGGACATTTTTTAGACGGTCATCGCTTAAATTCTGGATTGCTTCCATTACTTTATGGTTTGTTAATCGGGCAAGAGCCTCGGATACATCAAGGTCGGGATATTTAGCTATCTCTTCGTTAATAAGCCTAAAATTGTTGCTTATGAGCATTACCTGCTCCAAAGAAGCATTCAGAGCCTGTGCATAACGTGCTACCGAAGATTTTGAAACCTCATAACCGTTTTCACGAATGAAGTCTACAATGTCACTGTAGCGATATTCTGACGGGTTATTTATCATCATATCAACGGTTTCCCTGATGTCGCACGGCAGCTTGTCGACTTTACCTCTTTTACGATTACGTTTTTTCATAGTATCGCCTCCTTACAGATCTATGCAAGGATCTTCGATAGCACCGTTAACAAGCTGAATGCCCTTAGCGGTAAGTTTACCCGCAAGCTGTGTATAATCATCCCCGATGCAGTCCACAGCCTGCTCAGAACGTATCTTGACAAGGCGGACATATCCGCCTTCAAGCAAATAATTTAAGCTGTCAAGTGCTTCATTCTCAGCGATCTGAGGCTCAAGAGCGGCAGTTACATCTACGAGATTGACATAATCGGTACGGAGCAGATTGATTGCTCTGATCACAGCCCCATTGTTTTTAATAAACTTGTTTTTCCTGAGCTGATTCTTAATGTTCATCAGTTGCCCCTCCTGTCCTTATCGGCAAGATTATCTATCTTTGTTTCCAGACGTGTCATAACACGGATAAACTCGGAATTTTTGACTGACGTATCCTTAAGTTCATCAATTGCACTGTCAATCTTGTCTATAGTGTGCTTGATTTCTTCGACTTCTGCCTTTGTGGCATATCTGTCGTTCAGGCTTTTGATATCACTCTTACATTCCTTTATCATATCAATATGGCTTTCGAGATCAGATCTGGTAACGCATTCGTCCTGTCTGTCTATTGTACGTTTGACGAAATACGATATAATGCCGATTGCAGCTGTGATTATTATGTTAATAGCTGTTGATAATATTGCTCCGATTTCCATTATATAAAATCCTTTCAAATGGCTTTATAATGCGTAATTTTTATGTACTATATTTAATGTAATTTTATTTTAACATTTTCGCTGAAAAACAAAAAGGCTTAGCGCAATTACTTTTACAGTAATCACGCTAAGCCATAAATTTATAAAAATGTTAAAATTTTATTATGAAACACTTGACAACCACCTTTTAAGGTGGTATAATATATTATGGAAGGAGGGAAAGACAGTGTCAAAGAAAAAGCAAAGAAAAAAGAAAAAGCCCACAAAGCTAAAGTACGGCGAAATACTTATAACGGCTTTAATGGACTTAATCATCGGAACGCTACTTCTGATAATCGGTAAAATAATCGAGTAGTAACCGAGATTTAGGTGTCGGGAGCGAAAGCTCCCTCCACTTAAATTCTATCATTCAAAGCAGACATTGTCAATACTACTATGAAAGAAATTTTTATCATGTTAGGCACATTGCTCATCTTGTTCGGCATAGCCAAAATCGTATACTGGCTTTTAAAGAACAGAAAGAAGGATTAACATGAAATTAAGACAGCTTCGCCTAAGCAAGGAACTTACCGTGCCGGCATTATCGCAGATGTCCGGTGTGCCGGTAAGAACCATAGAAAACATCGAGCGCAATGGCGACTGCAAAGTTTCCACAGCTAAAAAGCTAGCTGAGGCACTTAAAGTAACGCTCGATGAGCTTTGCACATAAACGGCATCGCCGGGCTATTTCAGCCCGGCGATAATTTTTTCTTGTTCCTTTTTTGACAGTTCCAGCGCATTCATTACGTCTTCCGAATAGCCATGTTCCTCTGCTATGTCTCGTGCTACATTGAAGCTGATCAGCGTAGACGGTTTCGCAATTGCAATTCGTTCCCCTCCGAAGTAACTGACGAGCTTTCTGTATGCCTCTATTCCAATAACTTCGGCTATTTCCGCCTGCGTTCCTGTCAGATGCTTTATCTGCAGATAATCAAGTTTTGATTTTGCCATCGGTACGCTCCTTTCTGCGCTTTTCCGCCCGAACATATCGTTTGATCGTGTCAATAAGTTCCGCACCCTGACGTTCTGAAAAGCCTTTGAAAATGTCATATTTCGGATTGACGGTAACACCAAGCTCTTTTTTAATAATGCCGCATAGCCGTTCTTTGACGGTGACCGCTGATGGGGACAGCTTTGCAAACTCATACATAAGCCCGAAAATCTTGCTTATCTGAGCGTTGCTTATATATGCCTTGACCTCCGGGGTTATTGCCCGGAGGTTAGCTTGCAATTGTTTGATTACTATGTCCGCCTGCTCATCGTTCAGTTCCGATATGGACTCTTTGAGTGTGAGCTGATACACAAAGCCGTGCAGATCATCTGATTTATTCCCATCGTCGACAAGTCCGCATTTCCGTCCCAGAGAGTAGATGTACCTGCGTTTCTGCTTTATATCCATTATAACACCGTTATCTTTGTCGTGTCAGATACCGATATAGCGCTATTTATCGATTTGATTACTTCTTCGACACTGCGTCCGTTTTCAATAGTTTCCAAAACAGTCATAAAACGCTGCCATTCAAGCGATTCAGCGAAAAGATATGCGTAATCCGCTGCGTCCTCTTCCGAAAATCCCCCAATGGCAATTAGGTTTTTGCAGTCTGTCAGGAAGTTCGCACCTTTAAGCTTCTTTTGAAGTGCGCTCTTTGCAGAATCATCACACGGTAACTGATCGTAGAACTCGTCTACCGTCAGTTTGCGTTCCGGCACAGTAATATCGGCTGCATAAACACTTGCAAATGTTCGCTCAAGTTCTTTGCTCTTAAATGTGTACTTAGGCTCGATAGTTTCCTTGACAAAATCGCCGAAAGCGTCTCCCATCAGACGCTTCAGAATGGCAGGAGATATAATCTTTACTGTTCTGGCTTCGGTGTATGTAACGTCATGTCCGTCATTATCATCAAATGTGCAGGTTTTACGCTTGCTGTCACGGAGCTTTTCACCGCCGAGCTTCAAGAAAAACGCTTCAAGCTCTTTGTACCGCAAATCAAGGGTTGCTTTTTCTTTGGACAGCTTTGCCATTTCTTCAACTTTAGCGGCAATTATTTCTTTTGTTACTGTCATTCTGCCACCGCCTTTGCTATTACCGCAGCACAGTCCGGGCATATATCTATGCCCTCGTAGTTTACTGCCTCTGTGCGATTTCCGCAGAATCGGCAGACAGGAACGTGCTTGCGGATATGAATTTCTCCGGTCTGATTATCAACAATCAGATCTACAGCTTCGCCCGGCTGCATACCAACATATTCACACAGATCCTTTGGTAGCGTTATTCCACGCTTTGATGTCAGTCGTTTGCTTTTAATCATTGCCATATAACTTTTCCTCCTGTATTTAGTTTTCTCCACTCTGCATTTATACGGGCTTGTGACCGTTACTGTATAGTAGCTGCATTAGAGCAGGGAGCTTATACTCCCTGATTTTTATAGATTTTTCGTCTGTAGCACCCGAACCCGATAATCGGGCGAAGCTTGTTTTTGCAAGTTGGAGTACCGTCTTTATCGAGATATTTGTACTCACAAGAGTAACATTTCTGTGCCGTATCTCGCTTTTCACTTTCGGGTGTACGCATTTTATGTAGATTATTTGATTTCACGCTGCTTCTGACATCTTTTCTTCTTGATTGCCGCAATCTGCGATAATCTTGCTACATAGTTCGGATTTTTAGCGACGAACTCGCCGTACGACATACCGCATTTCATAGCTTCGGCAACTATTACCTCTATCTGTTCCATATTGCTCATTTCTTTCACCACCTTTCGTGCACTCTGTCTTTTCACGGGCTTGTGACCGTCCACGGCGACATTACACGGGAGCTTTCGCTCCCTGAGGTTATTCTGATTTGCCTTTGTTATAGCCTTTTTTATATCCACTGTTGAAGATCTTATCTGCTACTATTATGCTGAAGTACATTTTTGCAAGAATCCATCCTATGTAGAGAATTACAAGCATAAGAGGGATTATAAGAATCTCGCCGCCGATTGATCCGTCGGGACGATCGGCAACGGCGTTTGCATAATCAATTACGCTTACGGTCGCTGTGCCGGCAAAGAAGGCAGCAGCAAGCATCAGAACATTATTTAAAAATTTTCTCATTTATTGTACCATTCCTTTTTTATCAGCTTTGTTTGTCTGTTATGTCGGCAGACAAGAAGCATTATTGTCGGTGTATCTTTGGCAATCAGCCAGTTGTCAGGGTTGATATGAGCTCGTTTCAGATAGTCATACTGTGCTCTTGAAGGTTTCTTCCCGTGCATACTGTCACCTCACAACACTGCGTACATCAATTCGCATAAACTTTGCCATAGATGCAAGACCTTTAAGGGTATAGCATCCGTTGTCGTATGCCTGCGAGAACAGTCTGACTGCCCCTCTGAGTCCGGCTTCGCTCTGAGCAACCTTGTGAAGGAACTCCAGCTCCTGCTCCATATGTGATGATACGAGCAACGGAAACATCAGATCAACGTCATCACGCTTGATATCGGTTGTAACGAATTTAGGTGACAGCCATTTACGGTTGTTAATCTGACGGTAGTTACGTCTTGTCTTGCCTTCAAATTTTTCTTCAATGCCATTATCGCCGACAAAGGCAACGCCGAGCGTCTGACCTCGGTCGGAAAAATAGTCGGCAAAGCTTCGTATTGTTTCAATTCCGTGAAATGTCAGAAGCTGTCCCTCATCAATGATAATAACCATACCGTCATGTAGCTTCTGTGCAATTGCAAGCCACAGATCGTCTGTTGACTGCGATATGGGAACGCCCAGTTCAAGTGCAATCAGTTTAAGCACCGCTTTTGCCGACTTAAAGCAAGGGTTAACAGTGATAACGATACTGTTCAGAGGATTATCCGAATGATACTTCTGTACCGCTTTTGTTTTTCCGATACCGCTGTCGCCGGTTGCGATCGCAACGCCGCCTTTTATCTGGCAGGTCTTGATAGTCTGATAGATCTTCTCCGATATGCTTGTCGGTGCATAATCTACCTCGCTGTAGCCCTCTGCGCCTTCTGTCTTGGTGTCAAAATATGCGGCGAGCTTTGCAAACTGTGCATCCTTATTTCCGCTGTATGCACCCTTCTTGAGCATTGATATTGTCGATGCAGGTATGCCGATGCGATTTGCGGCTTTGTTTGCCGAGCCCATTTCTGCCGCAAGCTCGTCAAATTTGGCGAGCAGTGAAACTTCCTTTGTCTGTTCCATGGTTTAATCATCCTTTCCGCTTTAATGCGTTATTATTTATCTTATCAATGTCGATGAATACCTCATCGACATCGGATAGAACGGGGTTGTCCGCCTTGAACTTATCAGAAAATACAGGCGTGAACTTTGTCGGCTTTTCAATTCTGAACCTATCTTTGCCTCTTTCGGCTCTGTTGATAGTCGCCGTCAGGAAGTCAATAGCCTGCTCTTCTGTGATAGACGCCGTCAGACCTTTCGAATAGTCGTGAATAGCACGGGTAACAGTGCGGATTGTCTTTTCACCTGCGGCTATCTCGTTAGGATCATCGGTGATATACGGTACGTTCAGATCTGTCTGCAGAGTCCATGTAAAGCGATATGCATCTGTTGCTTTGTCGTAGACACGCACCGTCTTATATTCCGCAGGATCATAGCGAACATATACCTCTTCGCCTTGATACTTCCATGCGTCTTCCGCCGAGTACCAGAGCTTTTCGCCTGCAAGCTCAATGTATACGCCATTGCGTTTGATTTTCTGATATCGGGTCGTTCTTGCAAGAAGAAGCGATAGATCTTCGTCTTTGGCATCTCGGAACTTTGTGTATTTGATCGATTCGTTCCAAACGTCAATTCGGCTCATACCCTTATACTTGCGTTCTTTACCGCCGTACTCGGAAACATTAAAGTCGCCGTCTATAAGGATCTCAAGGGCAGATCTTATCTGATCGTCCTCGGGAACTATACCGTATTTCAGCTTGTATTTGAGGCTCTCCGGACGCTCTATAATAGTACCGCCGCAGAATGTTTCAATAACTCGGCTGATATGGTTCTTCAGAGTGCCGAATGTACGCTCGATAGGCTTTGCTTTAGCGTTTCTGACTATTGCGTTGTGCATTGTAATATCAAGCAGCTGCAGTATAGTCGGCGGTATATCGTCTGCGTTCCATGTTTTCCTTGTTCTGTGACCTCTGCCGCCTATATCATGCGTCAAAAATTCAGAACCGTTGTCAAAATATACCGATTTCGGCAAACCGAAACGCTTTATAGCGTGTCGGAGTGCAAGCAAGGTACTGTGTGAATCGGGCTGTTCGGTCAAGTTCCAGCCTACAAGAACACCCGACTTTGCATCAAGAAAAGCAGTAAGATACATACGATGTGTCTTCTGGGCGTTATTTTCGCAGTATGTGATGAAGTCGAAGGTGTGGTTATCGGCGATCCATACATCGTTTGCCTGCAAATCATCATATAGACGCTCTATGTATGGTATGTATTTATCGGTCAAAGCCTTCTCCCCGTATCTCATCAGCGCAACTACTGCTTCGGGTAGCTTTTCGGTTTGCCTGCGGAAGCTCCGTTCCGAAGGTATCTTATCAAGATCCTGCGGATAAAATTCTCGAACCCATTCGATCATCAGCTGATAGCAGCGTGATACCGGCAGCCGGCGCTCATCGAGATAAAAATACATAAACGCGTCGAGAATATGCTGCGGTATATCAGTCTTGCCTTTGTTCCAGCCGCCACGCTTGTCTATCAATCCCTCTATATCGCCGGCTCTGTATGCGGCGTATTTTCTATACAAAATATCGGGGGATATGTCAATCTCGGGGTGCTCAAGCTGCATTTTAGCGATAAATAACAGGTCGGTGTCAGCCTTTTTTCGGCTGCTTTTATTTCGGTATGCTTCCCAGACCTTGATTATTTTTATCCACGTTGCCGCCTGCTGGCGTTCGTCTTCGGTATATTCTTCAAACGACTTTTGCACGCAGTTTAAACGGCGTTTACCTGCTGTTTTTACGGTCTTTTTAGACTCTGCAATGTCCAGCTCTCTGCGTTTGTCGTTATAGTACCGGCGCCGAGTCTGCTCGTCCATCTGATCAATGTCAAAAAGATACTCTTTGCGGTTATTTGACGCATCGGCTTTTTCTGTAAATGGCAACTTACCGGTTTGGGCAAGTCGTCTTACATATTGTTTTGTGCAACCCTTTATGATTGCAAGCTCTGCAGTGCTTATCATTGCACCCATCTTGATTAACCTCCTTTCTGACCTGCCATCATCAGTACAGGGCGGTCATTCCCTGCAGACGGGCTGTTGCCCGTTTCGGCTTTTATTCTTCGTCCCCCGGAGCCTGATGAGCGGCAAGAAAATCGTTAACCGCTTCGCAGTGCTTGCACAGCTCTGCCTCCACACCGTCCGGCATAATGTAAGTGGTGGTACTACTGCAAAGCGAGCCACAGCAGTCGCATTTTACAAGTGATGAGCCGGAACCCACCTTATCCATGGTCAAATTGTATCTGCTACGAGCTGAATGTATTTCCGAAAGCGGAACACCGAAGTGTGATGCAATTGCTCTGTTGGGAACGCCTTTGTAGCATAACTCTTTGAGCTTCTTAAGACTTTTATCGTCCCATTTCATTTGAATAATCCTTTCTGACCTGCCATCATCGGTACAGGGCGGTCATTCCCTGCAGACGGAAAGCTGCAAAGCTTTCCGTTTCGACAAATAAATAAGGAAAGGATCTGTAGCAAACTTCAAGCAGTTAACTCTCAGTCTGCATATATGCTCGTCTTTCCGAGCTGTCATCACGCTCCTACCGATTTTTGCGCTTCGTTTGTGGTGAGCCAGTCAACATAATGCGCTGGGCTTGATACGCTCAAGCGGGCGGATATCGTACTTTGGCAACGTCTATCATCTCGAGCCTCCCGATCTTCAGTCGGGTAAACGCACGACCAGCTTGTGCGGTTTCATTCCGACTAATTTTTTATCCCGGATTTCCTTCCGGCGGTCGGTGGGTCTGGGTCGGATACGCTCCGACGGGCGAGTGCTCTATCACAGACACCTTCAAAGAAATCAAAGTGATAAAGCAACGAGCTGAAAAGCTCAAAATGTTGGAAGCTCAGGCGAGTGCAATAAACTCGCCCTTGCAATAATCAAACGCTCCTACATAAGTATCGTTGACAAATACGTTGCCAACTGTATCGGTATCGGCATCTATATCAAGATTGCCTTTAGGCAGTCCGCCGTGCTTACGGTAATAGTCCGTAAGGATTCTCTTTTTATCCTTAATGCTCATTTAGATCTCCTTCCGAGTATTTCGTCTGTAGTGACCAAAAACAAATCTGCAAGGCAACAGAGATTAGCGATTGATAATGTTTTATTGCCAAGCTCCCAACCACACACAGCCGCCTTTGATACGCCAATTGCATTTGCAACTTCCGCTTGCGACATACCATGTTGCTCACGTAAACGCTTTATATTATCGTTATAGGTCATTCTTACTCCTTTCGCTTGTTTTCGATTGACACCGCTCTGGCGGTATGTTAAAATAACTATGGGTAAGTTTGCCTTGTTCGTTTACCCAAGTTAATTATAGTTCATTTAAATGGGCTTGTCAACATATTTTACCCATTTAAATGAACTTTGTGGATAATGCACAAAGTCTGAAAGGGTCTTTTGTATGTTTTATGATTATTTGAAGTCTATTTGTGATAGTAAAGGGATAAAAATTACACCTTTAGTTGCAGAGTGCGGCGGAGCTAAAGGCTCAATTTCAAACTGGAAGAAAGGAGCATCGCCTAATTCTGACATAGTTGCAAAACTTGCAGTGCGTTTAAATGTATCTACAGACACACTTATCTTTGGAAAGAAATTATCGAATTGCTCTCCAGATGAAGAAGAATTATTAACTAACTACAGAGCGGTAAATGACATAAAAAAAGCTCAGATCAGAGAACGAGCTGCTGTCCTTGCTGAACTCGAAGCTGAAAATAAAGAATCTAATCAAACGCCATTAAAACAATCATTAAAACGGACTGAAACAGAAGAAAAACAAGAGCCGCAATACATATCTCTGCCATTCCCGGCACTTCCGGCATCGGCAGGAGCCGGCGAGTATCTGCACGAAGATACAACTTCTTATATAAAGGTACCGGCAACAAATCTTACCGGGCGGGCTTCTTTTGCTCTTCGTGTTCACGGAGACTCAATGGAGCCGGCATACTTTGACGGAGATATCGTTCTTGTTGCCGCTGATGCAGATGTTAACATCGGAGATATAGGTATTTTTATAGTTAACGGAGAAGGCTTTATCAAAGAGCGAGGAAAAGATCGCTTGATTTCTCTTAATAATAAGTATAAGGACATTAGGATCGGATCAGATGATACTTGCGTATGCAAGGGAAAGGTTATAGGTTCATTATGACAACTGATGAAAGAATTAACGAAGCAAAAAAGCTACACAATGAAGCTCTAAAAAAAATGTTGGATTTTGCTTCGAAATACGGAACAGATCTTATTGAAGTTTCTGTTCACGGTAGTCCTTGCGAAGAATGCGCAAAGTATCAAGGAAGAATTTACAGTATATCGGGAAACGATAAGCGTTTTCCTAAGTATCCGGATTGGCTTTTATCCAATGCTTGCCCGTACAATTGCGGACTTATGTCTTATCCCTTTATTGAAGGAATTTCTGAACCTACTTATATTAACGGAGATGTAATCGAAGTAAGCAATCGACCGTTTATAGATGACCGAACACCGGAGCAAATTGCTGTATTTGAAGCTCGCCGGGATAAAATACTTAAAGAGCGTCAATATCGCATAGAATATGAACAGCTTCAGAAGCTTTTGCCGAATGAAGCACCTAAAAAGCTGAGTGCTTACTCACGAATGAAAAACAGCAATTCAAAAGGATATTTGAAGCTCAAAGAAAAAGCAAAAGAGGTAGGATTAGAAATATAAAAATATTCACTTTTTCTTTAGGCTTTTTGTTAGGAAAAAGCTCAAGGAAGTTGTTCCTTGACAAAGGAATATTTATTCCTTGACTTCCTTGCTAACATTTTCAATAAAAGGGAATTATTTAAATCCGCACTAAAGCAGAAGAAAAGCCGTTAAAACGCTCTGTAATGCGCTTTAACGGCTTTTGAAATGCAATTAAAACAGTTTGAAACGGTTATTTAAAACGCTTCTCATTTTCAACAGATATAAAAAAATCGGTGCGTTTTTACACCGATTTTTTTGACAACTCACTTTCGAGAATCGTGCCGGATATACCACTTGTGATACGCAACAAACCGCATAACAATCAGCTTTGT
>ERZ857951.1105-NODE-1105-length-30429-cov-4.386186_pt1 | contig 30429 bp, 26 predicted proteins | sample MGYA00519759_ERZ857951 | MGnify/ENA primary metagenome ERZ857951 (study PRJEB31778, sample SAMEA3449377) | human gut metagenome | biome: human gut; feature: human-associated habitat; material: faeces | place: United Kingdom | collected 2010/2012 ...
GGTGAAATCTGACGCGGCAGGAGGGCAAAAAGGCATAGCGTTAACAGGCCCTAGCGCTGGTCACAGGTGACGCCCGTCAGCAACGGGGACGACCCCCCAGAGCAAAGTAACTTTGAAAAGTTACTTTGCTCTGGGGGCTACGAAAACTGGAGCCGGCGGAGTGGCGACAGAACGACAGGTTGAAGGCGGCGTCAACATTGAGAATGCCAATTCTCAAAGGCAATCTGCTCTAATGTATCGTGTCTTTGCCCTGCGCGGCCGCGCCCTGGCCCGACATGGCCAGCCTGTTCGCCAGCTCCTTGGCTCCCGGCGTTTCCCGCCACTGGGTGAAAAGCTTGCGCCAGGCCCCGAATTCCAGAAAACCCTGGTCCAGCTGGCTCTCGTGCATCTGCACCCAGGCATTGAACAATTGCATCTGAACCTGGAAGGTGGCGCTCTCAAAAATGGTGGAAGTCATGTCCTTGGGCAGGCTCGTGCCGTCCAGGTTGTCCAGCACGAACGTGCACACGGCCCGGCGGGAGGTTTCAAAATCCACTTCCCGGCCGTTCATATCCTCGGCCAACGGCAGCAGATGGGGATAGAGTTCCTTGATCCGCTCCATACCCTTCTCGGGCACGGCCAGAAAAAGCGGCGCCTCGCCGTCCGGCCCGGCGGGCGCGTCCGGCTTTTCGGTAATAAAATAAAAACGCAGCCAGTTCTCGAACATCACGGCTTCAAGAACCTGAAAAACCGCGTTCTGAAATTGTTCCTGTTGTTCAGGCATGTCATTTTTCCTCCGCTAGGCGTATATTTTTAATAATAGACGCGGGCACAGGCCGCGTCAATGCGGGGTTGCGCGCGGCTCTGGCTTGTGCACACGGCTTATGCTATGCTGATCTCATGATTGATTACGCCCAGGCCCTCAACGAAGCCCAGTACGCGGCGGCCACCAGCGGCGACGGTCCCGTGCTGGTCGTGGCAGGCGCGGGCAGCGGCAAAACCCGCACCATCGTCTACCGCCTGGCCTGGCTGGCCGAGCACGGCGTCGCGCCCACGTCCATCCTGCTGCTGACCTTCACCCGCAAGGCCGCGCAAGAGATGCTCCAGCGCGCGGGCATGCTTCTGGACCAGGGCCTTTCCGGCGTGCAGGGCGGCACCTTCCACGCCTTCGCCTACGGCGTGCTGCGCCGCTGGCGCCCCGCCTGGCTGGGCGAACGGCCCTTCACGGTCATGGATTCGGCGGACATCACGGCGGCGGTCAAATACTGCAAGGACGAGCTCAAGTTGGGCCGGGGCGACCGCTCCTTCCCCAAGACCCAGAGCATCGTGGGCCTGCTGAGCAAAGCCCGGAACAAGGAATTGTCCCTGGAAGAAGTGCTGCGGCGCGAAGCCTTCCACCTTCTGCCCCACACCGAAGCCCTCGCGGCTCTGGGCGAAGCCTATACCGCCTACCGCCGCGAAAAGGGCCTGCTGGACTACGACGACCTGCTCTTTGAGCTGGAAACCCTGCTGCGCGAAAACCAGGCCGCCGCCGAAGCCCTGCGCCTGCGCTTCAGCCATATCCTGGTGGACGAATACCAGGACACCAATCTGGTCCAGGCCCGCATTATGCGCCTGCTGGCCGGGCCGCCCGACAAGGATGCGAACGGCGGGGAAACCACATCCATAACCGGCAACGTCATGGCCGTGGGCGACGAAGCCCAGTCCATCTATGCCTTTCGCGGGGCCAATGTCCGCAATATTCTGGATTTCCCCAAACTTTTTCCGGGCACGCGCATCATCCGCCTGGAGGAGAATTACCGCTCCACCAAGCCCGTGCTGGACGTGGCCAACAGCCTTTTGGCCCACGCGGCGGAATCCTTCCGGAAGACCCTGTTCACCCGCAAGGAAGGCGGCGACCCGGTGCGCCTGGTCACGCCGCTCAGCGACATGAGCCAGGCCAAGCTGGTGGTGCGCCGCATCGAGGAACTGCTGGACACGCATCTGCCCCACGAAATCGCGGTGCTCTTCCGCGCGGGCTTCCATTCCTACAACCTGGAAATGGCCCTGAACCAGACGGGCATTCCCTTCCGCAAATACGGCGGCCTGCGCTATACCGAGGCCGCGCACGTCAAGGACGTCATCGCCTACGCCCGTCTGGTGCTCAACCCCCTGGACCTGCCCGCCTTCGCGCGGGTGGCGGCACTGCACAGCGGCATCGGCCCCAAGACCGTGCAGAAGCTCTATGCCGTGGCCTTGGGCGGGGACGCCAAAGCCGTGGAAAAGGCCTTTGCCCGCCATCCGGATCTGCTGGAAGACATGCGCTTCGTGGACGACCTGCGCGCCCGGCCGCAGAGCCCGGCGGCCCTGTTCGGGGCCGTGTTGGAGCACTACCGGCCCCGGCTGGAAAGCACCTACCCCGAAGACTGGCCCCGCCGCCAGCAGGGCCTGGAGGAAATCATCCAGATGGCCGCCGGGTACAGCGAGCTGGACCTCTTTGTGGCGGATCTGGCCCTGGAGTCGCCGGAAGAGGACGAAAACGACGGCGAGGGGCGCATCACCTTGTCCACCGTGCATTCGGCCAAGGGCCTGGAATGGAACGCCGTGCTGATCATCGATCTGGTGGAGGACCGCTTTCCCTCCCGCCACGCCCTGGCCCGGCCCGAGGATTTTGAGGAGGAGCGCCGCCTGATGTACGTGGCCTGCACCCGCGCCCGCCAGGATCTGGAACTGTACGCCCCGGCGGCCATCTACAGCCGGGCCGAGCGCGGCAGCCTGCACGTCAGCCAGAGCCCCTTTGTGCGCGAGCTGTCCCCCGGCCTGACCGAAGAATGGGTGGAAGGCTTCGGCGGGATACTCAGCCGCCGCGGAAGCTGCTTTTCCGGCGTGGGCGGCGTGCGCGGCCGTTTGCTGCCCCCCGCGCGTCAGGCGGTTCCCGCCTTTCCCGGCCCAGCCGGAGAAGGCACGGCCTTTGACGACTGCCAGCTCCTGCCTGAAAGCGGCTCCGTGTCGCCGTTTCAGGCCGAGGTTCAGGATAGCGCGGATGACGCAACATCTCCCACCGCTTCCACGTCCGGCACGGCCCGGCTCTGCCACTGCCGCCACCGCATTTTCGGCCGGGGCAAGATCATCAAACACTTGCCTCCGGACAAGGTGCAGGTGAATTTTCCCGGTTTCGGGCTGAAAGTCATTCTGACCGAATATCTGCTCATGGAGAACTGACATGGTTCCGGCCCCGCCATCCCCTTCCGCTTCCCCCTTTTCCGAGGACGGCATTCTGGCCTGCCTCGCCCGCCATTTTCCCCAGACACACGCCTCTCTGCTGCTGGGCCGGGGCGACGACTGCGCTGTGCTCAAGGCCGGGCGGCCCTTGTGCGTGAGCAGCGACCTCTTTCTGGAAGACATCCACTTCCGGCGCTCCTATTTCAGCCCCGAGGACATGGGGCACAAGGCCCTGGCCGTCAACGTCAGCGATCTGGCCGCCTGCGGGTCCCGGCCTCTGGGCTTCACCCTCTGCCTGGGCCTGCCGGACTGGGTGGACATGGCCTGGCTGGAAGCCTTTTTCAGCGGCATGGCCGCCCTGGCCGGACAGCAGCGCATGGCCCTGGCCGGGGGGGATCTCTCCCGTTGCCGGCAATTGCACATCTGCGTGACGGTCTGGGGCGAAACCGCCGAGCCCGGCGGTTTTCTGGCGCGCGGCGGCAGCATGCCCGGCGACAGCCTCTTTGTGGTGGGCCGCGTGGGCCTGGCGCGGGTGGGTCTGCATATGCTGGAGGCTTGCGGCCGCGATGCCCTGCGGGACTGGCCCGAGGCCTGCGCCGCCCATTTGCGGCCCGAACCCCAGGTGGACGCGGGCCTGATGCTGGCACGCGCGGGCTACAACGCCCGGCCGCCCGCGCTCATGGATCTTTCCGACGGCATCATCCGCGATCTGCCCCGCCTGCTGGGCCTGAGCGGCGAACTGCGCGCCGGAGCCGAAAAAGGCCGGGACAATCATGGTCTGGGCGCGGCTATCCTGCTGCCCCAGGGCCTGCTGCACGCCGAAGTGCTGCGCTACGCCCGGGAGCAGGGCAAAAATCCGGTCCACGAAGCCCTGCTGGGCGGCGAGGACTACGCCCTGCTGGGTTCCTGCGCGCCGGACATGCTGCCTTCCCTGCACGCGGCCATCCCCGGCTTTTGCAGCATCGGCACGGTCACGGCAGGCGGCGGCATCACCTGCAACAACGAGCCCCTGGACTGCCTGCACGGCTTTGACCACTTTGAAAGCGATGACCCAAAAGGCGTCGAGGCCGACTGATGCGCGTTCACCTGGCCGTTGTCACCTGGAACAGGCTCGCGCTCACCCGTATCTGCCTTGAAAGCCTGCTGGCCCGAACCCCGCCGGGCTATACGCTGACCATTGTGGACAACGGCAGCGAGGACGGCAGCCGGGAATATCTGCAAAGCCTGGCCGCCGCCCATGCGCATATCCGCTTGAAGCTGCTTTCCCGCAACATGGGTCTTTGCGTAGCCGCCAACCTAGCCTGGGACGATGCGGCGGACGCCGAGTATTACGTCAAGTTGGACAACGACATAGAAATTCTGGATCCGCTCTGGCTGGCGCGGCTCATCTCCCCGCTAGAAGAGCGTCCGCAGGTCGGCATGACATCCTATAAATTTTGCGACTGGCATGAACCCTCCCATCAACCGCTTGCCCTGCGCGACGGCGGCGAAGCGGAACTGACCACGGTCTGCGGCGGGGGCTGCGTCTGCATCCCCCGTGCGACGCATGAGCGCCTGGGCTTCTGGAATGAAGGCTACGGCAGATACGGGCATGAGGATCAGGATTACAGCTGGCGGGTACGGAAAGCGGGCTATGCGCTGGCTTCGGTCGCGACAAAAGGCATGGTGCGCCATCTGGGCTATGCCGAGGGCATGGTGGACGCGGACATCGAGCGCGGCAAAAAAACGAGTAACCAGTCCCGCCTTTCCGGCGACACCGCCTATTATCTCAATGTGCTGCTGTTTGACGAAGGCCTGCTGCCGTTGCGGATGATCCGTAAATACCTGCCGGTGGAAAAGGAAGGCCGCATTTCCTTTGCGCTGAATCCCGCCTACCGGCCGGTGCAGAAGCTGCTGAACACCCTGGCCCGGACCGTCGAGGTGGACGCGTCGGGTGAGCTGTCCCGCCTGGATCTGAGCGCATGGCGGCAAGGAGCAAGCGAGTATGAATCCGAATCCTGAGGACCTGGATGTCTGTGTGGAGGATCTGCGTTCCGTCTGCCGCGACGCCTGGCGGGAGGGGCTGCTGTCGGGCTGCAACGGCAACGCCAGCCGCCGTCTGCCCGCGCCCGGTGGCGGGCTGCTCTGTGTGACCCGCTCGGGCGCGGCCAAAGGCCGCCTGACGGCGCGGGACTGCTGTCTGGTGGACGCGCGGACCGGCGAAGGACTCAGCAGCGAAACCTTGAGCGGCGGACCGGCTTCCTCGGAACTGGGTATGCATCTAGAACTGTACCGTGCTCTGCCCCATTGCGGGGCCGTGCTGCACAGCCATCCCCGCCGCCTGCTGGCCCTGAGTCTGGTTGTGGCTGATCAGGAAGATTTTCTGCGTCTGCCCCTGTTCGAGGCCGATGTCTGGCGGGCCCGTCTGGGCTTTGCGCCCACCCTGCCGCCGGGCGGCGCGGAGCTGGCCTTGGCCGTTGCCGACGCCGCGCGCGCGGTAGGCGCGGACAAGCCCGCCGGGGCCGCGGTCTGGATGGCCGGACACGGCCTCTGCTGCTGGGGCCCGAGCCTGGCCGACGCCCTGTGCATGAGCGAGGAGCTGGAACATCTGGCCGCCGTGCAATTGCTGGCCTTGCAAAAAAATCGGGCAGGCGATTCGATATCCTTTTAATATAGTTAGGAAGACGTCTGAAATGTTAGCAGCTACGCGCGCGAGTAGAGAGAGAGAGAGAGAGAGAGAGAGAGAGAGAGAGAGAGATTACCCTCATTTCCGTCAGACCCCATGATAAACATTTTCTCTTCACTTTGGCTAATGATGCCACAGTGCGCGCAGCCTCATTTCAACAAGCCGCGATTTGTTGGCAAGAACACTGCCGTTGGTTCGACCGGCAATTAAATGAAGCTCATCCCTTTTATCTCGGATTGTTCGAAGATGCGGCTTGTGGATATGTCCGCTTTAAGCCATGTCTGGATGATGCCGACGTCATGGAAACTTCCGTCGCCGTTCACCGCGCATATCGTGCCTTGGGCATCGGCACGCGGCTCCTTTCCCTTGCATGCCGGAAATTGCTGGCGGAAAACGAAATAGCTAGCATCAGTGCATGGGTAAAACGCGACAATGCGTCTTCACTGCGTATCTTTGAAAAAAATGGATTTCGACAAACTCATAGCGCCATCATTGAGAATGTCGAAGCCGTACATTTTCTCTACTCCATTCGAATATAGCACAATATATATTTATGACATATCCTTTGGTTAAGAGCTATAAGTCACGATTTATCTGAAAAATATTATCTGAATTACGCCGACGGCCAGACCACGGCCCGCACTTCCGGTTCTTCGTCCCCCGTCGCCGGGGCCGGGGGCAGCCGTATGGCCGCGCCCGGCGGCAGGGGCTGCGCCAGCACGGTTTCAGTGCGCTCAAACAGGTTGGAAAGAATGGAGTTGGAAACCAGCATGCCGCTGCGGGTCAGGCGCAGATAGCCGTTGCGGATGCGGATCAGCCCGTTTTCGTGCAAAGCCTGGATCAGGCGCTGGTGATCGCGCAGAAAATCGCGCCCCGTCATTTCCCGGTAGGCTTTGAGCCGCATGCCCCGCGAGGTGCGCAGGCGCAGCATGATCAGTTCCAGCACGCGCACGGTGGGGGTCAGGTTTTCCACTTCCGCGCCCAGCGAACCTTCGCGGGCACGCGCGTCCCAGGCCCGCTGACCGGCCGGATTGGTCCAGCGCCGCCCCGCGATAGTGGAGGTGGCCGACGGGCCCAGCCCCAGATAATCCGCCCCCTCCCAGTAACCCAGATTGTGACGGCACTGGAAGCCCATGCGAGCGAAATTGGAAATTTCGTAGTGCAGATAACCGCTGGCTTCCAGAAAAGCCGCGCCCTCCATGAACATAATGTTCTGATCCCGCTCGGGCGGCAGAGCCAGGCGTCCTTCCTCGCAATCCAGTTCCAGCGCCGTGCCCGGCTCCAGAGTCAGGCCGTAGGCGGAAATATGGTCCGGGCTCATGCGCACGGCGTCCTTGAGGGTTTGCATCCACTGGCGCACGCTCTGGCCGGGCAGGCCCCACATCAGGTCCATGTTGATGTTGGCGCAACCCGCCTCACGCGCCGCGAACACCGCGTGCAGGCTGTCCTGGGCCCTGTGCGGCCGTCCCAGCAGGCGCAGCATGCTTTCATCCAGGCTCTGGATGCCGATGGACAAACGGTTCACGCCCGCCGCCAGGTACTGCGGCACGCTCTGGCTTCCCCGCAGGGATTCGGGATTGGCCTCCAGGGTGATTTCAGCTTTGGGGCTGAGCGTGAAACAGCGGGCTAGACGTTCCAGCACAATGCCCACAATGCGCGGCGGCAGCAGGCTGGGCGTACCCCCGCCGAAAAAAATGGTCTGCACCTCGGTTCCGCCCAGGCGGTCGCCCCAATGGGCCAGCTCCAGCAGCAGGGTGTCCAGATAGTCGCGCAGTAGGGGCGACGCGGCGGGCTCCACGCCACGGCCCAGCGGGATGGAATGAAAGGCGCAGTAGCGGCAGCGCGTGCGGCAGAAGGGAACGTGGATATAAACGAGCATGAATTTTCCGTTGGCAAAAAAATGGCGGGCGGTTTTAGAAATTGCAAGGATCATGCCCGGCGGAAGGATGCCCACCACCCCTGACCGCCGCGCTTGGCAAAAAAGGCGGCCCGGCGTATATTCGGGCGTTCAGATTTCAAGCGCGCCGCCGCGGCGGCGACCGCACCCATGAGGAGAACCCATTTATGGATATACGCTTCCAGAACCTCGGACCCGAGCAGTGGAAAGCCGAGATCATGCTGGCCCCGGCCTGCGAAGGCGAAGACATCTTACGCGAGTGCCCGGAACTGGACAAGGCCGCGCCCTGGCTGGCCATAGCTCCGGCCATGCGCGACTTCAAGGGCAAGGACGGCGAGCTGGTCCTGCTGCATGGTCATCCGGAGCTTTCCGTGCCGCGCGTCCTGGCCGTGGGTCTGGGACCGCGCGAAAAAGTGGATGCCGCCAGACTGCGCGCGGCTATCGCCGCCGCCGTGCAGCGCTGCCGCAGCCTGGGGCTGAATTCCATCCTGCTGCCCGAACCGGCTTTGTCCCGCCTGCCCGGCGGGCGGGAACGCCTGGTGGAGGAATGCGTCTATGCCGCTCAGCTGGCCCTCTACCGTTTTACGGCCCTGAAAAAGCCGCAGGAAGACGAAGCCGCTGATCCGCAATGGCTGGCCCTGGGCTTTGACGGACAATCCGTGCCCGACGGCGAGCACGCGGCGGCCCGCCGGGGCGAGCGCGCGGCCAAGGCCGTGGCTCTGGCGCGGGATCTGGCCAACATGCCGGGCAATCTGCTCTATCCCGAAAGCCTGGCCCAGCGCGCCGTGGAACTGGGCAGGGAACTGGGCTTCACTTGCACGGTGCTGGACGAAACCGCCCTGGCCGAGGAAGGCATGGGCGCGCTGCTGGCCGTGGGCCAGGGGTCGGCCCGTCCGCCCCGCCTGGTCGTGCTGGAGCATGCCCCCGAGGGGCACGAGCAGGACAAGCCGCTGATCCTGGTGGGCAAGGGCATCACCTTTGACTCCGGCGGCATCAGCCTCAAACCGGCGGCCAACATGCAGCAGATGAAGTGCGACATGACCGGCGCGGCCGACGTGCTGGCCGCTATCGCGACCCTGGCCGAAGAGGACGCGCCCCGCCGGGTGATCGGCCTGCTGGCCTGCGCCGAGAACATGCCCGACGGCAGGGCCACGCGTCCGGGCGACGTGGTGCGCTCGGCCGGCGGCGACACGGTGGAAATTACCAATACCGACGCCGAGGGCCGCCTGGTTCTCTGCGACGCCCTTGCCTACGCCCAGAAACAGTGGACCCCGGCGGCCATGGTGGACATCGCCACGCTCACCGGCGCGTGCGCCGTGGCCCTGGGCACGGAACTCGCCGGTCTGTTCTGCGACGATACGGACCTGGCCGAACGCATCCGCGCCGCCGGGGGCGTGGGCGGCGAAAATTACTGGCGGCTGCCGCTCTGGCAGCCTTACGCGGAACAGCTCAAAAGCGAAGTGGCGGATATCTGCCACACCGGGCCGCGCGAAGGCGGGGCCATCAATGCCGCGCTGTTCCTGAAGCATTTCGTGCGCGAAGGCGTGCGCTGGGCACATCTGGACATCGCGGGCGTGGACTGGAACGCCAAGAAATCCCCGCTCTGCCCGGTGGGCGCGTCGGGCTTCGGCGCGCGCACCCTGCTGGAACTGGCTCGCGGAGGCGTGCAATGAAAGTCTATCTTCTGGGAGCGGGCCCCGGCGATCCGGGCCTGCTGACCCTCAAGGCCAGGGACGCCCTGGCCGCGGCGGACGTGGTGGTTTACGACGCCCTGGCCAACGACAGCCTGCTGGGGCACGCCCGGCCCGACGCCGAACTGATCTACGTGGGCAAGGTGGCGGGCAACCACGCCCTGCCCCAACACGAGATCAACGCCCTGCTGGTGCGCAAGGCCAAAGAGGGCAACATGGTGGCCCGGCTCAAGGGCGGCGACCCCTACATTTTCGGGCGCGGCGGCGAAGAAGCCGAGGAACTGCTGGCCGCGGGCGTGCCCTTTGAGGAAGTGCCGGGCATCAGCAGCACTATCGCGGCCCCGGCCTACGCGGGCATTCCCCTGACCCACCGCGATTTCGCCTCCTCGGTGACCATCATCACCGGCCACGAAAACCCGGACAAGCCCGGCTCGGTGCACAACTGGCAGGCCCTGGCCCGAAGCGCCTCCACCCTGGTCTTCGTCATGGGCATGAAGAATCTGCCGGACATCGCCCGCAACCTGCTGGACGCGGGACTGGACCCGCGAACCCCGGCGGCCCTGATCTACCGGGGCACCACGCCGCGCCAGCGCAGCTTGGTCGCCACCCTGCGGGAGCTGCCCCAAGCCGCCGTGGACGCGCATTTCACCAATCCCTCGGTGATCGTGGTGGGCAAGGTGGCAAGCCTGCACGACAAGTTGAACTGGTTTGAGAAAAAGCCCCTGCTGGGCAAAAGCATTGTGGTCACCCGCGCGCGGGAACAGGCCAGCGGTCTGGCCCGCAGTCTGGCTGGGCTCGGGGCTGAGGTCATCCAGTGCCCCACCATTGAAATCCGCGCCCTGCCCGACTATGCAGAGCTGGACATGGCCGTGGCCCGGCTGGCGGACTACGGCTGGCTGATCTTCACCTCGGTGAACGGGGTGCGTCATTTCTGGCACCGGCTGGAAGCCGCGGGCAAAGACAGCCGGGCCCTGGGGGCCTGCAAGGTGGCGGCCATCGGCCCGGCCACGGCGGACGCCCTGCATGAGCGCGGCATCCGGCCCGATTTCGTGCCCGAGCGCTATGTGGCCGAGGGCGTGGTGGAAGGCCTGCTGGCGCGTGAAGGCGGCAAACTGGCGGGCACGCGCATGCTGCTGCCGCGCGCGGCCAAAGCCCGCGACGTGCTGCCCGTGGAACTGGGCAAGGCCGGGGCCGTGGTGGACGTCATCCCGGCCTATGAAACCGTGCCCGCCGCCGGTCGCAAGGACGAGGTGCTGGCGCGCCTGGAAGAGGGCTCGCTGTCCTGCGTGACCTTCGGCTCATCCTCCACGGTGGAAAACTTCCTCAACCTGATCCCGGCGGAAAAGCTCAAGGCCCATCCGGAAACCATGCTGGCGGCCATCGGGCCGGTGACGGCGGAAACGCTGCGCAAGCACGGGCTGGGCTGCCGGATCCAGCCTGGGGAATATACCATTCCGGCCCTGGTGGACGCCATTACGCAACACTTTACGCGGGCCTGAGCCGCCCGTTGAGGACACTATGCCCCTGAAAATCGCCATACTGGCCTCGGGCAGCGGCACCAACGCCCAGGCCATGATCGACAAGTCCGCCGACGGCATTCTGGATGTGGACATCCGCATGATCCTCAGCAACCGGCCGGGCGCCGGCGTGCTGGAGCGCGCCCGCAAGGCCGGACTGCCCCATCTGGCTCTGGACCACACCCTCTTTCCGGACCGGGAGAGCTACGACCGGAAGCTCATCGCCGTGCTGCGGGAAAGCGGCGCGGAACTCATCGTCCTGGCCGGATACATGCGCCTGCTCAGTTCCGCCTTTCTGGAGGCTTTTGCCGGGCGGGTCGTCAACATCCACCCGGCGTTGCTGCCCAGCTTTCCCGGCGTGCACGGCGGGGCCGACGCCCAGGCTTACGGGGTCAAAATTTCCGGCTGCACCGTGCATTTCGTGGAGGAAAAAGTGGACAGCGGCCCGGTGATCATCCAGGCCGCCGTGCCGGTCAACGCCGGGGAAGATCCGGACGACCTGATGCGGCGCATCCATGCCATGGAACACCGCATCTATCCCCAGGCCCTGCAATGGTTCGCTGAGGGCCGCATCAGCACGCGGGGCCGCCAGGTGCACCTGAACCCGGCCGTCTCGCCCGCCCGGTCCGCCGTCCGGCCCGACGGCCCGTGGCTGGTCTGGCCGCCGCTGGAAGAAGGATTCTGATTTCAGGCCCGCTTTACGCGCAGAACGCGCCCCCCCGCACGGAATCCGGCGGCGGGCGATGCCTTAAAAAACATATACCCTTCCCCCAGATCGACAAATGTTTGAGGTAAAGATCACGGGGACAGAGGCCATAACATGGTATTTATTTTTAGACTGCTTTGAGTTTTTCGTCTTTTAGATTGAAAACGCGTACTTTATCTTTGTCGCAGCCAGGGCATAGATGCCTAAATTGGCAGGGAGTCCATTCTGTGCTAAGAGCAAAATTTGATTCAAATATATTTCCAATACGGCGTCTCTTATCGATGGCATCAAGGATACAGCGATATGCTTCTCCCGTTGGGGAAACATTTATGTGTTCGGCTCCTCCGCTACATACAACAATGCTTTTATCGGTAGCATTCGATATCCAATGGGCTCTATCTGAGCCGACAAAGCGCGATAAATAGTCTTTTTCTTCATTTGAAAATGCATATGGTACATAAGGTGTCTGGGCATATGGATCAACATGAAAACGAACACCTAATTTTTCAATACGAGCTTTGTAGTTTTCAATAAGCCATAATTGTTCTGGCCATCCAACATAATTGACTGTAAGCGTTGTAAATCCACGTTTTTGCAGCATGAGGATTTTACTGGTTAATAAGTCAAAGGACATGCGCTGCGTAGGATGTAAACTTATCGTCATAGATAAAATCTGTTCAGGCGAAATTTTTTGGACAAACTCTGTAATATCATGGCTAAGATTGGTTGTAAGACCAATATGGATGGATTTTTTGAGCTGTTGCAGTAAGCTAACAAAGTTAGGTTGCATGAAGGGCTCACCACCGCTAATGTCAAGGATCTCCGGTTCCAAGCGATTCCAAGCGTCAGCCCATTTTTCTGATGGAAGGAATGGCTCTGGTATAAATTCTTTTGCACGTATCCGCTGGACCTCCCAACAATATGGGCACGAAAAATTGCAGTTCCATGTGATGAACCATACAGCAGAGCGAAGCTTTCCAAGCCTATGCGAAAAAGAATTAGACTGTACTTCTTGTAATGTAAATGATCCATCACCATAGTTAAAGACAAATTCTTCTGACATTATACGACCTCTATCTTCAAATATATTGATAAAAAGTCGATATGTACATTTCTCTATAAAGTCCCCTTTCCATGAAGTTTTGTAGATATTATTATTAATTTTACATTTATAATTATCCATATCTATTTTAATAAAAGAATGAGAATCAACATTTTCAAGTGGAATTTCAAAATATCCATAATGTCTTTTGGGATGTGATGGTGCATTGTTTGGATATAGGTCAAAAACAATGCGTTGATTTTTTTTAGCTTTAAAATTCAGCAGCAAAGAAAACTCTATTCCTTTGTCGGTAATAATAATGTCTGATATAGAAAACATAGCTACTCCTTTTACTTTTAAATGATGGAAGTCCAAGCGCGGAATTTTTCATCCAATCCTTGCTTATAGGGGAGCGCAAAACGTAGCACTTTTTCTTTGACAGATTTAGGGGTGAGATGAGTCATGGGATTGCCCTGACGATCCCTGAATCCGCCAACTTCACTATTTTGTTCGATCATCTTTCGCTGAAATCTTTCAGCGTTGCTCCAACTGCTTAGCGTATATATTTCCTCCAAACGGGTGGTTGTCAGATTTATGCCAAACTCTTTCATACATATATGAAAAGCTGAATGATCGTTACAAAGAAAATCATAATCAAGTGAAATAAATTTTATTGTGCTATAGAGATGTAATTTTTTCCATGAAAAATAATGTTCAGGCCAAGAAGAATACCCATATAAAGAACTTGTTGGGCTTAAATAAAAATTTGAAAAATATACAAAATAATTTTTCATATGTAGATTTAATTTTTTTTCATCATTACAAATGCTGTTATATTCTGACATTATAAAATCAGAAATTGCAACATCAAATGGATTCCTATATATATGAACGGCACCATATGTGTGACGAGCAAGATTATGTCTTGCATTAAATGGAAAATGCGTTTTCACAAAAATTAATTTCTGCCCATTTATATTATGTATAAAAAATTGTTCATAAGGACGCTGTTTATCCAATAGATGCTCATCAAGCATGACATAAGAAAAATTTGAAAAATCTGTATTTTGAGGAAATAATGTAACATATAGTAATGTGTTGAAAAAACGATTCCCTGAACGAGGATAGGAAGAAACCCAAATAATTTTTATATTATTTGCAGTGAGATATGAGTCAAATTGGGGTATAAATTTATAATAAATAGCTGCCTGCTCAAAAGGGTCGTATACTTCATTTTTAAGTTGCATTAATATTTCCTTATATATTCCAATATCTCTTCCCATTGTTTGCGGCAGTTTGTTTCTGAATATCTTTGCGCAAAAGAGAACGCAGAAATAACATTACTGCGTTGCTCATCCCTAGGCATATGAACGACTTTATTTATAGCCGCAGCTAGCTCGTGCCGCTTGTATGGTGAAAAATAAAATGCAAACTCGCTATATATCTCATGATGTACAGCAATATCTGATGCAATAACAGGTGTTTTACATCTCATCGCTTCAACGCCACTATAGCTAAAGCCTTCTTCATAGCTAGCAATAGCAAGAGCTGTGGCGCGAGAATACAAAATGGCTAGCTCCTTTTGAGGGACATTCTGAAGCCAAAAAAGCCCTGAAGATTTTGACATAAATTTTTTAATCCATTTTATCTGCTGTTTCATTCCCCAGCCCCAATTGCCCACTATGACAAGTTGCAAAGGCTTCTGGCTTGAAAGGACATAATCACGCCAACCTAGAAGGAGTGTAGGATAATTTTTTCGGGGTTCGCATGTTCCAACAGAAAGAATGAAGGGAATTTCATCGCTAAAATGTGAACTACTGTTTGTTGAATAAAAATCTACTATCCCCGATGTTGGTTCAGTGTTATTTTCTTGATGATATGTATTGACACAGCAGTATGCTACTTTTGCTCTATCTTCAACTTCTGGAACTATTTCAATTAATTTTTTGCGTGTATAGTTTGAATTGCACACAAAAAAAGCTTTCTCTTTGTGGAGAGATAAAGATTGAGAAAAATATCGCTGATGTAATATTTTATTGTTGATGGTATTTACATGTGTGATTGGAATGGAATCGTGCCAGCGCAAAATCAGTTTTGTTTTTGGGCTGAGGGTTAAAGGAAAAGGCGGTTGGCCTACATAGATATCATGCTCATCTGTTGCTAATTTGCACAAACCAAGTCGTATCGAGTTAAGGCGTAGAGCTACCGGATATGGCAACGAACTGGCCCAAAAACGTATATTTTCAAGGCTGAGTTCGGATTGATCTAAGCTAGGTTGAAAAAGCGCATTCCATAGATAATCGCTGAACATATGGGAGATTGGAAATAATTTTCCTTGGCTCTTTACGCCGAAAAGTAATCCTTTGCTTATACTTGCTAGTAAAGCTATTTTCTTACGCCATGTTGAGCAACTATCCATGTCTTCTAGTCTTGCAATAAAAGCAGATTGTAACATCGCAGGATTAAAAAAACTTCTTGTCCTATATTTAAATCCTAGTGTTGATATGTTAGTAGAAAATATATGTCCATGAAGATTAATATCTTGAATCCCAGATAATACTTTAGCCAGTAATCGTGTGTCATGTGGTATGCCAGCATAAGTATGTAAGCAAGGGCGAAGGTCCATAAGAATATTCATTATATTATCCCTCTTTAAATATGACTGATGTAATAATTTTTAATTATATTCTATTACATATCAATTTAATCATAATTAAATTAATATTATGCAAAATATATTCAGATGCAACTAGCTATTTAATTCCTCTCTATATTTATGTAAAATTTTATCAATACAACCTGCTATATAAATCCTTCCTCCTTCGAGCCACAATACAGTATCGCACACCTCCAGCGTACTCAGGCGATGCGCGGCGATGACGCTGGTGCGTTTGCCCTTGTTGCGTGCCACGGCCTCCTGCACCACGGCTTCGCTGGCTTGGTCCAGAGCACTGGTGGCCTCGTCGAAAATGAGTAGGGCGGGATTCACATAAAGCGCCCGCGCTATGGAGACGCGCTGCACCTGGCCGCCGGAGAGGCCGGAGCCGCCCGCAGTGATGGGGCGGTCAATATCCGCGCAGTCCGGCCCCAGAAAGTCGATGGCCGCTTCACGGCAGGCCCGGCGGACGCGCTCCGCGTCCGCTGGCTTCCCCCAATCGCTGAAGGCCACGTTCTGAGCCACTGTGCCGGAAAGGAGGTAGGGGGTCTGGGGAACGTAGCCCACCTGTTTGCGGTAGGCGGCCAGTTCCCCGGTGGACATGGGTCTGCCGTCCACCAGCAGCCGCCCGCTCGTGGGTTCCAGCAGTCCACTCAAAATATTGATGAACGTGCTTTTGCCCGCGCCGGAGCGTCCTACCAGCCCCAGGGTCGCGCCCAGGGAGATGCGGCAGTTGATGTCCGTGAGCGCGTTGCGCCCCGCGCCGGGATAGCGGTAGGAGACATGCTCAAAGACGATTTCTTTGCAGATGTGAAAATCGGGCGCGGGCGCGGGCACGGTCTCCGGCGTGGCGGCGCGGAGCTGTTCAAAATAGTCCAGACAGGGCAGAGCCGTGGATTGCAGGCCTCGGATGTTCACCGTCGCGCCCACCACCCGGTTGAGCGAGGGCAACACGCGCCAAGCCGTCAGCGTCAGCAGGGCCACGGTGGCGGTGATGACCGGCAGGGTGGCGTCCTGGATGTGGATCAGCAGAAAAATCGCCAGCCAGATCAGCAGAAAGCCGGAACTTTCCAGCACCCAAGTGGGCACGGCAGGGCTGAGCCCGAGAAAGGAGCGCGGCTTCATGCCCGCGCGGACGTTTTGCTCAATGGCCGCCAGAAAGGCCGGTTGCTGCTGATAAATGATCAACTCGCGCACGCCGCCGATGGCGGTCATGCTGGCGGCGTTTTCCTCCCGTTGGGCCTCGGCCGCTGCGGAGGCAGCGTGGTCAATGCGCCTGCGCAGCAGGCTGTAAATACTCCAGGAGACCGCTAGCATGAAGGCCACGGCGCAGAGTGTGACGCCCGGCGCGTAAATGGTCAGCCCCGCGAAAAGCAGGGCGACGGTAATAAGATTGCTGTAGGCGGTGAGAAGCTGCAAAAGCATCTGCCCGAGATTGAAGCGCCACTGCATGCAGGTCAGGGCCTGACTGCTTTGGGCGGAAAGATGCCAGCTGTAGGGCATATACAGAAAGCGCTCCATAATATTTGTGCCCACATGGGCCGCCACGGCTTCCCCCAGCATGGCCGCGCGCCAGGCCACCAGGGCGGAGAAGACGTTTTTGCCCACAATCAGGCCGATGGGCAGCAAACAGGCCCATAAAATCAGGCGGCGATAATCCGCGAAAACGGACTCAGCCGTCGGTACGAGCTGGAGAAAGGCCTGGGCATACGGCGAGGCCGCAAACTGCGCCGGTGCGTTCAGGATGGTGAAAAATCCCGTCAGGGCCATGATGCTGGCAAGCTCCGTCATGCCCAGAAGAGTCATAATGACGAACAGCCCCCAGATGCGGCGTTGCAACGCGGGAGGCAATACGGCGTAAATACGCTTCAGATTGGCGAACAGCAGATGGAGTTTAAGCATCGGCTCGCCGGTTCGGCAAACGCCGCCGCAGTTCCTGCAGAATTCCGGCGGCCTCCCGCGCGTCCGCCTCGGCCCAGGTGGCCTTGAGCCCTTTGTACGAGCCGGAAGTCATATTGACCGGCACAAGCCTGTAGGGAACGGGATGGGCCAGCGCGCCGGTCATGAAATCCATGTTGCCCGACCAGCCGGTGGCCACAACATGCAGGCCATACAGCATGGCCTCGCGAATGGTTAGCCCGTAACCTTCGGAGCGGTGCAGGGAAAGATAGACGTCGTGCCGCAGATAGAGTTCTTCCAAGGCGGCGTGCGAAAATGTTTCCGCCAGGATGCGAACGCCGGGCACGCGGGCGCAGGCCGCCTGAAAAACCGCAAATGCCTTGTTGTCCGCCTGATAGTTGCTGACTTTGAAAGTCAGCTCAGCCTCGCCCGGCGCGAAAGCCAGCTCAAAAGCCTTCAATGCCGCCAGAGGATTTTTGCGCTCAAAGGAAGAAGCCGCGTCGAACACGAACAGGCAGCGCAGTACGCCGTCCTCGGCATAGACAGCCTTGCGCCGTGCCGGTTGCGGCACATCGTGGGGAACGACGCTGATTTTTTTATCCGTATGGCCTTGCAGCGCCTGTTGCACGAAGGTGCTGGGCGTTTCCACCTCGTCCACATATTGCAGGGCCTGCCGCCAGATATCGGGGATGGTCTCCAGTTCCCAGGCCCAATAGCCGATCAGGCGTTTGCCGCGCAGAAAGTCTTTGCCCAGCTTGCAGAGTACAAGATGAAATTGTGGTGGATTGGCATGAATGACCACCGTGCCGCAGCCGCGCTTGTTCAGGATTTGTTCCAGGTCCAGAGGTTCTTCGGCGGGGGTGAAGTCCCGCCGTTGGAGCATGGCGGCGGTGATGTCTACCATCAACACATGCGCACCTTGCCGTTGTTGGCGTTGCACATACAGGCGGGCGGATTGCGCCAGTCCGCTGCTGTTGCGGAAGGCCCCACAGACGAACAGGGGAGCGGCGTCGGCCGCGGTCACTCGCTTTTGCGCGCGCAACAGGCACAAGCCGCCGAGCAGCAGGTAATGCAGGCTTTGCGGCGAGGCTTTCCAGCAGCGTTTGAGAAAATTTTTACCTGTCATCCCCATACCCACAACGCCTGACACTCTAAAACGCCATTAACAGGCGCACTGTCGATTAGTAGATTGGGATGAAATAAATATTAACAGGTTACTGATGTGAATTTATGAGGACTTTTCAAAATAAATCATAAATGAAATTTCCCTCATGAGTGGAGATATTGCAAATTATTGTGGTTGAATGTATTGATTTCTAAAGATTCATCGACAGTGCGCCTGTCGATGTGCGGTCACGGCTTGATCGGAGCCGACCGGGCAAGGCCGTTTCCGATCAAAGACGACAAAAAACGGGCATGTTCTCCCTGAGAAGAACATGCCCGTTTTTTGTGCTTATCGGCGGCGAGTCTGAAAAAGCCTCTTCGCGACGAAAGTGCTTTCTGAAATACAGTGGAGCTTACGCCCAGGCCCTGGTGATCAGGTCGTGCAGCTTTACCGAAAGGGCCTTGAGGTCCGGCTTGGTGTACTGGGCGTCCGCGCCCACGCTGGCGCATTTGCGGGCCAGACTTTCGTTGATCATGGAGGAAAAAATAGCCACCGGGACCTGGTTGAGCATCGGGTCCGTCTTGATCCGCTTGCACAGGGCCAGACCGTCCATGGACGGCATTTCAATGTCGCTGATGATGCCCTGCACATAGGAGGAAATGGGCTTGCCTTCCTCTTCGCTGCGGGCGCGCAGGCGCTGGAGATAATCCCAGGCTTCCTGGCCGTTGACGTGCTGCACCACGTTGAAGCGGCCTTCCTTGTTGAGCAGATCCAGCACCAGGGAACGGATGCTGCTGGAATCGTCCACATGTAGGATATTGTAGGTCTTGCCGTCGGCGTCATTCATGGCCGCGCCGTCAAAGCTGATGGCCATGGCCGGGTGCAGTTCGGCCACAATGGCCTCCAGATCCAGGAGAAAAATGACCCGCTCTTCCAACCGCACCACGCCGGTCACGGAACTGCGGCTGACGTTCTGCAGGAAATTGCCCGGCGCTTCCACATCCGTCCAGCTCAGGCGGTAGATGCGGTTGACGCCCGACACCAGAAAGCCCGTGCAGACCGTGTTGAACTCGGTCACAATGACTTTGGCGTCCTCATTGGTGATGGGGCCGCTGCCCAGGAACTGGGCCATGTCGATGAGCGGCACAATGCGGCCGTTGCGATGGGGAAAGGCCCCCAGCAGGGCTTTGTGGCGCATTTCCGGCATGGCCGTGACGGTCTGCCGCCGCCCGATTTCCACCACCTTGGCCACATTCAGGCCGTAGTGGGCTTCGTAGCCGTCCTGGTTGACGTAAAATTCCACGATTTCCAGCTCATTGGTGCCGGTTTCCAGCAAGATATTGGTCTGCGCCATAGCTGCTCCATGTGCGGGGGACGCCGCGCGGATAGGTAAAAAATTTCCGAATGTCGGTCCGACCGGGAAAAACGCCGGCGCTCCGTCATCCGCGCCTGTCAGTGCCGTTGCGTTCTCTTATCGGACAACGGCCGGAAAAGATTAGCGGCGGCCCGGCAAATATACCGGGCCGCCGCCTGCGTGCCGCTGAAAATTTCAGTCCTGATCCTGGAACAGGGCTGTGGACATATAGCGTTCGCCGGTGTCGCAGGCAAAGGTGACGATGTTCTTGCCCCGCATTTCGGGACGGGACGCCACGCCCAGCGCGGCCAGCACGTTGGCTCCGGTGGAGATGCCCGCGCACACGCCCTCGGTGCGCATGAGCTTGCGGGCCATGTCAATGGCCTCCCGGCCGTCCACCTGAATGATTTCGTCCAGCAGGGCGCGGTCCAGGATTTCCGGCACAAAACCCGCCCCGATGCCCTGGATCAGATGCGGCCCCGGCTTGCCGCCGGAGAGCACGGGCGAAGCCGCGGGCTCCACGGCCATGACCTTGAAGCCGGGGATGCGCTCCTTCAGAAAACGGCCCGTGCCGGTGATGGACGAGCCCGAGCCCACACCGGCCACCAGCACGTCCATCTTGCCCGCGCTGTCCTTGTAGATTTCCGGCCCGGTGCTCTGGTAATGGGCCTCCACGGCCTCGGGATTGGTGAACTGGCCGAGAATATGGCCGCCCGTGGCCTGGGCGATGCGGTGCGCCTCCTGCACGGCCGCGCCCATGCCCTTGTCCGCGGGCGTGAGCTTGAGCTCCGCGCCCAAGGCCTTGAGCAGATTGCGGCGCTCCAGGCTCATGGATTCCGGCATGGCGAGCACGCAACGCAGGCCGCGCACGGCCGAGACCAGGGCCATGCCGATGCCCATATTGCCGCTGGTGGCCTCCACCAACACGCCGTCGGGCTCCAGCTCGCCGTTTTCAAGGGCGCGCTCAATCAGGTAAAAGGCCACGCGGTCCTTGATGGAGCCCCCGGGATTGCGGTTTTCCAGCTTCAGCCAGACCGTGCCCGGCAGGTCGCGGGAAAGATCCAGACGGAGCATGGGCGTATTGCCGATGGTCTGCAAAACAGTGGTCAACATAATCTATAGCCTCGCGTTATATACTCTCGCGTTTGCTGCGCTCAAAAAAGCCGGTTCCGGAAGCGTTACCGGCATTTACTTTTTACGGATATTCCTTAGATAAGGGTAGAGGAAAGCGCGCCGCTTGGCAAATAGTTCCAGCAGCCTCTTGACAGGCGCGACAAGTAGCCGTAAAGAAAGCGTCCCATCGGCGCGGAGTCGGGCGTTGCCCGGTAACAAGCCTTTGATTTTATGGAGGAAATGTCATGAAATTTGTACAGTTGGTGCCGCTTCTTCTGGCTCTGGCCCTTTGTCTGGCAGGCGGCGTGGCTCATGCCAAGGCCGATACCGTGGCTTTGTACACCGAAGCTGTGATGACCGGCGACGTGGCCGCCCTGCAAAAATTGCTGGCGCCCAACTACTGGCACGTCAGCTCCAACGGCCATATCCAGGACAAGGAGCACTTCATCGCCGGCATCAAAGACAAGGAGCTGGTTGTGGACCGCCTGACGCTCACCAACGTGCGCGACACCAAGGTCGGGAACACCAGGATGCTTACGGCCAACGGTTACTTCAAGGGTACGGCCGTGCCGCCTCTGCCCCAGGGGCTGATGCGCTTCACCATGGTGCTGGCCAACAATAACGGCCAGGAGCAGGTGGCGCTTTTCCAGGCCACGCCCGTGGAGCCCACCCCGGACTGCAAGGACGGCAACTGCAAGATCAAGTAAGGCCGACCGCTCTTCAAAGATTATGATCCGCCGTTGCCCCGGGGCAACGGCGGGTTTTTGTTTTCCGAAAAGGCTTCCCTTCTCAAAAGCGCTTGAAACGCCATGCGTTTTTGCCGCTGTGCTTGGCCTGGTACATGGCGGCGTCCGCCGCCTTGTAACACTGTTCGTAGCTCATTCCCCGCTTTTCCCGGCAAATGCACACGCCCACGCTTGCCGAGGGCATATAGACCTGGGAATCAAGAGTCAATGCGCGGGAGATGCCGCTGAAAAAGGCTTCAATCTTGGCCCGCAGCTCTTCCTCGCCGGTCAGCGAAGGCACAAAGGCCACGAGTTCATCTCCGCCCAGGCGCGCCACAAGGTCTGTTTCCGCAAAAGCCCTTTTCAGGCGTTGCGCGACAAAGGCCAGCACCTTGTCGCCGCAATGATGCCCGTACCTGTCGTTGACGCCCTTGAAATCATCCAGGTCAATGAGGGCCAGCGCGTAATTGCCGCGCCGCTCTTTGAGATAAAGCTGTACGGATTCCTCAAAGCTGGCCCGGTTCATGATCTGCGTCACCGGATCCAGGGTGGCTTTTTTCATGATATTTTCCGCAAAGGAAAGCGGAAAATATTCATTCTCATTCTGCAGGGCCGTCGCTGTGGAGCAATGCCACGAACAAATCCTGAAGCCGTCGCCCTTGTCGCAGCAGGTATAGGTGTTGCGGCATTCCAGGGCGAAATCCGTTCTTCCCCGCAGGGATGCTCTGGTCTGCACGAACAATGTCGCCACGGCCGGTCCGAGAGCAATTTCTTTAACGTCCGTGAGCTCCACGTCATACGGCGTCGCGTCTGTTCGCAGATCGTCGTCCAGCAAGCGGGCCACCGCGTGTTTGCCGAAAATCTGCTCATGTGCCGCCGTGCCGATCCAGATCACATCGTCCGTGAGGAGTTCCAGAATTCCATCCCGGTTCCGTTCGCCATATTCATGCAGCAATTGCCGCACCGCCGCTTCCCCGCTTGCGGGCTTCGTTTTCAAAGTCAATCCCCCTTCACTGGCGCGGCCTTTCCCACCGGCAAACATACGGCGGCGACATGCTCGGCCGGGGCCTCCCGGTAAAACATGCCGCCGCCTTTCCAGAACATCACAGCGAAAACAGGGCAAGCCGTCTCAGCTAAAACACGCCCGGCAAACCATGGTTCCTCAAAGCCGCGTCGCAGGAGCCGATATGGTAGTCGGTGTGCGAGGCCAGCATGACCAGGGTGGCCGCGTAGGAGGTTTCGCGGCCCAGCTTCGCGCTCAGCACGACGTTAGTGCGGGCCAGATCCGCGTCTTCCAGCCCGGCGATCCAGTTGTCCGCGCGGGCCTTGACCGTGGCCGCGTAGTCCCGCAGGGCCGTCTTGCCCAGCGCCGGAACATCCTGCGTCCTGAGCATGAGCGCGTCCATGTCGCAGGGCACGGGCAGCAGTTGCTCATTCTCGCCGAGCACAAAGAAATCCAGCACCATGATCGCGTGGGCGAGCTGCTGCCAGACGGGCCAGCCGCCGTTTTTCTCCACCCATATTTCATCCGGGCAGACGTCCACATAGGCCTCCAGCAGTCCCCAGGCGTGCAGAAACGGCCCCTGGGCCGCCATTACGATTGCGCGGGGCATACAGCCTCCTTGACGTTGTTACTCAAAGCGGCTCGCGCCGGTGATCAGCACCATGTCCACGGGCACATTCTCGTGCATGCCCATGCTCTTGGTCTTGACCTTGGCGATCTTGTCCACCACGTCCATGCCTTCGGTGACTTTGCCGAACACGCAGTAGCCCCAGCCGTCGAGCGTGGGCTGGCTGTGGTCCAGAAAGTCGTTGTCCACCAGATTGATGAAAAACTGGGCCGTGGCGCTGTGCGGGTCGCGGGTGCGGGCCATGGCGAGAGTGCCGCGCTCGTTCTTCAGGCCGTTGTCGGCCTCGTTCTGCACGGGCTCGCGGGTGTCCTTTTCGTCCATGCGCGCGCCCATGCCGCCGCCCTGAATCATGAAGCCGGGGATCACGCGGTGGAAGATGGTATTTTCATAAAAGCCGTCATCCACATACTGCAAAAAGTTGGCGACGGTCTGGGGAGCCTTGTCCGGAAAAAGTTCGATCAGGATGTCGCCGGACGAGGTTTCCAGCAACACGGTGGGATTGTCAGCCATGCCTGCTCCTTAAAAATTGGGGATATTCGGCCCGGCACGGGCCGTTTTTGAAATATAGGCCAGGCCGGGCCGGATGACAATGCCGGGGCCGGGGTATACACTGCCGCCCATGCCCGGAACGAAGAAAATTCCTCCCAAACAGCCCGCAGCGCGGCCCGGAGCCGCCCCGGCGATGCTGCCCGGCCTGGAGGCCGCCCCACGACCCGTCCCGCCGCGCCACCTGCCGCCCGACGCGCATCTGCCGCAATTGCGGGAAGCCCTGCTGGCTTGGTTCGCCGCGCACCAGCGGCCCCTGCCCTGGCGCATCAACTACACGCCCTATGAGGTCTGGATTTCCGAGGTCATGCTCCAGCAGACTCAGATGGAACGCGGGGTGAGCTATTTCACGCGCTGGATGGCCCGCTTTCCGGACGTGGCGGCGCTGGCCGCCGCCTCGGAAGAGGAAGTGCTGCGCCTCTGGGAGGGCTTGGGCTACTATTCGCGCGCCCGTCATGTGCTGGCCGCAGCCCGGCTGATCATGGAAAAGCACAAGGGCGTCTTCCCCTCGGGCCTGGAGGACATCCGCGCCCTGCCCGGCGTGGGGCCGTACACGGCCGGGGCCGTCGCCAGCATCGCCTTCGGCGAAAAGCTGCCCTGCGTGGACGCCAATGTGGAACGGGTGGTGGCCCGCGTCTTTGATCTGGACGGTCCGGTCAAGCAGGAACCGGCGGCCTCGGCCGTGCGGGCCTGGGCGCTGCGCCTGGTGCCCGAAGGCAGGGCCCGCGAGCACAACCAGGCCATGATGGAACTGGGCGCGCTGGTCTGCGGCAAAAAGCCGCGCTGCGCGCTCTGCCCCCTGGCCGCCTTCTGCGTCAGCCTGCATCTGGGCATTGTGGACCAGCGCCCGGTACCCGGCAAACGGGCCGCGATCACGCCCATTGAGGTGGTCACCGGCGTGCTGCGCCACACGGGCCGGGTTTTCGTGCAAAAGCGCCTGGCCTCCGGGGTCTGGGGCAATCTCTGGGAATTCCCCGGCGGCCGGGTGGAGCCGGGCGAAAGCCCGGAACAGGCCGTTGCCCGCGAGTTCGGCGAGGAAACCGGCTTCGACGTGGCCGTGGACCGCAGCTACGGCATCATCCGCCACGGCTATACCACCTACAGGATCACCCTGCACTGCTTCGCCCTCAGCCTGGCGGCGACAACGGCGGCCGCAACAGCGGCGGAACCGCCCGCCCCGCCCATCCTCACGGCGGCCAGCGCCTGGCGCTGGGTCACGCCCGTTGAACTGGAAAATCTGGCCATGCCCGCCGCCCACCGCAAACTGGCGGATCAGATTTTTGGGCCGGGCGGACAATCGCGCCTGCCCGGCGCATAGCCGCCGGAATATCGGCCGTGCGCCCCTGCCGGTCAGCTAAACGCCAAGGCCGCGCCATATCCCGGCGCGGCCTTTGATTGCCCTGATTTTTGAAGACAGTCCCGCTGGAACGCGGCCCCGGCTATTCTTTGAGCCGGACCATGAGCGCTTCCAGGGTGCCGGTCAGCTCCACCAGCCGGTCCATTTCCTCGCGGGCCTCGGCCATGGATTTGGCCGTATCGGCGGCCATGCCGCTGACCTGGTCGATGGAGCGGTTGATCTCCTCGCTGGCCGCGGACTGCTGCTCGCTGGCCGTGGCAATGGCGCTGACCTGACCGGCCGTGTGCTCCACGGTGGTGACGATCTCCTCCAAAGCCTGGCCGGACTCACCCGCCAGATCCGTGGCCTGTTCGATCTGGGCCACTGCCTTGTCCACGGAGGCCATGCTTTTGGACGTGCTGTCCTGAATGGCCTGGATGGCGTTGCCCACATCCTGGGTGGAAGCCATGGTTTTTTCGGCCAGCTTGCGCACCTCGTCGGCCACCACGGCAAAGCCGCGCCCGGCGTCCCCGGCCCTGGCCGCTTCAATGGCCGCGTTCAGGGCCAGCAGATTGGTCTGGTCCGCGATATCCGAAATGACGTTCATGATCCGGTTGATGGAGCGGGCGTGCTCATCCAGCTGGCCCATGTCCTCTCTGAGGTCCAGGGAGAGTTGATGCACCTGTTTGATGCTGCGCACGGCCTTTTCCACGACCTGCGCACCGGCTTCGGCCTTTTCCCTGGTCAGGGCCGACGCGCCGGAAGCGGCCTCGGCGTTTTTCGCCACCTCGCGCACAGTGGCGTTCATTTCGTTCATGGAGGCCGCCGCTTCGGCAAGCCGCTGGGCGGACACGGCCGCGCCGCTGTCCGACTGCTGGATGCCCCGCGACAGGCCGCCGGAAATGCCGGAAATCCTGCCCACGGCTTCTTCCAGGGACCGCGCCACCAGGGCCATGCGCTCGTTCTTGTCCATGATGAGCTGTTCGGCCCGCTTCAGGGCCGTCATGTCCACATAGAGGCAGAGCCCGCCGATGCAGGCCTTGTCCTCGTCGTAGATGGGAAAAATATTGGCCAGCACGTCGATTTTCCGCCCCTTGTGGCCGGTGATGACGATATCCAGATTACGGAAGTACTCGCCGTTGCGGATGCTTTTGCCCACCGCCGTCTCACGCGCGGGATCATTATAAAAGAGTTCCGCCAGGGTTTTGCCCAGGCAGGACTCCACGCTGTCGTCAATCTCCAGCATGTCCAGGCAGGCCTGATTGGTGCTGGTGGTACGCTCTTGCGCGTCCACCAGCAGATAGGGCATGGGCAGGCCCTGAAACACGCCGCGCGACAGGCCGCGCTCGAATTTCAACGCGCGCAGCGCGGCGTCCAGGCCCGCGTGGATTGCGGGCAGATCCTCGGCCCGGAAGGCCTGGGCCGCGTCCAGGCGGCCCTCGGCCAGATCGCGCAGCCGTTGCCCCACAGCCTTCAGGGGCCGCAGAAAAATCAGCCGCGCGCCCAGGCCCAGGCAAAAGGCCGTAAACAGCGCGGCCAACACGGCCCCGGTCAGTGCCGCAGCGCCCAGACCCTCGGGACAAAAAGCCGTCCCGGCCCAGGCCAGAACCGCCGTCAGCGCGGCCATCGCAATGCAACTTACTGAAAACTTTTGAAAAAGCGTCATACTTCCATCCCCTTGCAATGAACGCCCCGGCAATATTTCTCGCTCGCACGAGTCTTAACGGCGAATACCGGATTTCTTTTAGTCTATCTTGTGTACTTCGCGACGCAATTTATTTTCCACGGTTATTTCCGGACCTCCTACTTGACAAGCATTGCGGCATGCGCTAATTGAGTCCAATTCAAGACGGTTTACGCTTCGGCGCATATCGTCACATCCTGATGCAGGACATATGTTCACAACGGGGTGGCCTGAATAGGCCCCCTTTTTTTTGTCCCCGCGGCAAAAGCAGGCCCCTTTCCGGGCTTCATCTTTAGCCGCCCTCAGTAAGGAAAACATGAGCGAAAACGCCCTCAAGGAAACCGTCATTCGTCTGGCCGAACCCGTGGTCCGCTCCCTGGGTCTGGTCATCTGGGGCGTGGAAGTTGTCCAGGCCGGGCGCATGGCGGTGCGGCTCTTTGTGGACGTTCCTTCCGGCGCGCCGGAAAGCCCTCAGGCCGCCGACGGGGAGAAAAATGAAGCCCCCTCTTCAGCCAGCATAGGCCAGTGCGAGGAAATCTCCCGCCATCTGGGCTTGGCCCTGGAAGTGGAGGACGCCGTGCCCTCGGCCTATGTGCTGGAAGTATCCACCCCCGGGCTCACGCGCCTTTTTTTCAGCCTTGACCAGATGCGTCCCTATCTGGGCGACATGGTGGAAGCCCGGCTGCACGTCCCCGTGGCCCCGGAAGCCGCCGCGGGAGCTGCGGATTGCGGAGGCGCGGCCCCCCGCCGCCTCTGGCGCGGCAGGCTCGCCGCCGTTGAGGCGGACGCCTTTGTGCTGGAACCCGCCGCGCTTTCCCCCGAAGGGGAGGTCAGCCCCGAGGGCCTGCCGCCCGTGCGCCTGCCCTGGACGGCTGTGCGCCGGGCCAGCCGCATGTATATTTTCCGCCAGCCGGTGAAGCCCGGCAAAGGCCCCGGCAAGGGGTCAGGCAAGGGCTCCCGCAAAACTCCCGGCAAGAGCGCCGGTCCCGTCCCCGCCCACGGCGAGGCATCACCTGAAGCGAAGTAGCGATTTCACGCCGCCACGCGCGGCAGCCGGAGGCAGACATGAATCTTGAACTCAAAAAGGCCATTGATCAGATTAGCAAAGACAAGGGCCTTGACCGCGACATGCTCATCGACACGCTGGAAGACGCCGTGCGCACCTCGGTGTTGCGCCGCTTCAGCGAGGATATGGACGTGGAAGTGACCTACAATGACGACACCGGCGACATTGAGGTATACCAGTTCAAAATCGTGGTGGAAGACGACGACGTGGCCAACGAGGACACTCAGATTGCCTTGGCCGACGCCCGCGAGCATGATCCCTCCGTACAGTTGGACGACGAAATGGGCTTCCGGGTCAAGGTGGAGGACCTGGGACGCATCGCGGCCCAGTCCGCCAAGCAGGTTATCATCCAGCGCATGCGCGACGCCGAGCAGGAAATCATTTACGAGGAATACAAGGACCGCGTGGGCGAAATCGTCTCCGGCATCATCCAGCGCCGCGACAAGGGCGGCTGGGTGGTCAACCTGGGCCGCACCGAGGCCATTCTGCCCCGTGAGGAGCAGATCCCGCGCGAACATTACAAGCGCGGCGACCGCGTGCAGGCCCTGATCATCGAAGTGCGCAAGGAGGGACGCGGCCCGCAGGTGGTCATCTCCCGCGCGCACCGCGACTACATGGCCGCCCTGTTCCGCCGCGAAGTGCCGGAAGTGGACGACGGCGTTGTGCAGATCATGGGCGTGGCCCGCGATCCCGGTTCCCGCGCCAAGGTGGCCGTGCTCTCGCGCGAACGGGACGTGGACCCGGTGGGCGCCTGCGTGGGCGTGCGCGGCTCGCGCATCCAGAACATCGTGCAGGAGCTGCGCGGCGAACGCATCGACATCGTGGTCTGGAGCCCGGAGATCGCCACCTACGCCCGCAACGCCCTGGCCCCGGCCCTGGTTTCGCGCATCGTGGTGGACGAGGAGGAAAACCTCCTGGAAGTCATCGTGCCCGACGACCAGCTCACCAACGCCATCGGCCGCAAGGGCCAGAACGTCAAGCTGGCCGCGCGCCTGCTGGGCTGGAAGGTCGATATCTTTACCGAAACCCGCTACAACGAGGCCAATGCCATCGGCCACGGCCTGGAGCAGGTCGCCAGCGTGGCGGAAGTATCCATTGAAGCTCTGCTGGAAGCGGGCTATTCCTCGCTGGACGCGCTGCGTGAAGCCAGCGACGAGGAACTGGCCGACAAGCTGACCATCAGCGCTTCGCGCATTTCCGACCTGCGCTCGGCCATCAACTTCCTGGCGCCGGTGGTGGAGAGCACGCCCGAGTCCTCGGCCGTGGAGCTGGGCAGGGCCGCCGGGACAGAGGAAGCGGAAGACGGGGACGCCCGGCCCGAAGAAGACGGGGCGGAGCCTGATGCGGCACCCGAAACAGCGGAAGACGCCGGAAGCGGCGATGCGGAAAAATAAGGCCGCCGCAACGGCGCGGGAATCCGGCCCGGAAGCGCCGGAACAACGAAAAAGGCCGGAAGGCCCGGTGCGGATGTGCGTGATCTGCCGCCGCCGTTTTTCCAAGGCCGACGTGAACCGCCATGTGCTGACCCCGCAGGGGAATTTGAGTATTGACGTAGAAAAAACCAGACCGGGCAGGGGCTGGTATGTGTGTTCCGATCCTGTCTGCGAGCGAAAATTCGCGAAATACAGGCCCGGCACACGGCGCGCGGCAGCCGTTGCACGAGGAACGAGTGTTACGGATGCCGACAGCAGCGATGCGGCAGCCGATAAGCGAAAAAAGAACGTTGCTTTAGCTGTTGCGGCGCAACCGCTTACAGATAAGGACAGCAGCGCTACGGTTGGCGACAGCATTGATAAGGGGGGTAACCATGCCTGAAGAAAAAATTAAGATAAAGGATCTCGCCGGAGAGCTCGACGTGCAGTCCAAGGACATGCTGCGCGCTCTGCGTGATCTTGGCCTTCCGGCCAAGACCACGGCTGGCTCCGTGTCCGTGGAGGACGCGGCGCGCCTGCGCGACCATTTCGCCGGCCGGAAGCAGGGCGGCGTGGAGCGCACGGAGGTCCAGCCCAATGTCATCGTGCGCCGCCGCCGCAAGGACGCCGCGCCCGCTGAGGCCGCTGAACCCGCGCGGCGGGCCGCTGCCGCGCCGGGAGAAAAGGCCTCCGAGGCCGAAGTCGCTCCCGCGGCCAAAGCTGAAGCGGAAAGCGCGCCTGTCGCTGCCGTAAGCACGGCCACGGCTGAAAAAGCCGCAGCCGAGGCCCCGGTGGCCGACGCCCGCGCTGATGCGCCGGAAGGCGCCACGGCCCAGGCCGCCGCTCCGGAAGTTGCGGAAACGCCCGCTGCCGCGCCCAAGGCACAGAAGACCGCCCGTGTGGTGGCCGCCGCGCGCGTCATCAGCCGCCCTGGCGACGAACCCGCGCGCCCGGTCGCGCCCGAAGCTCCTGTTGCGCCCGTTGAGGAGGAAAAGGCAGCCGCTCCCGAGGCTCCGGCCAGCGAACCCCCCGCCGAAGCCCCGGAAAAAAGCGCCAAAACCTCCCGCCTGGCCCGGCCCGACGCCTCGGCTGTGCCCGAGGGCTCTTCCGCGCCCAGCCTGCTCCCGCGTGCGGCAGAATCCCGTTCCGAGGGCGGGCAGACGGACGATGCCGCGCCCGCGTCGGACGATGCCGGTGAAGCCGC
>ERZ857951.1169-NODE-1169-length-29092-cov-3.263250_pt1 | contig 29092 bp, 30 predicted proteins | sample MGYA00519759_ERZ857951 | MGnify/ENA primary metagenome ERZ857951 (study PRJEB31778, sample SAMEA3449377) | human gut metagenome | biome: human gut; feature: human-associated habitat; material: faeces | place: United Kingdom | collected 2010/2012 ...
TCATGATAGCTGCGAAAGCAGCGTCAAGCACCGAAGGTGCGAATCATGATATAATAGCTTGCGGACCTAAAATGTACCGGATTCGGAAGTACATGTAAAATTAAAGGAGGAATTATCATGACATACAAGACAAAAGGAACCTGCTCTTCTCAGATCGACTTCGACCTGAAAGACGGCAAAGTATACAATGTTCGTTTTACCGGCGGATGTAACGGCAACCTGAAAGGAATCGGCGCTCTGGTAGAAGGACAGGATGCCCGGGACGTGATCAATCGTCTGGAAGGAACTACCTGTGGTTTCAAATCCACTTCATGTCCGGATCAGCTTGCAAAAGCCCTGAAAGAAGCGCTGAACCAGTAATCAGGAAACATATCCCGTTCTTTGCACATGCGTAACATAATGCCCCTGTCAAAAGGCCGACATAACAGACAGATCTCTGTCAGACATGCCGATCTTTTGACAGGGGCACTTTTTATTTTTGATACAGCTGTTCGTAAAACTATCTGTCCCACTTATCACAAAGATTATTGATCTGGCTGGTCAGTTTCGCAAGATCTTTGTTGGCTCCGCCTTCGTTATGACGGATCACCGTAAGGAGACGCTGACCGGCTGCAACCAGTCGCTGATATACACCGGAACCTTTCGACTGCGGTTTTGTATCCTGCTTGCGGATGACCACACCTTCCGGACAGCTGATGAATGCTGCTTCTTTCAGATCGTAAACAGTTCCGCTGTACGGTGCCATCGCCGTATAATGAAGTTCATCTTCCAGTCTTCCGGTCAGTACCTGACAGGAAGTATCTTCTCCATGGCACACAAATACCTGTTTTGGCTTCTCTTCGAAAGCTTTCGCCCACTCCATCAGTCCCTCATTATCTGCATGACCACTGACGCCAGGCAGAACTTTGATCTCTGCATTGACCTGAATCTCTTCCCCGAACAGTTTGATCTCTTTCGCTCCTTCCACCAGCGCACGCCCCGGTGTACCGATTGCCTGATATCCCACAAACAAAACCGTACATTCCGGTCGCCACAGATTGTGTTTCAGGTGATGCTTAATCCGACCGGCATCGCACATACCACTGGCCGAGATAATGACCTTCGGGCGGTCATCAAAGTTGATGGATTTGGATTCTTCACTGGTGATGGAAAGTTTCAGTCCCGGGAACGTAATCGGATTGATTCCTTTATTGACCAGCTCCATCGCCTCTTCATCAAAACAGTCTTTGTGGTGTTCATTAAATATAGTAGTTGCTCCTACTGCCAGCGGACTGTCCACAAACACCGGGAAACCATCGTGTCCCTGTATCATATGATCTGCCTTGATCTTACGGATAAAATAAAGCATCTCCTGTGTTCTTCCCACTGCAAACGAAGGGATCACCACATTCCCTCCCCGGTCGAAGGTTCTCTGGATCACTCTTGCCAGCTCATCTTCATAGCTGGCCCGTGGACCATGGCTGCGGTCACCGTAGGTAGACTCCATCACCACATAATCTGCAGATTGCAGATACGTTGGATTCTTAATTAACGGTTGATCCTTATTACCGATGTCGCCGGAAAATACGATTTTCCGTTCTGTATCGTCTTCTTTCAGCCACAGTTCGATGCTTGCTGAACCCAGCAGGTGACCGGCATCCACGAACCGTACCTGAATCCCGTCAGCCAGTTCCAGGATCTGCTGATATGGGCATCCCACCAGATGAGAGATTGCTCCCTGTGCATCGTTCATATCATACAGCGGCTGTACCGGTTCCTTGCCGGAGCGCCGTCCTTTTCTGTTTCTCCATTCCGCCTCAAACATCTGGATATGAGCACTGTCACGAAGCATGATCTCACACAGATCTACCGTGGCATATGTCGTATAAATATTTCCCCGGAAGCCTTCCGCATACAGAACCGGAAGTTTTCCGGAGTGATCGATATGTGCATGTGTCAGCAGTACAAAATCAAGTTCCGAAGCCGGCACAGGAATCGGTATATTCTCAAAATTATCCGGTCCCTGCTCCATTCCACAATCTACCAGAAACTTTTTACCGGCGGCTTCCAGAAAATAACAGCTCCCTGTAACTTCATGTGTCGCACCCACAAATGTTATCTTCATAAAAACCCCTCCTTTTCTTTTATTTTCAGAATCTTATCACGTTTTTGCTTTTATATTCTTATTATACGCGTATATATACAGAAATGCAAAATACTTTTCCTTTTTATTTTCTTTTAATAATTATGGGTTTCTTGACTTTTTTTCTTAATAAGATACAATGAAACTATTAAAAATATTATATGTAAAAACATTGATTCTACTACTGCCCTTTCGGAAAATCAATCGCAAAACAACAGACGAAAAATTCCGGGAGAGTATTATGCATTCAGGAGGACATTATGAAACATATCGTACTTACCGGCGGCGGTACCGCAGGTCACGTAACACCGAATATTGCTATGATTCCAGCATTGAAAGAACAAGGATTTACAATTTCTTATATCGGTTCCTATAACGGAATTGAAAAAAAACTGATCGAAGAGATGGGAATTCCTTATTACGGAATATCCTCCGGTAAATTGAGACGTTATTTTGACGTAAAGAACTTCACCGATCCTTTCCGTGTGCTGAAAGGATTTTCCGAAGCCAGAAAACTGCTGAAGAAACTGAAACCGGATGTGGTTTTCTCCAAAGGCGGATTTGTCAGTGTTCCTGTTGTCATTGCGGCAAAGCGTTGTAAGATTCCGGCAATTATCCATGAGTCCGATATGACTCCGGGACTTGCCAACAAGCTTTGTATCCCATCCGCCGTGAAAGTCTGCTGTAATTTTCCGGAAACTGTCAGCAAGCTTCCTGCTGATAAGGCAGTCCTTACCGGAACTCCGATCCGTCAGGAACTTCTGCAGGGTGATCCGGAAGCAGCTCTTCGCTTTACCGGGCTGAAAGCCGGTAAACCGGTTCTGATGATCATTGGCGGAAGCCTTGGTTCCGTCGCTGTCAACACCGCTGTCCGCAACATCCTGCCAGATCTGTTAAAGGATTTTCAGATCATCCATCTTTGTGGAAAAGGAAAACTGGATACCTCCCTGACAGATACAGAAGGTTATGTACAGTATGAGTATATTAAAGATGAACTTTCAGATCTCTTCGCTTTGTCTGATCTGGTAATTTCCCGTGCCGGAGCCAATGCAATCTGCGAAATCAGCGCCTTAAAGAAACCAAATCTGCTGATTCCTCTTTCTGCCAATGCCAGCCGCGGTGACCAGATTCTGAATGCCCGCTCCTTCGAACGACTGGGTTACAGTAAAGTTCTGGAAGAAGAAGAGATCACCAATGAGAAACTGCTGCAAACGATCCGTGACCTCTACAAGAACAGAGAGCAGTATATCGAAGCGATGAGCAAAAGCAGCCAGATGGATTCCATCGGCAAGATTGTGAGAATGCTTTGTGATTGTGCGAAGTAAGTGAGTTCCGGCTCATAACCGTGAAGACACCGAACAGTTGCATATGATTTATAAAACGGACAGGACGATAAGCAGATACACCTTATCGTCCTGTCCGTTTTCTTACATTAATGCGGCTGTCACTTTCGCAACAATCTCGTCTCTCACTTCATCCTTCAGTTCGCCCGGTTTCCAGGTGATACCTGCCTGATCGCCATTATAGCGCGGAATCAGGTGCATATGAAAGTGAAATACGGTCTGACCTGCCACTTCACCATTGTTCTGTACAATATTAAAACCATCGCAGCCCAGTGCTTCCGTCATGGCTGCTGCCATTCTTTTCGCCAGAACCATCGCTTTTGCAGCCATCTCTTCCGGAATCTCATACAGGTTTGCATAATGATGCTTCGGAAGGATCAGGGCATGTCCTTTCGTTGCAGGACCAAGATCCAGAATCACACGAAAATCATCATCCTCATACAGGGTAGCGGACGGGATATCTCCGCCGGCAATTTTACAGAAAATACAGTCACTCATATTTATTCTCCTCTCTGTTTTGCATTATTATTCTTTTGTAACTGTTCAGTACCTTCACAGTTACGAGCCAAAATGCATAAAAAATCACCTTCGGTGATGGCATTTTGGCTTGTATGTCTCGGGATTTTGACATATTCATGTCAAAACACCTCGCGGGACAGTGGCTACTGAATAGTTACCTTTGTTTTTTCTATAGCGACTGCCACAGAAAAATAGGCCTGATTGCGTGTTTTTTCGCATATCAAGCCTAATTGTATCTGATTTTCTTTTATATTACAAGTTTTTCCTGTTGGAATTCGCAAATTTGTTACTGCTCACTCCGTTCTCAGCAGCATGCTTCGCGATGTAAAGAATTTATGCCTCCGGAGTCTTCTCCTGCTCTGCCATTCCTGTCAGTTCGTCGATCAGTTCCCAGATTTCTTCCCGTCCCTGTTTGGTCTGGGCAGAAAACGGAATAATCTTTGTTCCCGGTACTACCTGCAGTCCCTGACGGATCAGTTTCAGCTGTTTCTGTATCTGGCTTCTCTTGATCTTGTCCAGTTTTGTTGCAATAATAACCGGTTCATAACCATGATCCAGAATCCATTTATACATGATCTTATCATTGTTTCCCGGCTCATGGCGGATATCCACCAGCAGAAATACACAGCGGATCTCTTTTGATTTGTGAAGATAATCTTCGATCATCTTGCCCCACTTTGCTTTAATTTCTTCCGAAGCTTTTGCATAACCGTATCCCGGAAGATCCACCAGATAAATCGCCTCATTCACATTATAGAAATTGATCGTCTGTGTCTTGCCCGGCTGTGCGGAGGTACGCGCCAGCGCCTTCCGGTTCATCAGCGCATTGATCAATGATGATTTCCCGACGTTTGACTTTCCCGCAAACGCCACTTCGTTGTAGGCCGTATCCGGTATCTTGCTCGTAATTCCGCAGACAATTTCAAGATTTACATTTTTGATGACCATGTTCTACTCCTTCTTTTCGCAAAAAGCGACGCGAAGCACCTGCTCCATCGTCTCTACATAGACGATCTCCAGTCCCTTTTTGATCTCACCTGATATTTCCTCGACATCCTTCTCGTTCTTCTTCGGCACACAGACCGTACGGACGCCGGCATTTTTGGCTGCAAGCAGCTTTTCCTTCAATCCGCCGATCGGCAGCACCCTGCCGCGGAGCGTGATCTCTCCCGTCATCGCAACATCCGCCCGCACCGGTGTCCCGGTAATTGCCGAGAGCATCGCCGTCGCCATCGTAATGCCGGCAGACGGTCCATCCTTCGGAACCGCACCTTCCGGGATGTGGATGTGAATATCATTTTTCTGGAAAAATTCCGCCGGAATGTCATACTGTCCGCCGACCGAGCGGATATAGCTGATTCCCGTCTGTGCCGACTCTTTCATGACATCGCCCAGCTGACCGGTCAGCTGGAATTCCCCCTTGCCCGGCATCACGTTGACCTCGATCTCCAGCGTATCTCCGCCCACGCTCGTCCATGCAAGTCCGCGCACGATCCCGACCTCATCGGTCTCACCGCGCATATCCTGGCTGTATTTTTCCTTGCCGAGATACTTCTCGAGATTGCGCACCGTCACATCGACCGTGCTGCTTTTTCCTTCGTAGATCTCGCGCGCCGCCTTGCGCGCAATCTCCCCGATCCTGCGCTCTAACCCGCGGACTCCCGCCTCTCTGGTATAACCGCTTATGATCTTCGCGAGGGCTCCGTCGCTGACTTTGAACTGATCTTCCTTCAAGCCGTTGCGCTCCGTCTGCTTTGCCAGCAGATGTTCTCTCGCAATGTGAAGCTTCTCGTTCTCCGTGTAGCTTGTCACCTCAATGAGTTCCATACGATCCAGAAGCGGTCTTGGAATCCCCTGTACAGAGTTCGCCGTCGCAATAAAAAGCACCTCCGAGAGGTCGATCGGGAGCTCCACATAGTGATCCCGGAACTTATGATTCTGTTCCGAATCCAGCACCTCAAGCAGCGCCGAGGCAGTGTCTCCCTTATAGTCACTGCTCATCTTGTCGATCTCGTCCAGAAGCATCAGCGGGTTCTTCACACCGGCGCTGCGCAGACCGTTCACAAGGCGTCCCGGCATGGCTCCGACGTAAGTCTTCCGGTGTCCCCGGATCTCCGCCTCATCGCGCACACCGCCGAGGCAGATCCGCACGTATTTCTTATCCAGCGCACGCGCCACAGAACGCGCAATGCTTGTCTTGCCGGTTCCCGGCGGTCCCACCAGACAGATGATCGGGCTTTCTCCCTTGCTCGTCAGATTGCGCACCGCGAGGAACTCTAACATACGTTCTTTGACTTTTTCCAGACCGTAGTGATCTTCCTCCAGAATCCGCTCTGCGTTTGCAAGATCTTTGTTGTCCTCGGACGCTTTATTCCACGGAAGCTCCAGCAGCGTCTCGATATAGCCGCGGGTCACCGCGCTCTCCGATGAATTCGCGCTGATGCTCTTGAAGCGGTCAATCTCCTTCTTGATGCGGTTTTTCACTTCCTGGTCGGCATCCAGCGCATCCAGTGCTTTCTGGTACTCGTCCGCATCCGATTCTGTATTGTCCTCGCCGAGTTCCTCCCGGATGAGCTTCATCTGCTCGCGCAGTATGTATTCCTTCTGGTTCTTATCCACGCGCTCTTTGACTTTGCTCTGGAATTCATTCTGGATGGCAGTGATTTCAATCTCTTTTAAAAGGAGCGCCATCAATACCTCATAGCGCTCCGTAAGTGTCATTGCCTCCAGAATCTTCTGCTTTTCTTCGTAAGAAACCGGCAGATTGTTCGCAACCTGATCCATCAGCTTCGGCAGATCCTGTATGGTACCGATCTGGCGCAGCAATTCTTTTCCGGCACGCGGATTTACCGTCTGATACCGGCTGTATGTCTCCTGTACACTGCGCACCATCGCAGCTTTGGCCTCTTCCGAAAGCCCCTCCTCCGGCAGCACGCACGGCGCCACCTCTGCCAGAAGATACGGATCCGTCTGTGCAAAAGCCGAAAGTTCGGCTCGCTCGATACCCTCAACCAGAATTCTTACGATATTGTTTTGTAATTTGATTACCTGCTTTACTTCCGCGATCACACCGATATGGTATACATCGTCCGCTCCCGGTTCTTCCTGTTCGACATCCTTCTGCGCCGACAGGAAAATCTTCTGGGAATCCATCATGCACTGTTCGATCGCACGGATGGACCGGTCACGGCTGATGTCAAAATGCGCAATCATTCCCGGAAGAATGACCATCCCGCGAAGCGCAACCGCAGGTATTTTTAAGATTTCTGTATCCAACATATCCTCTATTTTTCTTCTATGGTCTTTAATTTCTGCTCCTCAATGGAAAGCTTCTCCTCCACCAGATCCTTGGTGATCTCACACTCGGTGATGCTCTCATCCGACGGAATATGGTACATCAGATCCAGCGTCACAGCCTCCATAATCGCGCGCAGTCCTCGCGCTCCCGTCTTGCGCTCCAGCGCCTTGTCAGCGATCGCCTCCAGTGCGTCCGCGTCAAACGCAAGCTTCACGCCATCCAGCTCAAACAGCTTCTCGTACTGTCTGGTCAGCGCATTCTTCGGCTCTTTTAAGATGCGGATCAGGGCGTCGCGGTCTAACATATCCAAAGATACCGTCACCGGCACACGGCCGATGAACTCCGGGATCAGACCGAACTTCACAAAATCCTGCGGCAGCGCATGCTTTAACACGTCGCCGATATTGTACTCATTCTTTGACTTGATGTCCGCGTTGAAACCGATCGCCTTCTGATCCATACGCGTCTCAATGATCTTCTCAAGTCCGTCAAATGCTCCTCCGCAGATGAACAGAATGTTCGTCGTATCGATCTGGATCAGTTCCTGCTGCGGATGCTTCCTGCCTCCCTGCGGCGGTACCGATGCAATCGTTCCCTCAAGGATCTTAAGCAGCGCCTGCTGTACACCCTCGCCGGATACATCTCTCGTGATAGACACGTTCTCGGACTTCTTGGAGATCTTATCGATCTCATCGATATAGATGATACCGTGCTGGGCACGCTCAATGTTGTAATCTGCCGCCTGAATAATCTTCAAGAGGATATTCTCTACATCCTCACCGACATAACCGGCTTCTGTAAGTGTCGTAGCATCTGCGATCGCAAACGGTACATTCAGAAGACGGGCAAGTGTCTGTGCCAGAAGTGTCTTACCGGAACCGGTAGGTCCCAGCATCAGAATATTACTTTTCTGCAGTTCCACATCCAGATCCGGCTCAGCCAGAATACGTTTGTAATGATTGTAAACTGCTACGGATAATACTTTCTTTGCCTCATCCTGTCCAATAACATAGTCATCCAGAAATCCTTTGATTTCTTCCGGTGTCAACAGGTTGATATCCATGCTGTCATTATCCTCGTAAACCTGCATCTCTTCCTCGAGAATGTCATTGCAGGTCTCAATGCACTCATCACAGATAAAGATGCCTGCCGGTCCAGCGATCAGTTTGTGTACCTGATCCTGGGTTTTATTACAAAAAGAGCAACGGATTTTATCGCTCTGATTTATTCTTCCTGCCATTCAATCTTACTCCCACGCTACCTTTACTGTCTGTTTGTAATTACGGCATCAATAAGACCGTATGCTTTTGCTTCTTCAGCTGTCATATAATTGTCACGCTCAGTATCTGCAGCTACAACTTCATAAGGCTGACCGGTATTCTCAGATAAAATACGATTCAAGCGTTCTTTTGTCTTCAGTATATTCTCCGCTACAATCTGAATATCTGTAGCCTGTCCTTTTGCTCCGCCGGACGGCTGATGGATCATGATCTCTGCATTTGGCAATGCATAACGTTTTCCTTTTGTTCCCCCCGCAAGCAGAAACGCGCCCATACTTGCTGCCATACCGATACAAATGGTAGAAACATCACACTTAATATACTGCATTGTATCATAAATTGCCAGACCGCAGGAAACTACCCCACCCGGGGAATTGATATACAACTGGATATCTTTACCCGGATCCTCAGACTCCAGGAACAGTAACTGTGCCACAATCAGACTTGCTGTGGTCTCATTTACCTCTTCTCCCAGGAAAATGATTCTGTCTTTTAACAGACGGGAATAAATATCATAATTCCGCTCGCCTCTGCTTGTCTGTTCAACAACGTAAGGTACTAAACTCATATTCAGGCCTTCCTTCTATTCGTAGAATGGATGCGGGTTTTTCCTTCTTACTCTTCTGTTTTTTCTACTTCTTTTGCAGCATCTGCCAGAATAGTAACTGCTTCCTGAACAGCCATATCTTTCTTCATCTGTTCTTTCTCAGCGTCGCCCAGCATCTCTTTCAGTTTGTCAGCTTCCATTTTGTACATTTCAGCCATTTTGTTGATCTCTTCATCGATCTTCTCGTCAGCGATCTCGATAGCTTCTGCTTCTGCGATCTTTTCCAGAACCAGTCTTGTCTGAATTCTCTTCAGAGCCTGTGGTTTCATCTGCTCCTGCAGAGAAGCCAGAGTAGTTCCTGTAAACTGCATATACTGATCCATAGTCAGTCCCTGAGACTGCATTCTTCTTGCGAAGTCATCAATCATCTGATTAACCTGAGTATCCAGCATAGCATCCGGAATCTCCATGGTAGCGTTTGCTACTGCTGCGTCTACAGCTGCGTCTTCTTTTGCACGTTTTGCTGCATCAGCTTTTTTCTCTTCCAGGTTTTTCTTGATGTCTGCTTTGTACTCTTCCAGTGTATCGAACTCGGAAACATCTTTTGCGAACTCATCGTCCAGTTCCGGCAGTTCTTTTACTTCGATTTTCTTAACGGTGCATTTGAATACTGCAGGTTTTCCAGCCAGTTCAGCTGCCTGATAATCTTCCGGGAAAGTAACGTTTACTTCTTTTTCTTCACCGATGTTTGCACCTACCAGCTGCTCTTCAAATCCTGGAATGAAAGATCCGGATCCGATGGTCAGCGGATAATCTGTTCCTTTACCACCGTCAAATGCTTCGCCATCAACGAAACCTTCGAAATCCAGTGTTACTTTATCTCCGTCTGCAACGGCTCTGTCATCCACATCCAGTACTCTGGAGTTTTCTTCCTGTTCTTTTCTTAGTTCGCCTGCGATCTCTTCTTCTGTTACTTCCAGATCTGCCTTCGGAACTTCCAGTCCTTTGTACTCACCCAGAGTTACTTCCGGTTTCAGAGCAACTTCTGCTGTGAAGATGAACGGTTTTCCGCTTTCCAGCTGTGTAACAGCGATAGACGGCTGAGATACGATTGTTTCTTCACACTCATCCAGTGCTTTGGAGTATGCTTCCGGAATCAGAGCATTGGCTGCATCTTCATAAAATACGCCTACGCCGTACATTTTTTCAATCATCTTACGAGGAGCTTTTCCTTTACGGAATCCCGGGATGTTAATTCTGTTTTTCTGTTTCTGGTATGCACCCTGAATTGCTTTTTCCAGTTCTTCAGCGGAAACTTCAATTGTCAGTTTCGCCATGTTCTTTTCCAGTTTTTCTACTGCTACGCTCATGTTCTATAGTTCCTCCTTCAATTTCTTATGGAAATCATTTTCTAATTGTATTATTGCTAATTGCAGGCTCTTTTTCAGTTTCCTGCACCTTTGCATAGATTTTTCCATACTCATACATCTGAGTAGTATATCATAAGCCCTTTAAAAACGCCAGCTTTTTTTGCGGTTTTAAGGGCTTTTTCCTGATTTTTAAGACTCTTTGCACAATTTCTCTCGGAAACGTGCATGCTTCCATCACGGCATTACTGTCTGTAAATAATAGATGCCTTGATTTCCTCTGCTTTTTTCTCATCCTGCAGCCGTGCGATCAGTGCCGCTGCAAAGTCTATTGCCGTTCCCATACCGCGGCTTGTGATCACATGATCGGTAACCGCTACTGTTCCTTCTCCGATGGTTGCTCCGGTCAGTCTCTCTTCAAATCCTGGGTAACATACCGCTTCTTTTCCATTTAGGATACCCAGATCCCCGAAAACGCTTGGTGCCGCACAGATTGCTGCCAGTTGTTTTCCTTTTGTATCCCAGTCACACAGCATATCCGTCAGCGGTTTGTATGCACCAAGATGTCTGGTTCCAGGCATTCCTCCCGGCAGAACCAGCATTTTACCCTCTGTAAAATCTGTTTCTTCAAAGAGGGCATCTGCTTCCACTTTGATCTTATGAGAACCTTCGATCATTTTTCTTCCCATGATAGATACTGTCTCCACCTCTTCTCCGGCCCGCCGCAACAGATCTACTACAGTCAGTCCTTCAATCTCTTCAAATCCATCTGCCAGAAATACATATACTTTACTCATCGCTTTCCTCCCTGCATATCCTTCAATCGTCTGTCATGTTCTTCATAAATACGCATTATATTTCTATATTTTATACTTCCCGTCCCTTTTTTACACAGGCTTTCATTGCTTCGAAAACCGCACTTCGCAGTCCTTTTTCTTCCAGCACCCGGACAGCTTCGATTGTTGTTCCCTTCGGAGAGCAGACCATATCTTTCAGTTCCCCCGGGTGTTTACCGGTCTCAAGAACCATTTTTGCGCTTCCGAGTACCGCCTGTGCCGCAAAGCGGTACGCCTGTGCTCTCGGCATGCCGTCTGCCACGGCTGCATCTGCCATCGCTTCAATAAACATAAATACATACGCCGGTGAACTTCCGCTTACACCGACCACCACATCGATCATATCCTCTTCCACGATCTCCGTTTTTCCAAATCCGGCAAAGATCCGGCAGACCGTATCCACATCTTCGCTACTGCATTTTGCATTGCCGCAGACACAGCTCATGCCCTCACCTACCAGTGCCGGTGTATTCGGCATGGTGCGGACAATCTTTAACGGTTTTCCAAACAATCCCTCTATCCATGTCAGTTTCTTTCCCGGTGCAATAGAAACAACAATGGTATCATCGGCTACAACATCCCGGATTTCTTTGATCACATCTTCATAATAAAATGGTTTTACTGCCAGAATCAGAACTTCTGCAAATGCTGCCACTTCCCGGTTATCTGCAGTCATTGCAATCCCCAGTTCTTCTTTTTTCTTTTCACGGCTGACCTCTGTTTTTGCGGAAGCAAGGATATCCGCCGGTGCTACCACCTGATTTTTTATGATTCCGCCGATCATCGCGGAAGCCATATTTCCACATCCGATAAATCCAATTTTCATCTTTTTCTCCTTCTGCTGTAATATATATATTATTATTTTGCTTATATCAAATATATTTTTGAAAATTTTAAAAACTTCTCATCCGTTTTTTCCAAGTATTCTGAATGTTCGTTCTCTCAGGTTTTATAACGATCCATTCGGACGAATTTTGCATTCACAAGATCGTTTTCATTTAACGGGCGTTTCCAGGTTCGGCAGTTGCATTTTGTTCCCTTCACATGCTGATCACAGCTCAATCCCAGAGAACATACCGTCGGTCCTCCGCACTCGGAGGCAACCACCATATCATTTCCAATATACAATAAAATATGCTGATATCGTTCCCCGTTATAACAGGTACAGATCGCATCTCCCGGCTGCAGTTCTTCCCGGCTGACCTCCTGCCCGTACCGGGCAAAATTGTCAGCGTTCAGATCGGCACCAAAATCATATCCATTCTGTGTATACGCATACATCAGAAGCCCGGAGCAGTCCACACCTCCGTCCTGGGGTCCATTGCCTCCCCAGATGTACTGGGCATCCAGCAGTTTCAAAGCTGTCTTACATACCTCGCTGTCCGTCACCGTCACCGTGCAGGTTGCTTCCTTCGTTCCCATACTTGCTGTGATGGTTGCAGTGCCTTCCCCCACGGCCGTTATTTTTCCTCTGGAAACTTCCGCCACACTGGGATCGGAACTCGTCCACTGCATGTATTTCCACCGGGTGGTATCCTGCGGCTGCCACTGTGTCAGAAGATTTGCCGTCTCACCCTGGAGCAGGGTAATTGATTCCTTATTCAGTGTCAGACTCTCTAATGGCAGGTCTTTTTCTTTTTTTATCGAAGTGTCCTTTTTACCCTCACTGTCTACCCAATATCTGCCGACCCAGGTGTCCGTCAGCATCCTGCCATCGGTTCCCACATAATACTCATCGATCCATCGTCCGGTCTGCAACACACCGTCTTCGTCAAAATCATACCAGTTATCATCAATCTTTCGCCATCCGGTAACGCAGTAACCATTCTCATCAAAATAATACCATTTATTATCAATCTCTTTCCACTGCCACGCCGGCCAGATTCCATCATCCTCCTGATACCACCAGCTGTTTTCTTCCTGCTGCCAGGTGCCTGCCAGAACAGTGTCAGGTACCTGTATATTTATCACTGCAAGGCACAGCAGTGCTCCGGCAAGATATTTGTATCTTCTTTTTTTCAACTCTCTACGCCCCTTTTTTATAGTTACTGTTCACTCTGTGCTCAGTAACACGCTGCGCGATGCACTAAATCTATGCTGAACAGTAACTTTTTATACTCTGTTATCGCCAATTATAACACCGGATGGATGCATTTTCGAGAAAAATTTGTTATACTGAAAAAAATATCATGAGAAATGAGGTGATGGTCTGATGCTGACCTGTGATTATAAAGTACTTTCCATCGATGGTGACTATGCCCACCTGGAACGTCAGGACGCTGCGGAGAATGAACCGAAACTGGTGGCCCGTGCACTGCTTCCTGCAGAGATTTATGAGGGATGTATCCTTCATTATGAGATGATGCAGTATGAGATGAAAAACTAACGCAAAAAGATCATATCCACCTATCGTTTTATTATGAGGATATGATCTTTTTTACAGTTTTTTGATATTATGTCACCTGTTTATCCGGTACATCTGTTTTCAATTCCACTATTTTTTCATTGCTTCTTTCGCATATATCGTAGTCACCAGTTTCTCATAATCTGCCCGCTTTTCCAGTTCTCCGGCACTCTCCAGAATATCCTGTAACAGTTCAAAGGATTCTTTCTCGAACACCAGATTTTCTTTCCAGGTATCCTGACTCTGATAACGTTCCACGATCCTTGTTATCGTATCCAGATCATTTTCCTTAAACTGTGGCTGAATCACCTTCGCGATCTCCTCCGCCGTGTGGGAATTCACATAGTCCACTCCTTTTTGCAGACCGTCGGTAAAGGCCTGGATGATCTCCGGATGTTTTTCGACGTAGCTGGTCTTTGCGCTGTAGGAAGTATAGGGAACATAGCCGGAATCGACACCAAGGGAAGCAACCACAAAACCATCCCCGTTCTTTTCAAGTGTTGTGGCCGCCGGTTCAAATTCCACTGTGAACTCCCCTTTTCCACCCGAGAAAGCTGCAGCAGTAGAACCAAAATCAATGCTCTGGTCAATCGAAAGATCCTTTTCCGGATCCAGACCGTTCTCTTTCAGGATATACTCAAAAACCATCTCCGGCATACCGCCTTTTCGTCCTCCCAGCACTTCTTTTCCTTTCAGGTCACTCCACTGAAAATCCGCCATCTCTTCCCTTGCTACCAGAAAGTTTCCCGCACGCTGGGTTCCCTGTGCGAAGTTTATCACCGGGTCGTTGGCGCCTTCAAGATACGCATACACGGATGCTTCTGCTCCCATAAATCCGATCTGCGCCTCCCCGGAAATGACCGCTGCCATCGTCTTATCCGCCCCGTACCCGGTCACCAGGTCGAGATCGAGGCCTTCCTGTGTAAAATATCCATTTTCCAGTGCGACATACTGTGGGGCATAAAAGATCGAATGTGCCACCTCATTCAGGGTAACCTTTGTCATTTCATTCTCTTTTTCCCCACATCCGGCAAACAGACTGACCACCCCGAAAGCCATCAGCCCTGTTATGAATTTTACTTGTTTCATCCTAACCTCCTGGGTCTGTTTCATAGTATTACATTATGGAAAACCAGGCTGGAAGGTGCCAATTCTGATAAATTATATTCTTTATGTCTACTCCAATTTTATCAGACAAAAGATTCCGCGTTCTGTATTTACCACTATTTCGGCAAATTCCCTTTTGCAATATTTTCTTTCAGAATCTGATCTGTCACTTCAAAAAGTTTTTCTGAACCACGTTTTGTTTTTCTCTGTCTTCCGTACACTTTTTCAGCATTTACCTCATGTTCTTTCCAGTCGCCGCCGTCGTTACTGTCGTTTAATAGCAGTGGCTGCAGGTTATCCATGGCACGGGCAAATTTCGCCTCCGGCGTCTGAAATGCTTCGAACTCATCGAAAATCCGAACCAGTTTCTGCTTCTGATCTTCCGGGAGCAGGGAAAAAATCCGCTCTTTTGCTGCATCTTCTCTGGCTTTCTGCGTTTTCAGACCGTCTGCGTCATATGCATAGGTATCTCCGGCATCGATCTCCACGATATCGTGTATCAGGCACATCAGCATCACCCGTCCGATATCCACCGGCTCGTTGGAGTATTCCCGCAGCAGATACGCCATGATCGCCATATGCCATGCGTGTTCCGCATCGTTTTCGTTTCTGCCCTGACCGGACAGATGGGTCTGGCGGAAAATATTCTTTTCTTTATCAATTTCCAGAACAAATTCCAGCTGTTGTTTTAATCTCTCATCCATATTTTTCTCCTTCTGCGCATGCTCTCTTTATTTATCTCCGGTTATCCGGCACTGATCAACTCTCATATAAACACAGACTTTGACTCGTTGCACACGGAAATCAAATACCATAAAAGAAAAACTACCGTCAACTTCTACCCCGGATGTTGACAGTAGTTTTTCTCCGACTCTCATCAGATAGCCAGCAGATTTTTGATTGCTTCCATATAAATCAGCACAGACTCTTCCATGCCTGACACCAGAATATACTCATCCGCGCTGTGGATCCGATAATCGATGCCCGGCATCTCCGGACCGAAGGCGATGATATTTTTCAGGGATTTTGCGTATGTTCCACCGCCGATTACCATCGGTTTGTTCTCGGTATCTCCGGTTACATCGACATAGGCTTTGTATAAAGCAGTCACCAGCGGTGAATCTGCCGGGAAGAACAGGGATTCCCCTACGCTCCGGATCTCAATACGGCCATTTTCGTCTTCCAGTTTTCCTTCACACATGCTGCGAAGCTCCTCTTCTTTCAGAGTAACCGGAACACGGATATCGATCGTACAGGAGATTACACCGTCCTCAGTCTTTACGATACCATTACAGAAAGTAAGATCTCCGTAAGCATCGGCAAACTTCAGTCCGATTCCTGCACCATCGCAGGAAGTTCCCAGATGGGTATTATAGAAGGTAACAAAATCATCTTCAAATCCTGCTTTTTCCAGGCATTCGAAGGTAACCCCTGCTGCATTGACACCCAGTGTCGGTGTACTTGCATGTGCCGGAACACCTTTGGCATAGATGTTCAGAGTTCCCTTTTCTTCGGTCACTTTATATTCCTGCAGTTTTGTCTCGGAAAGTGCTGTTTCCAGTCTTTCTTTCAGTCCCGCTTCTGCAGGGATCACGGTATTACAGGAGTCGCAGACCGCATTGACCACAAATCCTCCGTTCATGGAGATGATCTTTGTGTTTTTGGAATAAGCCATCATATGCACGCCGCCTTTTTCTCCGTGAATACAAGGATAGCTTGCATCCGGTGTAAAACCGCAGGACAATTCTTCTGCAACCTCATTATAGTGTTCCATACATTTGGAACCGTTTTCCTCGTTACATCCCATGATCAGGCGGACACGTTTGTTTAATTTCACACCGGAATCACGCAGCAGTTTCATCGCATACAGAGCTTCAAGAATCGGTCCTTTATCATCGGTGGTTCCGCGGCCGTACACATAGTCACCGTCACGTGTCAGGGTGAATGGATCATGTGTCCAGTCACCGCCTGCCGGCACGATATCCAGATGACCGGCGATACCAACGATCTCGTCCCCCTCACCCATCTCTGCATATCCGCAGTAGTTATCCAGATTCACGGTCTTAAATCCCAGTTCTTCCGCGATTTTCAGTCCTACTTTCAGTGCTTTTGCAGGTCCTTCTCCAAAAGGCATTCCCTCTGCCGGTGTCCCAAGCTGAGAATCAATGGCAACCAATCTTCCCAGATTCGTCAGCATCTCGTCTGTCAAAGCATGGATTTCTTCTTTTATACTCATTAATCTTTCCTCCAAATATTCATTTAATATGCTCAGTATACCAGATAATGGTATTGTTGACAATTTACATTTTGTAGTTGCAGGATTCATCATATTCAGGATTACGGTTCATTCCGTGCCAGCAACACGCCTCGCGGAATATTACCAGTAAACAGTAACTCTTCAGGTTCATCCGGGCTAGAGCGTGTCTGAAAAAGGCTTTTCGTGAGCTGCGAGTCCCAGTTTGTGGGAGATTTTATCCGAATGAGGGCGGCGTAGCGGGCTACGGCAACCGAATGAGGGTAAAATATACCGCAAAGTGGGGCTTGTAGATTGCGGAAATGATTTTTCAGACACGCTCTAACAGGACAGGGCATTTCCTGACAGCTGTTTTCCTGTACAAAATCATGAAAACGTTAGGATTTTTTTGTGCTATTTTTCTGACTTCTTTTAATGACTTCCGTTTCAAAAACTGTTACACTGGGAGCATAATGCTATATTATATGTTATTGGAGGTTTTTACAAATGAATCACAAAAACTTTGACTGGGGCTACTTTCTAAAGCACATTGCGATCATCGCAGTACCGGTAGCACTTCAGAACCTGCTTACCACAACAGGCAGTATGGTGGATACGATCATGCTTGCTTCGATCGGTGAAAAGGCTGTGGGAGCCGTTGGTCTGTGTGCACAGTTTTCCAGCCTGATGTTTGCCGGGTACTGGGGATTTGTCGGCGGCGGTATGCTGTTTTTCTCTCAGTACTGGGGAGCCAGGGATCATGACGGCATCACCCGTTCCTATGGAATGACACTGCTTTTCATGATGACGGTAGGTGTTCTTTTCGCCTGTCTTGCCATCTTCGCACCGGAATTTGTCATGGGTGTGTACACGGACAAGCCGGAGATCCAGAAAATCGGGATTTCGTATCTGCGTATCGTCGGATTTGCCTATCCGCTTCAGGTCATCGCAATGGCTGCCAGTGCTCTGCTCCGTTCCATCGAACAGGTGAAGATTCCGCTCTACGGTGGTATCGCTTCCGTTGTCGCTAACTGTTTCTTCAACTACCTGTTCATTTTCGGAAAGTTCGGTCTTCCGAAAATGGGTGCAGCAGGAGCTGCCGTCGGAACTGTTATGGCGGGTATCGTAAATGTCCTGATTCTGGTCATCTGCATTCTGTATAAGAGAATCCCGTATGTCCTGGAGTTTTCCAGACATTTTCGCTGGAGTAAGGTCTATGTAAAACAGTACCTGGAAAAATGTTTCCCGATCATCTGTAATGAAGTATTTATCGGTGTCGGAAATATGCTGATCAATATAGTTCTCGGTCGTCAAAGCGAGCAGGCTATCGCTGCTGTCGCCGTCTTCCGTACCCTGGAAGGACTGATCATCGCCTTTTTCAGCGGATTTTCCAATGCTGCCTCCGTTCTCGTCGGAAAAGAGGTTGGCGCAGGTAATCACGAAGTCGCTTATCAGAGAGCAAAGCGTCTGGTCTATCTGTGCAGCGGCATCATCGCAGTTGCCTGTCTTACCCTGTTACTGATCCACAACCCACTGTTACATACACTGGGGCTTTCCGGTGAATCCTATCGGATCGGTACCGGTATGCTGATCATCTATAGTATGGCAGCGATCATCCGTATGGGAAACTGGACGCAGAATGATACCTACCGTTCCGCCGGCGATGCGGCATTTGGATCGATTCTTGAGATTACGTTTATGTATCTGATGGTTCTGCCTTTCGTATATCTCTCGAACTTTTATTTTCATGCGCCGTTCCTTCTCGTTTTTGCCTTCTGCTATATCGACGAACCGATCCGGTATACTCTGATGCAGCATCATCTTTATTCCGGCAAATGGATCCGCCCGGTATCCGGACCGGGACTTGCTACGATTGATGCTTTCCGTCAGAAACATGGAATTAAAATAAAGCAGAAATCTGCAGCGTCTGTAAAATAATGTAGAAAAGAGAAGAATATTTAGGGAACGATTCTCTGAAATGTTCTTCTCTTTTTATATTCTATAGCGTGTCTGAAAAAGGCTTTTATCCCACCAGATCTTTCCCTTCTGTATAAAAAATATTTTTTCGCATATTTTAATCCTATAATTACCTTTACGGAGGTCACTGCCCATGAAAGAGAAAGAAAACCAGAAACTGATCGATTCCTATGATTATCTGTCCAATGCGGCATCCACGCATGACTGCACCGGACTGATTCCGTCCGCGCCGGTCAGTGAAGCGGAACTCGAATCTTATGAGGATGTCTATCATTACCGTCCTCCCAGAATGAACTCTTCTCCTGATACAGAAGAAAAATAGTCTGAAACTGTGTACCTGCCTGTCCTTTTCTTGCATTTTTAAAATTCCTTCTCTATTTTGCAATATTTTACTTTATATTTGCAAATTCTCACATTGTTTCTTTTCAATATATTCTGCTGTACGCTAAGAGAAACACAGGCGATACGTCTGTTTGTATGGAGAAAGGAACAGGAATATGGACTATAAACGCATCAATGAGTTTCGGCTTCTCGGTCTGACCATTGCTTATTATCGCAAACTTCGTGGACTTACACAGGCAGAACTGGCAGAGGCAACAAACCTCAGCCGTACACATATCAGCAATATTGAGGCACCAAATGGAAAAACATCAATTTCTCTGAATAAACTTTTTGATATTGCAGATGTTCTGGAAGTTCCGGTGAAAGATCTGTTTGATTTTCGTGATACCTGACGAATCGCGACAGTCGATACGTTTTTGTAAAAGCACAGACTTTGACCCGTTGCTCTTATAAAAAAGAGACTGTTTTGTGAAAACTGAGGTATCCCCTTGAAAGCATCACAAAATAGTCTCTTTTTCGTTCTGTTCTTTATTTTTTCTGACTCAGCGTGCTGTTATGGTACGCACTGGACATCGTAACGTCCTCTCCGAACCACTCCGGTGGACAGTAGCTGTTTGCCTCCTCCTCGGTTGCAAACTCCACTTCTGCAAGAAGCAGTCCTCCATATCTTCCGTGAAAAACATCCAGTTCAATCGTCAGTCCGTTCTTCTCCGGGATGCGATAACGGGTTTTTGTGATCACCGTTCCGTCCGCTTTTTCCAGTAGATGTTCATAAGACTCTTTTGTCAGTGGCAGATTATATTCTTCCCGCACCATCAGTCCTTTGGACTTGTAGGTCAGCACATAATCCTCTCCTTCTTTTCTCACCCGCACCACCGGTTCCGTGCAAAGGTACGCCTGTTCCATCTCCATATGCGGATATTGTGCCAGATCTTCCGGCAATTTTTTGATCAGATATTTTCTTTCGATCTCCATCCCATTTCTCCTTCTGCTCATTTTTGAACGCTTTCTGTTCTTTATTATAACTGCAAAATCCCGTAAACAAAAGTCCTTCTTCCCGCTTGTCTGTATTTTACAATATTGTTATACTGTTTTATGGAATGATACCGGGGTTAAAAGAGTACGACGTACGGAACAATCCGGTATCAAAGGAATTTTCCAGAAAGGATGAATACCATGATAAATACTTCTCAGGATCTGAAAGATCTTCTTTTCCGGATCAACCGTAAAAGTTATCCGGCGTATAAAGACACAAAGGGCAGTTACCGTTTTCCGGGCTATGTACTCTCTATCGACCATGTGCAGGGCGATCCCTTTGCCGCACCGTCGAAGCTCAGCCTTCATATTAAAGGTGCTCAGGCAGGTTTCCCGGAGGCTCTGTATGCGACACGCGAGATGCGGATCGCGCTTCAGGATCAGCTGATCCGTGGATTTGCTGCGCACATTGAAAAATACAGTTTTCGCGCCAAAGGTTCCGGAAAAAGCGGTCTGATCTCCATCTCAAGACCCGGACAGGAAATCCTGGAGCGTTCCGCCTGCACGATGGATGCAAAAAACGGTGATCTGACTCTTCGTCTGGAGGTCGGTTTTCCTGCAAACGGACGTACGGTCAATTCCGGAGAACTGATCAAGATTCTCTTTAATTTTCTTCCGGTCTGTGTGAAAGCTTCTCTTTTTTACCGCAATCTGGATGCACGGAAGCTGGAACAGGTGCGGGCACTTGCCGAAGATCAGACCTTTATCCGAAAAGAACTGGCTGCACGAAATCTTACCGCTTTTGTCGCAAACGGTGCTGTTCTTCCGCGGGAATCCGGCGTGTCTCCTCTTCCGATGAAAGACGGAATTTCCTTTGTCTCACCGGATTCCATGGCAGTCACACTGCATCTTCCAAACCACGGTCCGCTGACCGGTATGGGGATCCCGTGTGGTATCACGCTGATCGTGGGTGGCGGTTATCACGGCAAATCCACTCTGCTTGAAGCGCTCGAACTGGGTGTCTATAACCATATTGCGGGAGACGGAAGAGAATATGTGATCACCAGAGATGACGCAGTAAAGATCCGTGCCGAGGACGGTCGAAGCATCAAACACACAGACATTTCTTTCTTTATCAATGATCTGCCGAACCACAAGGATACCCATTCCTTTTATTCGGAAGATGCCAGTGGAAGTACTTCTCAGGCCGCTAATGTCATCGAAGCACTGGAAACGGGAAGTCACCTGCTTCTGATTGATGAGGATACCAGTGCCACAAACTTTATGATTCGCGATGAACTGATGCAACGGGTAGTCAACCGCAATCAGGAACCGATCACACCATTCATTGAGCGTGTGCAATGGTTGAGTGATACACAGGGAATCTCCTCGATTCTGGTTGCCGGTAGTTCGGGATCTTATTTTCATGTGGCAGATACGATTTTACAGATGGATCATTACAAACCGGTGGATATCACAGCATTTGCCAAAAAAGAAGCGGAAGCTTTCCCTTCTATTCAGCCCTCCGCTCCTGCAGGTGCTGTTGCAGACTATCGCCGTGTGATTCAGCCTGATCCCGCTTTCCGTCCGGATCGCCGTCTGAAGATGAAGGTACTCGGTATGGACAGTATCTCCGTCAATCACGATACCATCGATCTGCGCTGTCTCGAACAGCTGGCTGACCAGGAACAGATCCAGGCACTTTCAGCTATTCTCTGCTATGCGGAACGTCGGCTTTTTAATGGGAAAGACACACTGCAGCAGATCATAGATCGACTTGATACAGAATTATCCGACAGAGGACTCGAGATTCTCTCCGAGGGCGGTCGGCTTGCTCCGAACCTCGCCATGCCACGAATCCAGGAAGTCTATGCATGCATCAACCGATATCGCGGTTTGAAAATCTAAAGAATTTCTTTCTGTTTTTTTTTTGAAATTTTATAAAGTCTTCATTATATAGACACATTTTTATCACATTTTCCATGTAATATAATACTCAACAAAGCGAACCACACTTTGTTAAAGGATGTCACAACATCGCCTGTTGTGACACCCTCCCCCTCATTAAGTGGTAACAGTTATTTTTAGATTTCCTTTTTCATATTGGCCGGTATCCGAAAGGGTATCGGCCCTTCCTCATTTTATCCGGAGATTTTTAAACCACTCAGGAATATTATATATTTAATTGTATTTTTTCTTAAAATAAGATATGATTAACAGGTAACTTTTCAGTACCTTCACAGTTATAAGCCAACATGCATTTAAAATCATCTCGCGGAATATAACCTACTGAACAGTTAGATTGACAGTATCATCACATCTTGGGAGACAACTTATGAAAAACAGGCACAAAAAAGAAAATAAATCCACAAAAAAGCATCGCCGGATTTTCTGGATATTCGTCTTTTTCCTTGTGGTCGGAATCGGAGTCACCTCATATATTCTCCTTTTTTCTGCATATACCAGACGGGTGGAACGTGAGGCAATGGCTACCGGCACCGTGCAGGAAGAAATCTACAGTTTTAAGAGCCGACGGGATCTGCTTTCCCTGACACCGGAAGTCAAACGGGCAGCTTTATACGGACGTGCTACCGAAATTGATTATGGTACCTATATTATTCCTGGACTTAATACTACAGAAACACAGGTTTTCGGAGAAAAAAATACTTCTTCCATCTGTACTTCCATGACTCCCCAGGGACTTGCCGTTACCGAAGATTACCTTCTGGTCACTGCTTACTGTCATACCAATACGCATAACTCTGTCATCTATGTCATCGATAAAAAGACCCATGAATTTGTAAAAGAAATTGTTCTTCGAAATAAATCCCATGTCGGCGGGATCGCATACGATACGATTCATAACAACATCTGGATCTCCTGTATGTCCCGTGGTATTCCACAGGTCAATGCAATCACATTGGAACAGCTGAAAAACTATTGTTTTCAGAATAGCCATCAGCCGATTTCCTACTCGCAGTCTTACGATCTGTATGCAATTACACGGAATTCTTTTCTGACCTATCATAATAATGCATTATATATCGGTTATTATACTTCCAATTCTGCAAGCGTACTGGAAGAATATGATATCACCGAAGATGGAACCTTACAGACCAGTACCGTCGATGATGACACGATAACAACCGGTCAGCTGGGTGTGGATTCGCTGACACCACTTGCCCTACCATCCGGGATGCGCGTGATCACAGAACGGGCACAGGGTGTGGCATTTTATAAAAACAGGATCCTCACCTCTCATTCTTACGGGGTGCTCCCGGGATCTCTGAAAGTATTTCCGAACTCTCTGCAGATGCTTCTTGAAGAAGACACCATGCTGCAGAAGATCCGTTTTCCGTCAAAACTCGAACAGATCTATGTGGATGGTGACGATCTCTATGTACTGTTTGAATCCGCTGCATATGGCTATCGCTATACTTCGCTGACACAGTTTGACCGGATCTTAAAATTAAATCTGAATACCCTGCTGACAAACAGCACGAACTAATATTATGACCAAAGGAGGGATTATATGAAGCAGTATCTTTTTCTGGGCGACAGCATCACCGATGCGGATCATCTTTTTGATCCTGCCAATCTTGGATACGGCTATGTCTCTCTCCTTGCCCGCAGACCGGAATATGTAGACGCCAGATTTGTAAATCGGGGACATGAAGGATTTACCATTGAACGGGTGTTACAGATGCTCCGTCGGGACGGGATCGGCGGTCATTGGGATGCGATCACCCTCCTTGCCGGAGTCAATGATATCCCCGTGGAACTTTTTACTTCTCACTCCAGGATTCCCCTGGAGTTTTCTGCTTTTTACCGGGAAGTGCTGGATCTTTTATGCCGGCATACTTCCACCATCCTGTTACTGGAACCTTTTCTTTTTGATGAACCGGCAGAATATTCCGTCTGGCATCCGTATATCGAAAAAGAAAGCCAGATCATCTGCGATCTGGCACTCTCTTATTCTGCTCATTTTATCACAACGGACTCAATCCTCCGACAGGCAGCTCGCCAGGAAGGAGTCGATGCGATCACGACCGACGGGATTCATCTGACGCCACATGGCAACACGCTCCTTGCTGATCTCTGGCATCAGGCGTTTACTGCTCTTTTCCATGACTGACCCCGCCTTCTTTTTCTCTCTGCTTTTGTCTCCGGTTCATGATCCCACCGATTCTTCCTGTCTCTTTTGCAGACAGAGTCTTCCACCCTTCTTCAAGCACCTGATCGAGAAGTCCGAGTTCCTGCGCGATCTCATATTTCATCCGCTCTTCCCGGCTCATCTTTGCGATATCCTCCCGGCTTATCTTTTTCTCTTTTCCCATAAAAAAAGTCACACTCCTTTTCTCTTGAAGTATGACCTTTTTTTCTCTTTCTATTCACGTTGTTCTTTATTTCGGAATGATGATCGATGCGATGATGTACGCAAGGATTCCGGATCCTCCCATAAAGGAAAAGATCACCCATGCCAGTCTCACCAGCGTCGGATCGATGTTAAAATATTCTCCGATTCCGCCGCAGACTCCACAGATCATATAATTGGTTGAGGAACGATATAATCTCTTATTTTCCATATTCTGATTCTCCTTTTATCATATAAATTTTTACTCTCTGTTATTTTTTCGGACCCACGCTTAAAATATATCCGTTACCCATTCCACAAACCAGTTAACCGGATCAAAATTGGTATGGTCACTGATTTCACTCATAACCTCATCTTTCATCTCCTGAAAATCCCCGCTGTTGATGGAAAGTGCATCCCCCAGATCATTTCCTCCCCGGATTCCTCCGAGAAGCATCCCGCAGATCAGAAGGGCAAGCCCGAGTCCCCCGCAGATTCCGCTGGTTACAAGTAAACCTTTGTTCAAACGCTTCATTCTGCCCTTGCCTCCTTTCCTTTATGTACGATTCTTGAGATAAAATTCAGCGTGGTACGTAATACACGCGGACACAGCTGAAAGGTAAACCACAGGAAAAATACTGCGCATAAGATTCCCAGTGCGATGCAGATCAGACCGCCGCCCATGCTTACCAGTCCGGCTGCCGGTGAACTGATCGCATGAAGGATCCCTTTGATCAGAACGGCGATCCCGCCTCCGATCATTCCAATCGCTACGGCGAAAAAGCTGATCCACAGGACAAATACGGTTGCCAGGATTCCGATAAAAATGCCAAGTGCTCCACCGCCAACGCCGAGAAGCACCGGAGATGCAAAGACCAGTATAATGATGAGCAGTGCCCATCCGCCAACACCGCGTTTCGGTTTTCTCGCCTGCATCGCATACGGGCTTTGCGTACTGCTATTCTGCCAGCCTTGCTGTGTACTCTGATTCCATCTGTTCATTGTCTGCCCATTCTGCTGCCAGCCATCGGCGTCCTTCGTCTGACTTTCTGTCCCTGTATTTTCCATATCGGTATCATTCGCTCCGAATGTCGATCCGCCATACTGCAGGTTTGCCTTGATGCTTGCTGCTACTTTTCCCGGACTTCCCAGTTCCTGGATCACGGCATCCTCGTTTTCCTCCCCGGCATCGTCAAAATATTCCTGATAATAGCGAATGGCTTCCTGCCGTTCTGCCGGCGGCAGATCCTGCAGAAGTCTCGCTAATTGTACAATAAACTGCTCACGATTCATTGTTGATTCCTCCCTCAAAAACCATGGAAATATTGGATGAATATCTCTTCCACTCCTCTTTGTATAACCCCAATTGGGCCAGTCCCTGCTCGGTTACTTTATAATATCTCCGGTTGCGCCCCGCACATTCCAGATCATAGACCATCAGGCACTGATCTTTCTGCAGCCTGCGAAGCACCGGATACAGGGGGGAATCGGAAATGTCGATAACCTTCCGCACATCCTGTGTGATCTTATATCCGTAAGTGCCTTCCTTCTCTCTCGAGACAACGGCAAGAACAATGGCATCCAAAAGAGCCGCTCCTGTATTAAATACCATATCGCACCCCTTTTTCTTTTTTCTGTATGTTCGAACCCTTTCCCGATCTGTTTTCACGAAAAGACTCCGCTCATACCTTTCCCCCGGTTTCCCGGACCGTATGTTGTTTTGCATTTAATACTATACACCGTATAATATTAGATGTCAACAAATCCTGGGGATCTTTAAAATATCTTAAGACTTCTTCTAAATATCTACAAAAAGCGGCTGCCGCGGAGGTTACACCTCCACAGCAACCGCTTTTCCAAGCGCAAATGAATATAAATAACACTCTTTTACCTTTTTTCCATACGCGCGCTCCAACGCCTGACTGTAATAATGCATCTGTCTCTGATACCGGTCGATCAGTTCCTGTCCCTCTTTTACATGGTCAGTTTTATAATCCACCAGCACCAGGCCGTCCGCCTCTTCCCAGAAAGCATCGATGATTCCCTGCACCAGGATCTGCTCGCCCTGATTCCACGCGGGATTTCTCTCACTGGCATCGATACTCATCACAAACTGCTGTTCCCGGTGCAGCGTGCCAAGCACAAAGGCTTCTTTCATCCGTTTTCCCACAGCCGAACGCACAAACCAGCTGATCTGACTGGAGCGTACCACTTTGGCCGCCTCTTTGCTGATCTTTTCTTCCTGCAACAATTCTTCGATCTGTTGCTCGATCTCCTGCTGCGAATCTGCTTTTGAATAGTCCAGGCACTCCAGGATCCGATGATATGCGGTTCCCCTTGCTGCACCCTGCAACAGCGTCTCCCTGCTCTCCTTCATAAAATCAGGAATGATTGGCTCCTGTTCTTTCTCCGCGTACAGATAGACAGTTTCTTCCTCCGGCTCTTCTCTTCCCTGTTTTTTCAGTTCGGATACACTGACTTTCGCCGGAATCTCCTGCAGATATCCATACGGATACACATAGGAAAATTTCTCTTCCAGATCTTTTCGGATCGTCGCATCAAACACCTCCTGCGGATCCCAGGTTTCGTATGCGGCTCTCTGACGTACCCGGTCTTCCCGCTCTGTTACCTGATCCGTGATCAGATGTTCCATCTCAAGGATCTGCACCGGAAACTCTTCGTTTGCTCCGGCAAGTGCTGGAAAAATCCAGTCCCAGTAGCAGCGCGCGCCTTCCCGCATGCCGTAAGGAAGTTTCTCTTCCTGCCAGTCCTGCGCCTCCGCCTGTACTGCCTGATAATCCTCTATTTTTTTCACGGTTCCGGTAAGGATCAGTTTTTCTTTTGCTCTTGTCATTGCAACATAAAGAACTCTTAATTCTTCTCCTAAAGACTCTCTTGTCATCTGATTTTTGATCAGATTCTTTAAGATCGTCTTCTTTCTTGTACGATAAACGGGATCAACATGATCTGCTCCGATAAAATAATCTCCGTGGAAGATCATACTTCCATTCCCATCCCTTAAATTAAATTTCTGATGGATCTTTGATACAAAAACAATCGGATATTCCAATCCCTTACTTTTATGGATACTGGAAATACGGACCAGATCCTGATCTTCGCTCATCGTATTTGCCTCTCCATAATCCATATCGTATTCCCTGCACTGTTCGATAAACCGCACAAAATGAAACAATCCCTTGATCTGGCTGCTTTCAAAAGCTTTTGCATGTTCAACGAGCATCAGGATATTTCCTTGTCGTTTTTTTCCTTGCGGCATGGCTCCTGCATAATGATAATACCCACTTTTTTCTAGAGCCAGCCAGATCAACTGTGTTAATGGCAGATATGTCTTGGCATCCCGTAACAGATCAAGCAATTCCAGTGCTTTCTTTGATTTTTCCATCTTATCTTTCGTCTCACAAAGACATTCATAGAGAGAATCTTTTTCTCCATCTACCTTTAATCGTCCTAGTTCTTCCTCCGACATCCCGATCATTGGAGACCTTAAGACAGCTGCAAGATCAATATCCATATATATATTATCAACTACAGACAATAAACTTAATAACGTGCGGATCTCCACCGTATCAAAATACCCTTTCTGATTATTTGCAAATGCTGGGATTCCCGCATTCATCAATTCTTTCTGGATCACTTCCGCATTTGTCTTCATAGAACGAAGCAAAATAACGATATCACTGTATTTGGCTTTTCTTAAAATCATATTGCCTTCTTCATCTTTTCCAGTGACCATCATTGGATCTTCTCCATCAATCATCTCATGAATCCTTGTTGCGATCATTCTAGCTTCCAAAACAACTGCATCTTCTTCCGAGTCTTTGACTTCATTAGATTCTAACAGTAACAGTTCTGTCTGTGCATCACATCCCTGTTCAAATTCCATCGTTGGAACAAGAGCAACATTTTGAGTATATTCGATATTTCCAAGATCTTCATGCATGATCTGGTAAAACACGTCATTGACAAATGTAAGGACCTCACTGCGGCTTCGGAAATTATTACGGAGCTCAATGAGCTGATATTCTTCCCCCTTTTGCTGATATCCATGATATTTTTCAAGAAACAGCTCTGGCCTTGCCAGTCGGAAACTATAAATACTCTGCTTAACATCCCCTACCATAAACATATTATGACCGCCTTCGGATTCTTTGGATACACTCCTTAAGATCGCATCCTGAATATAGTTACTGTCTTGATATTCATCGATATAGATTTCTTCGTATCCATCGGACTTTTCTCTTGCGATCTTACTTGGCACTGGATTGCCTTCCTCATCATAATGATCGATCAAAAGTTCCAGCGCAAAATGGATTGACCGGGGTTATGCCCGGGAAGATGTCCATTCGCTTAGACTCCAATATGTCTAC
>ERZ857951.1170-NODE-1170-length-29069-cov-14.176432_pt1 | contig 29069 bp, 19 predicted proteins | sample MGYA00519759_ERZ857951 | MGnify/ENA primary metagenome ERZ857951 (study PRJEB31778, sample SAMEA3449377) | human gut metagenome | biome: human gut; feature: human-associated habitat; material: faeces | place: United Kingdom | collected 2010/2012 ...
CTAAAGATCTTCCCTCCCCCTGCATAGCAGGGGGTTTATTTTTACTGTCACACAAAAAAAGCTCCGATGATGTTTTTATTTAAACTTCATCAGAGCCTTTTCTGTTTTTATATAGTATTCTCTTCGATCACTTTCTCGATCCGTCTCTTTACTTCTTCCGCAATCTCCGTTGTATGCATATCCTTATATTCCTCATAATACATTGGAGGAAGGATATGTACCTGCACTGTGATCTTCTCTGTGGAACCGGTATCAAAAGCTTTAAAAGAATCGATCAGCGCAACAGGAACGATCGGACATTTTGTCTTTGTCGCAGTCTTAAAACTGCCGCCCTTGAATGTTCCCGGGTGATTTCCGTTCTTACTTCTGGTTCCTTCCGCAAAGATCAGATAATTGCGACCTGCCCTTACCTCGCGGATCACATTGACAATCACCTGCATGGACTGCTTCAGGTCCTCTCTGTCAATGATAAAAGCCTTCATGCAGGCAAAAACCTGCTTCAGGAATGGAATATCTCCCACTTCTTTCTTAGCTACTACAGAGAAAGGAACCGGGCAGGCTTTAATGATCGCCAGTACATCAAACAGTCCCTGGTGATTCGGAAAAAACATAAATCCGTTTTCCTTGGGGATGTTTTCCTGCCCATGCACATCAATATGGATATTTCCGCCTTCGATGGCATGCTCATCTACATGTCTCAGGAATGTGTATTTCTTCTCTTCCGGATAATCATCTGTATGCGCCGCATACCAGCAAAGTTTAATCCACCAGTAAGGAACAAAGATCAGATTCCTGATCACCATCAGCAAAATTCGCTTCATTCTTATGTCCTCCTGCCTGTTTTTATCCGTTCAGTTTACTTGCAATTTTGTCCTCATATCCCGGATTCTTTTTCAGAAAGACTTCGTAAGCCTTGGTATAGTCTGTATAAGTTTTGGTGGTCATAAATTTCTGATAATCTGCCGCAGCCTGCTGGCTGATCTCATCTGAGATCTCAGCCGGCGAATACAGATAATATTTCTTATCCTGCACTTTTACAAGGTAAGTACTGATGCACGGATATTCCTGGTCATTCTGCAGTACAAGATTATAGCGGATATAAACATACGTATAATTTTTACTCTCAGAAATGGCCTCACAGCTGTCAATATTTACATCCTTTGCTCCATGAGCCTGGAAATATTTGACCGTGGATGAAATCTCTGTTTTTGCCTCATCAGAAATCTTATCCGCACCATAACATTCCTGCATTTTTTTGTCCTTGCCTTCTACCGCAGCCTTGATATAACTTTCCACAAGCCCCTCCGGGGTTCTGTGGCTGATCCCCCCACAGCCTCTGGCTGCCAGGATGATCACCAGCAGTATCAGAATAACTCCTGCCAGTGTCGCCACATGGACAAAATTCAGTTTTTTGTTGGAATATTTCAGTTTTTTCACAGATTTTTTTCTGCGTTTCTTTTTTGTCGTCGTCATGACTTATCCTCGACCTTATTCTTCTTCACTGCCTGTGACAGTTTCATCTGCGGATATTTCTTCCTCGTTATCGTTGGTCTCTCCGTCAGCTTTTTCGGAATTTACCTCCACTTCCGGATCTTTATCTCTTACCTTGGCGATGCTTGCAACCGTTACACCATCTGTAAGATTGATCATCTTCACACCGGAAGTGATCCTTCCAAGAACTGAGATATCTGCACACTGCAGACGGATGATGATACCTTCTGTTGTGATCATCATGATCTCGTTCTCTTCGTTCACAGCCTTGGCTCCGACAACGTTTCCGGTCTTCTCGGTGATCTTGTAGCACTTCACACCTTTACCGCCACGGTTCTGGACAACAAACTCACTCATTGCTGTACGTTTGCCCATTCCGTTCTCAGAAACTACCAGCAGATAATCCCCCTGGGTATTCAGCTGCATGGCAACAACTTCATCACCATCTGTAAGATTCATACCTCTTACACCCATGGATGCACGGCCTGTGCTGCGGACATCAGTCTCTTTAAAACGGATGCACTGTCCGTCCTTGGTCACAAGAATGATATCTTTGTTATTATCGGTAGCTTTAACCTCGATAAGCTCATCATCGTCACGGAGAACAATCGCTGTAAGGCCTGTCTTACGTACATTCTCGTAATCTCTGATCGGAGTTTTCTTCACAAGACCTTTCTTGGTTGCCATCATCAGATAATGACCCTCTTCATATTTGCGGAGCGGGATCACAGCTGTGATCTTTTCTCCCGGTGCAAGCTGCAGCAGGTTGATGATCGCAGTTCCTCTGGCTGTACGGCCGGCCTCCGGAATCTCATATGCCTTCAGTCTGTATACACGTCCGGTATTGGTAAAGAACATGAGATAATGATGGGTTGTAGTCATCAACAGCTCTTCAATATAATCGTCCTCAATGGTCTGCATACCCTTGATTCCTCTGCCGCCACGGTTCTGACTGCGGAAGTTATCAACCGTCATACGCTTGATGTAACCAAGCTTGGTCATTGCGATCACGGTATTCTCTCTCGGGATCAGATCCTCTGTGGAAATATCGTATACATCGTATCCGATGGAAGTCTTTCTGTCATCGCCGTATTTTTCTGCAACAGCGAGGATCTCCTCGCGGATCACACGGAGAAGAAGCTTACGGTCAGCGAGGATTGCCTGGAACTTGCGGATCTTCTCCATAAGCTCTGCATACTCGGCTTCCAGCTTCTCTCTTTCCAGACCTGTCAGTGCACGGAGACGCATATCCACGATTGCCTGAGCCTGAACGTCTGTCAGCTCAAAACGCTCAATAAGTTCCTGTTTCGCGATCTGTACATTACGGGAACCACGGATGATACGGATCACTTCATCGATATTATCAAGTGCTTTCAGGAGGCCTTCCAAAATGTGGGCTCTCTCCTGGGCTTTATTCAGATCGTACTGTGTTCTTCTGCGAACAACATTCTCCTGATGTTCCAGATAATACTCCAGCATCTCTTTCAGGTTCAGAACTTTCGGTTCCATGCTTCCATGATTCGGAACAAGGGAAAGCATGATCACGCCAAAAGTATCCTGCAGCTGTGTATGTTTGTAGAGCAGGTTCAGGATCACATTGGCATTGGCATCTTTACGGAGATCGATGCAGATACGCATACCTTCACGGCTGGAATGGTCATTCAGGTCTGTGATTCCATCGATCTTTTTATCACGGACAAGCTCTGCGATCTTCTCGATAAGGCGTGCCTTATTTACAAGGTATGGAAGCTCTGTGACTACGATACGGGATTTACCATTGGGCAAAGTCTCGATATTTGTCACAGCGCGGACACGGATCTTGCCACGACCTGTACGATAAGCTTCCTCGATTCCTCTTGTTCCGAGGATGATTGCTCCTGTAGGGAAGTCCGGTCCCTTGACGATCTCAAGAAGTTCTTCCATTGCTGTCTCGCGGTCTTCTTCCACAATGTTATCAATGATCTTAACAACGGCATTAACTGTCTCACGAAGATTATGAGGTGGAATATTGGTCGCCATACCTACAGCGATACCTGTTGTACCGTTTACCAGCAGATTCGGAAAACGTGCCGGAAGTACAACCGGCTCACGTTCTGTCTCATCAAAGTTCGGCTGGAAATCAACGGTATCTTTGTTGATGTCTGCAAGCATCTCCATGGAAATCTTGCTGAGACGTGCCTCTGTGTATCGCATGGCAGCCGCACCGTCACCATCCACGGAACCAAAGTTTCCATGTCCGTCAACCAACGGATATCTTGTTGACCATTCCTGAGCCATATTAACCAGCGCACCGTAGATGGAACTGTCACCATGAGGGTGATATTTACCCATGGTATCACCGACAATACGCGCACATTTTCTGTGTGGTTTGTCAGGACCATTGTTCAGCTCGATCATGGAATACAGCACTCGGCGCTGTACCGGTTTCAGGCCGTCTCTTACATCCGGCAGAGCTCGTGAGGCGATAACACTCATGGCATAGTCGATGTAAGATTCTTTCATAGTTTTTTCCAAATCCACTTCGTGGACTTTGTCAAAAATATTATCTTCCATTCTTCTTTATTCTCCTAGATATCAAGATTCTTGACGAATCTTGCATTTTCTTCGATAAATTCACGTCTTGGCTCTACCTTGTCTCCCATAAGAGTGGTAAATGTCAGATCGATCTCAGATGTGGCAGCCTCGTCCATGGTCACACGGAGAAGAATTCTCTTCTCAGGGTCCATAGTAGTCTCCCAGAGCTGTTCCGCATCCATCTCACCCAGACCTTTATAACGCTGAATCTTATTGTTTCCGTCACGTCCGATCTCGGTAAGGATATTGTTCAGTTCATCATCATCGTATGCGTACCATACTTTCTTGTTTTTCTCGACTTTATAAAGAGGCGGCTGTGCCAGGTATACATATCCCTGCTTGATCAGCTCCGGCATAAAACGATACAGGAATGTCAGAAGCAGTGTTGCGATGTGCGCACCGTCAACATCGGCATCGGTCATAATGATGATCTTATGGTAACGAAGTTTGGAGATATCAAAATCCTCATGGATTCCGGTTCCGAAAGCAGTGATCATGGCCTTGATCTCTTTGTTTCCATAGATCTTGTCCAGACGTGCTTTTTCAACGTTCAGAATCTTACCACGAAGTGGAAGGATCGCCTGTGTGGCACGGTTTCTCGCTGTCTTGGCGGAACCGCCCGCGGAATCTCCCTCTACGATATAGATCTCGCAGTTCTCCGGATTCTTGTCCGAACAGTCTGCAAGTTTTCCAGGAAGAGACATGCTGTCCAGTGCGGATTTTCTTCTTGTAAGGTCACGGGCCTTTCTGGCTGCTTCTCTGGCTCTCTGTGCAAGAACAGATTTCTCAACAGTAGCCTTGGCAACTGCCGGATTCTGCTCCAGGAAAATCTCCAGCTGCTTGCTTACAACGCTGTCTACCGCACCTCTTGCCTCGCTGTTTCCAAGTTTCTGCTTGGTCTGTCCCTCAAACTGCGGATTCTCGATCTTAACGCTGACGATCGCGGTCAGACCTTCACGGATATCATCACCGCTTAAGTTCGGCTCGCTGTCCTTAAGAAGCTTATTCTTACGTGCGTAATCATTGAATGTATTGGTGATCGCATTACGGAAACCGGTAATGTGTGTACCGCCCTCCGGTGTATTGATATTATTTACAAAACCATAGGTATTCTCTGTATAGGAATCATTATGCTGCAGAGCAACCTCTACAGATACACCATCCTTCTCACCTTCACAGTAAATGATCTCCGGGTAAAGTGCCTCTTTACTTCTGTTCAGGTAGCTTACAAACTCACGGATACCACCCTCATAGTGGAATACCTTCTCGCGCTCCTGGCCCTCTCTCTTATCTTCCAGCACAATGCGAAGACCCTTGGTCAGGAAAGCCATCTCACGAAGTCTCTGTTTCAGGATATCGTAATCATAAACAGTCTCCTCAAAGATCTCCTTGTCCGGAAGGAAATAAACCTTCGTTCCGGAAAGCTCCGGATCACAGTCGCCTACAACCTTCAGCGGATACATGGTCTTGCCACGCTCATATCTCTGTTTATATTCTTTACCCTCGTGGTAGATAGTAACCTCCAGCCACTCGGAAAGTGCATTTACAACTGATGCACCAACACCGTGAAGACCACCGGAAACCTTATATCCTCCACCGCCGAACTTACCACCTGCGTGAAGAATGGTAAATACAACCTCAACTGCCGGAATACCCGCCTTATGATTGATCCCAACCGGAATACCACGACCATTATCAGTAACTGTAATGGAATTATCCGGATTGATATCCACATGAATCTCCGTACAAAAACCAGCCAGTGCTTCATCGACTGCATTATCCACGATCTCATATACGAGATGATGAAGTCCACGGCTGGAGGTACTTCCGATATACATTCCAGGCCTCTTACGTACGGCTTCCAGTCCCTCCAGGATCTGGATCTGATCCGCGCCGTATTCTGTATTCTCTGCGCCCATGTCATTCCTCCTGTTCTTGTCTGTCCGGACGTGTTTGAAAATTCATTTCTGCAGAACCACAGCAATTTCAGAAATTACTGCACCATACCCTGATCCATTAATTTCAGCAAATATGGTATTTTCAAATTTTGCAGAAAGCAATTCTCAAACCCGCTCCAGAAGTGTCATTTATACCTGTAAAATAAACGTTTTTTACATACGAATACAGAGTTTATTATAGCACAAAAAAGCCTGTATTTCCACGCAAAATCATAGGAAATACAGGCAAAAAAGTATCTTATTAAATGCAATCCAAAAGTCCAGCACAATATGCTCTTAAAATGTATAAAATATTCAGCTACTCTTGTAAAAGCCCGAATTCCTTTAATAAACTCTTCTGGTATTCCGGATCTGATGCAGATTTTATAATATCAGATGTCCTTCCCAATTTCGCAAGACAGAGGATCAAACTGTTAATACTATGTTCTCCCTGCTGCATCCCCATTCCATAGCCCTCATCATAACCAGCCTGTAAACTGTTTCTTATCTTCTCTTCAATCTGATCCTGTATGATCCGATTTAACGCTTCGCACATACAATCCGCCTCCTTGAATTTTTCTTCATTAGCCCTTACGATCATCTGCATAACTGATTCGTATAAAGGATTTTTCTGCTTTTCTCTGTATTCATTGAGAAGCCGTTTCATATCTTCCTTATCTTTTATTCTGTCCGTCAGACTTCTCAGCCACAGATTTTTCTCTTTGGATAACTGCTGTGTTACAATGACCTGAATTGGAATTTTAGGTCCTGATACATAGTAAATCCGCTCTGCCTCCAGTTCTATCTGAATATCAGCAAAAAATGCAGGGTGCCACTGCAGTGGTTTAGAGCTGTTTGTTCTGTTTTCGTTTACAATCATACACGACTCCTCTGTTCTGATTTCAAGGAGTCTCATCTGAAAACTCCTGCTGAAAAATGGAAAAAAGCATGAATTTTCTGAGATGACAGGCTCTCTGCCTGATATATGAAATGTAATAGAAAAATAAGATTGTTTTTAGAAAAATATGCTTTCAAGTTTTGATAATCTCAGCTTACCACAATATGGTCTATACTGCAATCAAATCATTTCGACAAAATCCGCACAGTACGTTTTATGTCACTGTTCACTGGAATATTCCTCGTGGCATTTTTTTGCAGGCAAAGATCACAAAAAAGCTGCATATGTTTCCCCGCTCTCGGGTCACAACATGCAGCTTTTCGTTTGTTTATAAATATGTTTCCTATGCTCCCTGCCTCAATTTTCGTCCGGTCATTCACTGGAATCCTCTCCATCCAGCAGAGCCTTATAAATATCCCTCTTGGAAACACCACGATCCCTAGCGGCAAGCTTCATAGCATCCTTTCTGGAATTCCCCTGCTGCTCATACATCGCCACATGCTCCGCAATGGAAACCTCCTCCCAGGAAGCACGCTTCTCCGCTTCCATTTCACTGCGGCTTCTGCCCTCGATCACAAGGACACACTCACCCAGTGGCTTCTCATCTTTATAAAAATCCATCAGATCATCGATCGTCGTCCGAAACGCCGTCTCATGTTTCTTGGTCAGCTCCCTGCAAAGAGTCATCCTGCGGTTACCAAGTGCCTCTCTGAGCTCGCCAAGGGTCCGTACAAGCCTGTGAGGCGCCTCATACAGGATAATAGTCCTCGTCTCGCTGGAAAGCTCTTCCAGAATCGTTTTTCGCTCTTTCTTATCCGCCGGAAGAAACGCCTCGAAGGCAAAACGCCTGGTATGCAGACCTGACAAAGTCAGAGCAGTAATACAGGCAGCAGGCCCCGGCAATGAAGTCACCTCAATACCAGCTTCGTAACACATAGCTGCAAGTTCTTCTCCAGGATCTGAGATACCTGGAGTTCCTGCATCTGTGATCAACGCAATGTTTGTGCCTGAGAGCATTTTTTCCACAAGAACGTGACCTTTGTCGATCTTGTTGTATTCGTGGTAACTGGTCATGGGGGTTTTTATGTCAAAATGATTTAAAAGTTTTATGCTGTTGCGGGTATCTTCCGCAGCGATTAAGTCCACTTCCCGAAGGGTTCTTAAAACTCGAAGGGTGATGTCTTCGAGGTTTCCTATGGGGGTGGCGCATAAGTATAGTTTTCCGTTTTGTTTCATAATTTGCCTCTTTTCTCGCTTGACCGCGGGGAGTTGTTTTCCACTTGGCCGTGGGGGAGTTGTTTTGCTTAACCGCGGAGGATATTCCACTTAACCGTGGGGGATATTCCGCTTGACCGCGGGGGGGGTTTAAGTTTGGGAACTTTGAAAACCGCAAAGGGGCCGCAAAGCCGCGCCCCCTCTGCACACCCCTTGGGCTTTTTTTAAGTAGTGCAAGGGATTCGTTGTTCTTATTTGTTGACTTGTGTCTGTATGCTTCGGTATTCAGCGCACTATGCTGTGCCGATGTTGTTTTATTTCTTCACTTTCTCTGTGGTTCTCTTCTGGCAAAGTGCCCGTATGCTTCGATATTCAATGTGCTACTCTGTGCCGATATTATTTCATTTCTTCACTTTCTCAGTGATTCACTTCTGGCAAGGTGTCTGTATTCTTCGATATTCAATGCGCTACGCGTTGCGATCTCTCGCTTTGAATCTCAGGCGAGGGGAGGCAGGCTGCTGGTGGTGACGTTAGCGGAGCCCCCGTCAGCGAGGTGAGGATAGCTGCTGCCACCGAGCGCACTGTTTGAGCGAAGCGAGTTTGCGCGAATGGCAGCAAACCGGCGCCGCAGCCGAGCAGGGGGCGCAGCGTGTCACCACCAGCAGCCTGCCTCCCCTCGCCGTCCCTTCACCAACCGAAGTTCCACAGCCACCATCACCTCCCAGCCATCCAGCGCAGCGCCGATGGCCCAAAACCTCCCGAGCAGCCACCCTAAGCCACAACATCACAACATTCACACCATCCGATACAACTCCAAAACATCCTCCGTATAAACCCCAGGCCGCTCATAAACCACCAGCGGCCGTTCAACCTGGATCCTGGAATTCCCGCCCTTACAGGCCTCGATCAACACCATATTCGGCTCCTTATCAATAAAAGGATACACCAGCTGCATCCTCTTAGGCTCTAGCTTATACTTCGTCAAAGTCGCCATCAGCTCCACCAGTCTGAAAGGCCTGTGCACCAGAAAAAACCTCCCCCGGTCCTTCAGAACCCGGGCAGCCTGACAGGCCACATCATCAAAAGTACAAAGAATCTCATGCCTCGCAATCGCCTTGGGAACATGCGGATTCGTTAACCCATGCTGTCCGATCATATACGGCGGATTACACGTCACCACATCAAAAGAAGCCGCCCCAAAAATCCCGGCAGCCTCCTTGATATCACCTTCAACGATCCGAACCCTGTCCTCAAGACCATTATATCTCACACTACGGTCAGCCATCTCCGCACACTCATGCTGGATCTCCAGCCCCGTAAAATGCTCCCCATCCGTACGGTCAGAAAGCAAAATCGGAATAATTCCCGTGCCAGTCCCCATATCCAGTGCAACCTCACCCTTCTTCACCCGGGCAAAACCAGACAACAGAACCGCATCCATCCCGAAACAGAACTTCTTCGGATCCTGGATCACAAACAACCCATTCTGAAGATCATCCACACGCTCACCGCATTTAACAAGATCACTTCTCATTCGGTTTTGAATCTCCCTTTTTAGCCTCTTTCTCATCGTGGTCAGCAGAACCTGCACCACCCTTACCTTTTTTCTTCTTGGGGCGGAACTTCAGATCACGAACCGGAAACTCCTGGATCTCCTTCTCATCGTTAACATCCACAACAATCTTAACCATCTGACGGAGAACATTCACACTCTGAACTGTACCGGTAATACCCTGCGGTGTAGTCACTATATCACCAATTCCCGGAAGATTCCGGTTCAGCTCCTCATAAGTTTCCTGCTCATTCTTAAGACAGCACATCAGACGTCCACAAACACCTGAAATCTTCGTCTGGTTCAGAGAAAGATTCTGCTCTTTCGCCATCTTAATGGAAACCGGTGCAAATTCGGAAAGATACGTATGGCAGCAAAGCGTCCTTCCACAGATACCAATACCACCAAGGATCTTCGTCTCATCACGGACACCGATCTGACGAAGCTCAATCCTTGTCTTAAACACAGACGCCAGATCCTTAACAAGCTGACGGAAATCAATCCGCCCGTCCGCTGTAAAATAAAACAGCACCTTGTTATTATCAAACGTATACTCCGCATCGATCAGCTTCATCTCAAGCCCATGTTCACGGATCTTCTTCTTGCAGATCTTAAAAGCCTCTTTCTCCTTCAGACGGTTCTCAGCCTCATGCTCCTCGTCCTCTTTTGTCGCAACACGGAGAACTTCCTTCAGCGGATGCACCACCTCGTCCTCCTTCACACTGCGCGGCTCCAGAACAACACGGCCATACTCCACACCACGGGCAGTCTCCACGATCACATGATCGCCGACCTTCACCTTATAGTTCTTCGGATTAAAATAATAAATCTTACCAACGTTACGAAATCTAACTCCAACTACCATTTCCATTCTATTTCTCCCTAATTGTCAGGAACAGGAGCTCCAGGGCAAGTTCGAGATTAACATTGGCACGGAGACGCACCTTGGTCTTCTCCAGTGCTTCAAGGATCTTTTCGATATTCTCATAAGAACGCTCGCTGGCCTGCTCTCTGATAAAATTAATCTCCTGTTTAAAAACCAGGTTGTCAATTTCCCTTGTTGCCTTAAACATCAGAACATCGCGGAACCAGAACTGAAAAATATCCAGGTAATCATTGATATTATTCTTATCAGCAGTCAGAGTCTTAATTGCCTCTGTCAGCTCATAAACTTCCATGGAATTGGCATATTTCAAAATCTTCAGTGCATTGGCCGTCATATCCGCAAACTCCTGGGAAGTAGCGGCCTCCTTCGCCTTGCCAATGCTGCCCTGTGCATAGGACGCATCGATCTCAGCCTGATAATCCGGCACCTGAAGATGCTCCATCAGATATTTTTTCACAAGACCATCATCCACTACTTTCAGATCCAGACGCACGCACCTGGAACGGATGGTAGGAAGAAGGCTGTCGATATTGCTGGTCAGCAACAAGATTACCGCATATTCCGGCGGCTCCTCGATTGTTTTCAAAAGGGCATTCTGCGCCTGTACTGTCATCATCTCCGCATCCGGAATGATATAGATCTTATACGGACTGCAGTACGGCTTGATATCCACATCATGGACAACCTGCTCACGCACCTCATCAATACTGATACTGCCAGGTTTCTCATGTGTCACTGTGATAATATCCGGATGATTCTTGCCGATCACCTTCTTACAGGAATCACAGGTCATACACGGTTCAGATTCTCCTGATTCACACTGCAGTGCTGCCGCAAAAGTCCCCGCAAGAAGTTTCTTGCCGGAGCCCGGTTCTCCCGTAAAAATATAAGAGTGGGACACCTTCCCTGTCTCTATCGCATTCTTCAAATGCCTGATTATATCGTCATGGCCGATGATGTCATGAAATCCTGCCATAAGAATCACCTCTTTCTGCCTTTTGTGTCCTCCGTCATACCCGGCGGACATCTTTCATCTAATTATAACATAATCTTCTGTATAAAAAAAACTATTTTTCCCTATTGTACAGATTTTATATAATTTCCAATTTCCTTCACACATTCATCCAGATTATGATTCTGAAAGCGCTTCCATATACCAGCTTTCAGAATATTTTCTTCTGAAAAATCATTCTGGTCCGCCAGAAAACGCCTGCACATCTCCTCATACTTCGGCACTTCCTGAGTTCTCTCACGGGCAAGGGCACGCTCCAGACGCTCCCCGTCCTCCACTTCTATATAAACAGGACGCATCACATCATCCCCATAATACTCCCGAAGTTTCACAAAAGACTCCAGCGTACCGATTCCCAGATAGCTGTCATTTCCCACGGAAACCTGCCCGTCATCCGCTGTAAAATATGTCCACGGACCATAAACCGTCTGATAAGTCCTGGCCTCGATCAGCTTCCCGTTTCTCCGGAACTCCTTCAGTTTATTTTCATCCACAAAAAAATATTCTCTTCCGTTCTCTTCTCCATCACGGATCGGCCGGGTGGTATAGATCACAAGCCGCCTCAGTCCCAGCTCCTGGTCCGCCTCCAGCTGCCTGTAAATACTATCCTTACCGGAAGAACTTTTTCCCATAATGTAAAAAATCTTTCCCACTCTGTCTCCTCTGCTTTCCGCGCATTACTGCTCACACTTCAGCCCAATCCAATATATCCCATAGCCAAAGCAGACAATCCGTTTGCTGCCTTCCCACAGATCAGCAATACACAGAATTTTCACTTTCAGTTATCACTGTCATACATCTCATGTTTCATTCTTCACAACGCACACAGTCTCACTTGTCTGGTCGCTCAGGCCCTGGACCTCAAAGCCCTGTTCCAGGTATCTTCTCACATTTTTTACGAAATGTCCAGAAATCTGTTCCCCCGGAACGATCAGCGGGATCCCCGGCGGATAAAGATACGCAAACTCCCCGGATGTCCGTCCGATACACTCATCCAGCGGACACCGCTCACTCTCCGCATCCATAGCCTGGGAGATCCGCATGACCTGCTTCATTTTTCCGTTTTTCAAAGGCTCCTTCGCCACAGCCTCTTCTCTGTATTTTAACGATTCACGGCGGTCGATCTCTTCAATAGCATCACAAAGCCGCTCAAAGCCCTCCGCCGTATCACCCACAGCCGCCAGCGCCAGCACATAATTCTCCGCCTCCATCTCCATTTCCAGATGAAACTCCCTCCGGAGGATCTGATGCAGCTCCCGGCCGTTCAGCGAACTGTTCACAGTAGAAAGCAATATCTTAGATCTGTCAAAATCAAAAACTCTCTGGCACTCACAGGCCTGCGGCGTTACCAGCCGGATATACTTACACCCGGAAAGACGCCTGCGTGCTTTTTCCAGATTCTCCGTAAACACACGGAACATCTCATCCCCCTCACGCTCCAGCTTATCCATGCACGCATCAATGCTGCTCATAAGAATATAAGAAGGACTGCTGCTCTGATAGATTCCCAGAAAACGCTTCAGTTTTTCCCGGCTCACACGATCACTGCACAGGTGGATCACCCCCGTCTGGGTCAGACAGGGCAGCGTCTTATGCACACTGTTGATCACCACATCCGCACCAAGCTGCGCCGCAGACACCGGAAAATACTCCGAAAACCGAAAATGCGCCCCGTGAGCCTCATCCACGATCAGCGGCACACCATAGTGATGCGCGATCTCCGCGATCCTAGCCACATCCGACACGATCCCGTCATAAGTCGGCGAAGTGATCAGCACCGCCTGGATCTCCGGATTTTCCGCCAGATACATTTCCACGCGGCCGGGTGAAATCCCTCCGTTTATCCCCAATTTCGGATCCTCATGTGGATAAATATACGTGGCACTCAGCTCCCGCAGATAAATTGCATGGTAAACCGCCTTATGGCAATTCCTTGCCACCAGGATCTGACCACCCTTATCTACAGCCGCAGACACCGCCGCCAGAATCGCCCCGGAACTTCCGTTAATACTGTAAAAACTCTCCGGCACACCATAAAGCCGTGCAACATCCTCCTGGGCCCTTTTCAGAATATCCTCTGCATGATGCAGGTTATCGAACCCGTTGATTTCCGTAATATCCCTCTCTACCGGAAAATCTCCATCCACAGCCAGTGGATTTCTCTTATGCCCGGGCATATGAAATGGGTAAAAATCACTTCTGCCGTATGCCTCCAGTTTTTTATATAATCTGTCTTCCATAATTCTCCCTTTCGTCCAGATAATAATAAAGAGGGGCTATCATCAAAACGATATTCCCCTCTGTTTTATCACATCTCAGTAAAGTCAATCCTCAGATCCTCATAAATTCCAACCTTAACCGAATCCTGAAATGTATACTGTTCCGTATCTTCATTCTCAAAATCATATACCATTATCTGATTCTTCGTCGGATCCACGATCCAGTATTCTCTCACACCGGCAGTCCTGTATTTAAACAGCTTCGTGTAGTAGTCCATACGCCTGCTTGAAGGAAAAACGATCTCAATGATCCAGTCCGGAGCTCCTTTACAACCTCTGTCATCCAGTTTATCAGAATCACAGATAACGGAAACATCCGGTTCCACGTAAGTATTTGTTTTCTCATCCAGATACACTGCAAACGGTGCAGCAAATACTTCACATTTCCCTTTATTGTCATCTATATAGTTGCCTATTTTTCTGGACAAAATGCTCGAGATCCTCTGATGTCTCGTATTCGGTGGCGACATATAATAAATTTGTCCATCGATCAGTTCCGCTCTTTCGCCCTCCGGCAGAGCATAAATATCCTCTATCGTATAAACTTTTTCTTTCAACAGCGGCATATTTCCACTCCTCTCAAAAACACCTGGTAAAATGTACACCTTTATTTCGCTCTGCATTCATACGCGCATACAGCAGCTCCATCTGAAGATTTCCCGATACACTCACACCTTAAACCGGTATCCCACACCCCAGATTGTCTCAATATACTGAGGCTTGGCCGTATTAAACTCGATCTTCTCACGGATCTTCTTGATATGAACCGTAACCGTGGCGATATCACCCACAGACTCCATATCCCAGATTTCCCGGAAAAGCTCTTCCTTCGTAAATACCCTGTTTGGATTCTCCGCCAGGAAAGTCAGAAGATCAAACTCCTTGGTAGTAAATGTCGTCTCCTCGCCATTGACCCATACACGTCTGGCTGTCTTATCAATCTTAATGCCACGGATCTCGATCACATCATTCTTATGCACATTGGAACCAACCAGACGGTTATAACGCTCCATATGAGCCTTCACACGGGCAACCAGCTCACTTGGGCTGAACGGCTTGGTCATATAATCGTCTGCACCAAGTCCAAGTCCACGGATCTTATCGATGTCATCCTTCTTCGCGGAAACCATGATGATCGGCGTATTTTTCTCCTCACGGACCTGTCGGCAAATATCGAAACCGTCCACCTCCGGAAGCATCAGATCCAGAATGATCAGATCAAAATCCTCCTTCATGGCACGTACAAGACCTGTATCACCACGGTTCTCGATCTCCACTTCAAACCCCGAAAGCTCCAGATAATCCTTCTCAAGATCCGCAATCGCTTCCTCATCCTCTATGATCAAAATTCTACTCATTAATCGGTACCTCCTGATATTTTCTAAGAACAAAATACATGATCGTTCCAATTCCCAGCCTGCTTGTAGCCCAGACCTTTCCTCCATGATCCTCCATGATCTTCTTTACGATGGAAAGTCCGATACCGCTTCCTCCTTTGGAAGAATTTCTGGAAACATCGGTACGGTAAAAACGGTCAAAAATATACGGCAGATCCTTGGCGGCAATTCCTTTACCATTATCCTCGATCTCCACCTGGATAAAATCACCCACATCCTTCACACGGAGCTGGATGATCCCCTTGGGCTTCTCCATATATTTAATGGCATTGCTCACAATATTATGGATCACACGGCGGATCTGCTCTCCATCTGCGATCACCTGGACATCTTTCTCCACATAATTGGCATACACAAGCTCAATTCCCTTGGTTTCCATCTCAAGTCCAAGTTCCTCCGCACAGTCCGAAAAATAATCCTCCACATTCAGCTTGCTGAACGTATACGGAATACGGTTGGTATCGATCTTGGAATAAAACGTCAGCTCATTGATCAGGTGATCCATCTCATTGGTCTTATTATAAATAGTACGCACATACCGGTTCATCTTCTCCGGTGTATCTGCCACACCATCCATAATCCCCTCCACATAACCCTTCACCGCAGTGATCGGTGTCTTCAGGTCATGGGAAATATTACTGATCAGTTCCTTGTTCTCCTTATCCATCAGGATCTTCTCTTCCGTGGACTCCTTCAGCCGTTTACGCATCTCCTCAAAATCCTGGCAAAGCTGGGAAAATTCATCCTTCCCCTCAACCTCCAGCACAAAATCCAGATTACCCTCTTTGATGTTCTGGGTTGCCTTACGAAGCTTCACCAGCGGAACCGCAATACTCCTGTAGATCCAGAGACCTACAGACAGCGCTGTAAAAACAAGAATGATCGTTGCCGTCAGAATCATATCCTTGGCCATCAGCTTCACCTGACTGCTGGAAGACTGCGCCAGAGAAATATCATAGACCATCTCATTGGAATCAGCAGCCTGACTGCTGCTCTCCTGTACATGTTTCACCTGAGTCCGGCTGAAACCGTAAAGACTTGCTGAAAAAAGAAGCAGCGGCAGCAGGATCACTGCGATAAAGCCCACAATAATACGTGTTTTTAACTTCATCTATATCTCCGTCCTTTATTAATCAAGCGGATATTTGCAATCCACATTTACACACGTATTATAACATAAACTATATTACCCATCTCTAAATTTTCTATAAAAAAGCCCCCGGTAGTGCGAATACCGGGGGCTTCAATCTTTGTTCTTTTGGAACTATTATTATCTCTTACAGATATTTCTTCAAAGTCTCAACCTTGTCCAGATGCTCCCATGGAAGGTCAACATCTGTACGGCCAAAGTGACCATAAGCAGCAGTCTGTTTGTAGATCGGACGGCGAAGATCAAGCATCTTGATGATACCAGCCGGACGAAGGTCAAAATTCTCACGAACGATCTCAACAAGCTTGGTCTCAGAAAGCTTACCAGTTCCGAAAGTATTCACACTGACAGATGTCGGATGTGCAACACCGATCGCATAGGAAAGCTGGATCTCACACTTGTCAGCAAGACCTGCTGCAACAATATTCTTAGCAACGTAACGAGCTGCATAAGCTGCAGAACGGTCTACCTTTGTGCAGTCCTTACCGGAGAAAGCACCGCCGCCGTGACGTCCTGTTCCACCGTAGGTATCAACGATGATCTTACGTCCTGTCAGACCACTGTCACCGTGAGGTCCGCCGATAACAAAACGGCCTGTCGGGTTGATGAAATATTTGGTATCCGCGTCAACCATATCAGCCGGGATGATCGCGTCAAAAACATATTTCTTGATGTCCTCATGGATCTGCTCCTGAGTCACATCCGGATCATGCTGTGTAGAGCATACAACCGCATCGATTCTCTTCGGCTTTCCAGCCTCATCATACTCAACAGTAACCTGTGTCTTACCATCCGGTCTTAAGTATTTCAGAGTACCATCTTTACGAACCTTTGTGAGCTGCTGAGCAAGCTTATGAGCCATGTTGATGGCATAAGGCATATACTCCTCAGTCTCGTTGGAAGCATAACCAAACTGAAGACCCTGGTCACCGGCACCGATGGAATCCAGCTCATCCTCGTTCATGTTATCCTCTTTCTGCTCAAGCGCCTTGTCAACACCCATAGCGATATCTGTGGACTGTTTGTCAAGAGCTGTGATAACTGCACAGGTATCTGCATCAAAACCATAATCAGCATTGTCATATCCAATCTCACGGATCGTATCACGAACGATCTTCTGGATATCAACATTTGCCTTTGTTGTGATCTCACCCATAACAAGTACAAGACCTGTAGTAGTAGCTGTCTCGCATGCAACACGGCTCATTGGGTCCTGTGCCATCATAGCGTCAAGGATCGCGTCAGAAATAGAGTCGCAGACTTTGTCAGGATGTCCTTCAGTTACAGATTCAGAAGTAAATAAAATTTTCTCCATGTTTTTCTCCTTTTGTACTTATACAACGGTTATAAATCACATAAAAAACAGCCCGTACAATCGGACTGTTTAAATTCTGTAAACAATCCTCTTATTGTTCGATTGCTCGCTCAGGTTGGCACCTTCCTGGATTTCCGGGGTTGCCGTGGCTTCTCAGATCCTTTGTATCTCCACCACTCTGAATAAAAGGCTATCTTTTATGAAATTACTGCAACACATACAATATACTTCTCCTTACCAAATGTCAAGAAATTTTTTATGTAAAACTCTCTTTTGATAAAAAAAAGACAATATTCCCATTCCCTGTTGTTTATCTCTCATCCGCCGTTACAGTAAAAATATTCGTAAAACGGTTCTCCATATCCAGCGAAAGACCAGACATCTCTGTCTGGCCTTTCTGATGATCATTCTTTACAATGATTCATTTTATTATTTTTTCTTTTTTCTTTTTACTGCAAAACCTGCTGCACCGCCAACTACGATCGCTGCTGCAAGGATGCCAACCCATACACCGATCGGTGTATTATCGCCGGTCTTTACAGAAGTACGTCCTGTTGTTCCGCCTCCATCATTATTGGTTGATGTAGAACCTCCAGGTACTGGTGTACTTGTTCTCTCAGAAGGTGTTACTGTTGGCTGTCCGCTCGGTACCGGTGTATTCGTTACCGTCGGCTCCGGTGTTGTATTCTTACTGTTAGTGATATCCATGGAGTTTTCATAACTCTCACTTTCGTTCAGAATGATATCACCTTCACCGTCGATCTCATATGCGAAAGAATCATGATCAACCGGATTTCCATCCTTATCAGTCTCCATAACTGTATAGGTAACTGACTCAGGTTCTGTATTCTCCGGGAAAGAAACCTCTATATCGACAGAACCGTTCTGATTCAGTTCTCTGATCGTACCCTCAACAAGATTCAGAGAGTCATCTGCTCCTGTCTCAAATACAGCTGCATAGAAAGTATCCGGTACCGTTGTCTTCTGTCCGTCAACAAGAACCTTCTTATTGATCGTAATATGTCCTTTCAACGCAAATCCAGTCGGAATGAAAGAATAATAGTTATTTACATATGATACCGATTCTGTAGAACCATTCTGGCTGATCTCTGCCTCATTGGTCGCATTTTCATTGGAATCAGTTACATCATAGTAATAGGACTTTCCTTCATCTATAATGATTGAATCATTAATAGTCATCGGATCGCCATTCTCGTCCAGCTCAAATACATAATATTTTCCATCTGGTACATTTGCCCAGGTAGCCGTTCCGCTGCTTGCTTTTACAAGGCGGATATCTTTCATGTAGTCACTTCTGAACGGGATTGTTCCCTTATCATCCAGGAAAAGACCAACTTTATAGGTTGCATCATCTGCTTCCATTTCGATAACATCGAAAGTATCCTGATTAATATAGTACAGTCGTTTTGTAACCTGGATCTTTGTTTCCTTATCACCATCACGGGTTATCGTCTTCGGATATGCCTGCACATTATAAGTCCAGCCAGTACCTTCCTCTACAAAAGGAACCGTCAGTACCATCGGCGAAACAGATACATTCGGGTCATCCGGATTGCTCTGCACGATCAGATATACACCCTCAGCCATGTTATTGTACACAATGTTTCCATTCGCATCTGACTGCATTTCGCTTCCGCTGATCCCTGCTTTTTTTACTGCCGCGGAAAGAGACTCCGCCGCTTTGTACCAGTCTTCTGCTGTTTTGATATTCTCGAAATCGATTCCTGTAAACTGAAGTGCGCCATCCGCCACAAAATGTACGTTTCCGTCAAAAGTCACACCACCAACTTTATAAAGTGTCAGCTTCACATTTGGAATCGGCTTTACTGTTCCGTCATCTCCAGCTTCCTGCACCGTCAGAGTGATCGTACCGGTTTTACCGGCTTCATAATCATCTGCCAGAACTACCTGTGAAATACTGCCGATCAGCATTACAGCCATTACCAGAAATGCCAGAAAGCTGTTTAAAAAATTTTTCCGCTTAGTTCTCTTTTCCACTTTTTTCTGCCTCCTCTTTTCCTCCCGATCCCCGTCGCTTTCCACTGCGGCGGACGATCAGATAAACCAGCAGTATCAAGATAACAAGCACTGCACTTCCCGCAGCCAGCACCTTCTTTGGATCTGTCTGTGCAAGTTTCTGCGGAATTGTATCATTACTCTTCTCTTCTTCCACATATTCCGTACGGGTTCCCCGCACAAGAAGTCTGTGTGTATTTACTCCATATGGGGTACAGGTCACAAGTGTTACAAGATCTTTTCCCTCTACGATATCCAGTTCACTTGTTTCTTCCGGAAGAACCGTTTTTATCTGATCTACTTTATATGCCAGATTCTTTCCCAGGATATGCAGGATAAAAATATCTCCCACTTCCATCTGATCCAGATCTGTAAAAAGCTTCGCATTGGGAAGTCCGCGATGAGCTGCCAGTACCGCATGAGTACTTTCGCCTCCAATCGGAAGACTGGTTCCCTCTACATGACCAACACCTTTTTCCAGTACATTTTTGCTTAATCCATGATAAATCGCCAGCTTTGCCTGAATCTTCGGGATCTCAATACTTCCCATCAGGCCATCGCCATTCGGATCAAGAACTTCATCGTAAGGATGCGTCGGTTCGTAATCTTCCTCTTCATTAAACGCATCTACAATACTGTTCACGGGATGTTCCGCATTATATTCTTCTGCTTCTTTCCAGAGCTTTTCATAGTTGTCATCAGAAAGATCTGTAACCGCCTGATCGTAAGTACTGATCAGCTGTGCATTTCTGTACTGATTCCACATATCACTGACCGTCGGATAAAGAAAAATTCCCGCTCCCACCAGAAAAGCCGCTGCGATAAAGATATTAAGGACAATACTGCCCTTTTTCTTCTTTTTCTTTTTAGCCATACATCATTATTTCCTGCGTCGTTTTTTGTTCTGAACAAAATTGACAACTGCTACCAGCACACCTGCGATCGCAAAACCGATCACAACACAAAGGATCAGCATCGGAAGTGTCGGATTGGAAACTCCGGTAGCTTTCTTCTCTGTCTTCTGCGCTTCTTTCGCAGCTTTTACAGTTGTTCTGTGTCCTCTTACAAGGATTCTGTGCGTGTTTACCGCATATGGTGTACACGTAACAAGTGTCACATAATCCTTACCTTCTGTGATTGCCAGCGAATCGGTCTCCTCCGGAAGAACCGTCTGGATCTGATCCACCTCATAAGCAAGCGTCTTATCCAGGATATGCAGATAAAAAACATCTCCCTTTTCCACAAGGTTCAGATCTGTAAAAAGCTTCGCGCTGGGAAGCCCTCTGTGCGCGGAAAGAATCGCGTGTGTACTTTCTCCGCCAACCGGAAGACTGCTGCCGAACAAATGTCCCGCGCCCTTCTCCAGTGTTTCATCTGTTGTGTGATGATAGATCGGGATCTTTACATCGATCACAGGGATCTCTATATATCCCATCATTCCATCACCATTCAGATTCAAAAGAGATTCATATGTACTGTCCGTCTCTCCATCCCTTACGGAAAAAGCATCCGGTACACTTTCCTGTTTGATCTGCTCGTTATATTTCTCTGCTGCCTTCCACATGCTGTCAAGTTCCTCCGAATTATTATTCGAAGAAACACTGCTGCTATATTTACTGATCAGAAGATTATCCCTGTGCTTATTCCAGGCATCGCTGATCATTGGATACAGCAGTATGGACAATCCTATCAGAAACAGCAACCCAAGTCCAATATAATTTTTCTTTTTATTCTTTCTCATAGGTTTCTCCATACTGTTGTATTACCAGTCCCGGCCTCCGAAGAGGCCGGGCGGTAACTGATTTACTTAATGATTACTTTGGTTCTGTTGTTTATAAATATTTTGAAAAAACTTGACCAATCGATCTGTGAAGGATTACTCCTCAGATCCTCTTCTGCGGCTCATGAAGAATGCGCCAGCAGCACCAGCCATAACTACAACACCGATGATAGTGAAGAGGTATGTTCCCATTCCACCTGTGGATGGAAGAGATCCAAGCTTGGTATCATTCATACTAGTTGTCTGTGTAAGAACGCCACTTGCAATTCCATTATCGTCCTCAGCAACTTCCAGTGTTGCACTAACGTCAGTTGTATTTACAGAATATCCCTGTGGTGCTGTAACCTCTTTAAATATATATGTTCCAACATCAAGTCCCTGTACTTTAACCTTACCATTTGCATCTGTTACAACTTCTGTCACAGCACCTTCAGTATTAGCTGGAACATATTTATATACGCCATCAGAAAGTTTTACAAATGTTAATGCATCTGCTGCACCATCTTTTCTTACTTCAAATCCTGCGTTTGCAAGTGTAACATTGTTCTCACCATATTTTGTTAATGTGATGTTACCTTCATAAGTTTTACTTTCTTTGCTTCCATACTCATTACCATCTTTATGTCCGGCTGTTGCTGTATTGGTGATGGTGTCATTTTCTGATGTAACTTTTACCTGATAAGTAATTATTACCTGTTCTCCAGCATGGCTGTTTGCATCATTAATCATGGCACTTAAATTAACGCTGAATTTATTATTTTCGCTATCAAAGCTAATTGGATAAGACTTTGTTACATCCGCTCCATTTAATGTGATTGTTGCCTGGTCTGTATTTACATATTCAGCACCTGTCAGTTCATCATATGCCCAGAAAGATTTATCTTCATCTGTAGGATTGATGTATGGTACATTTGTGCTTACTGTGTAAGTAAGGACATCTCCTGTTTTTGTTACATTGTCAGTATCAAGAACTTTCTTGGTTACCTGAATAAGTGTTTTCTTTGCGTTTACAATTGCATTTGTTAAATTCGGAGCTTCACCAAATCCAACATATGCAGACATAATATTATAGGTATATCCTACTTCTGTTGCCTTTACTAAGTACACACCTGCTTCACTGACTGTCTGTGGATTACTCATCTCTACAAAAGAAACTTTTCCTGCTGCTAATGCCTGAGCTTTTCCTAATTTCTCAGCATCCGTATTTGCAATTAATTTCTCAATTGCTGCCTGTGCATCATCATCAGCCACTCCATATGCCTCAATATATGCATTTTTCACATCATCATTTACAAAAGCCCAACCTGTTCTCGTTGTCTGATCTGCTCTAATAACCTGTGCATAAGTTAAAGTTGCATTGTCGGCATTATTCACTGTAATTGTCGCAGTAGGTCCATCCGCGAACGCGGTAGATGCCATTGCCAGCACCATAATCGCTGCCATCAGTATTGCACTGACTTTCTTAAATAAATTCTTCATGTTTCTACTCCTTTCTTTCTATGCATTTTTTTCTTTTTCATTTTCCCTCGTATTGCCATTTACAATTAATGATGGTTACGGTCTTTTTGCTTCTTCCTCCCTTCGTTTATTATTTATAAACAACAAGAGTGCAGTTGCAAGAATCGCTACACCACTGATTGTAAATCCATAGATTCCTGGGCCACCGGCACTTGGTAAGGAATATACTTTCGTATTTGTAATCTTGTAGATTGTTATTTTACCTTCAACGATACTACCAACTGATTCATCCTTACTGTCTGTAACTGTTACCGTTCCGCCATTTCCAACTGTAATTTTCCATGGTTCTGTCGGACAAATATAACCGGTTGCTGCTTCGATTTCATATAACAGATATTTACCAACCGGAAGATTCTGCAGTTTGAATTTTCCATTATCTCCGGAAGTGATTGAATCATAGCCTTCAACAGGAGTGTCAGAAACTTTGTTCCAGGTTGTTTCGTCTGCTTTGTATAAAGCAAACTTGGCACCTTTTATCTTTGTTTCATCAACCTTATCAACCTTTTCGAACTCCACATCTGCTACAGATTTCTCATTCGTAAACTTAGCTACTCCAATTCTTCCGTTTGTTGTATCTGTATTTCCATCTTTCAGAACTTCTTTACCATCTTTATCTGTTCCGATGTTAAATGTAATCTCTTTCGCCTGACTTATATTAGAACGACAATTTGTCTCAGTGCCAACGGTTGCTTCTTTCAGAGTATAACTGGAGTTTACATTCTCAGTAACCGTGTATTCACCTCTCTCTAAGTTCGTCAATGCTGGTGTCTCTGTGTCAACTTTTGATGTCGTATCTTTTTCAGTAGTAAATGTTACTGTTGCCTCAGTAGCACCTTTCTCAACGATAGCCGTTGCTGTTGCAATTTTGACGTTGTCTTTCTTAATATCAAAGGTAAATGTTTCATCCTTTTCTGCTTCAGATTCAAGAGTTTTTGTGATCTGAATCTGACCAGGAATAATGTTTATGGTATAAATACCATACCATCTCTTCTCCTGATCATTCTTATCCGTATCCTGCGAATTATAAGCTGTCAGCTTACCGGAACCATTGTCACCGGAAATCTTTCCATTTGTGTTTTTTGTACATTTATCACTTGAAGTAACTGATTTTAAATCATTATTTAATTTATTATAAGTTACTTTCAAATAATATCTTTTTGAATCAGGAGCTGGTTTGTCATTTCCCATCTCCTCTACAGAAATTTTCTCCGTACAAGCTTCATCTTTATACCATTCTAATGTGAAGTCATCCTGACTAATTGTTTCTCCATCAGCTCCCTTTGTGTAGGTCACTAATTTCTTTGTACCATCCAACTGTTTCACATATCCCTGTGGTGCTGACGTATCAAACAATTTATTTAAAATCTCTGCACTCGTCGGAACTTTGTCTCCGTAGAAGATCGTTGTTTCATTGTTGTTAACTATCAGGTCTGATTTTACATTGACTCTCGGCTGTGGTAACTCTACATCTCCATATCCGGTAGAAATCTTAGAAGCAGGTGATACGTTAGTCGTGACATTGTTTCCACCAATATACTCGTCTTTAGCTCTTACCGTAATTGTCTGTGACCACGGCTTACCATTTGCTACGTTATGAATTGTTTGCTGGCTCCATGTTACAACCTGATTACCATTCTCATCCAGTGATACAACACCACCATTTGCTAATGTAATAGCACCTTTTTCAAGATCCTCATTTGTAATTACTTTGTCATTATTGACAATTTCGAATCTCGGATCAATTACATCTGTGATCGTTGCATTTGTGATATCAATGTTATCCGTAATTGTTTCTTGTATCTTCTGGAATATAATTCCGATATTGCTTGCATCAGAAGCAGTAAATGCATGATCTTCATCTGTAGCAAGATCTTTCATCCATTCGATATTATTTTTATTAGATCCCGGTACAGTTTCACTTTGTGCAGTCAACGCAACCGTAAAGATTGTTGCATCCTTCTTTAAACTAGTTATTGCTGTTTCCGTCTCTGATGTATCACTCGACTCTGATGGAGCTCCATCTGTAAACAGAATAATATACTTAGATAAGTTATCATCCTTTACACTGTTTAACTGAATCTTTGTTTTCTCAAGCCCTTTTTGTGGTGATGTTCCTCCATCTGCTGTAATCTTACTTACAGCTTTTATCATTGAAGATGGTGAACTTCCTACCTTTGTAATTGCTTGTATTTCTTTTCCGCGCGTTGCATAATAACCATTCCATCCAATGTATCCATCGAATGTAGTTATACCGATTTTACTGTTAGGTGATTTCGATGCAGTATCCTTAATAAAAGCAATTGCAGCTTCTTTTAAGGCTGTGATCCTGGAATTCCATGTATAGACCATACTATTAGAATTATTAGACAATGTTTGCCATGAACTTCCATTATAATACTGCCATTTCCCATCAACATAAATCATAGGATTGGAATAATATGTATTTCCGGTAACACTAGCTGTTTTTGCATTTTTATTATAGTAATATACTTTTGTTTTATCCAAGCTTTGTTCTACTGACTTAAAGTAACCAAATTTTCGAAGACTTCCATCCTCATTCATAGAACCAGACATGTCAAATACCATCATGATGTCGGCTACGCTCTCTCGCTCTATGATTGAACTGCTTGTTGATTTAGAAGAAGCTGTGATATTAATATTGTATGTTCTCTTGTCCCAGTCTGCTACTGTTGCAGTCTTGTCATAATCCATACTGGAATCAATAATCGCTTCTCTTTTCTGATTAGAAATCTGATCATTTTCTACAACATTTCCTTCACTATCCTTCAGCGTTGTGGTAACATTATCACCATTTTTTGTTACCTCAACTTTCCACTTCTCGTTCGACAAAACATATCCTTCCGGTGCCTGGATCTCCTTCAGGTAATAAGTACCTGCTCGAAGTCTGTCAAACGTTACGGTTCCGGTTTTCCCAACAGATGTAGCTGTTTCAAGCTGTGTAGTACAATCCTCATCTGTATAAAGAGCAAAACTTGCTCCGCTCAGTCCGGTACCGTCTTTATTCACCTTGTTAAATGTCAGTGTTCCAAGCGCGTCTGTTGTGACCTGTGAAATTCTGGCATTTGGAATGGTGAAGTTCATATAACAGTTGGAAGCACCTGCACCTCGCTCCATATAAAGGATCGTTAAGGTATGCTCTGCCTTTTTCTGTTCATCTGTCAGCTGGGTTTTGTCCTGATTTGTCAAATACTTCCACAGATCTACAGTAGAAGTAGCTGCGTTATGGATTCCGCCAAGATCAATAACTACTTGTTTTCCATCCAGAACGACCCACATATCATCATCACCGGTAAAACTATAACTTAATGGTCCTATATAATCACCAAGTTTGAATTTAATATCATAGCGCATACCAAAATAGTAATTGTGGATTTTATTATCCTCGGGAAGGGGACTATCTTGCTTTCTGGTATAAGCTTTTTCATAACTTGATCGAACAGAATCCAACGGGAAGAAATCCTCTCCGGATTTACCAGTTCTGTTTAAGTTATACTGTTCCGTTACATTTGTACCATTTCCGTCTGTTACGCCGGTTAATGTATAAGTATCTCCGCTTCTGTCAAAATTCAGCGTATAATCCCTGTAGACTTTTCTCAAATAATTATCCGTTGAATTTCCGGCCAATAGATCGGAATTTGTGAAAAAGCCCGGATCCGGATAATTAAATTCAACATTTCCGTCTGCATCCAGACCTTTCAGCAGTCCTTTAATGACAGCGGCACTTCCTGTCCATGTGTTAACGCTAAGACTGTCTTTCAACCAATTATATTGGTACTCCGAGTAGTTTTGTTTTGCCTCACCCATGGTCAGCTTTTTATTGCTGTCTTTGTTCTTACCGTAATTACTTTGTTGGTTGATGGAATAGTTCGATCCGGCTTTTACCGTATAATCATAAAATGTCGGCGCACCGGCGAAATTTACAGTTACCGGTTCATAATATACTTTAACAGTAGCATCCTGTGCCACATTAAACTCACCCGGCTTAACTGTAGATGTTCCGTTGTCAGTAACCAATTCCACTTTTGAAATATCCCAGTTCTCAGCTTTCTTGCAATCTACCTTCTGACCGATTGTAAGTGTCCGAACATCATCCGCATAAATCTTGCTTGCCGGATTCGTCGTTCCGTCATAATGCTCTATTGTAACATTAATCTTACCATTACGCTTGTTATCTACGATTACATAAGTAGAAAAATGTGTAGTCTCAAACTCAACATTTCCATTCTTATCAACGTTTCCATCCATGTTTTCAATATTGTTCTCATCGTCTACATGGTATACGTCTGCGTCGTTGATCTTTTTCTCATTGTTGAGCGTTACCGCTACCTTTACCGAATTACCCGGCTGAACTTCTTCTCCATCTACCAGGAATTTGATATCGTAGGAATAAAGCTTTTCAATGGCTTTCTTTTCTTTGATGGCTTTTTCTGTGATCTGGGCTTCCGCTTCCTGTGTAAGTTCTACCGGTGTTACGGAAAGCTCTGCATTATCCGGAAGATCTGCCGGATCCGTAAGTGTGACTTTAACATTCACTTCGTCACTCTTGTAATCGTATCTGGTAATCTCAGGCTGAGGTTCCTCTTCCTGAATATCCTCCGCAGGCTCCTGCTCACTGTCATCAACCACCTGCGCCATGTCACTTCTTATGTAGCCTTCCACATCTTCATAGGAAACCTTGTACCAGGTTGTCCCGTCTTCTGCGGTAACCGTTTCCAGAACGGTAAGTCTTGTTCCTGCCGGTATGGTTGTTGCTACATCTGCTTCTGTGGATGGGCTTACCCGAAGATTAACATCTTCTCCAATCACTTCCACGATCACCGGCTGTGCTGCCGGTTCCGGTGTGATCGTCGCATCTGTATTTCCGTCATCCGGATCTGTAAGGTCATCTGCCGGTGCTTCTGTAACAGTCGGCTCAACCGCCGGTGCTTCCGTAACAGTAGGATCTGCTGCCGGAGTCTCGGTCGGTGTTACTTCCGGATCAGAAGTTCCATCACCATCCGTGAAATCTCCATCCGCTGCAGGCTCCTCAGCCTCAACAGAAATCTCATCCTCAGCATCCTGCACTTCCGGAGCATCCCACATCACTGCAAAAACTGCTGCATTGGAAGTCTGCACCTGAAGAGTCTGAAGCTGTTTGCTCTCATTCACATTCAGAACCTTTAATTCTTCATTTGGCTGTAAGGTAGTAACCTCTGTTTCACCTGTGTTGCTGTTATAATGAAGCTTCTCTGCCGTTACGCTGGTGCTGGCTGCATCGGTAAGTTCCGGTGCTGCCGGTGTCTTGTACTCGATCGTAACATTAACTCTGCCATTCGGCTCAACTCTGTTTCCGTCAGCATCTGCAAAATACACATCATACGCAATAAAACCCTTCAGGCTGCTGCCCTTATCTTCTGCTGCTTTCGCAAGTTTCTGAGATACCGTATCATAAGAAACGGAAGAATTCTCATTCACACTTTCAGCTCTTAATGTTGTATTCTGTGGAAGAGCTCCCTCTTCCTGCGCTTCTGCTGTTACTTTCATAGAATCGTTTTCATATGTAAGCGTAGATTGTTGCTGCGCCTGTTCTCCCTGGTCTGCGCTGCTTACATCCGGTGTCGCTTCTTCGGCCGCTGATCCGGAGACAGATTCACCATCTGTAAAATCCTCCGTTCCATCTCCAAATGTCTCACTTGCGGAGATCGTGTATGCACTTGGCACACAAGATACCATCAACGCCAAAGCCACCATAAATGCCAGGATTTTTTTGATCTTATCTTTCTTCAATCTTTTCATACCTTTCCCGCTTTCCTATGTGTGCATTAACGTGTACTATAATTTTTATTATCTTATTTTTGTTTATATTCCTCTTTTAAAAAGCTTCAAGTTTTTTAACTGGTAATGAAAGCAGTTTAGCCTTACCAACATTTTATATATATGCGTTTCAAGTGTCAATATGAAAACCATTTTTGGCACGACAAACGCATGAATGGTTAGCAACTGCAAATTTTATTTTTTCTACTTTTTA
>ERZ857951.1177-NODE-1177-length-28924-cov-6.671655_pt1 | contig 28924 bp, 27 predicted proteins | sample MGYA00519759_ERZ857951 | MGnify/ENA primary metagenome ERZ857951 (study PRJEB31778, sample SAMEA3449377) | human gut metagenome | biome: human gut; feature: human-associated habitat; material: faeces | place: United Kingdom | collected 2010/2012 ...
GCAACGCAGATGCCGTGCCGCAGCCGCCGGAGCGGTGCTTAAGCCGTCAGGCGGGGATTGTGCGGTGTTGCCAATATATTTTCGACGTTTCAGAGACACCTTAGGGCTATCTCAAAAGGAAGTGACCCCCCTATGCCGGAAGGCTACACCCATGTGCGCACCGCCCAAAAGGCCGCGCATGCCATCCATTATAAATTGCAATGCCCCGCAGCGTTTGCCGCCGGTGCCAATGGGCCGGACAGCTTTTTCTGCTATGAAGTGTGGAAAAAGGGCCAAAACCGCACCTATAACCTGCCGCTGCTTGGCAACCGTATGCACGAGGATAAGACCGGCGCCTTTCTGCTGGCCCTGCTGCACCACACCCACACCCAGGCGCAGATCGAGTATACGCTGGGCTTTTTGTGCCACTATGCGGCGGATACCGTTATGCACCCTTACGTTGTGTTCGTCAGCAGCCCCGGCCAGCCCTACGGCATGAAAGGCGGCCACGGCTACTTTGAAATTGCGCTGGATTCCACCCTGCATGCCGAGGATACCGGCGTTTCGGAGGTCCCGGCGGATGATTCCAGCCCGGTGCCGGTCGGGCAGGACCTGGCGGAAATTGCCGCATTGCTGCACCAGTGTATTCTGGAGGTATATGGGCAGGATATCAGCGTGGAAGCCCTGGCGGACAGCTTTTATTACACCTACCGCCTGCGCCGCCTTTTCACCAGCCGCCACGGCGTGCGGCGGGCGTTCTATTGGGTGCTGGAGCTGTTTTTTGGCGGGCGCGGGTTCATCACCGGGCATGTATCCCCGGCACACCTCAAGCTGAACCTGCCGGAGGATTGGACTGACCCCGCCACCGGCGAAGAGCGCCACGGTGGTGCCTTTGCCCTGCTGAAGGATGCCCAGCACCGCTGCGAGCTGTTTATGACGGCCGCCCTTGGCCACTGGATGGGCAAGCTGGACGAGGAAATTCTGGAAAAGACCCTTGGCAGCATGAGCTACATCACCGGTACCGAAACCGAGCAAAGCAAAAGCCAACAAGTGCCGGATGCGGAACAGGCAGGCGAAACCGCCTGACATCCCCGCGCCCGACCTTTGCGGATAGATTATTACAACACGAAAGGAACTAACACCTATGGTTCGTATTACAATGCAGAACGGCAAAACTATTGACATTGAACTGGATGCTACCGCAGCACCGATCACCTGTGAAAACTTTTTGAAACTGGTCAATCAGGGTTTTTATAACGGCCTGACCTTCCACCGCGTCATCCCCGGCTTTATGATCCAGGGCGGCGACCCGTCCGGCAACGGTACCGGCGGCCCCGGCTGGCACATCAAGGGCGAGTTCCTGCAGAACGGCGTGAACAACCCCATCAAGCACACCCGCGGCGTGATCAGCATGGCCCGCGCTATGGACCCCAACTCTGCCGGCAGCCAGTTCTTCATCATGCACCAGGATGCTCCGCATCTGGATGGCCAGTATGCTGCATTTGGCCATGTTGTCAGCGGCATGGACGCTGTGGATGAAATCGCCGCAACTGCCACTGACTGGAACGATAAGCCCCGCACCCCGGTCGTGATGGAAAAGGTTGAAGTTATCGGCTGACATCCTGCCGTAAAATTGTAACAAAAAGCGCATGTGCTGTTCCCGAACCGGGAAAGATGCACATGCGCTTTTGCGTTATGGATAACCGTTTTTCAAAAACAGCAGGGGAGCCGCTTACCCAAAGATGGAGCCCACGTTGCCCAGGAAAGATGCTACGCTGTTCAACTGCTGCTGCAGCTGGGCCACTGCGTCCATGGTGGCGGGCAGCTTGGCCATCACATCGTTCAGGGCGTCCACATCGATCTGGCTCAGCTTATCGGCAATGTCGGGCAGGGTCTGCATCATGCTGTCCAGCTGTTCGGTGTCCAGCTTGGCAAGGCTGTCCTGCAAGGTGCCGGCAATCTCGTTCACCTGGGCGCAGGTGGTGATCACCTGGTTATACGCCGTGTTGAACCGCAGCAGCAGCCCGCCCATAATCAGGCAGAGCACCACCACAATGGCAATAGCGGCCCACAGCAGCCGCTTTTGGCTGCGCAGCAGGGCGCGGTTTTGCTGATCCTGCAATTCCAGCTGCGCTTCCACGCGGTCCAGCTGGTGCTTCAGGTCCAGGGCGTCCACCTTGCCGTCACCGGTTTCATCGTCAGTGGCATTCAGGGCGGCCACTTTGGTGTTCAGGGCATCGTCCATCTGTTTGTTCAGCTTTTCCATGGGGCAAAACTCCTCTCTTGTGTGGGCTGCATGCGGCATGCTTTGGTTACTGTGGGGCTTTCATCTCAAACCAGAAGGTGGAACCTTTGCCGACCGTACTGTTTACCCCAAAGGGGAAATCATGCTGCTGCAAAATGGCCTTGGTGATGGAAAGCCCCAACCCGGTACCGGTCTTGCCGGCATCCTGGCGGGCGCGATAGTAGCGGTCGAACAGGTGCGGCAGTTCCTCCGGCGGGATGCCGGGGCCGTGGTCCTCCACTTCCACCCGGCAACCGCCGTTTGGCATGGGGATAGCCCGCAGCACAAACACACCGTCCGCACCCATATGGTGGGTGGCGTTGCCCAACAGGTTGTGCAACACCCGTTCCATCATGGCGGGGTCGGCGCGTACCATGCATTCCTTGTTGGCTTCCAGCTGCAGCGTCCAGCCATTCTGCTCGCACACGGCGTCATAGCGGCCCGCGACCTCAAAGCAAAGCTGGCTCATGTCAAAATCAACGGGGTTAAGCTTTTCTGCACCGCTGGAAACTTTGCTCAGCTCCATCACGCTGTTTACCAGCGCGCTCAGGCGGTCAGTTTCGTCCACAATAATGCTGCACTGTTCGGTGCGTTTGGCCTTGTCATCGCCGGTAATATCGCGCACCGTTTCGGCATAGCCCTTAATCAGGGTCAGCGGGGTGCGCAGGTCATGGCTGACATTAGCCAGGATATCTTTTTCCAGCTGGGCGGAGCGTTTGACTTCCTGCGCCATGTGGTTGAACTCCCGCCCCAGCAGGCCCAGCTCATCATTGCGGACTACCGGCACCTGAACATCATAGTTGCCGTCGGCAATCTCGCGGGCACCCTCCGAAAGCTGGCGCATCGGGCGGGTGAACCACCGGCTGAACAGCGCCGCCACCAACAGGTTGAGCGCAATCAAAAAGATGGCAACCGGAATCAGCACACTGCGCATGACCTCGGCGGCTGTTTCAATCTGTGCCAGGCTGGCAGATACGATCACACCGTAACTGCCGTCTTTGGTCAGGCAGCCCACCAGCATCTGCCGGTTGCCGCCGGATTCAATAATTTTGTACAGCGAACCCTCATTGTACAGGGCATGGCGGGCCAGGATGGCGGTTCGGGTGTCTGGGGTATATACCGTCATGTTATCGCCGAAAGTGGCCATGCTGTTGTGTAAAATGCAGGGGTAAAGCCCCTCCAAAAACTGCACGCTGCGGCAGGTGTTATCGCTGATATCAATGCAGCAGTTGTCCACATTGATCACGCCGTTTTCCAGTGCGGTTTTCAAGTTGGACCAGAACGTTTCGTTCTGCAGCGTCAGGGAACCATAATCCCGGCTGGAAATCTGGCCCCCGGCGGAATCAATCATTCCGGCGATCACGCTGGATTCGCGTTCCAGCCGCTTTTGAATGTTGCGGTTGTACATGGGCTGCAGGCCATAGGTGATCAGCCCCCACACCAGCCCAAGGGTCAGCACAGTAATACCGCACAAAAACAGCATCAGCTGGCCCTGCACCCCCAGCGCCCAGCCATGGGTGTGCGGTGCGCTGCCCGGTTGCTTTGGTTTACGCAAACTCGCGGCCCCCTAACGTTACTGTGCGGTATCGGGGTCAAACTTGTACCCCACGCCCCACACGGTAACAATATAGCCGCGGCAGCTGCCAAGGTGGCTGCGCAACATTTTAACATGGGTATCTACCGTGCGGTCCTCGCCATAATAGTCATAGTTCCACACTTTTTGCAAAATTTTCTCGCGGGAAAGGGCAATGCCCTTGTTGTTGACCAGAAACACCAGCAGGTCAAACTCTTTGGGGGTCAGCGGGGCTTCCTGCCCGGCCACCTTAACGCTGTGGCTGGCGGTGTCGATCACCAGATTTCCAAAGGTATACACATTACCCTCGGCAACCGGGGCGGGCATGGTGCGGGCCAGTACGGCCTTCACGCGGGCAACCAGCTCCCGCGGGCTGAACGGCTTTACCACATAGTCATCCGCGCCGCCCTCCAGCCCGGCCAGTTTGTCATATTCTTCGCTGCGGGCGGTCAGCATGATTACCGGTGTCATGATCTTGCGGGTGCGCATCTCGCGCAGGCAGGTCATACCATCCATAAACGGCATCATAATATCAAGGATCACCAGGTCAATGCCGCCGTTTGCCAGCTCGGCCAGCGCCTGTGTGCCGTCCCCGGCTTCGGCACAGGTAAAACCCGCGTACTGCAGGTGCTCGCGGATCAAATCCCGAATGCGCGGTTCATCGTCAACGATCAATACTCTTGCCATTTCTAATCCACCTCATCTGGGCGCAAATCACCCTTGAGTTACTATTACTATACCATAATAACGGCGAACCGTGGAGAATTTGTGAAAACTTTTTAAGTTTTTTTCAAATTTTTATCCGCCACGGTCTATTACGCAAACTGTACCGCAATTTTGCTCCGCCAGCTCTTGAAAGCCCGCGGGCAATGCGCTACAATATGGATGCAATGCCCGGTACATATTTTACAACGTGCGCCGGATGAAAAAAGGAAGTTGATCGCATGTTCTGGTTGATTCTGCTGATTGTTGTGGCGGCACTGTGCGCGCTGGTGCTGTTTTTGGTGGCTCCCGCCGCTGGCCGCAAGGAGCTGCGCACCCCCTTTGCGGGCCGCAATTTTGCCCACCGCGGCTATTTTGGCAAGGATCAGCGCCCGCCGGAAAACAGCCTGCCCGCCTTTGCCGCCGCCGTGCAAAATGGATACGGCATGGAGATGGATGTGCAGTTCAGCAGCGACCGTAAGCTGCTGGTGTTCCATGATGATACCCTGACCCGCATGACCGGCACCAAAGGCTGGGTGCGGGATTACCCCTATGACCAGATATGCCAGATGCCGCTGAAAGGCAGCGCCGAGCACGCCCCGCTGTTCAGTGAGTTTTTGCAGACAGTGGACGGCAAAACCCCGCTGATTATTGAGATCAAGAGCCGCCATGAATATACCGGCGAATATCTGGACGCCCTGTGCCACGCCACGCTGGACGGCCTGAAAGGCTACAACGGCCCCTATTGCATTGAAAGCTTTGACCCCCGCGTGGTCAAGCGCATCCGTAAATTTGCGCCGCAGGTACTGCGTGGCCAGCTGGTGGATAGTTACCGTGCTTACCGTAAGGAAGGCGCGAACCCCATCCATGCGTTTGTCGTCAGCCACTGCTTTGGCAACTTTATGGCCCGGCCGGACTTTATTGCCTGGTGCCCGGACAAACAGAACTGGGCCGTGCGGCTGTGCGCCCGCCTTGGTGCCATGATGGTTATGTGGACCGCCCTGCCGGAGCATGACCAGGCCGCGCTGGAAAAACAGTACGATGCCGTCATCTTCCAGTGGTACCACCCGGAAGTCAAGTACAAATAAGAACCGCGGTTCTAAATACAGCAGCCCCCTCATATCGTTGCGTAAAAGCATTGCAACGTTTTTGAGGGGGCTGCATTTATGTTTTTATTTACAGTTACCAAACCTGGTCTGCGGCAGGCGGGGGCGCTTGCCCTTTGCGCTGTCTGCCTGGCTGGCACGGTTACGGCGGCGGTGCGCCTGGCGGGCAAAAGCGTGGCTGCCAGCGCTACAGTGCAAACCACAATTGAAAATACCCAGGATATCGGCACCTACTTTACCGGCTACGGTTTTGAGGTGGACTTGAGCACCGCCGCGGTGGACAAAGTGAAGATCCCCAAAAAGTGGGACGACAGCTTTACTGCCTTTAACCAGGTGGTGGGGGAAAGCGGCCTGACCCTAGCGGACTATAAGGGAAAAACGGTGGAAAAATGGACGGTACTCTGCCCGGCGCGCTCAGATGGCGCAACAGACACCTACTGTGTGCTGCTGGTATATAAAGCAAAGCCGGTTGGCGCCTACCTGCTGGAAAAGCCCTCCGGCGAGGTGAGCGGCCTGATTACCGCGGCCCAAACTGCCGCCGAAGCCGAACAGCAGGCCGCCGAAACCAGCGCCGCCCTGCCGGACGAGGCAGATTATCCAAGCGAGTAAGCAGGAAAGCGAGATATCGTCAGCCCACCGGCATAAAGCGTGTGACTGCTTTGTGCCGGTGGGCCGTTTGGTTATGTGTTGCCTAAAGTATATCTGAAAAAGCAGAACCAGAACAGATTATACCCTTTTCCAACCCCCTTGGCAATGGGCAAACGTTACGGGTGTTCGGCGGCATACTGCAAAAATTCCGGCGTTTTTGCCCAGTATTTGCAGCCCCAGTTTTCAAAGCTCCATTCGTCCATGTAGTCGTTGCACTCATAGTCAATATAGTACAGCGTATCGCCCTGCAAAATGAAATTGGTGGGAAAATAGTCAATGTTGGTGTGCGCCGGGTACAGCAGGCGGCACATGGCCTGCACCTGGCGGAGGCAGGTTTCGGGCAGGGCATCTTTCAGCACAAGGGTATACACGGTTTCGCCAGCAATGTATTCTTTCACAATGCGTTCCGCTTTGGTGTCAACATCCAGCATACGCGGCATCGGAATGCCGATTTCCTGCAGGTGGTTGTAATCCCGCAGTTCGGCTTCAATCTTATTGCCAAACTGGTAATAGACGCAGGGTTCATGGTGAATCTGCTTAACCACGACCTGCTGCCCGTCCGCCATCTGCGCCAGGTAAGAATACCCGCCTTTGCCCTTGCCCAGCAGTTTGAGCAGAAAGTAGGCATTGCCATTTACCAAAACTGTTTCAGGCATAAAAGCACGCTCCTTGTGGGTTAATCATCAAAGAAAAACAGCTCTTCTACCGTGGTATGGAACACTTTTGCAATGTCCATTGCCAGCTTGAGGGAGGGATTGTATTTCCCTTTTTCCAGGTTCACAATGGTTTCGCGCCGGACGCCGACCAGCTCGGCAAGGTCTGCCTGCTTAAGGCCCTTTGCTTCCCGGTATTCTTTCAGTTTGGTTGATAAGGCCATGTTCAAAGCCCTTTCTTATCCATAAGATAGAAGATGATCGTGCGCACCACCGAAATCAAAATCAGTGTGGCCATCAAGCCATAACCGATGATTTCTGTGGTAAGAACCATACGGCCGACAGCGCAGGTAAAGCCAATCACAATAAAAGCTGCCACGCTGATTTTTAAGCAGATGGCATCGCATCTCCACAGGTTGGCTTCAGCCATTTCATCGGGGGATTCCTGCTTGTATTTTTTGACCCGGATGGCGCGGGAAACGAAATAATAAAAGCTGAAAGCAAAAATAACGTCTTGAACGGTCGTGTAATAATCTTTCCAGTCGTTCCGTGCCCACATCCAATAGTACATGGCAATCAGGATAGAAAAAATGATTTTATCAGCAACCAGTTCCCGTAATGACACCTTTTTCATGGTAAGCACCTTTCTTTTATCTGCATCCGTAAAGTGAGAAATTTCGCACGTGCTATGTGATGAATATATCACACGAAAGCTTCGGTGTCAATAGAAATGTGAGAAATTTATAACATTCTATGGAGTGAGGAAAGAAGAGTGGAAATCGGCCGAAACAGAGTCTTGCCGTTATTGTATCTGACAGCACGAGCTTTTTTGGGGGGGCTATACGGTTACTTTGCTGGGGAATATAGTGGGTACGAAAGTGTGTACCTGCAAAAGAAAACACCGTAGATTCTAACGAACCTACGGTGTTTATTTTGGTGGAGGATGGGGGACTCGAACCCTCGACCTCTGCGATGTGAACGCAGCGCTCTAACCAGCTGAGCTAATCATCCATAACGAACAAGTAATATTATAGCCGGGAAATAGGTGTTTGTCAAGCGTTGGGCAGGGATTTTTTTGTAAAAAAGCCAAAGCGCGGGAACTGTGCGCAGCAAGGGCAAAGTTCAGGGCATAAATAAAATCAGGAATTATGGAGTGGGCGCTATATTTATTCATACAATCTCGTTTATAATAAAAAGACATTCCAATATTGTTGTAAAAACTGGGGGAGAGCGCTTTGTTAAAATTACAGTTGCCGCGCCCGGCAGGCAAACAGCCGGCCGCGGCCCAGCCACAGCCCGAACGCCCGCAGGTGCCGCTGCTGGAAACAGACCCAGCCAAGGGCCTGACCGCGGAACAGGCAGCCCAGCGCATGGCGGCGGGGCTGGATAACCATGCGGCGGCTTCGCCGACCCGGAGCGAAACCGAGATCATTCGGGATAATATTTTTACGTTTTTCAATCTGGTTTTTATCGTGCTGGCGCTTTGCCTGGCATTGGTGGGGTCCTTTGCGAACATGACCTTTTTGGGGGTTGTGATTGCCAATACCATCATTGGCACGGTGCAGCAGCTGCGCAGCAAGCATACGGTGGACCAGCTGACCCTTGTGGCGGCGCATAAGGTGCGCTGCCTGCGGGACGGAAAAAGCATTTTGCTGCCCAGCGAAGAGCTGGTGCGGGATGACATTGTGGAGTTTACCTCCGGCGAGCAGATCTGTGCAGACGCCGTTGTGTGCACCGGCAGCGCTCAGGCGAACGAAGCCCTGATTACCGGCGAAGCAGAGCCGGTGCCCAAGAACGTTGGCGATGTGCTGCGGTCCGGCAGCTTTCTGGTATCTGGCCGGTGCACCGTGCGCCTGACCCATGTGGGTGCCGAAAGCTATGCCAGCAAGCTGGCAACCGAAGCCCGCGAGGGCGGCCACAAGGTTGCCAAGGGCGAGATGATGCGCTCGCTGGATGGGCTGATCCGGGTGATCGGCATTGCGCTGATCCCGATGGGCGTGGTAATGTTCCTAAAGCAATATGTCAGCCTGGAACTGCCGCTGCGGGATTCGGTGGAAGCTACGGTGGCGGCGCTGATCGGCATGATCCCCGAAGGGCTGTATCTGCTGACCAGTGTGGCCCTCGCCGTCAGTATGGTGCGGCTGGCGCAGCGCAAGGTACTGGCGCAGGATATGAATTGTATTGAAACGCTGGCCCGCGTGGATGTGCTGTGCGTGGACAAGACCGGTACCATTACCGAGGCCCGGATGGAAGCCGGGGAGCCGCTGCTGCTAACCCCTGATGCCTGGCCGCAGGACAGGGTATACACCGTGCTGCATAGTATTTACGCGGGGACTGAACCGGATAACGATACCGCCCGCGCCATGGTACAGCGCTTTGGCAAACAGAACGGCACGCCTTGGCCGCGCCAAAGCATGGTGCCGTTCAATTCCGCATACAAATGGAGCGCCGCGACCTTTGCCGAGGGCAGCTTTGTGGTGGGGGCACCGGAATTTGTGGCCGGTGCCCGCTATGCCGAGCTTGCTGCGCAGGTGGAGCCGCTTTTGGAAAAAGGCAGCCGCGTGCTGCTGTTGGCTCGCTGTGATGCTGAGCCGGACCCCAAGGTCGGGCTGGATGCTGACAAGCTGGAGTTTGTGGCCCTGCTGCCCGTTGCCAACCGCATCCGACCAGAAGCACCGGAAACGTTCCGCTACTTTGCCGAACAGGGCGTTGCCGTTAAGGTCATCTCCGGCGATAATCCCGTTGCCGTCAGCGAGGTGGCCCGCCAGGCGGGCATTGAGGGCGCAGAGCGTTATGTGGACGCCGCAACGCTGGATACCGACGAAAAAGTTGCCGAAGCCGTGCGCACCTGCACGGTGTTTGGCCGTGTAACCCCCGCCCAGAAGCGCAAATTCGTGAAAGCATTGCAAGCGGATGGCCACACCGTTGCGATGACGGGCGACGGCGTGAACGATGTGCTGGCCCTGAAGGATGCGGACTGCGGTATTGCCATGGCATCCGGTGCCCAGGCCGCCAGCCAGGTGGCCCAGCTGGTACTGCTGGAATCGGATTTTTCCGGCCTGCCTGCCGTTGTGGCGGAGGGCCGCCGCGTGATCAACAACATTCAGCGGTCGGCATCGCTGTTTTTGGTCAAGAATATTTTCTCGTTCCTGCTTACCTTTATCGCGCTGTTCATCACCATGCCGTATCCGCTGCAGCCGCTGCAGCTTTCGCTGCTGTCGATGGTCACCATCGGCATCCCGTCCTTTATTCTGGCGCTGGAGCCCAACCACGAGATGGTGCACGGCAAATTCATCCAGAATGTTCTGCGCGCGGCCCTGCCCGGCGGTTTGAGTGACCTGCTGCTCATTTTGGGTATCGAAGCCTTTGTGTTCGCATTTGAGCTGCCCATCGGCACCCTGACCACCCTGACAACGCTGCTGTTGCTGGCTGTTGGCATGGCGGTATTGTGGGATGTGTGCAAGCCGTTCACCGTGGCTCATGGTGTGCTGTGGGGCGGTATGCTGATTTTGGCCGGTGCGGCGATCGCGCTGCTGGGCGGGTTCCTCGGCCTGGAACGTCTGGATATGCGCGGTATGCTGATTTTGATCGCCTTTTTGCTGCTTGTTGTGCAGACGCTGCACAGCATGGAGCGCGGCCTGACCGCCGTTGGCGATGCCGCTGCGCTTGTGTGGAAGCGTCTGCCGCGAAAGAGCAAAGCGGAAGAAAACTACTGAATTTCCGCGCAGGAGCACAATAAATAAAAATGGCATGTACTGCTCACGCACAAGAGTGCAGTACATGCCATTTTTGGTTATCCGGGAAGCAGCTGTGAAGGGGGGGCAGTTAAAAAAATTATACTTCCAAAATGTTTGCCAGTTTCCCCAAATCCGTATAATCCCCAATCACTGCATCCACACCCAGCGTTTCCAGCTCGGCGGGCTTTTTCATGGAAGCAATGCCGACCACCTTTTTGGCTCCCGCGCGCTGGGCGGATTCAATGCCGGCACCGGAATCTTCAAAGATTACACAGGTTTCCGGTGCAACGCAAAGGCGCTGGGCGGCTTTCAGATACAGATCCGGCGCAGGCTTGCCGGGCAGGGTGCCGTCGTTGTAAATCACTTTGTCCAAATCAAACCAGCGGTCCAGCCCCAGCGTATCAAAAAAGAAACGGACATTGTTCCCGCAGGATGCTGTGGCAATCGTGCGGGGAATCTTATGCGCCGCAAGGAAATCCAAAAATTCCACCAGTCCGTCCGCCAGTTTGTAATCCGGGCTCTGGCGGCAGAGGGCGCGGTAAATCGTTTCCTCGGCTTCCTCTTCCTCGTCTGCTTCCTGTTGAGTAAAGGGGCGGCCAAAGAAATACTCCAGGGTATCGCCTGTGTTGCGGCCGTGGACCCAGGTCTGGAACTCTTCCGGTGTAATGCGGCGGCCCAGTTTTTCCGTCATGTACTGCTGCCATGCTTTCTCCTGGAATGTTTCGTCAAAAAACATGGTGCCGTTAAAATCAAAAATAGCGTTAAGCATGCCAGGCTCCTTTCTGTATGGGGGTCAGCGCTTGCCGCCGCGCTTTAAGCGCTGGTCGGTGCCAAAAAACTTGAAGATCTGGCAGCTGCCCAAAATGCGGCTGGCTACTTTTTCGGTGTAGCGGGCTTCAAAAATGGAACTATCCACAATGTTGGAAGTGTAAATGGTGGGCCGGTGGCAGAGCATACGGGTGTTGATCAGCTCATACAATACGCTGATGGTCAGCTGGCTGATGTACTCGGTGCCCAGGTCGTCCAGAATCAGCAGGTCGGCCTCCTTGCAGGCATCCAGCCAGGGGTCTTCGGCGGCACGGTCAAAGTGTTCGCGCCCCAGCTGAGCGGCCAGCGCGGCGGAGCTGGTGTACAGCACATCAAACCCGCGGTTCAAAACTGTGTCTGCAATGGCAAGTGCCATGTGGGTTTTTCCCAGCCCGGCACTGCCAATAAACATCAGGCCGCGGCTTTCCGGCGTAAAGCTGTTGGCGTACCGCTGGCAGTAGGCCAGCACTTTGCCCATGTAGTCCCGCGGGGTGCCACCCAGCTCCGGCTCCGGCTCGGCGGGGTAGCGGTCCAGTTCGAAGGTATCAAAGCTGCACAGAGCCAGCGGGCTTGCGGCGTTGATCTCCTCCCGCCGCAGGGTGCGGGCTGCTTCGGCCACGCAGCTGCAGGGACGACCGTTCACCATGCCGGTATCCTTGCAGGTGGGGCAGGTGTAGTGCGGAACAAAACCCTCCGGCCCAAGGCCCAGCGTGGCATAAGCAGCTGTCAAGCGCTCGTCTGCCGTTTTCAGTGCTGCGGCTGCTGCGGTCTGGTCCGCGCCGCGGGCGGCAGCCAACGTCAGGGTCAGCCCGGCGTGGGTGCGGGCGTCCTCGGCGGCGCGCAGCTCCGGGTGGGCAGCCAGCGCTGCGGCACGGTCACGCTCGGCTGCTGTTACGGCCTGCTGGCGGCGGGCCGCAATGTGGCGCAGTGCTTCGCGGAAGAGTTCATCTTTGGTGCGCATGGCTTATCCCTCCGTGTCATCGTCAAAAACATCATTCCAGTTGGTCTGGAACAAGTCGGTTTTGGGGGCGGCTGGCTTTGCCCCGGTGGTCAGAATGTTGCTGCCCGCCAGCTGGCCCTGACCGCGCACCGCCGATACCGTGGTTAGTCCCTGCGCGTACCAGGAGCGCAGAATGCCGTCCACATAGCGCACCGTGCGGTGATTGTCCGCCCGCAGCAGGGCTTCCTCAATCATGTCCGCGCCAAAACGCCAGTCCTCGTGCCAGCGGGCAATGGCCCCGCGCTCCCAGCGGCTGAGCTGCGCAGGGGCGATGCCAAACAGGGCGGCAGACTCGATGCACCAGCTTTCCCGCTGAGCCTGCTGCTTTAAGTAACGTTCGGCGTCCTCGCCGGTTTCCACCCCGGCATCCCGCCATTTCAAAAGTTCGCGGCTCAGCGCGCCAACGGTGCGGCGGCCCTGGCGGGCAACTTCGGCGCAGCAAAGCAGCACAACATCCGGCTGCCAGCCATCATTCAGATACAGGCTGACCAGCCGCTGCATCTCGGTCCGGCTGAGTGCCTTGCCGAATGCGGTCTGCGCTTCCTCGCATAGGACCGAAACATAAGGGTCGTTCAGGGTGGTCAGGTCGATGGCGGAAGCTTTCTGCATTTCGGTTTTGGGCAGGGGCGCATCCCGGTCACTGACCAGCAGCCCGGCACCGGCCCAATACTGCATGGCGCGCTTGGCGGCCTCAATGCTGGGCATGCCAAGATCCCGCGCCATGGTGCGGGGGTCGGTTCCGCCGCCGCCCAAAAGATACAACGCGGCGCGGATGGTATCGCCGTCTGCGCGGGCCAGGTGCGCGAACACCAGCCGCGGCACGGCAACACTTTCCCCATTTTGTTCCGCCAGCCTGTAACCCATGGCGTCAGATCCCCCTTTTACCCCAGTATAATATTAAATATTATACCATTGGCAGGGTAGGGTGTAAAGCGGCAAAACAAGACAGCAAAAACGCAAAAAATAGCAGTTCAACCAAATTGCAGCCCGGCATTTTGTACGGAATTGCCACCAAAAAGCTCTTGCATATGGGGATGTTTTACAATAAAATAAAAGAAAGAGAGCGATTTATCGGTTGAAATGACAGAACAGGAGTGAGACACATGGCAATCAATATGGTCAAATTACCCACCCAAAAACAGGATCTTGTACTGCGCGTGGCAAAGGGGCACTTTGCCACAAGCCACAGCCATATCAATTATTACATTGACGTTACCATGCAAAAGACCCGCCTTTCCGAAGCGCGCGCCGTGGCACTGGAACTGGTCAGCTCTTATACCCACACCACCATCGTGGATACCATCCTCTGCCTGGACGGCACCGAGGTGATCGGTGCCTGCATGGCCAGCGAGTTGACCCGCGACGGCTATGTAAACATGAACGCCCACCAGACCATCTATGTGGTCACGCCGGAACACACCACCGGCAGCCAGTTGCTGTTCCGCGAAAATACCTCCCCCATGATCGCGGGCAAGCATGTGCTGATCCTGGCAGCATCCGTTACCACCGGTTATACCGCGCAGGCTGCTGTGGAAGCGATCAATTATTACGGCGGCCAGGTAGTTGGCATTGGCGCAATCTTTGCCACCCAGACAGAGTGCGCAGGCTACCCCGTTACTTCCATCTTTAACCCCAACGACCTTGGCGATTACCAGAGCTATGATTCCCGCGACTGCCCGTGGTGCAAACAGGGCAAACGCATTGACGCACTGGTCAACAGCTTTGGCTATTCCAGCCTGTAACATAAAAATATACAGCCTGTGGTGGAACTGCGCCTGCAATCCGCCGCAGGCTTTTGTGTTGCCATAGGAAACAGAGCGGCACCCGGTAACATGGGTGCCGCTTTTGCTGTCACAAAATGCGGGGATGGCGTGTTAGAGAAGTGAAAGGCCTTTCTGAATAAAGGAAAAAGGAGGGAGAAGAGAATGTTCTCGGCAGATACCTTGCAGCAGGCATTGGTGCAGGATTATGGCCGCCTGTGTACATTGGCAAATAAAATTTTGCAGGACAGCCATCTGGCGCAGGATGCTGTGCAGGAAAGCTGGCTGCGGCTGAATCGGGCACGGCCCGATACGACCGATGCGGAAAAGCTGCGCCATTTGCTGCTGGTCACGGTGCGCCATACGGCCCTGAACATGCGGCGGAGCCGGCGGGCCGAACTGGCGGAAGATGCAGTATTTGCCGCCCTGCCGGATGCTGGCCCGCTGCCACAGGAAAAGCTGGAACGCAGCGAGGTCGTGCGCTGCCTGCTGGCGGCAATGCAGGCGCTGGAAGAAACCGACCGCGCCATCTTGCAGCTGCAATACGGGCAGGGCATGACCGGGGCACAAATTGCGGCAGCACTGGGGCTGCACGCCGCTACGGTGCGCCAGCGCAGCCGCCGCGCCCGGCAAAAGCTGAAACAATTACTGGAACAGGAGGGCCTGACCTTATGAAAGAACCATTGGATGAACTGCTGGTGCAGGCGTGCGCCGCCCAGCAACGCGCGGATCTGGCGGCGCTGGAACAGCTGGCACCAGCCAATGTGCCAATGCCATTTGTGCCGCAGGTGCGCCGCACACCCCGGCGGCTGCTGAAAACGGTCATCATAGCCGCCGTCTGCGCAGTGCTGGCAACAACCGCCTATGCCTTTTGGCCAAGAGTTGCCGTGATCCTGGAGGGCAGCCGGGCATACCTTGCCGTGCAGGAAGCGCCGCAGACCGACATTCCCATGGAACAAATGCAGCTGACCTGGCTGCCGGATGGCTGCACCGTGACATGGGATAACAGCACCTATCAGGAATACGGCGCGTACTCCTGCCTGATCGATAACGGCAAGCAGAGCAAAGAACACCAGGTGCTGGGCATTGCCCAAATGCCGCTGGAAAACAAAGTCAACATTCAGGGCCGCGGGCCGGATGATGCCATTACCGAGGAAGATAAAGCGAACATAGAACAACAAATCATGATTGTGGATGACATTGCTGCTTTGACTGCGGAGCAGATTGAGGATTGCAGTGTGGTGGCATGGACAGCAGGGGACAGCTACTATGTGGCATCGGTGTACCACTGGCAGGATAAAGCGGAAGTGGTGGAGATTTTGCAGGGGATACGGTAAGAGCAAACGGCCCCTGCGCCCTGCCGTACTGCCAGCAATAGAAAGTGTGATATGCTCTGCCTTTCTGTAGGGCGGGGTCACCCGACCGCGCCGGGGCCATGGTCGGAACTGTACATTAAAAATATAAGATGAACCAACAAATTGTTTGTAGGGGGCGGCGTCCCCGACGCCCCGGAAGGAGCCTGGTCATAAATCCCATGATAACAGATAAGCAGGGCTCCGGAACGGTCAAGACCGTTCCCTACAGTGCACGATAAAAGCCCACCAATCTTGTTCCACTATCCCGCACCCCCAAAAAAATTCTGAGCGGCACGCCCGCGCCGCGGTCCACCACAATTATTCTTTATTATTTTTTCTTTTTTAATTAACCAAAAAATCCGCCCCTTTTCTGCAAAAGGAGCGGATTTTTTAGCTTAGTTCAGTTTTAGGCGCTTGAGCTGGAATATAGGTGCAATTACAGCAAGCCTTCGTTGCCCAGAACTTCCTTGGTGTCGCGGGCAATCATCAGCTCTTCGTTGGTCTCGATGACCAGGGTGCGAACCTTGGCACCCCAAGCGGTGATTTCCACAACATCTTTGTTCTGCTTGTGGGCGTTGGCGTTCTTGTCGGTATCCACGCGGATGCCCAGCCAATCCATGTGGTGGCAGATCTTGGCACGGGAGTCAGCGTCATGCTCGCCGATACCGCCGGTGAACACGATGGCGTCAACACCGCCCATAGCGGCAATGTAGCTGCCGATGGTCTTCTTGATCTGGTAGTTCAGCATATCGCTGGCCAGCTGTGCGCGCGGGTTGCCGGCGGCTGCTGCTGCCTCAACGTCACGCTTGTCGCTGGAAACGCCGGAGACACCCAGCAGGCCGGACTTCTTGTTCAGAATCTCGTCCAGCTGGTGGCCGGTGATGTTCAGGGTGTACTTCAGGTAGTTGACCACAGAAGGGTCGATATCGCCGCAGCGGGTGCCCATCATCAGGCCGGCCAGCGGGGTCATGCCCATAGAGGTATCCACAACCTTGCCCTGGTCAACTGCAGCAATGGAAGAACCATTGCCCAGATGGCAGGTGATCAGCTTCAGGCGGTCGATGGGCTCTTCCAGATATTCGGCAGCGCGGTAGCTGACGTACTTGTGGCTGGTGCCGTGGAAGCCATAACGCCGCACGCCGTACTTCTCGTAATATTCATACGGGATGGCGTACATGAAAGCCTTCGGCGGCATAGTGGAATGGAAAGCGGTATCAAACACGGCAACATTGGGGATATCGCCAAAGACCTTTTTGGCGGCCTCGATACCCAGGATGCCGGCAGGGTTGTGCAGCGGGGCCAGGGGGCTCAGCTCGCGCAGGGTCTCGATCACTTCGGGGGTGATCAGGCAGCTGGCCTGGAACTTTTCGCCGCCGTGGACCACGCGGTGGCCGATGGCGTTGATCTCGCTGACATCATCAATGACCTTGCCATCGCCGGTGGTCATCTTCTTCACAACCTCAGCAAATGCTTCGGTGTGGGTGGGGAAGATGGCCGGGGTGGTGGCTTTATTGCCGTTGGCTTCATGGGTAATCATGCTGCTTTCCATGCCAATGCGCTCGCACAGGCCCTTGCACAGCACCTTCTCGCCTTGCATATCAATGAGCTGATATTTCAGGCTGGAAGAACCACAGTTGATAACAAGGATCTTCATTGGATTTGTCCTCCTTCAAAATTTAAGAACCATGCCGGGCGGGACCCGGTTTTTGTATTGGCCCTTTTGTATCAGACAAATTTATTATATAATGAAGCGGAAAACATTGCAAGGCTCTTTTCGGCACAAGCGAACAGAATTTGCAGAGAATCAGGGGTAGACGATATGAATTTTGTCGGCATCATTGCAGAGTATGACCCGTTCCACAGCGGCCACGCATTGCAGCTGCGCATGCTGCGGCAGCGGGGGGCCAGTACCATCGCGGTGTGCATGAGCACCGGCGTTGTGCAGCGCGGTGGGGTACCCATCCTGCCGGAAGCTGTGCGGGTGCGCGCAGCGCTGGCTGCCGGGGCGGACCTGGTGGTGGCGCTGCCTGCGCCCTATGCCAACGCCAGCGCAGAACAGTTTGCCGCTGCCGGGGTACATCTGCTGGCCGCGCTGGGGTGCGATACCCTTGCGTTCGGTGCCGAAAACCCGGAGCCCGCCCCCTTGCAGGCAGCGGCTGCCGCGCTGTGCAGTGCGGCGTTCCCGGCGGCGCTGCGCAGCCAGCTGGAAAGCGGCCTGCCCTTTGCCGCCGCCCGTGCCGCAGCCGCCGAAACATTGTGCCCCGGTGCTGCAGATTTGCTGCAAACGCCCAACAACATTTTGGGGATCGAATACTGCAAGGCCATTCTGCGGCAGGGGGCAGCCATGCAGTTGCTGCCCCTGCCGCGTCTGGGCGCAGCCCATGGCACCGCCCAGACCGGCCAGGTGCAGGGGCAGGCACTGGCTTCGGCTTCCCATATCCGGCAGTTGGTGCATACGCAAGGAATCAAGGCTGCCAGCCCCTTTGTGCCGCAGGCAGCCATGGAGCTGTACCGCCAGGCCGCGGAACAAGGTCAGCTGGCGGACCCGGAAAAGTTCAGCACCGCAGTGCTGACTTTGCTGCGCACCAAAACGCCGAAGCAGCTGAGTACCTTACGCGGCGCGGGCGAAGGGCTGGAAAACCGCCTGTATGCCGCAGCCCGCGAAGCAGAAACGGTAAATGATCTGTATGACCGCCTGAAAACCAAGCGCTACCCCACGGCCCGCCTGCGGCGACTGGTACTGGATGCTGTGCTGGATGTGCCTGCCGCGGGCCTGTCCGCGCTGCCGCCGTACCTGTTGGTGCTGGGGGCAAAGCGCAGCGCGCTGCCGCTGTTAAAGTACGCAAAAATTCCGGCGGGCACCAGCCTTGCGGGTTTGGCGGGGCAGGACCGAAAACTGCAAATTGCTGCTGATATGCACAGCAAAGCGGTTGATTTTTCGTTACTTTGCCGGTACAAAATACAGCCCATGGGGCTTGCGTACACGGCGCATGTAGTGCTATTGTAATATAATTATGGATAAAAAGTGCGCGGAGTTGAAACTTTGTTGCGCTTTTAACACGCAAAATCGTTGCAAAATGAGGAAAAACAATGGCACTACATGTCATGGACGAAGCTAACCAGTGTCTGGGCTGCAAAAAGCCGCGCTGCCAGCAGGGGTGCCCCATCCAGACTAATATCCCCGAAGTGATCCGCCTGTTGAAAGCCAACAAGCTGGACGAAGCAGGCCGCAAGGCGGGAATTGTGCGGTGCTGCCTTAAGGATAGGGGATAAGGGGGCGTTATTCCGTTCCGCACAGCTCAAATTCGTTTTTGCGGCAGCGGATCAGCCCATCGTCCCGCATTTTGCCCAGCTCCTTGGAAAGTGCGCTGCGGTCCAGGTTCAGGTAGTCCGCCAGCTGCTGGCGGTCAAACGGGATGGAAAAATGCGTGCTGCCCGCCCGCACTGCCTGCGCGGAAAGATAGGTCAGCAGCCGCCCACGCGCACTTTTTGGTGTGGTGCACCGGATGCGTTGGGAGAGCGCCAGGTTTTTCTGCATAGAAAGCAGTAACAGATTGTGCAAAAACTTGGGGTACCAGCTGGCGGCAGTGTTTTGCTGCTGCAGCATGGGTACAAGATCCAGCCATAAAATTTCGCACGGCTCCGCGGCGGCCACATCCACCATCAGCGGCTCGCCGCACAGGGCATAAGTTTCGGCAAACGCCTGCCCGGCTTCCACATGGCTCAAAATGCTTTTGTTGCCCCACAGGTCGTTGGATTCTACGTTTACGCTGCCGCTTTGCACAATGCCGATCTCATGTACCACACGGCCCGCATGGTAGATCAGAGCGTTTTTGTCATAACGCTGCACACGGATGCAGTGGGCGGCGCGCAGGGCGGCAAGTTCGTCCGCCGTCATGCCGCGGAAAAGCTGGATGGGGGCGCTGGCTGTTTTTTCCATGGGATTCCTCGCTTTTTGTGGTTATAACCACAGATTTACTGGCCTGATGGCATTATAATACAAGCACAGCAAAAAGAAAAGAGCAGCGCGCCGCACAGCAATGCACGGCATTGAACGGCGCGGAGAAAGGAATATCCTCTATGATTCGCAAAATTATCCAGATCGATACCGATAAATGCAACGGCTGCGGTGCCTGCGCCAATGCCTGCCACGAAGGTGCTATCGCCATGGTCAACGGCAAGGCCAAACTGATGCGGGATGACTACTGCGATGGCTTCGGCGACTGCTTGCCCCATTGCCCCACCGGCGCTATCACCTTTGTGGAGCGCGAAGCCGCCGCTTATGATGAAAAGGCTGTGGAGGAAAACAAGCGCCAGAAAGCCGCAGCCGCCCAAAAGCCGCTGGGCGGCTGCCCCGGCAGCGCGGCCCGCAGCGTGTTCCACCAGCCTGCGCCGCAGATGCACCACGGCTGCCCCGGCAGCCAGATGCGCCAGATGCAGCATAAGCCGGAACCGGCAGGGGAGGACATACCGGTGTTGCGGTCTCAGCTTTCCCAATGGCCGGTGCAGATCAAACTGGTTCCGGTCAACGCCCCCTACTTTGATGGGGCCAAACTGCTGATTGCAGCGGACTGCACGGCCTATGCTTACGCCAACTTCCACCAAAAATTCATCCGCGGCCATATCACGCTGGTGGGCTGCCCCAAGCTGGACGATGTGGATTACAGCAAAAAGCTGACCCAGATTATCCGCGAAAATAACATCCAGAGCGTGACGGTGGTGCGGATGGAAGTGCCCTGCTGCGGCGGGCTGGAACGCGCCGCCAAGGTGGCCTTGCAGAACAGCGGCAAGTTCATCCCGTGGCAGGTCATCACCATCTCCATTGACGGCAATATCCTCAGCGAGCTGTGAGATAAGCCCGCTTTTGACAAAAAACAAATTGGATAAAAATAAAACTGCCTGGATCGTTTGCACACTGCAAACAGGTTCAGGCAGCTTTTCTATTCTTTTCAGATACACCCTCGTGTTACCGGCGGGCAGACGACCGGCAGAGGCTTGCCCTTTGCGGGAAACAGCGCTGCGGGCAGCAGCAGAATGAAGGGGTCGGCGGAGAACAAAAAGCATTTGTTTTCCATCAAAAAGTAAACCAGAATCACCGTCAAAAACAAAGTTTCGCCCGTGCAGCGGTTTTGGCACAGCCGCCACATCAACAGCAGGAAGATGACCCCAATCACCACAGCGCCCAACACGCCCTTGTTCATCGGGATGGCAAGGAAAGAGTTATCAATGGCGTGGTGCTCGTCTCCATCAGTGGCAAGGCCACCCAAAAGGGTAACGGCCTTGGGCATGGCATCATGGTACCAGCCGGGCACCCCGTCCTGCTCCGGGTGGTAGAGGGGATACCCCCAGAACACATGGTGCCAGATCTCGAACCGGCCGGAAAGTAGGCCGTTCAGTTTGTCCAGCAGCGGGGTGGCGGTGGGATGATCCGGGTCAAACAGCCGCCCGGCCAACAGGCTGAACCCCAGCGCCAGCGGTGCGGCAGCCAGGGCCATGCCGTGCCAGATGCGGCTTTCAAAAAAGGCGGGCAGGGCACGCTGCAGCAAAAACAAAACCAGCAGCAGTACCATGGCAATGCCAGCCCCGCGGCAGCCGGGCACCAGCAGCGTGTAGGCTGCCAGGGCAGCCAAGCCGCCCCAGTCCCACCAGCGCAGGTGCGGCCAACGCAGCCAGCCCCAGGCAAAAAATACACCGGCCAGCCGGGCACCGTACCCGTTGTAATGGCCATAGCCGTAATCCCAGTTGCGGCAGTAGTACAGGTAGGGCACCAGCGGCGTTGCGGCGTGCAGCAGCTGCACCGCCAGCAGCCCGCCAGCCGCCGCGGCAAGGTAGACCTGCAGCACTCGGCGCAAATCAACATCCTTGGCACCAATGCCAAGCAAAACGGCAAACAAAAACCATTGGTCGTGCCCGTATGCGGTGGTAAACACCGCAAAAGCGGCCAACGCGGCAGCCGTCAGCGCCTGTTGTTTGGTCTGCCACTGGGTCAGCAGCAGGCTTTTGGCAACCAGCAGCACCGCCGCCGTAACGGTTAAGGCAATGCGGCACACATGGCTGAATGTGGGCAGTGTGTTTTGAATGTTGGAGCTGAATACCTCCGATAAAACCAGCAGCAGCGCCACGGCAGCGCAGAACACACGCTCGCCCTTGGCCTGTGCTGCTGGGCTGACCGGGCGGAAAAGCCGGTCAGGTGGTTGTGTGGTCATCAAACCGGCCTCCTTTCCGCATTGGTTCGGTTTGAATTTTGTGTATACTTTTTAGCATACACAAACAGTATACCATAGTTTTGTGCAAAAGAAAAGCAGGGCCGTGCCGCTTTTGCCGCAAAGCAGCAAAAGGCAAAGCATAGCCCTGCAAAATTGCTTATTCTACCCCAGTTTCAGCGGCGTACTCTTCAATCAGCTCGCGCTCCAAAAACGGCGTTTTAACACCCTCGCGGTCACGGTAGGCTTCGTGGCCTTTGCCAATTACGGCAATCAGGTCGCCCTCCTGCGCGTGGTCAATGGCGTAATGCAGGGCATCCAGCCGGTCGGGAATTTCCACATACTTGGCGTCCGGGTTGCCCTTGGCCATGCCGGTTTTGATGTCCGCGATAATATCTTCCACTTTTTCAAAGCGGTTGTTGTCTTCGGTCAGGATGCTGAAATCCGCCAACTTGGCGCACACTTCGCCCATGCCGTAACGGCGCAGCTTGCTGCGGTTGCCGCCGCAGCCGAACACCACGACCAGGCGGTTGGGGTTGTACTCCCGCAGGGTTTCAATCAGGCTTTCGGTGGCGGCTTCGTTGTGGGCATAGTCGATCAGGATGGTGAACTTGTGGCTGATGGGCACCAGCTCCACACGGCCTTTGACGAGCGCCTTTTTCAGTCCCTCATGGATGGGGGCATCCGCAAGGCCCAGCACCTTGCCCACGCCGATGGTGGCCAGGGCGTTGTAAATACTGAACAGCCCCGGCATGCCCACCTGCACGTCCAGCGTGTGGCCGTCCGGCTCGGTCAGGGTGAACTCAACGCCCAGCATCTCCTTGTTGCGCAGCAGGCGGTACTGCTCGCTGGCGCGGTAGTCCACCTTGGGGGCGTGGATGCCATAGGTAATCAGCTTGCAGGTGTGGCCTTCCAGCAGGGCTTCGGTGTTGGGGTCGTCAGCGTTCACCACGCCGACATCGCAGCGCTGGAACAGCTTGCCTTTCCAGCTGCGGTATTCCTCAAAGCTGGAATGTTCGCCGGGGCCGATGTGGTCCGGGTACAGGTTGGTGAACACGCCCACTTTATAATGGATGCCCGCCACGCGGTCCATCATAATGCCCTGGCTGGAAACTTCCATCACGCAGGCATCGCACCCGGCATCCGCCAACTGGCGCAGGATCTTTTGCAGCTCATAGCTCTCGGGGGTGGTGTTATTCAGGTCATAGTGGTGGCCGGGGTAATACACGCCGTTGGTGCCGACCATGCCGACCTTGTGACCTGCGGCTTCCAGCACAGCCTTGATCATGTGGGTGGTGGTGGTTTTGCCCTTGGTGCCGGTCACGCCAACCATCGTCATTTCCAGCGCGGGACGGCCAAAATAGGCGGTGGAAAGCAGCGCCATGGCGTAACGGGTGTTCTCGAACTTGACCACGGTCACATCCGGCAAAGCGGCCAGCACCTCGGCGGGCAGGTCGTGCTGGATGGCCAGCACGGCGGCGCCTTTGGCGGCAACGTCCGCGGCGTAATCATGGCTGTCCCGCTGGGTGCCGACGATGCAGACAAACAGACCGCCCGGCGTTACCTTGCGGGAATCATAGTAAATGTCAGTCACTTCGGTATTCAGGCAGCCCTGAACAAGTGTATAGTCCAGATTTTTCAGCAGTTGTTTTAACAGCATGTTGTTATCACCTCAGCGTTTTACAAAGTATTCATCGTACCAGACTAAGAACATAAAAATGCACCAGATCTGCCGCCAGTTATCCCGCTTGCCGGAAATATGCTGGTCCAGCATGGCATTCAGCTCTTTTGTGCGGAAAAACTGCTCTGCGGCGGGGGTGTTAAATGCCTTGCGCACAACGCCCGCATACTGCTCATCCCGCAGCCAGGCGCGTACCGGAACAGGGAAGCCGAGCTTCTTTTTGTCTGCCGTTTTGGCGGGGATGGTCTTTTCTGCCGCACCGCGCATCGCAATCTTGGTCTGGTTGGCGTTCACCTTGCACTTGGTCGGAATATGACTTGCCAGTTCAAATACTTTGCGGTCCAGGAACGGCACGCGCAGCTCCAAGCTGTTGGCCATGCTCATCTTGTCGGCTTTCAGCAGAATATCGCCCACCATCCACAAGTTCAGGTCGCAGGTTTCCATCTGGGTCACAGCGTCCTGCCCTTTGGAAAGCTCAAAGTACGGGCGGGAAAGGTCGGTGGGCAGCTTGCCGGGGTGGTAGTTTTTCAGCAGCTTTTTCTTGCGGTGCTCATCCATCAGGTTGGTGTTGCCGATGTAACGCTCCGCCAGCGGCTTGCCGCGGCGCACCAAAAAGTTGATGCCATGCACCGGCGGCAGCAGGTCCGCCACCGCGCCGATGGCCCGGCGGATGGGCAGGGGAATCTTGTCATACCAGGTTACGGTAAACGGCTCTTTATAAATGTTGTACCCGCCGAAAAATTCATCGGCGCCCTCGCCGGACAGGCAGACCTTGACCTGCTTGGATGCTTCGCGGTTGACAAAGTACAGCGCGACCGAAGCGGCATCCGCCAGAGGCTCATCCATGTGGTACTGGATCTTGCCCAGGTTGGCCCAGTATTCCTCCGGCGTAATGCGGTAAGCGTAATTCTTGACCCCGATGTGCTTGGAAAATTCCTGTGCATAGTCGGTTTCGTCATACTGCTTGTTGGCAAAGCCAACGGTGAATGTTTTGTCCACATGGGCCAGCGCGGCCATGTAGCTGGAATCCACGCCGGAAGAAAGGAAGCTGCCAACCTCAACATCGGCGATCTTGTGTGCCTGCACGCTCTCTTTCATCGCCGCGCTGATCTCGTCCTCCCACTCTTCCAGTGTGCGGGAATCATCGGGGTCGAACTTGGGCTGCCAGTAGCGCTGCACCGTCAGCTGCCCGGCTTTCCATTCCAGCCAGTGGGCGGGCATCAGCTTTTTGACGCCCTTGAAGAACGTATCCTCCCCGGGGGAATACTGGTAGGAAAGATACAGCGGCAGCTGCTCTTCGTTCAGCTCTTTCTTGAAGCCGGGGTGGGCCAAAAAGCTTTTGATCTCGCTGCCAAACAGCAGCTCTCCGGCATCGTTTTGGTAATAATAGAACGGCTTGATGCCAAAATGGTCGCGCGCGCAGAACAACGTTTCGTTCTTGCGGTCCCAGATGGCAAAAGTGAACATGCCGCGCAGCTTTTGCAGCATCTCCTTGCCCCACTGCTCGTACCCGTGCAGCAAAACTTCGGTGTCGGACCGGGTGGCGAAGGTGTGCCCGGCGCGCATCAATTCGGCGGTCAACTCCTGGAAGTTGTAGATCTCGCCGTTAAAGATGACGGCGAGGTTCTGGTCCTCATTGAACATGGGCTGTTTGCCGCCCTCAAGGTCAATGATGGAAAGGCGGCGCTGGCCAAGGGCTGCCGGGCCTTCAATAAACTGGCCCTGACCATCGGGGCCGCGGTGGGCGATGGCATCCATCATGCCCTGCAAAATTTCCTGCATGTCGGCGCGTGCGCCGACAAAGCCAACAATTCCACACATGGTTATAATCCTCAACTGGCTGCGGAGTTAAAAACAAACCGCAGGTTATTACTTTCTTGCCCCGGCGGGAACCGGTACTGTTTGTACGATATGCCCTATTATACACGGTTCGCGCCGTAAAGAAAAGCATTTTGCGGCGAATGCTGCTGGAATTTTCGCCCGCGCAGACAAAAAACGCCGTGCCCGCACCCCCAAAGCAGGCGATATTGCCGTTTGACATGTGGTGGCAATGGCGGTAAAATAAAGGATAACCAAAATGGGAAAGGTTTGGTATTATGTCTGATTTTTTACCGGTACTTCTTGGCAGTGATGCCAATGTTTATGGTATGGCACGCAGCTTTTACCAGCAGTATGGCGTGCGCAGCGTGGCCATCTGCAAGGGTGCGCTGGTTGCAACTTCCAACACCAATCTTGTAAAAATTGCCGTGCTGGAACCTGATTTGGAAAACGATGAAACGTTTGTAAAAACGCTGACCGATTACGCAAAAGCCCATGCGGACAAGCCGCTGGTGCTGGTTTCCTGCGCGGACGGTTACACCGTGTTGATGGGCCGCCACCGCGATGCCCTGAAACCCTATTACCACTTTGCCTGCCCGGAACTGCAAACCGTGCTGGACCTGGATATTAAGGAAAACTTTTACCGTGCCTGCGAAGCACACGGCCTGAGCTACCCCAAAACGGCAACCTGCAATGCGCAGAACTATAAAAATATAGAACTGCCGTTTGCGTTCCCCGTTATCATCAAGGCGAGCAATTCCCCGGCGTATTGGAACTGCACCTTCCCCCACAAGAAAAAGGTGTTCCTTGCCAATAACCGCGAAGAATTTGACGCCATCACCGCCGCCATTTACGGCAGCAGCTACCAGGACGAATTGATTCTGCAGGAGTATATCCCCGGCGATGACAACTGCATGCGTGTGCTGAACGCCTACTGCGGCCTGGACCACAAAGTCAAGCTGATGGCTTTGGGCCGCCCCCTGCTGGAAGAGCAGACCCCCGAAGGCATCGGCAACTATGCGGCCATCTTGTCTGACCCCGAATACAATGATGCTGCCCTGCTGGAAAAGCTGAAAAACTTTTTGGAAGATATGCAGTGGGAAGGCTTTGCCAATATGGACATCAAGTACGACGCCCGCACCGGCGAGTACAAGATGTTTGAGATGAACCCCCGTCAGGGCCGTTCCAGCTACTTTGTCACCGCGGCAGGGTATAACCTGTCCAAGTGGCTGGGGGAGGATGTGCTGGAGCACAAGGAACTTGGCCTGACCATTGCCGATACCAAGAGCCTGTGGATGATTGCCCCCTACGGCGTGATCAAAAAATACCTGAAGGACCCGGATCTGCTGGCCCGTGCGGATAAGCTGAAAAAAGAGGGCAAATGTGCCCACCAGCTGTTCTGCAAAGAGGATTGGAACCTGAAGCGCTGGCTCTGGTACATCCGCAGCCAGCTGAACTACTACCGCAAAACCGCCCGCTACTATGGCAATAAGGGCCTGCGGGATTGATGATAGAATAAAAGCTATCACACACTATAAATAAAATCGCTGGCCCCCGTAGGGGCGCACATTGTGCACCCGCCGCCTTTTTGGCAATCATAGAAACGCCAGCCTGTAACAAAACAAACCATTATAATATAGAGAGGGGAAAGCGCCTATGTGTGGCATTACCGGCTTTGCTGAGCGCAACCATAAAGCGGAAACCGCCCGCCGCATTGTAAAAGGAATGGCGGACCTGATCACCTACCGCGGCCCAGACGGCGAAGGCTACTATGTGGACGACCAGGTAGCCCTGGGCCACCGCCGCCTTTCCATCATTGACCTGGAGGGCGGCAAGCAGCCCATGTTCAATGAGGATGGCAGTCTTGTCTGCATTTTTAACGGCGAGATCTATAACTTCCAGACCCTGCGCGAGGAACTGATCGCCGCAGGCCATACCTTTACCACCCGGTCTGATACCGAGGTGCTGCTGCATGGCTATGAGCAGTGGGGCAATCAGCTGCCCGGCAAACTGCGCGGCATGTTCACCTTCGTGATCTGGGACCGGAAAACCAAAACCATGTTTGGTGCGCGGGATATCTTCGGTATCAAACCGTTCTATTATTATAATCAGGATGGTCTGTTCCTGTTTGGCAGCGAGATCAAAAGCTTTCTGGCTCATCCCGGTTTCAAAAAGGAACTAAACGAGGAACGCCTGCCGGAATATTTGAGCATTGAGTATATCCCCAATGAGGAAACCATGTTCAAAAATGTCTACAAGCTGCCCAGCGGATGTATGTTCACCTGGGAAAATGGCGAGCTGACAGTGGAACGCTACTATGAGATCAAGTACCATGTGGACGATTCCAAGAGCCTGGAAGAGTGGGAAAAAATCATCACCGATACCTTTGCCGAAAGCGTTGCCGCCCACCAGATTGCCGATGTTGAGGTTGGCTGCTTCCTTTCTTCCGGTGTGGATTCCAGCTTTGTGGTCAACGAGGTTGCTAAGGGTACTCCGCATGTCAAGAGCTTCTCGGTCGGCTATGCGGAGGAAAAATACTCCGAGCTGCCGTATGCCCAGGAGTTCAGTAAGGAAATCGGTGTGCCCAGCATTGCCAATAAGGTGGATGCCGAACAGTTCTTTGAAGCCAACCGCCTGATCCAGTGGTACCTGGATGAACCCATGCCCAACCCGGCGGAAGTTCCGCTTTACTTTTTGGCCCAGAACGCCCGCAAGTACGTCAAGGTCGTGCTTTCCGGCGAAGGTGCCGATGAACTGTTTGGCGGCTACCCCATGTACTGCCAGGCGGTTCACTTTATGGATTACGAGCATAAGGTGCCCAAAGCGCTGCGTAAGGCCGCAGGCGCAGTGGCATCCAAACTGCCGGACTTTAAGGGCAAGCACTTTCTGGTGCGCGGTGCAGAAGAACCCTGGCAGCGCTATATGCGCGCCAACTATGTTTTCCTGGACCCGGCTGAACGTGACCGCTGCCTGAAAAAGAACTACCACAGCCCCCGCCCGGAACAGTTCTTTAAGCCTTATTTTGATAAAGTGCAGGGTCTGGATGAACCCACCCAGCTGCAGTGGGTGGATATGCACACTTGGATGCTGTATGATATCCTGCTGAAAGCCGACCGCATGAGCATGGCCAACAGCCTGGAACTGCGCGTGCCTTTCCTGGACCGCAACATGCTGGATGTGGCACTGTCCATCCCGCAGAAATACCGCTCCGGCAAAGAGTCCACCAAGATCGCTCTGCGCGGTGCCGCCATGAAGCAGCTGCCGGAAAGCGTTGCCCATCGCAAAAAGCTGGGCTTCCCCGTGCCGCTGAACGACTGGCTGCGGGAAGATAAGTACTATAATATGGTAAAGGAAAAGTTCACTGGCCCCGTTGCCGAAAAGTTCTTTAATGTGGACGAAATCATGCGCCTGCTGGATGATCATAAGGCGGGCAAGGCCAAGAACATGACCAAGATTTGGAGCTTCTATTCCTTTATTTTGTGGTACGAGCTGTATTTCGTAAACACCCAGGCCCCGGCAGGAATCTATTAAGGCAATACCGCACAATTCCTGCCTAACGGCTCAAGCACCGCTCCGGCGGCTGCGGCACGGCATCTGCGTTGCCAAAATGCTCGATAA
>ERZ857951.1181-NODE-1181-length-28844-cov-5.588002_pt1 | contig 28844 bp, 27 predicted proteins | sample MGYA00519759_ERZ857951 | MGnify/ENA primary metagenome ERZ857951 (study PRJEB31778, sample SAMEA3449377) | human gut metagenome | biome: human gut; feature: human-associated habitat; material: faeces | place: United Kingdom | collected 2010/2012 ...
CGATGACGGTCTTGTCGGTGATGCCGGCGTTGGCCAGCGCGGTGACGACGTCGAGGTACAGGGGCTCGCCCTGTGCGCCGGGCTCCTTCGTGCGGTCGAGCACGGCGATCTTCTTGCAGGTCGCCGGGATGGCCGCGATGAGCTTGTCTGCACGGAACGGACGGTACAGGCGGACCTTCACGAGGCCGACCTTTTCGCCGTGGGCGTTGAGGTAGTCGATGACCTCCTCGGCCACGTCGCAGATGGAGCCCATGGAGATGATGACACGGTCAGCATCCGGGGCGCCGTAGTAGTTGAACAGCTGGTAGTTGGTGCCGATCTTGGCATTGATCTTCGCCATGTACTCCTCGACCAGGTCCGGCACGGCGTCGTAGTACTTGTTGGACGCCTCACGGTTCTGGAAGAAGATGTCGCCGTTTTCATGGCTGCCGCGCATCTGCGGATGCTGCGGGTTCAGACCGCGCTGACGGAAGGCATTGACCGCATCCATGTCCACCATATCAGCCAGATCATCATAATCCCAGACGGCGATCTTCTGGATCTCGTGCGAGGTACGGAAGCCGTCAAAGAAGTTCAGGAACGGAACACGGCCCTTGATGGCGGCCAGATGCGCCACGGGGGACAGATCCATGACTTCCTGCACGTTGCCCTCGGCGAGCATGGCGAAGCCGGTCTGGCGGCAGGCCATAACGTCGGACTGGTCACCGAAGATGGACAGGGTGTGCGAAGCGAGTGCGCGCGCCGTCACGTGGAAGACGGCCGGAAGCAGCTCACCTGCCATCTTGTACATGTTCGGGATCATGAGCAGCAGGCCCTGAGAGGCGGTATACGTCGTCGTCAGAGCGCCGGCATTCAGCGAACCGTGGACAGCGCCGGCTGCGCCGGACTCTGCCTGCATTTCCTGCACACGGACCTTCGTGCCGAAGATGTTCTTACGGCCGGCGGCGGACCACTGATCGACCAGGTCGGCCATCGGGCTCGACGGGGTGATCGGGTAAATGGCAGCCACTTCCGTAAAGGCGTAGGACACGTGGGCGGCAGCATTGTTGCCGTCCATCGTAACGAGCTTTCTTGCCATAAACTTCATCTCCTATTTCTCTTATGCGTTAGCCTATATTTGTGCAATGGGTACCTATCAACCCATTCGCGTCAATATGATAACACAGTTGCAAAAAAACGTAAATAATAGTTTTTTAATTCGTATTTCATATTTCGAAACGTTATTATTGAAAACATGCAAGTTTCTGAGGAAAAACCGGCATTTTCACGGAAAATGCCTACTTTTTTCGCTGTTTTTTCGCTTGTGATTTCTCACCTATTGTTATATAATATATCACTGCTGTTAAGAAAGGGGCTGTCTACATGGTCAAAATCGAACAATCGAATGGCACCATCAGCATCACCAACGAAGTATTCACAAACCTTGCAGGCGACGCCGCGACCAGTTGCTTCGGCGTGAAGGGCATGGTCGGCCGCAGCAAGGACAGCGGTCCGTTCCAGCTTCTGCGCAGAGAATCCATGTCCAAGGGCGTCAACGCCACGTTCGCCGACGACGGGAGCATCTCGCTCGAGCTGCACATCGCAGTCGATCACGGCGTGAACATTTCCGCGCTCGCCCACAGCATCATCAACGAGGTCAGCTATAAGGTCAATCAGGCCACCGGCGTGCCCGTTGCGCGTGTGGACGTATTCGTGGATTCCATGTTCCTCGATTGAGCACGGACATTTCGCATCGCTTCCCCTCCCGGGAGCCGCGCTTCCGGGCCATTTTCATTTCCCCCGTCGGAGGTGTACAGATTTGAGAGAAATTATTGATGCCGCAGCGCTTCGGGAGATGCTCCTGTGCGCGAATGCGGCACTGGAAGAAAACAAACAACGCATCAACGAGCTCAACGTCTTCCCTGTTCCGGACGGTGACACCGGCACGAACATGAGCCTGACGATGAACTCCGCCGCCATCGAGCTCGGCCGCAAGCAGACCGACACCGTCGGCGCCGTGGCCGACTGCGCCGCCAGCGCCCTGCTGCGCGGTGCGCGCGGCAACTCCGGCGTCATCCTGTCGCTGCTGTTCCGCGGGATCGCCAAGTCCCTCAAGGGCCGCGAGAACGCAAACGCCGCCGAATTTGCCGCCGCCGTCTCCGCCGGTGTGGACGCTGCCTACAAAGCCGTCATGAAGCCGGCCGAGGGCACGATCCTCACCGTCAGCCGTCTGGGTGCGCAGGCCGCCGTGGAGTTTGCCAAGGAGAGCACGGACTTTGAGGCCATGCTCGAGGCGCTGCTCGCCGCCGCGCGCGAGGCGCTGGCCGATACGCAGAACATCAACCCCGTGCTGCGCCGCGCAGGTGTGGTCGACGCCGGCGGCGAGGGCTTCGTGCTCGTCATGGACGCCATGCTCGGCTATCTGCAGGGACGCACCGCCGCCCCCGTGACCGCAGCCGCTCCGGCTGCCGCCGCCGCACCGAAAGAGGGCGCGGACTTCTCCGAGTTCGACACCGGAGAGATCACGTTCGGCTACTGCACGGAGTTTATCGTGGCGCGTGAAAACAACAAGAGCCCCGAGCTGCTGCGCTCGTTCCTCAACAACCTCGGTGACTGCGTCGTCGTGGTCGATGACGACGAGATCATCAAGGTGCACGTGCACACGAACGTGCCCGGCGAGGTGCTGACCGAGGCGCTGACCTACGGCCCGCTCCAGACCGTGAAGATCGAAAATATGCGCAACCAGCACACCGCGCTCTCCGGCAGCGACGCCCCCGCCGCGCCCGAGGCGGAGCCCGCGCCCGAGGCAGAGCCCGCTGTGGTCGCGCCCGAAAAGCAGTTCGGCGTCGTGGCCGTGTCCGCCGGCGAAGGCATGGCGGACCTCTTCCGCGAGCTGGGCGTCGACCGCGTCGTCACCGGCGGCCAGACCATGAACCCCTCCACGGAGGACATCCTCACTGAGGTCAACAAGACCCCGGCGGAGGTCGTGTTCGTGCTGCCGAACAACAAGAACATCATCATGGCCGCCCAGCAGTGCATCCCGCTGTCGGACAAGAAGGTCATCGTCATTCCGACCAAGACCGTGCCGCAGGGCATCACCGCGATGCTCTCGTTCGACCCGGCAAGCGCCGAGGACGTGATCGAGGCCGAGATGAGCGCCGCGATCGAGAGCGTGCACACCGCGCAGGTCACCTACGCCGCGCGCGACTCCGATTTCGACGGGCACGATATCCACAAGGGCGAGTATCTGGCGCTGATGGACGGTGCGCTGCTCGGCAGCAACGCGGATCTGGACAAGGTGCTGCTTACGATCGCCGATGCCGCCACGGATCTCGACCCCGAAATCGTCTCCATCTACTACGGTGAGGACGTGAAGGCCGATGCCGCGCAGCACGCAGCCGAGCTGATCGGCGGGCGTCTGCCGATGTCGGACGTGAACGTAGTCGACGGCGGCCAGCCGGTCTATTACTACATGATCTCGTTTGAATAAACCATGCACTACAGCAAACCGCCCCGGTTTTCACCGGGGCGGTTTGCTGACTCTGTCAAAAAGTATTACTTTTTGACAAAGGGGGGGTTGCGGCCTGACTGCAGCGCACGCGCTGTCCGCCGGAGGCGGACGGCTCGCACGTTTGCAGGCCGAGAAGTATTTTCTTCGCCGCACATGTCGCCGAAGAAAATGATTGGACCTTCTTTGCGCCTGCGGGCGCAAACTCTACGAGGTTCTATGACAAGCTGAGCAAACCGCCCCGGTTTTCACCGGGGCGGTTTGCTCTTTGTGTTTGGTTTTATTGCTCCTGCGCGCGGATCAGGTTCTTGTAGAAATCGACCGCGCCGGGCAGGCAGTTGTATTCGATATTCTCATCGATGCCATGCATGCCCTTCATCTGCTCCGGGCCGTAGATCACGGGCGCAAAGCGCAGGCAGTTGCTGCAGATCTCCTGATAGAACTGCGCATCGGTCGCGCCGGTCATGACATAGGGGCTCACGGGCAGGCCCGGGAACGTCTCGCCGATGACCTGCTCCACCTGACGGAAGGCTTCGCCGTGGATGTCCACGGTCTCGGAGTAGTCATTGGCGTGGATGACCTCCATCTCCAGCCCATGCTTTTCGGCAAGGCGGCGGATGATGGCAAGGCTCTCCTGCTCACCCTGATGCGGGATGAAGCGCATGTTTGCACCCAGCGTCGCCTCCTGCGGCAGGACGTTATACGCATCGGCGCCGGACTGCATCGTGAAGGCGATCGTCGTGTGCAGCATCGCGCCTGCCTGCGCCGATACGCGCGGCAGCACGATCTTCATCAGCGGCTGGAACAGCCAGAGGTTGCCCATCACGAGCCGCAGGCCGAACGGTGCATAGGGCGCAAGGCGCGCGAACATGGCCGAGACCTCCGGCAGGAACTTTCTGCGGAACGGATCGTGCTTTTCCACGTCCGTCACGAACGCGGACAGGCGCGCGATGGGGCTGTTCGCCATCGGCGCACTGGCGTGGCCGCCGTTGCTGCGGGCGGTGAATTTCACGTCCGCCTTGCCCTTTTCAAACACGCCCACCATGGCAAAGTTGCCGGGGATGCCGCCGATCGGCTCGGTGATGATGCCGCCGCCCTCGTCGCAGACGAGAAACGGGCGCACACCGCGGCGCTTGAGCTCGGCGACGAGCTTCGGCGCGCCGTCGCCCGCCCACTCCTCCGTGCAGGACGAGGAGAGATAGACGTCGTTGGCGGGCTCATACCCGGCGGCAAGCAGCTCCTCGACTGCCTGGAAAAACGCCATGAGCGAGGCCTTGGTGTCCGACGCCCCGCGTCCCCAGACCTTGCCGTCGGCAATGTCGCCGGAAAACGGCGCGTGCGACCATGTGCCCTCGGCGGGCACGACGTCCTGATGGCTCATGAGCACGATCGGGCGGTCGTGTGCCTTGCCCCTCCAATAGAAGAGCAGGTTGCCGTCGATGACCGTGCGCTCGAGCTTTTCGTGCACGAGCGGGAACAGCTGCGCAAGCTGCGCGTGGAAGCGCTCGAAGCGCTCCGGGGCGTAGACGTTGGCATACGACGTGGTGTCGCAGCGGATCATGGCGGCGAGCTTTTCAGCGTAAGCCATGGCGCGGTCTGCATCCGGCTGCGGCTGATAGGCGGATTTTTTCTTCGGCATGAGCACGGCGTGCGCCACCGCCGCTCCCAGCGGGGCCAGCGGTGCGAGCGCGAGATATCCGGGACGGAATTTCATTTTGTTTCACCCTCCTGATTCTGTTTGCGGTAGAGCGCGTAGGCGATGCCGATGGCCAGCGCGCCGCTCGGAACGATCATGAAGCTGGTCGAGCCCGTCAGCGACGGGACGAGCATGAACAGCACGCTCATCATAACCAGCGGTGCAATGGCAACGCGGATGTTCTTGCGGAAGTACTGGTACGCCATCGCGCCGAAGAGCGCGGGGACGACGTTTGCAAACGCCGGCTGGAGCACGGGGCTCTGCAGCACGGGCTGCAGCGGCACGAGCAGCGCCACGCCGAGCGCGAGCACGACGATGGTCACGAGCGAGCTTGTCGCGATCGAGAGCGTCGAGATGATCTCGTTTTCCGCAGTGCCAGTCTTGGTGCCGGCAATGTCGCGCGCATTGACCGCGCACGGGATCTTCATGTTGATGAGGTTGCCGGTGATGAAGGCAAGGTAGCCGCCGCCCGCGCCGAGCATGGGCGTGTAGATGAGAAACTCCGCCACGCTTGCGACCGCCCACACGATGCCGACGGACAAAAAGCCCTTGCCGACAGCGCCCATGTCGGGCATCGCGCCGAGAAACGTGCCGATGAGAAACGGTGCGCCGACAAGCAGCAGCAGCGTGATCACGCACACGGCGCGGCCGAGCACGTGCGTGCGGCGGTTAAACTGTTCCAGATAAACTTTGCGTTCGGTTTCGTTCATGATGTCCCCTCCTTACAGGCGCACGAGCACGGCCGCCGCCATGCCGATGAGCATACTGCCGGCAATGGAAAAGCTCTCGAGCCATGCCATATTCTTCTTCTCGGCCAGATACACGAACAGCGCCATCGCCGCCGCCGACACGGCCACGACCACCAGCGGCGTCCAGTCACCGACGCAGGTGAACAGCCCCTCGCCGGACACGAACGCACCGATGTAGCTGCCGATGTACGCGCAGACGAGGCCGATGAACATGGCCGTCATGGCGCTGTCGCCGAAGCCGACGCCGGAGGCGGATTTCGCCCCGTCGTTGCCGAGGCGCCTGAGGTAGCGCTTATTGAAGAAGATGGACAAGAGCATACCCCAGATGATGCAAAAGCTCATCAGCAGGGCGATCGTCACAAAGGCCTGCGGCGTCATCTCGGCGGCGGACAGCGCGTGCATACCGACCTGCTCGGCGGCAGCCTGCGCGACCTGCGTCTCATAATGCAGCGCGCCGATGACGGACAGGCGCAGCCACGGCCACGGTGTGCCGAGACTGCCGGACAGGGCGATGACGCCGAGCAGGATGCCGACGCTCGGCAGGACCGAGAACGTGGCGCTCGACGTGATGGCGCGCTTCATGCGTGCGGGGTCCATGCCGATGGCCAGACCCGCGCGGTACGAGCGCACAAGGAACACGACGCACACCGCCGCGACGAACGCGATGATGCCGCCGCAGATCGCGTACATAGGTACGCTGTTGAGCTGGGCTAAGATGTTGTTCATAGATGTTCTCCTCCCCGGTAACGGCCGGTATCCGTATATGAAAAGGCCCGCATGGCATACACCGTGCAGGCTTTTTTCACAGCTTATTGCGCGCCGCCGGCCGGCCCGGATACAGCCGGGCGGATGTTGGACGCGGTCAGGTAAGACTGAAACAGCAGCATGCCCGCAATGGCGACCAGCATGAGCTGCTGCGCGCCGGCGCGGTCATCCGGCAGGGCGGTGATGCACAGGAACGCCGCAAACTGGCTCCAGAAAATGCTCTTGACGGCTTTCGGGCGGCCATAGGCAAAGCCCGCAAGCTCATAAAACGCGATCAGCGCGGCGCACAGCGCCAGGATCTCGACCGCGTAGGCAGAGATGGTGGGATTGATGATGTTGACCTTGTAGCTCACGATCAGCCAGAACACGAGCAGCACCATCGGCATGGACGCACACACGAGCGCGCCGGCGTCATTCTCCCGTTCACCGGGGGCGAGCATCTGGCGCGCGAACACCACACCCGTCACGACCGCGAGCACGGCAAGCACACGCTGCAGGCCGGGCTCGGAGAGCGCGCCGCTGCTCAGCAGCAGCCAAAGGCCGCCGAGCGCGAGCATCGCGCCGAGCAGGACACCGCCGACCGCGCGCGCACGCTTTGACGCCGCGAACGCCGCGGGAAGCGAGTCCGGAAAGCTGGTGTGCGGCTGATTCTTTATCCGGAAGCACACGACGGCCAGCACCGCCGCGGCAACGGCAATCATCAGCGCGACGACGTACGGCCAGATGCTTCCGTGTACGGCAAGGCCGGTCTCGGCCTCAAAGCAGGCCTGATCCTGCAGCCAGCGAAAAAAGATCCCGAATGCCGACAGCACAGCTGTACAGCAGCAGATCACCCAAGCATTTTTGCGCATAACAAACTACCTGTCCCAATACATATTTAACAGAGCTATTTTATACTGATTTCCCCGCTGCGTCAAGGCACAAAACGCCCCGCGCGGCAGAAAGGAGGCGGTGCGGATGCGCAGGGTTTTTCTGCTGTCGCTGCTGCTCGTGGCGCTGTCGCTGCTGATCCCGTGGCTTGCGGTCACGCTCGCCCCGGCCGGAGAGGAGGCTTCACCGCCCGCCCCGTCCGTACCAGTGTCGGACACCGTCGCGCCCGACGGCGCAACGCCCATCACGGCACTGTGCGGTGATGCGCTCATCGAAACGACCATGGCCGACTGGCTGCCCGGCGTGGTAGCCGCCGAGATGCCCGCCTCCTTCGCGCCCGAGGCGCTGCGGGCACAGGCCGTCGCCGCGCGTACCTACATCCTCCAGCGCGTGCGCGGCGGCGGCGCAAACCATCCGGAGGCCGGTATCTGTGACCGGTACACCTGCTGCTGCGCGCACAAGGACGACGAGGCACTGCGTGCGCAGTGGGGCAAGGATTATGCGCACAACATGGCGCGCATCCGGAAGGCCGTTGCCGACACGGACGGGCAGTATCTCGTCTACGACGGGCAGCTCATCCGCGCGGTGTTTCACGCCGCGTCCGCCGGGTCGACCGAGTGCAGCGCCGCACTCTGGGGCGGTGATGCGCCGTATCTTGTGAGCGTATCCTCCCCGGAGACGGCGCAGGACGTGCCGAACTACGTCTCCACGGCCGAGATCGCAGCCGACGCCGTGCAGGATGCCGTGCTGGACCGTTATCCGGACTGTGTGCTCGGCGACGATCCGAGCACATGGTTCGGCGCGCCGGTGCTCGATGACAGCGGCCGCGTGGCAAGCATCCCCGTCGGCTCGGAGACGCTCACGGGCGCGCAGGTGCGTGCGCTCTTTTCCCTGCGCTCGGCGGCGTTTACCGTCACGTACGGCAGCGGAGCGTTCACCTTCACCGTCACGGGCAGCGGTCACGGCGTCGGCATGAGCCAGTACGGCGCGAACGTCATGGCGGCGCACGGCAGCGGCTATGCCGACATCCTCGCGCACTACTACCCCGGCACGGCGCTCATCCGCGCCGAAGGCTGAACAAAAAAAGAGACGTCTCCAGACGTCTCTTTTTCTTATTCCGTGCTCACTTTTGTGCCGCGGGGTCCGTGTATGTGTTCTCGTCCACATAGTAAACCGTCATGTCTGCAGTCGCGATGAGCTTGTCCGTATCGTCGAACACCTCCGCCGTGACAAGGCCGGTCGTGCGGCCTGCCTTGACCACGCGGCCGCGCGCCACGAGCTTTTCCGTGTCCTTGGCGCGGCGCAGGAAGTGGATGTTGCTGTCGAGCGTCACGGTGATGCGTCCGCCGGTGCGCGCAGCGACACCGGTCGCCACGTCGCAGAGCGTGAAGATCAGCCCGCCGTGCGCCATACCGAGCGGGTTGAGACTCTCCTGCACGAGCTTGACCTCGACAACGCTGGTGCCGTCGCCGACCTCGGTGACGACGATGTGGTTGTGGGAATTGAAGCCCTCGAACTCATTATAACGAAACGGGTCGAGATAGACCGCCTTGTTTTCCGTCTGCATATTCTGTGCCATATTGGGGTACGCCTCCGTCCAGATTACATTCAGGGCGTTATCATACCACGTTCGCACGTTTTCGTCAAAACAATTTTTCCTTCCCGCACCTGCGCCGTGACCACATCGCCGCGCCGGAGCGAGCCGTCGAGCAGCATCCCCGCCGCCTGATCGGCTATCGTGCTCTGGATCGCCCGGCGCAGCGGCCGCGCCCCGTACACGGGGTCGTAGCCCGTCGCCGAGAGCGCATCGAGCGCCGCATCCGGCACGCGCAGCTCCACGCCCGCGCGCTCCATGCGCCGGTTGACCGTGCCGAGGAGCTTTTGCGCGATCCGGCGGGTATCGGCGCGCGTGAGCTTGTGAAAGACGATGATCTCATCGACGCGGTTGAGAAACTCCGGCCGGAACGTCTTTTTCAGATCACTCATGACCATGCTGCGGATCTCGGCATCCGTGCGCCCCGCGTCCGCGCCCGTCTGCTGTGCAAAGCCGAGGCTGCGGCGGCTGTCGGTGATGGCCTTCGCCCCGACGTTCGAGGTCATGACCACGACCGCGTTGCGGAAATTCACCTTGCGCCCGAGCGAGTCCGTGAGCTGCCCGTCCTCCATCACCTGCAGCAGGAGATTGAAGACGTCCTCGTGCGCCTTTTCGATCTCGTCGAAGAGCACGACGGCATAGGGCTTGCGCCGCACCTTTTCCGTGAGCTGGCCGCCCTCCTCGTGTCCGACATACCCCGGCGGCGAGCCGATGAGCCGCGACACGCTGTGCCGCTCCATATATTCCGACATATCCACGCGGATGAGCGCCTGCTCATCGCCGAAGAGCGCCTCAGCAAGCGCGCGGCAAAGCTCCGTCTTGCCGACGCCGGTCGGTCCGAGGAAGAGAAAGCTGCCGATCGGCCGGTTCGGATCGCCGAGCCCGACGCGGCTGCGGCGGATGGCGTTCGAGACCGCGCACACCGCCTCCTCCTGCCCGACGACGCGGCGGCGCAGCGACGCCTCCATCTGCAGCAGCTGCTGGCTCTCGCTCGACGTGATGCCCGCGACCGGGATGCCCGTCCAGAGCGAGACGATCTCGGCCACGTCCTCGCCCGTCACGGCGCGCACAGAGCCGGAATTGGCCTGCTCCCAGCGGCTGCGCTGCATGCGCAGCTCCGCACGCAGCTTCTGTTCACGCTCCCGCAGGGCGGCCGCACGCGCAAAGTCCTGCGCACGCACGGCGCGTTCCATCTCCGCCGCTGCGGCGGCGAGCTGCGTCTCGAGCGCGTGCACCCGCTCGGGCTGCACCAGCGCCTGCATCCGCACACGTGAGGCCGCCTCGTCGACGAGGTCAATGGCTTTGTCCGGCAGCCAGCGGTCGCCGATATAGCGCACCGAGAGTGCGACCGCTTTGTCGAGCGCCTCGTCCGTGATCTTCAGGCGGTGGTGCGCCTCGAGCCGCGCGCGCAGGCCGCGCAGGATCTGCAGGCTCTGCTCGGGCGTGGGCTCTGCGATGCGCACGGGCTGAAAGCGCCGCTCGAGCGCCGCGTCCTTTTCAATATACTTGCGGTACTCCTCAAGCGTCGTCGCGCCGATGATCTGCAGCTCGCCGCGCCCGAGCGCGGGCTTGAGGATGTTCGCCGCGTCGATCGCGCCCTCGGCAGAGCCCGCGCCGACGATCGTGTGCAGCTCGTCGATGAAGAGGATGACGCTGCCTGAGCGCTGCACCTCCTGCAGGACGCATTTGACGCGCTCCTCAAAATCGCCGCGGTACTTTGTGCCTGCAAGCATGGCCGTCAGATCCACGCTCACGATGCGCTTGCACTTCAGGTCCTCGGGCACACTGCCGTCGGCGATGCGCTGCGCGAGCCCCTCGGCCACCGCCGTCTTGCCGACGCCGGGCTCGCCGATGAGCACGGGATTATTCTTGCTGCGGCGCGAGAGGATCTGGATGGCGCGCTCGATCTCGCGGTCGCGGCCGATGACCGGATCCATACGTCCGGCTGCGGCAAGCTCCGTGAGGTCGCGCCCGTACTGGTCGAGCGTTTTCGTCTCGGCAGCGCGGCGCGGCTGTGCGCGCGGCGCGCCCTGCTGCGGCCGGGGCTTATACTCCGGGCGGCCAAAGACGTCCATGATGTCCGTATAGATCTTGTTGAGGTCGCCGCCCGCCGCCACAAGGATGCGCGCCCCGGCGCTGTCCGCCTCGCGGAGGATGCCCATGAGCAGATGCTCCGTGCCGACATAGCAGTGACCGAGGCGGTTGGAATCCTCGGCGGCCAGCTCGATGACGTGCCGCGCGCGGGGGCTGAGTCCCTGCTCGGGCGTTCCGGGCACGCCGCGCCCGACCGTCTCCGTGACCATGCGCGTGAGCACGGAATCGGTAAGCGCGTTGTCCGCCAGAATGCGCGCGCCGAGCCCCTCTCCCTCCCGGATGATCCCGAGCAGGATATGCTCCGTGCCCACATAACTGTGTCCCATTCCCGCCGCCGCATCGTGCGCCTTGCGGATCGCCGTGGATGCCCGCTGTGTAAACCTTTCGCTGCCGCGCATAGATCGTTTGCCTCCTTCGCCGGTCATACGCCTCTATTATCCTCCGGCCGGCGCAAGGAATGTGCCGAATCCGGGAAACTGATTTGTATTATTTCCACGTCTTCCCGGGTTTTAATCAGCACACATTTTCGAATTTCGAAAAACGCGGTTGATTTTTCAGATTTTTGTGCTACAATGACTCTCATACCAGTGGTAGCGATACCCGGTGAAAAACATAGGAGGTAACGACAATGGCTTTTGTTATCAGCGATGATTGCGTCATGTGCGGCACCTGCGCCGCCAACTGCCCGGCTGAGGCAATTTCCGAGGGCAACGGCAAGTACGTCATCAACGCGGACAGCTGCATGGAGTGCGGCACCTGCGCTGCGAACTGCCCGGTGGGTGCGATCTCCGTCGACTAAGTTCCGCTCGGAGAACAACGCAAACGAATGAGGCGATATGCAAGCTGCATATCGCCTCTGTCTATATGACGGCAACGGAAGGAGTGTGCGCCATGACCCAACCGGAATATGACGACCTGTGGCCCGGCGGACCGCGCTTTGTGCGCTCCGGCGCGGGGTTTGCCCTCGGCACGGACAGCGTGCTGCTGGCCGATTTTGCGGCGCAGCGCCGCGCACGGCGCATTGCCGACCTCGGCTGCGGCGCGGGCGTGCTGACAGTGCTGCTGCTGCGCGCACTGGAGCAGGCGGCTGCCGTCGGCATTGAACTGCAGCCGGACGCGGCACAGCTCGCGCGCGACAACATCAGAGCAAACGGCCTGAGCGACCGGGCGCAGATCCTCTGCGCCGACCTGCGCGCGCATCGCACGCTGCTCCCCGCCGGGAGCTTCGACCTCGTCGTTGCAAATCCGCCGTATTTCGCCGCCGGAAGCGGCTACACCTCGCCCAACCCGATGCGGGCGCACGCGCGCGACGAGCGCACCTGCACCATGCAGGACATCTGCGCCGCCATGGCCTATCTCACGCGCTGGGGCGGCTCGGCCGCGCTCGTACACCGGCCGGAGCGGCTCAGCGAGCTGCTGTGCACGCTCACGGCCGCAGGGCTCGAGCCCAAGCGCCTGCGCACCGTGGCATACAAGGCCGACGCCGCGCCCAACCTCGTACTGGTCGAGGCGCGCCGCGGCGGAAAGCCGGGGCTCACCGTTTCGCCGCCGCTGGCGCTGTGCACGCCCGACGGCGCGGACTCGGACGAGATCCGCAGAATTTATCACAGGAGGACGCAACCATGAGCGGAACACTGTATCTGGTCGGCACACCGATCGGCAACCTCGGCGACCTGTCCGTGCGCGCGCTGGAGACGCTGCGCAGCGTCGACTTCATCGCCGCCGAGGACACGCGCGTGACCGCAAAGCTGCTCAACCACTTTGAGATCAAAAAGCCGTGCGTGAGCTACTATGAGCACAACAAGTACGCCAGCGGTGAGAAGATCGTCGCGCGGCTGCTCGCGGGCGAGACGTGCGCGCTCGTGACCGACGCCGGCATGCCCGCCATCTCCGACCCCGGCGAGGACATCGTGCGCCAGTGCGCCGAGCAGGGCATCGACGTGCAGGTCATCCCCGGCCCCTGCGCCGCCATCGCCGCGCTGGCCGTGTCCGGCTTGCCGACGCAGCAGTTTTGCTTCGAGGGCTTTCTCTCCGTGAGCGGCAAGACCCGCCGCGAGCACCTGCAGCGGCTGCAGGGCGAGACGCGCACCATGCTCTTCTACGAAGCGCCGCACAAGCTGCTGCGCACGCTCAGCGACCTGCGCGATACATTCGGCGGCGAGCGGGAGATCACGCTTGCGCGCGAGCTGACAAAGCTGCACGAGCAGACGCTGCGCACGACGCTCGACGGCGCCGTGGCGCACTTCACCGAAAACGCGCCGAAGGGCGAATTCGTGCTCGTGCTGCGCGGCGCACCCGAGCGCTCGGAGCCCGAGGTCACGGCCGAGCAGGCGCTGGAGATCGTGGCGCGCTACCGCAGCGAGGGCCGCGCGCTCAAGGAGGCGTGCAAGCTCGCCGCAGCCGACACCGGCTTCGGCAAAAACGAGCTGTACCAGATGGCGCTCAACGCCTGAGCGTAGATGGCAGGATCTTCTATCAAAATAATATTTTGATTTTTGGCGCAAAAAAGTCCCCTGACCAGCGGTCAGGGGACTTTTTTCAGCTCCGCTCAGAGCTTTTCATTCATGGCGCGGATGCAGTCGGGGCAGATGTTCTTGCCCTTGTAGTTGATGATGTCCTTCGCGTTGTCGCAGAAGATGCAGGCCGGCTGATACTTGCGCAGGATGATGGACTCACCATCCACAAAGATCTCGATGCGGTCCTTCTCCTCGATGCCGAGCGTTCTTCTCAGCTCGATGGGAAGCACGATGCGGCCGAGCTCGTCTACTTTTCTAACAATACCGGTAGATTTCATAAATGTGTCCTCCAATACGTATGGGATAAGGGAAAGGATGACTCAAAAATCATTCATTTCAACAACTGCATTATACCAAAGGTTGTCAAAATGTCAACGGATTCGACAAACGTTCACAGCTAATTTACGTTTTTCTACCATTTGCATATTTTGGTTCCCTTGCGCATAATATGTTTTTGTGAATAATCACCGAAAACTTAAAATTTTTTATAGAAAGGAGCGACCACGATGGCACTGTCCCGGATATGGGTCAGCATGATATGCGTCGCGCTGGCCTTCGGCGCGGCGTCCGGACGCGGTGCGCAGCTCGGTGCTGCGGCGGCGCAGGGCGTGCAGCAGGCTGTGGATTTTTGCCTGACGGTGGGCGGTATGATCTGCCTTTGGTCAGGCGTGATGGAGCTCATGCGGCGCTGCGGCATCGCAGGCGGGCTGTCGCGGCTGCTGCGGCCTGTGCTGCGGCGGCTGTTCCCGCACGCCGCGCGCGATGTGCAGGCGCTCGATGCGCTGAGCATGAACGTGAGCGCGAATCTGCTCGGGCTCGGCAACGCAGCGACACCGGCCGGTGTGCGCGCGGCCCAGGCAATGGCGCGCGAGCTGCGCGGCGACACCGCCAGCGACGAGCTGTGCCTGCTTGTGGTGCTCAACACAGCCTCGATCCAGCTGCTGCCGGTCACGATCGCCGCCGTGCGCGAGGCAGCGGGCGCTGCCGTGCCGTTCGACATTCTGCCCGCCGTATGGGTGAGCTCACTCTGCTCGGTCACGGCGGGGCTGCTGGCCGGAAGGGGGCTCGCGCGCATATGGCCGTAAGTGGACTGCTGACACTGACCGTGCCGCTGCTGCTGGCCGGTGTCGGGCTCTGCGGCGTGCTGACCGGGACGGATGTGTTCTCTGCGCTGACTGACGGTGCGCGCGACGGGCTGCGCACCGTGGCGCGGATCTTCCCTGCGCTTGTGGCGCTGCTGACGGCGGTGAGCATGCTGCGCGCATCCGGCGCGCTCGAGGCGCTCACGCAGCTGTGTGCGCCCGTGCTGGCTTGGCTTGGCATCCCGCCGGAGACGGCGATGCTGCTGCTCGTGCGGCCGATCAGCGGCAGCGGTGCGCTGGCCGCCGCAAGCGACATCATCCAGACCTACGGCGCGGATTCCCGCATCGGGCGCACCGCCGCCGTCATGCTCGGCTCGACCGAGACGACGTTCTACGTGCTGGCGGTCTATTTTGGCGCGTGCGGTATCCGGCGCAGCCGCTGGGCGATCCCCGCCGCCATCGTCGCCGACGTGACCGGCTTTGTCACGGCCGCGGCGCTGGTGCGCTGTCTCTGGGGTACATAGGCGGACGACAAAGTGCACAAAAGCAGACGGCGAGGTTGATATTTTCTTGACAAAACGCCTATTTTGCAAAAATTCGCACTTTTTGCTTTACAACGCCGACGGAATGTGTTATAAAATAATCACGTTAGTTAATAAATTAACTCAACGTTCTTCCGATTTCTTTTCTTTTCTCTTCTTATTTTTGCTCTCTCGACAGCAACGTGTCGCCACTCTCCGGCGGCACGTTGTTGCCGTTTTCGGGCCTATACGAACAAGCTGCCCTCCCCCGCATACGCGGGAGAGGGCAGCTTGTGTTTGTACGAATCACATTTTTTCCGGTGCGGTCACGCCGATGATGCCCAGACCGATCTCGAGCACGCAGCGCGTCGCGTCGGCCAGCTTCAGGCGGGCGTCGCGCACGGCAGGCTCTGCGTCCTTGATGCGGCAGACATTGTAGAAGCGGTGGAAACGCGCGGCCAGCTCCGTCACATAGCGGTTGATGCGGCTGGGATCGTAATCGCGCGCGGCGAGGTGGATCTCCTCCGGGAGCATGGCGAGCTGCTTGATGAGCTCGCGCTCCTGCGGCGTCGAGAGCAGCGCTGCGTCGACATCCGCAGCGGCAGGCACGGTGCAGCCGCTCTCCGCCATGGCAGCCAGCAGCGTGCAGATGCGCGCGTGCGCATACTGGACGTAGTAGACGGGGTTTTCGCTGTCCTGCCGCACGGCGAGGTCGAGGTCGAACTCGAGGTGCGTGTCCGGCTTGGCGTTGAAGAAGAAGCGGCAGGCGTCCACGCCGATCTCGTCCATGAGGTCGGCGAGCGAGAGCGCCTTGCCCGTGCGCTTGGAGACCTTGACGATCTCGTCGCCGCGCATGAGGCGCACCATCTGCATGATGAGGAAATCGAGCTTGCGTCCCTCAAGGCCGAGCGCGGGCGCGCGCATGGTCGCGGCAAAGCGGATGGCGTGGCCGTGATGGTCAGCGCCCCAGACATCGATGACGCGGTCAAAGCCGCGCTCGATGAACTTGTTGCGGTGATAGGCGATGTCGACCGCATAGTAGGTATAAAAGCCGTTCGAGCGGCGCAGAACCTCGTCCTTATCGGCGCCGAGGTCGGTGTTGCGCAGCCAGAGCGCGCCGTCCTTTTCATACGTCAGGCCGGCATCCGTGAGCAGCTGCACGGTCTCGGCCACGTAGCCGGAGCTATGCAGGCTGCTCTCGAGGAACCACTGGTCAAAGTGGATGCGGTAGCGCTCAAGGTCGCGCTGCATGCGCGCGATGTTGTACGGCAGACCGAAGGCCACGAACGCCGCGCAGCGCTCGGCGCTCGGCACGGTGAGGTACTTGTCGCCATCACGCTCGTAGATGAGCTTGGCGAGCGCCTTGATGTCGTCGCCGTGGTAGCCGTTGTCCGGGAATTCGACCGCGTCCTCACCCTCGATGAGCTGGAGGTAGCGCGCCTCGATGGACTTGCCGAACAGGTCGACCTGATTGCCGGCGTCATTGACATAGAACTCACGCCAGACATTGTAGCCCGCGCGCTCGAGCACGGACGCGAGCGCGTCGCCGAGCACGCCGCCGCGCGCGTTGCCGATCGTCATGGGGCCGGTGGGGTTGGCGGACACGAACTCCACCATGACTTTCTCCCCGTGACCGTCGTCCACGCGGCCGTAGTCCGCGCCGGAGCTCTCGACGGCGGACAGTACGTCCTGATACCACTTGTCGGACAGGCGGAAGTTCAAAAAGCCCGGGCCTGCCGCCTCAACGCCGGAAAACCATGAGCCGCCGAGCTCCATGTGCGCGATGAGCGCCTCGGCGATCTTGCGCGGCGCCATGTGCATGGTCTTGGCCGATGCCATGGCATGGTTTGCGGCAAAGTCGCCGTTGGCGGTGTCCTTCGGCTGCTCAACGCTGCCGCGGATCTCCGCGCCCTCGGGCAGTTCGCCCGCGGCGACGGCACGCAGATATGCTTCCCGGATGCACGCATCCACAGCGGCGCGTGCCTGTTCGATTCGATTGGCCATAATCAGTTACCCTCTATTCTATAATCTTTATTGTTCTCTGACGGTGATCCTGAGCCGGTTGCGGTTGGCGCAGGCGTGGTCAAAATCCACAACATACAGCAGCTCCAGCACGCCGCCGCGCTCGCCGAGCGTGGAGCGGTAGCGCTGCGTTTCCAGTCCGACCGTACTCGTGCCGTACGGCGTCTGGTACAAAAACGTGTTGCGCGTGCCGGGGGCAAAGACCATCCGGCTCGTGACAGCGCCTGTGCGCTTGAGCACGGCGTTTGACGGCGTAAAGGTGATGGTGGTGAGCGTACCGGCCATGCCGGTCAGCTCGCTCTCGGGATAGGTGAGCATACCGCAGCCGTCGACGCAGCTATACTCCCCGTCGGTCGAAAACTGCACCTGTTCGTCCGGCTCCTGCTCCAGAACATCCGCCTGAGAGCCCTCGATCGTGATAACGACCTGCATACGCCGCCTCCTTTGCATAATTGTGCGATTCTATTACTATATACTGTTTTGTCCAACTTCGCAACAGAAAAATGGTGTAGAATTTCCCGTCACCGTTTGCTATAATGGTAGCACAAGCGCATCCGCCGCCGACCGCTGCGGATGCAAGCCATTTTTCGGGGGCGCTGCTCCCGTCGGGAGGGATGACCGGATGAACATTGAGCTCACCGACAAGGAGTTCCGGCGACTGCTGGATCTCGTCTATATCGGCAACTGGATCCTCAACTCCACGCGCGAGAAAGACCGGTTTGAGGACTATGATATTTTGCAGGAGAAGCTCTTTGCGCTGTGCGCCAGAAACGGCATGAGCGCGCTCATCTCCCGCTGGCAGGGGCATATCTTCCCCTCGCAGGCATACGAAAACGGCGGCATCCATGAGGCCATCGCCGACTATGAGGACGCCGTGTTTTTCGACATTCTGGCCGAGGAGCTCGCGCGGCGCGATCTCGGCTGTCTCGACGGCGAGCCCGCCGATCTGACCGAGCTCAACGCGCGCATGGACGAATACATGGATGAGTTTGAAAAGTCCGGCGTGGAAAATCTGGTGATCGAGGCGTGAGCACGCGCACGATCGAGACGCCCATCGGCGCACTGACGCTCACCGCGTCGGCGGACGCTGTCACGGCCGTCCGCTTCGGCGCGCAGGGCGCGCGGGACGCTTCGGCGCTGCTTGACGCGGCCGAGGCGCAGCTGCACGAATACTTCGCGCGCACGCGGCGCACGTTTGACCTGCCGCTTGATCCGCGCGGCACGGCGTTCGAGCTGCGCGTGTGGACGGCGCTGCGCACGATTCCCTACGGCGAGACGCGCAGCTATGGTGCGATCGCCGCCGCCATCGGCAGCCCGCGGGCAGCGCGCGCCGTCGGCATGGCAAACCACCGCAACCCGCTGCCGATCCTCATCCCCTGCCACCGCGTCATCGGCGCGAACGGCTCGCTTACGGGCTATGCCGGCGGGCTGGAGACAAAGCGCCGCCTGCTGGCGCTGGAAGGGATCACACATTTAAAATAAACAACCGATCGAATAACCGATTGAAAACACGGCCGCCGGGAAAATCCGGCGGCCGCGTTGTTTTTTCATAGCGCATAGTTTTCGCGTGTGCGGTCATACTGTGCGCAGGAGATGAGGACAATGCGCATGAGCAGCGACGAATATGCGGCCTTTGTCGACTCGCTCTCGCCGCGCTCGCCCATCTGGGGCGATCTGCTGCGCGCGGGGCTGGTCGGCGGCGTGATCTGCACGCTCGGGCAGGCGCTAGCAGACCTGTACACCGCCTGCGGCGCAGCGGCGGACACGGCAGCAGCCTGGTGCTCGATCACGCTGGTGTTTCTCGGCGCACTGCTGACGGGGCTCGGCGTTTACGACGATCTGGCGCGCTTTGCCGGAGCGGGGTCGCTGGTGCCGATCACGGGGTTTGCAAACGCCGTCGTATCGCCGGCGCTGGAATTCAAGACCGAAGGGCTCGTCACGGGCACGGCGGTGAAGATCTTCACGATCGCGGGGCCGGTGATCGTCTACGGCATCGGCGCAAGCGTGGTCTACGGGCTGATCCTCGCCGTATGCGGCATCCACTGACAAGGAGGATAACATGAACGATCACAAAAACGGCGGGCGCAAGAGCGCACCGGTGCAGACCGGGCACGATTACCGCGCCGGAAAGCGCGAGCACAGCGGCGCCGGGCATACGCCAACACCTGACGCCGTGCCCAAAAGCAAGGCGCACGCGCCGGACGGTATCTCCGGCTACTGGGAATAAGGATATCCGCTGCGAATGGGATCGTTTGCTTTTTCTTGCACATGGCGCAAACCGGAAGGCCGTCGATGATCGGCAGTCACTTCCAATTACCGCCCCAGTTTCCGTGGAAAACTTCTGGGCAGCGGGGGAGCTCGAGGGGGCAAGACCCGCCTCGAATGAGATCACACGAAAGCTCGATTGATCGGGCTCTCCCCGGCAGCGAAAGCTGCCGGGGCATCTTGCGCAGTGGGGTGTGTGGCTGCAGTGCGCGGCGACTGAGCAGCGGGGGAGCCCGAGGGTGCAAGGCATGGCAGGAAAAATCCGGCGCCGCGAACAGCGGCGCCGGATCTTCAATATTCATTCTTCTACGACCGGGAATGTGACCCGAATTTCAAACCCTGCGCCCCGGTCGGACGCGGCGCTGAGCGTGAGCCCGAGCTCCTTTGCGATCTCGCGTGCGAGATAGAGGCCCATGCCGGTGGCCTTGCTCTTTTCGTGGCCGGAGTCACCGGTGAAGCCCTTTTCAAACACATATGGCAGGTCGCACGCGTGCACGCCCGGCCCGTTGTCACGGACGGTGAGGACGGTCTCGGCCGTGCTGCACGTGAGCGAAAACGAGAGTACCGGCGCATCGCCCGTGTATTTGACGCTGTTGCTCACGAGTTGTCCGAGCAGGAAACACAGCCCGCGCCGGTCGGTGAATACGGTCTCGTCCGCAAGCCGGATCTCGACCCGGAAGCCCTTTTCCTCGAGCAGCGGACGGTAATCGTCGAGTACCTCGTCGATGCAGCTGCGCAGCGTCAGGCGCTCGAACCGATAGTCGCGCCGTGCGCCGCGCAGGCGCGCATAGTAGAGCATCTGGTCAATGAACGCCTGCATCCGGTTGCGTGCGTAGTCGAGCTTGAAGCCGACCGCCTCCGGCAGCGTGTCGCGCCGATTGTCGAGCACGAGCGTCAGCAGCGCCAGCGGCGTTTTCACTTCGTGCGCCCAGAGCTCCACGTAGTCCTCATAGTCGTCCATCTGCGTTTGCAATTGTGCGATGGTCTGCTGCTGCGCGCGCAGCGTTTCGCCGAGCAGGTGTGCACTCTGCGCCTCGCACAGGGCGAGCAGGCGGCACAGTGCCTGTTCGTGTGCCGCGTCCGGTGTGGCCAGAAAGGCCGTGAAGGCTTGCTCTCGCCGTTTTGCCCGTGCGCAGAGCACGGTGCACACACAGGCGAACAGAAACACCGTCGCCAGCACGATCACGCCGGCCATGGCGGCGAAGGCCCGCGCGTCCGCCAGCCACAGCAGCAGCGCCGCGAGCGCGTCCACGCCCAGCAGCAGCCCCAGCCACGGCAGGTACTGCCGCAGATAGCTTCCGTTATGCTTCATGCGCCACCTCCAGCCGGTAGCCGACGCCGCGCACGGACACGAGCTGCTGGCGCATACCGAGGGACGCCATCGTCTTTTTCAGCCGCGTGAGGTTGACCTGCAGCGCGTTTTCATCGATGAACTCCGTCGTGCCCCAGAGGGCGCGGCTCAGGTCGTCCTTTGTGACGGTCTGCCCGCCGTGCGTCAGCAGCGCCTCGAGCAGCTTGCCCTGATTCGGCGGCAGGACGACGGACTGATTGTGGATAAAGAGCGTGTAGGTCTGCCGGTCGAGCAAGAAGTCCGCCCCCTCGAGCAGATTCGGCCGCCCCTCATAGCGCTTGAGGACGTTTCCGATGCGCGCCAGCAGCCGCTCCTTTCGATAGGGCTTGGTGAGGTATTCGTCCGCGCCGAGCTCGAGCGCGTGCACCTCGTCACGCAGCTGGTCGCGTGAGGTCAGCACAAGCACCGGCAGGGTGCTGCGCCGCTTGATGTCGCGGCAGATCTGAAATCCGCTCACCTCCGGCAGATTCAGGTCCAGCAGCACCAGATCGGGGGCGAGCGCGAGCAACTGCCCGGTCACGTCGGAAAAGTCCGTGACCTCCGTGACGGCGTAGTCCGCGCGGCGCAGCATATCCGCAAGTTCCTCGCGCATGAGCGCCTCATCTTCCACGACGGCGATGTGCTTCATCGCGCCGCCCCCTTTCTGCGTTATTCTTCGCGTTCCGGCGCCATCAGGGTCAGCAGGTATTTGCTGCTGGAGCGCTTGACGGCCGCCATGTAGATCCATTCTACCACACACAGCAGCAAAATCATAGCTCCGGCGGCGATCATCATTTCCGTCATGCCGCTCTGTGCGCTGGCAGAGAGGATGCCGGAAAAGAGCGCGCGCACGCCAAACGCGCTGCTGACCGCCGCCACGCCGACCGGCAGGCCGAAGTACCAGTTGATCTGTGCCTTTGCTGCGCGGCAGAGCGTGTCGTGCTCTGCGCCGAGGCGCACGAGCGTCCGGTAGCGGCGCGCGGCCTTCTGCTGGCCCATGAGAAACTGCACGCCGATGATGGTGTTGGCCACGACAAGGAAGATGATGGCGAGATAAATCGTTAGGTAGCTTGCCGCGACGATGTAAAACAGCTCGCGGCCGAGGTTTTGCAGGTAGCTCTCGTATTTCAGGCCGAGCGGGTCGAGCTGCCCGTTCATGTCCGCGATGGCGTTCATGAGGCTCTTGCCCTCCGTCACGGACGGGGCGAGCACAGCGTCGAGGTAGATGTCATAGTCGCCCTGCGTGTAATGGTCAAACACCGCATCCGGCACGATGAGCGCAAACGATATCGTGATCGAGCGGTCGGTCACGACGCTCACCGACTGCACCTGCCCCGTGAGCGTGAACGGCGCACCGTCGATCGTGACGGCAGCGCCGTCCGTGATCAGGCGGTCAAGCAGCGCCGTGTTTTCTGCCGACGACACATCGCTGTCGCAGTAGACGGCGGCCTCATCGGATGCCAGCGTCAGCTCCGGCAGACCGGCCGCGGCCAGCAGACGGTTGTAGCCGCTGAGCGCGATGAGGTGCGGGTAGCCCACGGCCTCGAGCAGGTATTGCAGCTGCTGCTGCTCGTCGGAGACGGGCATGGCATCGATGGTGCGCTGCAAGGCGGGGAATTTCACGGTGTTCTGGTAGTCCGTGCTCGTGCGCACGCGGCCGATGCGCATCTCAAAGATGTCGGAAAACGCGCTGTCGAGCCCGTGCGCCGTCAGCGTTTCGCGCACGGTGTCGGCGCTTTTGCTGTCGGTGGGGAAGGTATAGTCGAGCGTGTGCGTCTCGGCTCTGGATGAGCGCGCGGTCGCAACGCCCGCGCCGAAGCAGCACAGCGCCGCAAGGATGAGCAGGGAGCTGATTGCCAGCGTCCCCGAGCGGTGGATGACCGTCTCCTCGACCTGCCGGAAGTTAAACACCCGCAGCCTGCCTGCGCCGCCGCGCCGGGCGAGCCGGTCGATGATGACGCGCAGCCCGTAAAACAGCAGCAGTGTGCCCACCACGCCGAGCGTGAGCGTGCCCGCCATGTAGCGCAGGCCGCTCCACGCGTACCCGCGGATGGCAGACGTATATGCAGCAGCGAGCAGCGCGATGCCCAGCACGAGCGCCGCGGCGTAAACGGCGGCGGGGCGCTGCCGTTTTGTGCCCTCGGGCGTCTCTGTGAGCAGCGCGCCGATCTCCTCACGCACGATCTTCCCGCTGAGGATGAGCGAGGCCAGCAGCTTGATCGCAAGAAAGCCCGCAGCCGTCCAGCAGATCGCGGGCAGCGACAGCGTGAACCGGTGCCCCACGATGCCGAGCCCGACGAGCCGCGCCGTGACGAGGCTGATGACCTCCGAGATCAGCACCGCCGCCGGCAGGCCGATGGCCAGCGCGATGAGACTCGAGCGCAGATCCTCCGCCAGCAGCATGCCAAAGAGCTTGCGCCGCTGCATGCCCAGCATGAGGTACACGCCGAATTCGTGCCGCCGCCGCGCGAGCTGAAAGCGGTTGGCGTAGTATACGAGAAAGAACAAAATGAACAGCGTCAGCCCGTACAGCACCGGGACGAGCGTCAGCAGCCGGTTCACGGCGTCGCTCTCCATGCGCTGCAGGAACACCATCACGTCCTGATGCGACAGGGAGAGGATGATGTAAAACGCGATGATCGCAATGAGCAGGGACGTGAAAAACAGCCCGTTTTCCCGGCGGCTGCGGCGGCTGTTGCGCTTGACAAGTTCAGAGAACATTGGCACTGCCCCCTCCCAGCTGCGCCATCACGGACAGGATGCGCCCGTAGAATGCCTGCTGCGTCTCGTCCGGCATGTCGCGCCGCAGCTCGTGAAAGAGCACGCCGTCCTGAATGAAGAGGATGCGCTTGCAGTAGCTTGCGGCGTTGCAGTCGTGCGTGACCATGAGGATGGTCGTGCCGGCGTCCGCGTTCAGGCCGGAGAGCTTTTCCATGAGCGCACGGGCGTTTTTCGAGTCGAGCGCGCCGGTCGGCTCGTCGGCCAGCACGATCTCAGGGTCGAGGATGAGCGCGCGCGCCGCCGCGATGCGCTGCTTTTGCCCGCCGGACATCTGCGCCGGGAACTTGTCGAGCACGTCCGTCACTTCCAGATAGTCTGCAAGCTTTGTCAGCCGCTCGCGGCTTTCGGCCTCGGACACACCGTGCAGCGACAGCGGCAGGAGGATATTCTCGCGGCCGGTGAGGTTGTCGATGAGCTCAAAGTTCTGAAACAGGTAGCCGATCTCCTTGCCGCGGTAGTCGGCGAGTGCCTTGCCATGCAGCGTCGTGACGCACTTGCCGTGCAGGGCGACGGCGCCGGCGGTCGGCGCGATGACGGTCGCGATGCAGTTGAGCAGCGTCGATTTGCCCGAGCCGCTGCTGCCCATGATGCCGAGAAACTCGCCCGGCATGACCTGAAACGAGATGCCGTCGAGCGCGCGTGTCAGATTCGGCTCCTTGCCATAATATTTCTTCAGGGCTGCAATTTCGAGAATTGGGTCCATTGCACATACCTCCTTTGGATTCTGCTGCCATGGTACAACACCCGGCGCGCAAAATCCACTTACAGTGCCTGAAAGGTTTTCGCCGTTCGGCTTGACAGCTGCGCGGCGGCACGATATGCTGAAATTGCTGAAATCATACCCCCGCAACTGCCGGTTGACACATTTGACAGTCGCCTTGGTGGTGCGCAACCGGCCGATCTGGTATCCTGTCCTCAGCCGGAAACGGAAAAACAATACGGGAGGAAGCCGCTTATGCTATTGGCAGATAAGATCGTGACCCTGCGCAAGCGCGCCGGCTGGTCACAGGAGGAGCTGGCGGCACAGCTGGGCGTGTCGCGCCAGTCGGTGTCGAAATGGGAGGGCGCGCAGTCCGTGCCCGATATGCAGAAGGTCGTGCAGATGAGCCGTCTGTTCGGCGTCACGACCGATTACTTATTAAAAGAAGAGCTCGGCGAGCCGGAACCGGCCCCGGCCGAGCCGGATGCGCCGCTGCGCTGCGTGACCATGGAGCAGGCGGCGGACTATCTGGCGCTGCGGCAGGCGGCCGCGCCGAAGCTCGCACTGGCGACGCTGCTGTGCGTACTCTCGCCGGCGGCGCTGCTTTTGCTCGCCGCGCTCAGCGACCGGCCGGGCGCGGCTATTTCGGAAAATGCGGCGGCGGGCATCGGCCTGTGCGTGCTGATGGTGCTCGTGGCGGTCGCGGTGGCGGTGTTCATCACGTGCGCCGCGCAGGTGAAAGCATATGCCTTTCTGGAGAGCGAACCGTTTGAGACGGCCTGCGGCGTGACCGGTATGGTGCGCGAGTGCCGGGCGGCATTCGCACCGCGCCACACGCGCGGAAAGGTCGTGGGCACGGTGCTGTGCATCCTGTCGGCAGTGCCGCTGTTTATCGCCGTCTGCCTGGACGGGCCGGACCTGCTGTATGTCGGGGCGGTCTGCCTGCTGCTCGTGCTGGCGGGCGTCGGCGGCGCGGTGCTTGTCTCCGGCGGCGTGTATTGGGTGGCGATGGACCGTCTGCTCGAAGAGGACGACTATGCCCGGCCGCGCAAGCGGCAGAACGGCGTCGTCGGTGCGGTCAGCGCTATCTACTGGCTCACGGCCACGGCGGCGTACCTGCTTTGGACATTCGGCCCGTGGTGGGACGCGCAGCCGCAGGACACATGGATCCTCTGGGCGGTCGCGGGGGTGCTCTACGGCGCGGTCATGGCGCTCGTGCGCGGGATTCGAAAATGAAGTGCTTGCAGGGAATAGAAAAAGAAAAATGCCGCAGGCGGCCGCCTGCGGCATTTGCGATTCTTATTCAGGAATGTTACAGCGTGTTCTCGCCGGTCTCGAGACCGATGACCTCGTCCACAGGCAGCGAGAGGATGATGCCGTGCGCGTCTGTGCGCAGGCCGCAGGCGTCGCTGATGGCGTTCATGACGGCGGCCTTTTTCTCGCGCGGCGTGACGATGACGACGAACTCCTCTTCCTCCTGCATGGAGATGCCGAGCTTGCGGCTGATGCGCTCGGAGTTCTGGCGGCGTCCCTTGAGGATCGTGCCGCCCATGGCGCCTGCGCTTCTGGCGGCGTCGATGGCGTCGCTGCTGTAGCCGTTGCTGAGCGCGACCCAGATGGCGGCGTAACCCGCGCCGGTTTGCATATCGGACATTTCGCTACACACCCTTTCTTCGATCTTCTGTTCAATGGTCTCGCGCAGCTGGTCGTTCATGAGCTGGAGCAGCGGCCGCTGCAGCCCCGTGATCGGGATCGTCAGCACGATGCCGCCGCCGCGCTTATGCAGCGGGATGCGCTGCTGCAGCGCGTCAAGCAGGTCGCGCACGAGAAACTTCGGCAGCAGCCCGATCGTGAGCAGGCGGCTGCTGCCGCTCAGCCCGAAGATGTCGAGCATTTCCGACGGCGCCGTGCCGTGTCCCTGACACTGGTAGTAGATCGGGATGCGGAAATTCTGAAACGTCTGCTCGAGCTTGCGGCGGTATTCATGGCTCGTGATGATGAGCACCATGCGCGGTGCGAGTCGGTTTTCGGAATGTATCATATCTCTTCGTCCTCCAGGTCGATGACACCGTCATCGGGCAGCAGGTCAGCTTTGTCCTCAGCCACGGCTTTGGCTCTATGTACGTAAATGACGCCCATGATCTGAATGGCGACCGGCGGCGCGAGCGCGACGAGCGCCACCACGCCGAAGGCGTCCGTGACGACGCTGCCGCCGAGCGCGGTGCACGCGCCCATGGCCAGCGGCAGCAGGAAGGTAGAGGTCATGGGACCGCTCGCCACGCCGCCGGAGTCGAAGGCGATGCCCACGAACACGGACGGGACATAGCGCGCGAGGATGAGCGCGAGCGCGTAGCCCGGCACAAGGATCCAGTAGATGCTGATGCCGGTCAGCACGCGCACCATGGACAGCATCACCGCACAGGCCACGCCGATGGACAGCGCCGTATTCATCATGCTCTGCGACACCGTGCCGCCGGTGACGTCCTCGACCTGCTTGTTGAGCACCTGCACGGCGGGCTCTGCCTTGACGATGTAGTAGCCGATGAGCGCGCCGATCGGTATGAGCACCCAGCGGTACGTGCTGTCCGCCAGGCCTGAGCCGAGCAGGTTGCCCACGGGTGTAAAGCCGATGTTCACGCCGGTCAGAAACAGGATCAGACCGATGACGGTGTACAGAAAGCCGACGCCGGTGCGCAGCAGCTGCCGCCGGCGGTAGTGGTGCGTCAGCAGCTGGAACAGCACGCACACCGCTACGATCGGCAGGATGCTCAGCAGCACTTCCTTCGCATAGTCCGGCAGGCCGATGGCGAACTGCTGCGCCACGTCACGCGTCGTGACGACCGGCGCGATCTCCACGGCGGAGTAGATCGCATCGCTCGGATGGTAGAAGATGCCGAGCAGCAGCACCATCAGGATCGGCCCGACGCTGCACAGCGCGACCAGACCGAAGCTGTCGTCATCGTGCCCCTGCGCGGCGCGCAGCGCCGACACGCCGACGCCCAGTGCCATGATAAACGGCACGGTGATCGGCCCCGTCGTGACACCGCCGGCGTCAAACGCGACGGCGAGAAAATCCTTCGGGGAAAACAGCGTCAGCGCAAACAGCAGCGCGTACGCGATCAGCAGACACTTTGCCAGCGACGCGCGATAGAAGATGCGCAGCACGGCCAGCGCCAGAAAGACGCCTACGCCGACGGCGACTGTCCAGATCAGGACGCTGTTGGGGATGGATGCGACCTGATTGGCCAGCACCTGTAGATCGGGCTCTGCGATGGTGATGATCGTACCGAGCGCGAACGACACGAGCACGACCAGAATGACCTTTTCACGTTTTGCCAGCGTCTTGCCGACACCCTCGCCGAGCGGGGTCATGGACATTTCAGCGCCAAGCTGGAAAAAGCCCATGCCGAAGATCAGCAGCACGGCGCCGGTCAGAAACAGCGCCAGCGTGCCGATCTCCATCGGGACGAGCGTGATGCTCAGCACCAGCACGATCAGCGTGATCGGCAGGACGCTGGAGAGAGATTCCTTAACTTTTTCTTTCAGCTTTTCATTCATACGGTTGCGGTGGTCCTCCTTTCGCGGGGTTCAGGATCGCTGCACGACCGCATTGCAGTCCGTCAGGTGCGGTTGAGAATGGCCATGAACTCCTCGCCGGTGATGGTCTCCTTCTCGTAGAGATACTTGGCCAGCTCGTCGAGCTTGGCGCGGTTTTCGGTGAGGATGCCGACGGCCTTGGCGTGCTCTTTTTTCACGAGCGCGACGACCTGATGGTCGATCCGCGTCTGTGTCTCAGCAGAGCAGGCGAGGGAGGCGTCACCGCCGAGGTACTGGTTCGTGACCGTCTCGAGCGCGACCATGTCGAAAGCCGCGCTCATGCCGTAGCGCGTGACCATCGCGCGGGCGAGCTTGGTCGCCTGCTCGATGTCGTTGGAAGCGCCCGTGGTGACGGAGCCGAAGCGGACCTCCTCGGCAGCGCGGCCGCCGGTGAGCGTCGCGATCTTGTTCTCCATTTCCTCGCGCGTCATCAGGTAATGGTTGCCCTCCTCGACCTGCATCGTGTAGCCTAGCGCGCCCGAGGTGCGGGGGATAATGGTAATCTTCTGCACAGGGGCGGAGTGGCTTTGCAGCGCCGCGACGAGCGCATGACCGGTCTCGTGATAGGCGACGATCCATTTTTCGTGGTCGGTGAGGATGGCGTTCTTCTTCTGATAGCCCGCGATGACCACCTCGATGGACTCTTCCATGTCCGCTTCGGTGGCGAATTTCCGTCCGTCCCGGACGGCGCGCAGCGCCGCTTCGTTGACGATGTTGGCAAGCTCCGCGCCGGACGCGCCGGAGGCCATCCGGGCCACGGTGGAAAAGTCCACGT
>ERZ857951.1191-NODE-1191-length-28724-cov-7.013569_pt1 | contig 28724 bp, 25 predicted proteins | sample MGYA00519759_ERZ857951 | MGnify/ENA primary metagenome ERZ857951 (study PRJEB31778, sample SAMEA3449377) | human gut metagenome | biome: human gut; feature: human-associated habitat; material: faeces | place: United Kingdom | collected 2010/2012 ...
GGAACATTGATTTCCATACGCCGGACAGGTGATGGATTTCACCCCGGATTATTCATATTAGAAAGCGCATTGATAAAGGTCATCATCACACTACTTTTTCCCTCTCCACGATCTCCGCAGAATGCAATGATGTTATTTTCCGTTTCCACTCTGCGCCAGTCTGCTCTTTTTTCATCATCATTGATCGCGACAATATCATCCAGCATATTGGCCGCTTCCAGATATTGGTCATAAAAAATATCGGTTGTTTCTATTTTTTCTTTCAGACTTAACTTAAATTCCTCACCTCGGATAATTGTCAGAATCTTTTTATTGTTCATAAGTTTTCTTCTCCTTTATCTGTTAGTGCTTTAACGATGTCTTCTCTGCCTTTTTGTATTTTTTCATTATATCATATTTTTTCAGTTTTTTTATTAATGCACAGGGTATTTTATTCAACATTTATCGACAAAGTTCGATATTTTTGATAGTAAATGTAAAAAATCGGATCATTGTTTTGGTTTTTCATTCAAAACAATGATCCGATCTAGAAAATTACTTTCTAATGTAAAAATTCTCCATCCTCACCAACAAAATAAAGCAAATCCTCCACTTTATCTGTTTTATAAATGGGAATATAAGAATAGTGGCTATATTTTTCCACCTATTCATTCCACCCATTTATCAGTCCCCTAATATGTCGAACTCCTTTTTGGGTTCCGGCAATGGCGAAATAGCTGTCTCTGTATTTTTCTTTTTCCAATGCCTGCCTTTCATAGGCAATAATTGCATGAAAGCCACTGTAGATAAGCTCACGGATACGTTCATTATCCCCTTTTATTTTTATAAGCAAATCAGCAATCGCAACCTCGCAGTAATACATTCTAATTCCCGGGTATGGATGATCATATGCATCAATATCTTTTTCAAGATAATTCGAAAAATCTCTGGCAGTATTTTTAGCGAAAACATCGAAACATAAATAAATAGACAAGTGCAAAAGATCAAAAGTTGCTCTTAATGTTTTCCAATCTTTCTCCCAATACCCAAGCACAATAGCTGTATTCAACATTGCCGCATAGAAATCCGCATCAAATTCTTTCAACTGTGTGAGCCAGTTGTTTTTATTTCCTGTCTCGTCTACATAAAATTCTTCTATAAAATTATCTTTCGAATCTACTAAAAGATGTCCATGAGCGATATGTCCAAATTCATGCGCAATGATAAAATTCAACATAAACTGATACAATATTCTCTTGTAACCGTCTTCTTTCTCTTTCGACAGATGAAATACTTTCTCAAAATTTCTATTTCCTACAAATTCTTCTACTTTTTTCCAGAAAGCATTACAAAGTCCTATTGTTAATGCTATATAATTCTTCCCTTCGTTCTCTGTAGCAAATGCATTTACTCGGAGATCGTTTACAATCCAGACAGAAGCCTGCATTTTTTCGAATATGTCTTTTGAAACCCAGGTTTCTATTCCAAGTCTCATTTTTGATAGTAGAGAATTTGTAATCTTCGCTATGTTACAGTAATATTCCGGAATATCTTCCAACAATTCAATCTCGACGTTACCTATTTTAATTTTTGTTTTCGCCATTACAATCTATTTCCTTTGTAACTTTTACTTACAACTTGCTACCTGTTGCACTATATAAATATTAAGAAGGAGAAGTCAAAAACACACAAAGTTTCATTTCTTTTCATCCCCATCGCTGTCATCTTCCTCCCTATCAAACGTCTTCCTCATATAACTCATAATAAGTCCCATCTGCAGGCTCTGATAATTCTCTTTTATTATTCCTGCCATCAAGTCACACAGCTCTTCTTTCAAGCCTGTTTCGTCTTTTAAATCTTCTTTTATCGCATCAATTGTATATCGCCTGCGAATATAAAAATCCACTAATCCGTTCAACCCTATTGTCATATCCAGAAATTCAGAAACCGTCTCAAATCCAAAATCTCTGTATTTGCGCGGAAATTTAGGAGTATAATAAATAATCACATTTTCAAACAAATATTTCAAAATTTCTTCTGCCTTAGATGGGTCTTTTTCCTGAATCATTCGAAGCTGTTTAAACGAAAAATATATTTCCAGAGAATCTTCCACATCTTTTAAAATCCAGTTTCCCTCATTACCTATCTGATCTTCAAATATTTTTTCTGTTTCAGTTTGATTCCTTTTCAACGCAGTTCTTAAGCTTTCCCATAATTTATTATACTGCCTTGCAAGTTCTTTGTTTTCAGGCTCCACATCATTATCCAATTCTTTTTTTACAATATCAAGCCAGTTTGGTTCTATTTCCTTTATTCTTCTAATATTTTCAACTAAATATTCCATATCTTCTCCTCACACTAAACCTGCGAAAATCTTCTCTGTACTTTCTCACGTTCTTCCTTATTCATTTCATCAGAATCAACATCATAAAAATATTTTAAATCATCATATAGTTTATGCTGCCTGCTTTGCAAATAATAATTTCTTTGTGATTTATGAGCTGTTATCATAGACGCTCTTTCAATGAACATTCCTGGATCTATAATAATTTCCCGATCAATATCTTCCACCTTCGTCCTTAGATATCTGCGTCCTTCCCCTGATAAATCATAGAAAGCACAGTTATCGCATTGAATTTTATCAACCAAACCGGCATTTTCTAAAACTCTCAAGGTATCTGTAAGCGAACTTTTTGAAATATCCAAATTTTGCATTAGATCCTTATGTCTCGCATGGGAATGACGGTATAAAAATATCATAATATTTCTGGCATTTTTGTATCGAAGTTCTATAAACTCTGCATCCACTTTTATCTCTTTATCTACAATAAGATTCTGGTAGATTTTATTAAAAATATTATACTGATCCACTATTTTAGCTGAAATAATCAAAATCTGATTTTGAGACCTGTTTAATTCTTTTGTTATTTCTTTTCTTAGATTACGTTGTTCTTCTAACAGCTGCTTCATTTTTTCCAAATTCTTTCTTTCAAATGCTTCTAAATATGCATCTGAAATCGAAATCAATAAATCCTGAAATGCATCCTCTGCAGTTCGATCAACCGTTACTCTATTTTCGTCTGTTTGGCCAAGATGCTCCTTTAACTCCGCAATATAATACTCCATTTCTTTCATCTCATCACCTCATTCTCAAAAATATCTAAATCTAACGGAATCTCTGCATAGTAGATACAGTTATCACAGCTGGCCTTCTGACATTTGTTTGTTCCTTTGTATACTTCCTGAAAGGTACTCTCATCACTTAGATTACAATGTTTACTTAATTTTGTTATGAGCCCGATAATATCAAAATTCTCTTTCTTTTTTTCGTCAGTTGCATGTAAGGCTGAACATGTATTACACCAGATCCAGTTACAGTTTCTCGAAAAATTATGTTGTGCCAGAATACGAAAATCAAAACTTCCTGTTGAAAATGAAGGGCTGCAAATCAGTGTAGGATGAAGATTTCTAACAATTCCCTCTCTATTTTCCTCTTCCAAATAATCGTAGCATATGATAACACATATTCTTCCAATATCTTCTATATGCAAAATGTGAATTACTTTTTCTTCATCTCTTTTTCGATTAATGTCCTCATATATATACGCTCCATTTGATGGGTACTTGAAATCTGCATATTTTCTTTGTTGGAACAGTTCTTCTCCCTGCAAACATACGCAGCTTTGGTTTTGGTTTCTTTCATCATTATCTGTTTTTTCCCAGATAGAAGGAAATACAATCAAAAAAGGAATTTCCCGCTCCCTTCCAAGCAGGCTTTTCTTAATTTTCTCCAACATTTGCCGTGTTCCCAGCATCTCCGGAAAAACAAGGATATCTGCTTGATCTTCTCCTGCTTTTAAAATATTATTCAGAACTTTTTCTGTAATATAATCTTCATTTACAACTTCTTCTACTCTGAATAATTTCTGTCTGGCATTTGTTTTTTCATTTTTACGTTCATATGGCTTACTGAATTCTACGGTTCTTTCTTTCGTCACCGGAGAAATTGCCAATTTCAACTTACTTTTATTTTTAAAGATCAATGAAGAATCAAATACATGATTAACGGTTGTTATATTTTTTAAAGCAAAACAATCTACATAATAAAAATTCTTTAAAATCACTCCAAAACTGTTAGAAATCTGCCTATGTTCCCATTTACATTTTACTTTTTCTATAATTAAAACTCCTGTTGTTTTACTGTTCGAGTTCAATGCAACGTATTCTTCGATTTCACTTTCAAATGTCCGGTTTCGTTTATAACAGTTCTCTATTGCACGATCCATATAATAAAGTAGCAACACATCGTAATAAAGATTATTCCATTCAGTCACAAGAGAATATATATCTTTCCAAAATTCCTCTGTCAGATCCGTAATTTTAATTTCCCGGTATGTACCATTGTCATTCATCAGCTGAGGTAACCGTTTTTTTAAACTTAAATACGGTTCACCATTCTGATCTTCAAAAACACTTCGAAAATCTTTTTCAGAAAATTCCTGTTGTTCCAGAACTCTTCGCACAATACTCGCCATTAAATCAAAATATTTTCTTAATTGACTATGTATATGCATTCTCATACGCAAAACCTCTTTCTGTAGTATTCAGTATAACATCCCTTTATATTGTCCGCAACCATTTTGTTCGGAGTTGTTCGCTCTGCTTTCTAATTACTACTCAGTTTACTACAATCTATTACAAATTTCATTCTATTTTCATCGACAAATTTCGACCTTATATTTTATATATTTATATATAAAAACCGGGCCATTGTTCAGCATCTTCTGATTCCAAAACAACAGTCCGGTCAAACTTAACATATTATTTTATTATCTCTTACAATATCGCCCGCACAACCCTAGGCTTGCATCCAGCCTTCTCCAGTGCCGCAACAATCTGATTCTTATGATCTGTTCCGAATGCTTCCATGGTGATCCGAAGTTCCACGGCTGCATTTCGGTTGGTGCTTACAAACTGGTTATGATCCAACTTAATGACATTACCCTGATTTTCAGCGATAACGCTAGCTACCCGTACCAGTTCGCCTGGCTTGTCCGGGATAAGGACGGAGACGGTGAAGATTCGGTCTCTCTGGATGAGGCCGTGCTGTACTACGGAGGACATTGTGATCACATCCATGTTTCCGCCGCTTAAGATGGAAACGATCTTCTTTTTCTTTACGTCAAGGTGACGGAGAGCTGCTACAGTGAGAAGACCTGAGTTTTCTACGATCATCTTGTGGTTCTCTACCATGTCGAGGAACGCCACGATCAGCTCATCATCATCGATGGTAATGATATCGTCCAGATTTTCCTGGATGTATGGGAAGATATTTTTTCCCGGAGTCTGTACTGCAGTACCATCTGCGATAGTATTTACGTGAGGAAGCGTTACGACCTCCCCCTTCTCCAGGGATGCTTTCATACATGCCGCGCCTGCCGGCTCAACACCGATAACTTTGATGTGTGGGTTCAGAAGCTTCGCAAGTGTGGAGACACCTGTAGCAAGTCCGCCCCCTCCGATCGGTACCAGGATGTAATCTACAAGAGGAAGTTCCTGTACGATCTCCATGGCGATGGTTCCCTGTCCGGTGGCTACTGCCGGGTCGTCAAAAGGATGGATAAAGGTATATCCGTTCTCGTCTGCAAGCTGAAGTGCATATGCACATGCTTCATCGTAGACATCTCCGTGAAGGATAACCTCTGCGCCATAACTCTTGGTACGTTCTACCTTGATCAGTGGTGTGGTGGTCGGCATAACGATGACTGCTTTTACTCCATATTTATGTGCAGCATAGGCAACACCCTGTGCATGATTTCCTGCAGATGCTGTGATCAGACCTTTGTTTCTCTCTTCGTCAGAAAGTGTGCTGATCTTATAATATGCGCCACGTACTTTATATGCACCGGTGCGCTGCATATTCTCCGGTTTCAGGTAAACCTTGTTTCCTGTCATATCAGAGAAATAGCTGCTGTATATCAGCTTTGTTTCCTGTGTCACTTCTTTTACTTTTGCTGCCGCTTCTTCAAAGCTTTCTAATGTAAGCATATTTAGCTCCTTTCTTCTACGTCAAAGAGGGCGTTTACAAATGCGTCTGCGTCGAATTTCTGCAAGTCATCGATGCTCTCGCCTACTCCGATGTATTTTACTGGTATATCAAGCTCGGACTGGATCGCTACGGCGATTCCACCCTTGGCTGTACCATCAAGTTTGGTAAGGATAATTCCGGTAACGTTGGCTACCTCGGCAAACTGTCTTGCCTGAGAAAGCGCGTTCTGGCCGGTGGTTCCGTCAAGGACTACCAGAGTTTCCAAATATGCTTCCGGGTACTCACGTTCCAGAATACGGTAAATTTTGCGAAGCTCCTCCATAAGGTTCTTCTTATTGTGAAGTCTTCCTGCTGTGTCGCAGATCAGAACATCCGCATTTCTGGCCTTGGCTGCTGCCACCGCATCATAGACAACCGATGCCGGGTCTGCACCGTCCTGTCCGCCGATGATCTCAACACCTGCACGGTTAGCCCACTGTGTCAGCTGTTCTCCTGCTGCCGCACGGAACGTATCTGCCGCACCAAGGATTACTTTCTTTCCCTGATCCTTCAGTTTACCGGCAAGTTTACCAACGGAGGTAGTCTTACCGACTCCGTTGACACCGATCACCAGGATCACGGATTTCCGGTTCTCGAATTCATATTCTGTGCTCTCCACCTGCATCTGCTTCTTGATACTGTCGATCAGAAGCTGCTTGCACTGGGACGGCTCTTTGATATGCTGTTCAGCCACCTGTTCCTTCAGGTGCTCCAGAATGGAGGTGGTTGCGTTAATGCCGATGTCTCCCATGATCAGGATCTCTTCCAGCTCTTCGTAAAAATCATCATCAATACTGGAAAAACCGCTGAAAATGGAATCAAATCCGGCAACGATATTGTCTCTCGTTTTGGTAAGTCCGCTTACCAGACGTTTAAAAAATCCTTTTTTTTCTTCTGCCATACTGTTTCATCCCCTCTGCTACCGGGTAAGCTGGTTCTCTACCAGGTCTACTGATACCAGCGTTGATACCCCTTTTTCCTGCATGGTAATTCCATAAAGGCGGTCTGCAGCATTCATGGTACCACGTCTATGTGTTATTATAATAAATTGTGTGTTCTTCGTCAACTTCTGTAAATATCCTGCAAAACGGCCTACGTTTGAGTCATCCAGGGCTGCCTCGATCTCATCCAGAAGACAGAACGGTGATGGTTTCAGGTTCTGGATGGCAAAAAGAAGGGCAATGGCTGTCAGTGCCTTCTCTCCACCGGAAAGCTGCATCATGTTCTGAAGTTTTTTTCCGGGCGGCTGGGAAATAATTTTGATTCCTGCCTCCAGAATATCCTCGTCTTCCGCAAGTTCCAGAGTTCCCCGGCCTCCGCCGAACAGCTCCTTAAATGCCTTGTCAAATTCTTTCTGGATCTCTCCGAATTTTTCGGTGAACTGTTTCCGCATTCCCTCATCCAGCTCCTGAATGATCTGTTCCAGCGTTTTTTCCGCTTCCAGAAGATCGTTGTACTGGCCGCTTAAGAAGGTATGGCGTTCCAGAAGTTCCTTGTAATCCTCAATGGCATTGACATTGACAGAACCAAGGGCCCGGATCTCATCCTTTAATTTGTGGATCTGCTGTTTCATCACATGGCGATCACCAAGTTCTTCTTTTCGGTACTGCAGCGCATTATTCGGGGTAATCTCGTATTCTTCCCACATATAGGAAATACGGGCTTCCCGGTTTTCCTCGATCTTTTCCGCCTGGGTTTTCAGACGGAAACATTCTTTATCCAGAAGACTGATCTGATTGGACAGCTCATCCCGTTTTTCAAAGAACTCTTTATGACTCTTTGTACTTTCTTCTTTTTCCTGCTGCAGCTTTTCAAGCTGTTTTTCGGATGCTTCTTCTTTTGCGGCAAAGCTCTCGATCTCTACACGGACATTCTCGATGGTTTTTCTTTTCTGTGCTGTTTCCTGGCTGCCTTTTTCCAGGGAATCCAGGATTTCTTCTTTTTCTTTTAAAAGAACATCGATCTCTTCTTTCAGTCGTTTCAGGTTTTCTTTTATGAAGCTTTCTTTCTGCTGGGATGCGGATGCGTCCAGACGGATCTTTTCCAGAGTTTCCAGGGTTTGTGCCTCATCTTTTTTCCAGTCTTCCAGTTCTTTCTGGCGGGTTTCGATGAAGGTTTCCAGCTCTTCCTCGTCCTTTTTGGAAGTTTCCAGTTCCTGTGTGATCTGAGCGTTATCTGCCTGCATTTCTCTTGTCTGACGGCGGATTTCTTCCTGTTCCCGCTCGATCCTTGCATAACCGCCCCGGATTTCTTCTGCTTTTTTCTCCAGCTGCTCGATGTTCATCCTGGCTGTATTCTGCCCGATGGACTGTTCCTGGAATTTCTGCTGCAGGGAATTTACGGTATCCCGCATTTCGTTTCGTTTACTGCGGTTATCCTCCATGGACTGACGGATTTCGTTGTACCTGGCCGCCAGTTCTTTCACTTTCTTTTCCAGTTCTTCGATCTCACGGCGGCGGCCGAGAAGATTGCTGTTGTTCTTAAAAGCTCCACCTGTCATGGAACCACCCGGGCTTAAGGACTCGCCCTCCAGAGTTACCATCCGGATACTGTGGCGGTATTTCCTGGCAATGGCAATGGCGTGATCAATATTGTCCACAACCAGTACCTTTCCAAGAAGATAGCCGATCAGTCCTGTGTACTCTTTGTCTGCACTTACCAGACCACTTGCAAGACCGATGGCTCCCGGTTCGTTTAAAGCTCCCCGCTGAGTGAACTCGCCTCTCTGGGAAATGCTGTTTAAGGGAAGAAACGTAGCACGTCCGTACCGGTTTTTCTTCAGGAATTCGATCATCTCCTTGGCAGTCTGTTCATTGTCTGTGACAATATTCTGGATGCTTCCGCCAAGTGCCGTCTCAATGGCGATCTCGTAGTTTTTCTCCACATGGATGATATCTGCCACAACGCCACGGATGCCCGGTACATGGTCTTTCTGCTCCATGACACGGCGGATGCTGTTTCCGTAGCCATCGTAGCGTTCCGTAATATTCCTTAAGGATTCCAGACGGGAAGCCTCTCTGTGGTAGGCTCTCTGGCTTTCTTCCAGCTCTGTATTCTGCTGTTTCAGGGTTTCCTGGATGGCTTTGATCTCTTTTGTGAGGTTACTTCCTTCTTCCCTGATGGCCTGAATGGATTCGGTGATTGTATCGTACTCTTTTTTTGCCTGAGTGATGGCCAACTGCTGCTCTTCTTCCTGAGTTTTCAGAGAAAGCATTCTCTGGCTGATTCCGGCCTTCCGGATATCCAGCTGCTCCATCATGGCATCAAAACGCTGCGCTTTACCTTTGGTGTTGGCACGGGAGTTGAGGATTTCGATAATCTCGTTTTTTCCATCTTCTACTGCCTGGGTACATTCTTCGATGTTGCTCTGGATGTTATCCAGTTTTTCCTGTTCATCGGAAAGCTCTCTGCTGACTTCGCGAAGCTTTGCCTGCAGATCTGCCCTCTGCTCTTCCAGTTCCTCTCTGTCTGCGGATTTTTTCTCCGTGTCTTCCTGAATGGCCAAAAGGCGGCTGCGATAATGGCTGTCATTCTGCTCACCTGCAAGGATCTGTTCATGAAGGACATTGATCTCACCGGAAAGCTGCTGCTTGCGGATGGCACGGTCCCGGCTTTCCTCCCTGAGAGCATCCATACGCTGGTTCAGCTCTTCCAGAGATTTTTCCAGGCGTTCATACTCGTCTTTGGTTCGGCTGTGGGCGTCTTTTGCCTCCTGTAACTGATTTTCCGCGATTCTGGTCTTTTCTTCCAGCTCTCTGATCAGCTTGCCGGTGTGTTCATATTCCAGAAGGAACATGTTTACATCCAGTTCTTTTAAGCTTTCTCTTTTTGCCAGATAGATCTTCGCGGTTTCAGACTGGCGTTCCAGAGGTTCCAGCTGTTTGGTCAGCTCGCTTAAAATATCAGTGACACGGACCAGGTTCTGCTGTTCTTCTTCCAGTTTTTTCAAGGTAGTGTTCTTTCGTCTTTTGAACTTGACGATTCCTGCTGCCTCATCAAAAAGCTCACGGCGGTCTTCCGGTTTACCACTTAAGATCTTGTCAATCTGGCCCTGGCCGATGATGGAATAGCCTTCTTTTCCGATACCGGTATCATAAAACATCTCGTTGATGTCTTTCAGACGGCAGGAGCTTCCGTTGATGCGGTACTCACTTTCCCCGGAGCGGTACAGTCTTCTGGTTACGGTCACTTCCTCAAAATCCACCGGAAGCTTATGGTCGCTGTTATCCAGAGTAATGGCTACGGATGCAAAGCTTAAGGGCTTCCTGAGTTCTGTTCCGGAAAAAATAACGTCCTGCATGTTTCCGCCTCGCAGCTGCTTGGCACTCTGCTCGCCCAGAACCCAGCGGACTGCATCGCCGACGTTGCTTTTTCCACTGCCGTTAGGCCCTACAATACCGGTGATCCCGTTATGAAATTCAAAATTGATTTTCTGTGCAAAAGATTTGAATCCCTGCACCTCTATATTTTTCAGATACATTGGACACCTGCTGTTTATTTGATCCTGCGGATCGCCTCAAGGGCTGCGGCCTGCTCTGCCGCTTTCTTGGTATGGCCAATTCCGGTTCCCATACTCTCTCCGTTGATCAGGGCTTCTACGGTAAAGCTCTTGCTGTGATCCGGTCCTTCTTCTTTCAGAAGACGGTATTCCACCGGATGGTTTCCACCTTCCTGCACCATCTCCTGCAGTACGGTCTTGCTGTCATAAAAAATCCTCTTATCTTCCAGGTCATTGAGGATAAATTTCAGCACAAATGTCTGGGCCGGTTCAAAACCGCCGTCCAGATACATGGCTCCAATGAGGGATTCCAGAGCATCGGATACGATGGAGTCACGTTTCCGGCCGCCCATCATCTCTTCGCCTCTTCCAAGAAGAATGAACTCCGGAAGGCCGAATTCTCTTGCACAGTAGGCAAGGCTCTTTTCGCATACCATGCTGGCACGCTTTTTAGTAAGTTCTCCCTCCTGGTTGTTGCGGAATTTTTTGTACAGAAAGTCACTGCTGATCAGTTCCAGCACTGCGTCACCCAGGAATTCCAGACGCTCGTTGCAGCCAAGTTTTCCAAGATGTTTCTCATTGGCATAGGAGCTGTGTGTCATTGCCTGTTCCAGCAAAGATTTTGCGGTAAACTGATATCCGATGGTCTGTTCCAGTTTTTTTAAATTATTTTCCATTTCTTTTTCCCTTCGTTGCACGGCGAAGAGTCTCCACTGCATCTCCTATGGTAACGATCTCTTCTGCTTCCTGCTGATCAATATGGATATCATAAGTTTCTTCCAGATCAATGAAGATCTGAAAGAAATCCAGAGAATCAATTCCCAGATCATCTACAAACGTAGTTTTCTCGGTAATGGTACCCATGGTCTTTCCCAGAGTTTTCTCGATGATTGTTTTCAGTATTTCCAGTTCCAAGACTGCTCGCCTCCTGTTCTGTCTGTAATACTTTCGGGACTTATCTGTCTGTACCCCGTATTTTGATTTCTGTTTTTTATTTTTCTTCGGTTTTTGCTTCTGCCTGTGCTTTCTGTTCAGCTGCAATAAATTCTTCGATCTTTTCGTTGATCTTTTCTTCCTTAAACTGCTCGCACTGGAAGATAGCATGGCGGATCTCCACACTCTTCGCGCTTCCGTGACTCTTTACTACCAGACCTTTCAGTCCAAGAAGCGGGGCTCCGCCGTATTCACTGGCGTCAAAAGCTTTCAGGGTTTCCTTGAGGGCCGGTTTCACCATCAAGGCTCCTACTTTACTTCGGAGGCTTGTCATCATGCCTTTTTTGATCATGGATACCATAGTAGCTCCCACGCCTTCGTAAAGCTTGAGGATCACATTTCCCACAAATGCTTCGCAGACAACTACATCTGCGTATCCTGCCGGGATATCCCTTGCCTCAATGCTTCCGATGAAATTGATATCTTTGCATGCTTTTAAAAGAGGGAATGTGGCTTTAACCAGGGCATTTCCTTTTTCTTCCTCCGCACCGTTATTTACGATGGCTACTCTTGGTTTCTTAACACCAACCACGTTCTCCATATAGATGGAACCCATCTGTGCAAACTGTACCAGATGATTCGGTCTAGCGTCTACGTTGGCTCCGCAGTCGATCAGAAGGGAAACGCCTTTGGCTGTCGGGATCAGCGGGGCAAGAGGCGGTCTCTGGATACCTTTGATCCTGCCTACGATCACCTGGCCGCCTACCAAAACAGCTCCGGTGCTTCCGGAAGATACGAAGGCATCTGCTTCCTGTTTTTTTACAAGATTTAAACCTACTACAATAGAGGAATCTTTCTTTTTCTGGATCGCCATTACCGGAGGCTCCGCGGTCTCGATCACCTGGGAAGCGTGTACTACACGGATTCTGTCTTTCGGATAATCCGGGTATTTCTGAAGTTCTGCCTGGATCACGTCTTCCTGTCCTGTGAGGATGACCTGGATATTCTGTTTCTCTTTTACGGCTTCTACTGCTGCTTTTACCGGCTCTACAGGAGCATTGTCACCGCCCATTGCGTCTACAACGACTTTTACCATTTCTGACATATGTTGTCCTTTCTCTGTCCGAAAACCTTTTCGGAATGCATATGGTACACTGTAGTGAAAATCCTCAGACCCAGCGGTACAAGGATTTTCACTGCAGAGTACCAAAACAAATGTACCGTTACTTATGATACTAAAATTCTGCCCGGGAAGTCAATACGTTTCGCGCAAACCCTGAAAATAAAACAGTTGAAAACAGAGAGCTTATAGCGGTATTCCCCGAAATGCTATAAGCTCTCTGCTGATATATCTTATTCTTTCTGCGCCTCGATCTGTTCCGCAAGGTCGTTTAAATACACCCAGCGGTCCATTTTTTCATCCAGCTTCTGCTGGGTTTCCTGCTGTTCTTCGGAAAGTTCCCGGAGTTTTCCGGCGTTGGTGGCATTGACTGCCATTTCTTTGTCGATCTGTTCCAGACGTTCCTCCAGTGCCGCAATGTCATCATCGATGGTTTCAAATTCTTTCTGTTCTTTATAAGTAAATTTCAGCTTCTGTTTCCGGTTCTGTTTCCAGGTATCTGCAGAGGATTTCTTTTTTTCCGGTTCCGGCGTTTCGTTCTGGCTGCTGCCTGCCATATTCGAACGTGTTTCCAGAGTCTGTCCTTTTCTGGCTTTCGCCTCCAGGTAATCGGTGTATCCGCCTTCATACTGTACCAGCTGTCCATCCCCTTCAAATGCCATAATGCGGTTCACTACATTATCAAGGAAATAACGGTCATGAGATACGGTAATCACAATACCGGAAAAAGAATCCAGATAATCTTCCAGGATAGTCATAGTAGGGATATCCAGATCATTTCCTGGCTCATCCAGGAGCAGGACGTTCGGTGCCTCCATCAAGACTTTCAGAAGGTACAGTCTTCTCTTCTCTCCTCCGGAAAGTTTTTCTACAGGTGTGTACTGCATGGCCGGGTCAAAAAGAAATCTCTCCAGCATCTGGGAGGCGGTGATTCTTCCTTCTTTCGTCGGAACATATTCTGCCACTTCGCGAATATAATCGATCACTCGCTGTCTTCCATCCATATCCGGAACGTTCTGGGCGAGATATCCGATGCGGATGGTTTCGCCGATCTGAATTTCTCCGGAATCCGGAGCAACCAGTCCTTCTACCATCTTAAGGAGGGTGGATTTTCCACAGCCGTTGGGGCCGATGATTCCAAGGCGCTGATCTCTTAGAACAATATAATCAAAATCATTGATCAGAAGGCGGCCTTCTATGGCTTTACTCACGTGATGGAACTCTACGGTCTTTTTGCCCATACGGGTTTCCACGGAGTCCATCTCTACATTCTGATCTTTTACCGGAGTTTTTCCTGCTTTCAGTGCTTCCAGACGGTCAAGCCTTGCCCTCTGCTTGGTACTTCTGGCCCGGCAGCCTCTCGCCGCCCATTCCAGTTCCATCCGAAGGACACTGCGGCGTTTACGGTCGCTGGCAAGCTCCATCTCTTCTCTCTGGGCTTTCAATTCCAAAAACCTGGAGTAATCTCCTGCGTAGGAATATAATTTCCCGTGACTGATCTCCAGGATACGGTTGGCTACACGATCCAGAAAGTATCGGTCATGTGTAACCATGATCACGGTTCCACGGAAATTCCTGAGGAAATCTTCCAGCCAGGTAACCATCTCCCCGTCCAGGTGGTTGGTGGGCTCATCCAGGATCAGGATGTCTGCCGGGTTTAAAAGCATTCTGGCCAGCGCCACTCTCTTCTTCTCACCGCCGGATAGATTGTCCATATTGCTGTTCTGATCTGTAATTCCGAGAGTGTTCAGCATACGGCGTGCCTCGCTCTCTGTACTCCAGTCTTTCTGCCACTTACCCTCTGCCACATAGTCCAGAATGGTCATATGCTGTGGAAATTCCGGAGTCTGGGGAAGCCAGCTGATACGGATCCCGTTCTGGGTGATCACCTGGCCCTCATCCGGTTCTTCTTCTCCTGCTATTACCCGGAGCAGGGTAGTTTTTCCCGTTCCGTTGACACCGATGATCCCGATCTTTTCTCCCTGGTCAATGCCACAGGAAATATCGTCAAAAATCACCTTGTCTCCAAAAATCTTGTGGATATGTTCTATATTAAGAATGTTCATGTGTGTTTCTCCATTTTCTTTTTTCGTAAGTTCCTGCAGATAAAGATATCCGCATTGGCTTTTTCACTCTACAACGAATAATAACGAATTTCCTGCTTTCCGTCAAGAAGCATGTATTTTGGGAACGGGGAAAACGGCTGCGTTTCATGCTCTGAAATACAGCCGTTGTTGTAAGGTTTTTTTTAAGGATTTTGTCTGGATTTTTGTTGACAGTTTCTCATGTCGCCAGGTTTCTTTTTTACTTTCCGTATATCTACCGCCTTTCTTTTTGGATGACATCATTGTAAAAAATTTCCCGGCAAATGACAACCAACCTGTGACGAAATGACGTTTTCCATGATATCTTGCACTCTTTTTCCAGAATTTACTAATGATTTTGAGAGAATATGAGATCTTACGACATTTCTCTACAAAATCTCCCCCGTAAAACTTATGTAAAATCGTAAACTGCCTCTGGACATTCCGAAAAGTTATGCTATACTACCTTTACACTTATTTCTCCGGAGGTTACAGATTTTGAATATTGCTATTATTGATGACATTGCATCGGACGCAGAACAGCTGAAACGCATTATTACTTCTTATTTTGAAAACAGACAGATTCCCACGGAAATCCGGTACTTTTCCAGTGCGGAGGCTTTCTTTGACGATTACCGGCCCGGAAATTTCCAGATCCTGTTTCTGGATATCTATATGGATGGCATTACCGGCATGGAAGCAGCCAGAAGAATCCGAAATCAGTCTGATGACTGCATTCTTGTTTTTGTGACTACCAGCAGTGAATTTGCGGTGGAAAGCTACGACGTAAATGCCGCCTACTATCTTCTGAAACCTTTTCAGCCGGAAAAGCTGTGTCAGATTCTGGATTCTTTTCGTCTGAAAGAGGCTCTTCATGCACGATATATCGAAATTATTTCTGACCGTGTTCCTGTGCGTGTGCCGCTGCACAGCATTCTGTATGCAGATACATTCCGCAATGCCGTCTGCCTGCATACAGATGCCGGCCCGCTGCGTTCTTACCTTACATTCCATAAATTTGAGGAGCAGATCCGTGACTGCCACAATTTTCTCTCCTGTTACCGTGGATGTATGGTAAATATGGACCGCATCCAGGAAGCCACCGACGACGGATTCCTTCTGGATAACGGAGAAACTGTCCAGATCCGGAAACGTGGTTCTGCCGCTATCCGAAAAGCTTATCTTCAGTATCTTTTTTCGTCAGGCGAAGGAAAATCTCTGCCTTAAAAATCCCATTATGGTCCTGAAAGTCTGCAAGACCACCATAACGTGCCGCAATCTCCGAGATGGATGCGGTTCCGATTCCCTGTCCGGAATGTTTTCCGGAGAAAATTCCGTCCCTGCCTCTTCGAAGAGAACCTGTACAACTATTTTCTTCTTCGATCAGCAGTTTATTATTTCTGGCCCGGATCTGTACCCGGATAAATCTCGGGCTGCCCTCCGGGCACCTTTCGGCTGCCTCAACTGCGTTTTCCAGCAGATTTCCAAAAAGCCGGCAGAAGTCTGTATCTTCGATTCCTGTATTCTCCGGTGCCTCCACCTGGCACTGAAAAGAGATTCTTTTTTCCCGGCAGATCTCCTCATAATAATGAAGAATTGCATCGGTTACCTGATTTTTACAGTAGGTCTGATATGTAAGCCTCTCCTGAAACTCCCTTGTATACCGGCAAAGATACGTCTGCATTTCCTCATACTGTTTCTGTTCCAGAAGGGCAGCCAGCACCCGGAGATGTTGCCGCATATCATGACGGACACGGCTGGTTTCATCCATCTGCGCTTTCAGTTTTTCGTAATGTTTTTTCTGAGCAAGCAGACGCAGTTCTGTCTGTTTGCTGTATATCTCATAGGTGAGACGGATTTTGTACGCTTCTGAAAGATCTCTCCACAGCACGCAGGCAAACGCAATGGCCAGTACCATCCCTCCGGTCTCCGGAAACCGGCCTCCGATGATAGGTTCGTAAAGAGGCCAGATCCGATCTGCTGCAAGGGAACAGGCGTAAACCGTTGTTCCCACCAGAACAATTTTCCCATATCCGCAGTCAGTTTCCCCGAAAGTATTTACCAGCATATAAAACGCCGCAACCCATTTGACAGCTTCGCTGATCCAGGATGCTTCATAGAAAATTCCTGCTGAGGGAAGAATATCCACAAAAATTTCCAGAAGAAAAGCTGCCACAATCCAGACATCAATCATAAGAGACAGATATGTCCTGGTGCGGATATGTACTGTAAGCACTCCAAACATGACGCAAATACAAAATGCCATGGCAAATCCGCTCCCAAGTACCCGCAATCCTCTCTGCATATTGATCTGAACCGGGGACCCGAACACCGGAATATACTGAATTCCGGATTTGACATGGTTTTTGTCTGCCACTGCTATGACAATTTCCGCCATTTCAGATCCCTGAAATGTAAAAACACGGTTCATAATCTGCTCTTTATAAGTTTTTTCATCCGGATCTCCCACTTCTCCTGCCAGTTCTCCGTTGATATAAATCCGGTATGCGGAAAAGACCTTCTTAAGAGAAAGGGCCCATGTCTGTTCTTTTTTCGGCAGAATCAGAATCATCCGATAGGTTCCGCAGCCATAGGGAGAGGCATTTTTGTCACCCAGTTCCATTCCTCCGTATTCTCCAATGGAAATATACCGGCTGTAATATCCGGTGTTTTCTTTCAGCATATCTGGAGTAAGAAGTTTCCCCGGAAAATACTGCCATTCTCTGGCCAGATAATGCAGTTTCCCCGCTGCTTTTTCCTCATCCAGACAGAGAATTCCCTGAATGGGCTGCTCTCCTCTGGCCGTATATTCATTGTTCATGCGATACATCAGAAAAAATGCCGTCATGGATAAAATCACTGTAATTCCGAAAATAAGAGTCCACAGCTTATTTTTCTTCTCTATGGCTGCCACCCCGCTTTCCGGATCGGTTTCGGATTCCCACCGTCAGGGCTGTGATTGCTGCCATTGCCGTTTTTATGGCGTACCTCATGCAGATCCCCATAACAATCACTCCAAGTATTGATAAAATCCCATATCTTATTGTTTTTCGCAGATTGTGCATGTGATTCATCCCCTTTTGTGCTGTTTTAAATATCCATCTATATGCGTCCAGAATACCGCTTTTTCTCTTTTCAGGCAATGAAATCAATTCGTAATAAATCGACATTTTCCGAGAAAAACAAAGGTGCCAATCACTGCTATCACGCAGAATCAGCACCCTTTTTATGTGGTTATTTCTTTTTTTGTATACCGGGAAAACGCCGGAAATAGTAAATGACAAACAGCACCGCAGTAATTACCCAGGACACCGGATAGCTGAGCATAATGCTGTTAATTCCGGGATGGGATTTTACAAAGGCAAACAGCCAGATAATCCGGATCATGCAGACGCCTCCGCATGTCAGAATCATGGGGATCAGAACTCTTCCGGCACCACGCAGGGCGCCGGACAGAATTCCGATCACAACATAAAGCGCATACGATGGGATCAGGAACCGGATCATATGGACTCCAATTTTCACCACTGTCTGATCTGTGGTAAATAGGCGGTAAATTGATCCCGCAAACAGAACAATTGCACCACTTACAATAAATGCGGTAATATATGCCATTGCCATACAGACACGGACGCTTTTTCGCATGCGGTGGTATTTTCCGGCACCGTAGTTCTGTCCCACAAAGGTGGTAATTGAGATAGCAAAGGCATTGCAGACCATCCAGAATACCGCGTCAATTTTTCCCAGGGTTCCCCAGGCTGCCACGGTATCCGTTCCCAGCTCATTGACAAAAATCTGAATAGTAAGATTGGCAATGTTGTACATCACAGATTCCAGTCCTGCTGGAAGTCCAATCCTTAAAACTGCTCCAAGAGACCGGAGATCAAAACGGATCTCATGGAATTCCAGACGGTAAATATCTTCTGCCCGCATCAAAAACCAGGTTACAAGAATGGCACTGACTGCCTGACAGCTGACTGTTGCAAGTGCAACGCCAAGAACTCCCATATGGAAGATTACAACAAACACAACATCCAGAAGAATATTCAAAAGGCAGGTGATGATCAGCACATAAAGGGGTCTTTTGGAGTCTCCTACTGCTCTTAAGATACTGGATACCATGTTGTAAACCAGATTGAAAAAAGTTCCCGCAAAATAGATATGCAGGTACAGTACAGAATCCGGAATTACTTCTGCCGGTGTTTTCATCAGGTGAAGGATCGGCTCTGCCAGGATAAATCCTGCTGTTCCCACAATTATGCTGGCTGCCAGACAAAAAATCATGGATGTGTGAAGCGCTTTTTTGAGATTTTTGTGGTCTTTTGCGCCGTAGAACTGTGAAATCACCACAGCCGCACCAGAACATAGGCCCACAAAAAATCCTACAATCAGATTCACAATCATGCTGGACGAACCACCGACTGCAGCCAGCGCTTCTTTTCCCACAAAACGGCCTACCACAACCGTATCGGCGGTATTATAAATCTGCTGGAACAGAGTTCCAAACAAGATCGGAAAAAAGAAAAACAGAAGCTGTTTCCAGATCACGCCCTCTGTGATCTGGTTTACGGCGGTATTTTTCTGATTTTTGTTCTCTTTCATATTTTTATTTCCCCTCAGAGTATAAAAAAAGCCGGTATACTTATCTCAGCATACCAGACTCTTTTCTGCATCATATATTGACTGACCAATCAAAATTAGTCCTCAACTTTGATGATTTCCTTCTTATTGTAGCTTCCGCAAGCTTTGCAAACTCTGTGTGGCATCATAAGTGCTCCACATTTGCTACATTTAACAAGGTTCATAGCGCTCATTTTCCAGTTCGCTCTTCTCTTGTCACGTCTAGCTTTGGAAGATTTGTTCTTAGGACAAATGGACATAGGTTACACCTCCTTAAATTTACTGAATATATCACTGATAGCTGCCATGCGGGGATCCTTAGGCTCCTCCTTGCATCCGCAGGGACCTTCGTTCAGGTTCTTCCCGCAGCGGCTGCAGATACCTTTACAGTCTTCTTTACATAAGACCTTCAAAGGCCAGCATATCAATACCTCAAGATAGACCAACCGGTCCACATCCAGGTTCATACCTGTGAGATAGCTGCTTTCATCCAGATCATTGACACGTTCTTCATCAGAAAGCTTCATATCAAGCTTCTTCTTAAATTCCAGTGATATCTCTACGGCTACTGTCTCAAGACAGCGGTCACAAGGGATTCCAACTGTAATCTTACCGGTTCCTGTAAGTTCAAGAACCTTGTCACCGGTATTGGTGATCGTAAGCTCTACCGGTTCTTTCGCAAGTACCGGGAAACTTCCCATCTGAAAATCAATCTTCTCCAGTTCAGGAACAACTGATTCCTGGATCGTCTTGCCATCACAGGAAGAAATGTCTAATAAATGAATCTGCATAAGTCTCTCCTATCCACACTCAATCCATTATACATATGGTCTTGTGATTTGTCAACGCTATTTTCGGGAAAATATTACATTTTTTTAATTTTTTGTTACTGTTGGCTTAATCGGAAATTCGGGGTAAATTTCGGGGGTGGACTTTTAACTGTCCGCCCCCGAATGTATACTGCTGGTTCGCAGTAATATTCTGCCTGATCTCCGGCTATGCCCGAACGGTTCTATACCATCTGTGCCAGTGCTGAAACGGCTGATTATACCAACGCTACAGTCTCACGGCAGATTGCAAGCTCCTCATTTGTCGGGATAACTGCAACTTTTACTTTGGAATCTGGTGTGGAGATTACGATCTCCTCGCCACGATGTCCGTTTGCATCTTTGTCAAGTGTTACACCAAGGTATCCAAGATAGCTTACAACTTTCTCACGTACCGGGATTGCGTTCTCGCCGATACCTGCTGTGAAGACGATCGCGTCAACACCGTTCATTGCTGCAACATATCCGCCTACGAATTTAGCGATACCGTAGCAGAGAACGTCGATTGCATTTGCTGCATCTTCGTTTCCACCCTCAGCTGCCTCGTTAAGGTCACGGAAGTCGCTGGAAAGTCCGCCGGAAAGTCCGAGAAGACCGGATTTCTTGTTGAGTACGTTCATAACGCCCTCGATATCAAGGTTCTCTTTCTTGGCGATGAACTCCATGATAGCCGGATCGATATTACCGGAACGTGTTCCCATAACAACACCTTCAAGTGGTGTAAGACCCATTGTGGTATCTACACATTTACCGTTTACAACAGCGCTGATAGAGGATCCGTTTCCAAGGTGGCAAACGATAACTTTGGAGTTATCTTTGTCAAGGCCAAGGAATTCAACAGCACGTTTGGAAACGAAGCTGTGGGATGTTCCGTGGAAGCCATATCTTCTTACTTTGTAGTTCTTGTAATATTTGATCGGAAGACCATAGAGATATGCTTTTGCAGGCATTGTCTGATGGAAAGCTGTATCGAATACTGCTACCTGAGGTACACCCGGCATAAGCTCGGAGCATACACGGATACCGATCAGGTTTGCAGGGTTATGAAGTGGTGCAAGGTCATTGCATTCTTCTACTGCTGAGATTACTTCATCTGTGATCACTACAGATTTGGCAAATTTCTCACCACCATGTACAACACGATGTCCAACAGCATTTACTTCTTTCAGGCTTCCGATTGCGCCTGTTTTATCATTTGTGAGGGCATCCAGTACCATCTGGATTGCTTCTTTATGTGTAGGCATTGCAGCTTCTGTGATCTCTTTGTCACAGCCTGTTTTCTGATATACTAATCTTCCATCGATACCGATTCTCTCGCAGAGACCTTTTGCAAGAACTGCTTCTGAATCAGAGTTGATCAGCTGATATTTAAGGGATGAACTTCCACAGTTGATTACTAATACGTTCATTTTCATATTCTGCCGGCAACAAATTTCGAATACTGTCCATAATCCTGACACCAGTCTTCGAATATTTCTGTCAGCTTTTCCTTTCATATTATAATATTATTCTCATCATTTCCAGGGAAATATGAGTAATGATATCAAAGGCATCAGAATCAGAAATATCTCCTCCGATGCCTTTAACATTATGTAGTCAATGAAATAATTCTCAGTCCGTTTTACGGTCTGACTGAAATCTTATTTATTGTCGTCAGCCTGGCACTGTACTGCTGTGATAGCTACCACACCAACGATATCGTCTGCAGAGCATCCACGGGACAGGTCATTTACAGGTTTAGCGATACCCTGGGTTACAGGTCCGTAAGCTTCTGCTTTTGCAAGACGCTGTACAAGTTTGTATCCGATGTTACCTGCATCAAGGTCTGGGAATACAAGTACGTTAGCTTTACCTGCAACTTCGCTTCCAGGAGCTTTAGAAGCGCCTACGCTTGGAACGATAGCTGCATCAAGCTGGAATTCTCCGTCAAGTGCAAGTTCCGGATTCTGCTCTTTTGCGATCTTTGTAGCTTCTACTACTTTATCTACGTCAGCATGTTTTGCACTGCCTTTAGTGGAGTGTGAAAGCATTGCAACGATTGGTTTCTCCTGAACAAGAAGTTCGAAGGATTCTGCAGAAGATGCTGCGATTGCTGCAAGCTCTTCTGAAGTCGGGTTCTGGTTCAGACCGGAATCAGCAAATACAAATGCGCCGTTTGCGCCATATTCGCAGTTCGGAACTACCATTAAGAAGAATGCGGATACAAGTTTTGTACCTGGTTTTGTTTTCAGGATCTGAAGACATGGTCTTAATGTATCAGCTGTAGAGTGACATGCACCGGATACCATACCGTCTGCATCGCCCATTTTTACCATCATTACACCATAGTACAGATACTGGTTAAGAAGAATCTCTTTAGCCTGATCCGGTGTCATGCCTTTTTTCTGTCTTAATTCTACTAACTTGTCAATGTATCCCTGTGTTTTCTCTGATGTAGCAGGATCTACGATCTGTGCGCCGGAAATGTCATATCCGTCTTCAGCTGCACTCTTTTTAACAGCTTCTTCGTTACCAACAAGGATAACCTTTGCAATTCCTTCTTTTAAAATTTTCTCTGTAGCTGCCAGAGTTCTCTTATCTTCTGTCTCCGGAAGTACGATTGTTTTTACGTTTGCTTTTGCTCTCTCTTTGAGTGTGTCAATAAATCCCATGATTAAAATGGCTCCTTTCATATAGCAGTTCTGATATCACAATATCTGTATACCAGATGTCATTACCATTCACCGAATATATACAGTGAACAGTAATCTGTTTTCTGCGCTGTCTTCATTATACCTCCTGAAGCCTTGTATTTCAAGCATCTGAATGGTAGAATATGACATAAAAAAGTATTTTTTAAGATGCAATATGGTTAAAAAAGAGAACTCTACAAAATTTCAGGAAGGAGCATCTGTGTAAATTTATGAAAACAGCAGGAATTATTGCAGAATATAATCCTTTTCACAAAGGACATGAATATCAGATCCGGTATACAAAAGAAAAGTTAAAAGCAGACTATGTTATCGTTGCCATGAGCGGAGATTATGTGCAGCGTGGCACCCCTGCTCTCATCTCCAAACATACACGTGCAGAAATGGCTCTGCGGTGCGGCGCTGACCTTGTACTTGAAATGCCGGTATCCATCTCTACAGCAAGTGCAGAAGCCTTTGCAATGGGGGGCGTTTCCCTGTTAGACAGCCTTGGTATTGTTGATATACTCTGCTTTGGAAGTGAGTCAGGGGAAATCAGTGCACTGAAAGAACTGGCTGAGATCCTTGTAGAAGAACCTGAAGAATATAAAAAGCTGCTGAAAAGCTTTTTAAGCGAAGGTCTGACTTTTCCCGCTGCCAGAAGCCAGGCATTGACAGAATATTTTAAAAATCCGCGCAACTTCAGTGGTGACGATTTTGACGGGGTACTTACTCCTCTGTTAAATGAAGTTACACAGATCCTGAATACACCGAATAATATTCTGGGGATCGAATACTGCAAGGCACTTCTCCGTCTGAACAGCCGGATCTGCCCTGTCACGATCCGCAGGGAGGGAATGGGCTATCATGAAACCACTGTCCCTGAAGGAGATTCAGCAAGCTCCTCCCCTGATTTACAGTCATCTACTGATTTCTTTGCATCTGCAACTGCTATACGCAGTCTTATTCAGAATCCGGGAGGTGGCCATTCAGAGGCAATCTCAGACATAAATAATCCAGTCAGGAATCCGGATACCAGAACTGCCAATATATTATCATCCCAGATTCCACCAGATGCTTTTTACGTTTTCAAAAAGGCGCTGGACTCCGGTGAATTTCTCACAGAAAATTCTCTGGACTCTATCCTCTCCTACTGCCTTATGAAGGAGAATGTAGAAAGCCTTTCTTCCTATATGGATGTTTCCGAGGATCTCGCCCGGCGGATCATAAATCAACAGAATCTTCTGTTGTCCTTTTCCCAGTCTGTATCTGTTTTAAAAACCAGAGAACTGACTCAGACAAGGATACAGAGGGCATTGCTTCATATTATATTAAATATCCACACTGCACCGACACAGATTCCCTTTGCCAGGGTTCTTGGTTTCCGCAAAGAAAGCAGTGAACTGCTAAGCCGGATCAAGCAGCACAGCCGAATTCCTCTTATCACCAAGCTTGCGGACGCCCAAAATCTTTTGGACAGTGAAGGAAATCAAATTTTATCTGAAACTGTTTTTTCTTCCAATTTATATGAAAAACTTCTGTGTCTGAAAACCGGCAGAAAATTCTGCCACGAGTCCCAGAAACAGCTTATTATCCTATAATTCTTGTTGTTTGGATGCACTTATGTTAAAATACAAACAGTGAGGATAAGGATATAAAATAAGGAAGGAGGAAAAGAAAAATGAAAGCTAATTCAGGTTTGAAAAAGAATAGAACAAAGATTCAGATGGTACTTACCGCCCTGGTAATCTTATCTGTTGTACGTCAGTTTTTCCTGGGAAATTACCACAATATGTTTCTGGGAATCTTAACATTGATCCTTTTTATGGTTCCACAGTTTCTGGACAGGAAACTGAACGTCACAATACCACCGGGACTGGAAACAGTGATTCTGATCTTTATCTTTTCAGCAGAAATTCTTGGCGAAATCAATGCCTTTTATGTAAAAATCCCTATCTGGGATACCATTTTACATACTACTAACGGTTTTCTGATGGCTGCCATCGGATTTGCACTGATTGATCTTTTTAACCGCAGCGACAGGTTTTCCATTAAAATGTCACCGTATTTTGTAGCTTTTTTTGCATTCTGTTTTTCAATGACTGTTGGTGTTATGTGGGAATTCTTTGAATTCAGCATGGACTGGTTTTTTGGAATGGATATGCAGAAGGACTGGATCGTACCGGCCATCAACTCTGTGAAGCTGAATCCTACCGGTGCAAATGTTCCGATCCATGTAGATGTTCAGTCCCTGGCCGTTAACGGCGAGACCTGGAATCTGGGAGGCTATCTTGATATTGGTATTGTTGATACCATGAAAGATTTGATCGTAAACTTTATCGGCGCAGTCGTATTTTCTATCATCGGTATTCTGTATCTGCGAAACCGCGGAAAAGGAAAGCTGGCAGCTTCTCTGATCCCGCAGGTACGCAGCAAGCAGGAAGAAGAACTTTCTTCCAAAAATCAGTAAGATCCACAGCTACCGAAACTGGCGCACTTTTCTGGAAATATTCTCCAATTCTTCTCTGGAAAGCTCAGGAAGTCTTTCCAGCTGATCCATAAACATGGCAAGTGTCTCTTTTCGCTGCAATTCCACCATCTGGGTGTAGAAATTAACCACTACCCCGGTGGCAATGGCAACTACAAAAAGCGAATAGATCGTCAGAAGAACAGAACACATTTTTCCAATAAAAGTAACCGCAACCACATCGCCAAATCCGGCAGTGGAGATCACCGCATAGCAATACCACAGTGCATCTCCGTATCGGTTAATGTCCGGTTCAACCAGCTGGATCACTGCTGCGATAGCAAAAATAAACACAATAAAACCAATGATAATTTTATCTGCGCGAGTCCGTTTTAATACACTGCCTAATACTTTAATTCTTTTCATACACCTGTCCTCCAATGAAATAATCTATTATCTGAAATTAATTGAAGTATAGTATAAAACGGTTTCACTTGCAACACAAAAGCTTTGTGACATATAAAGGAGAATCCTCGTATGAAAGACAACAAAACGTTAAAAATCATCATCCTGATCACAGGAATTTTAACTGTATTATTAGGCATCTATACTCTTGTAAGACCAATGAGAACCTTTCTCTCTATCGGTTGGATCCTGGGAATCCTTCTGTTTGTAAATGGTATTGAACTTGTAGCCCTCTCTTTATCTAAAGAAAAGAAAGAAATCGGCGCATGTATCCTCGGTGTTCTCGAAGGACTTGCAGGTCTTGTTTTACTTTTCAGCGGTATCCAGAGATTCATTACAGATGTAATGGCAGCTTATATGGTCGGTGCTGTCATCCTGATCTATGGTATTTTCCAGATTGTCGGCGGCATAAAGACATACAGCACCTCTAAGGGAAAAGGAATCCTGAGCATTATCTGTGGTATTTTATCTGTCATTGTCAGTATCGTATCATTTACCCACCCTGTACTTACCATGATCTCTGCAGGATATATGATCGCATTTTCTGTTTTAATGCAGGGTATCAACATGATCGTACTTGGAATTAATTTCGGAAAGGCAGAAAGTTGACAAAAAGGTTATGGCTATATGAATAACACAAAAAGCTCCAAAAACGTATCTTTAAAAAATCAGCTTGAATTGTGGCTGTTCTGTGCACTCATTGGTGCTGTTGCCGGTGCACTGGTATGGATCCTGCTGAAAATAATGGCAGTCGGAACTGAATTTCTATGGAAATGGCTTCCCGGGAAAACCTCTGTTCCCTATTATACGATTCTTATCTGTGTAGCCGGTGCGGCAATTATCGGTATTTTCCGAAAAATATTCGGAGACTATCCCGAAGATCTGGAAACTGTTATGGGAAAAGTCAGAGCAGAAAAAAGATACGAATACAAAAACATGCTTGTAATGATGGTGGCAGCACTGCTGCCATTACTCATAGGAAGCAGTGTAGGTCCCGAAGCCGGACTTACCGGAATCATCGTAGGTTTATGCTACTGGGCCGGAGACAATCTGAAGTTTGCCAAACAGAATACCAGAAATTATTCGCAGATTGGTGCCGCAGTCTCCATGAGTGTGCTGTTTCACGCACCTCTGTTCGGTATTTTCGATGTAGAAGAAAACTCTGAAGAAGACCTTGCAGCCTTAACAAAGGGTTCCAAATTATTTATTTACGGAATCGCGCTGGCTGCAGGCACTGGTATTTATGCAGGTTTATCTGCACTTTTTGGTGCAGGGCTTTCCGGATTTCCATCCTTTGATATGGTGGAAATCCAGAGAAAAGACTATCTGCTTATGATTCTGTATATTTTGTGCGGTCTTATCCTGGCATACTTCTATCAGGCAACACACAAACTGACCGGAAATATTTCCAACAGATTCCCGGCAGTTGTCAGAGAAATTTTTGCAGGTTTATGTCTTGGAATCACAGGTTCATTCTTACCTGTACTTATGTTTTCCGGAGAAGAGCAGATGGGAACACTTATGAAAACCTATACCTCTTATCTGCCGCTGGCACTTATTGGCATTGCATTTTTTAAGCTCCTGCTGACAAATCTGTGTATTCAGTTCGGTTTAAAGGGAGGGCATTTCTTCCCTGTCATCTTTGCCGGAGTATGTATGGGATACGGCGTGGCAATGCTGACCTGCGGGCCAGACGGGGGACATGTGGTATTTGGAGCTGCAATCGTTACTGCGTCACTTCTGGGTGGAATCATGAAAAAGCCACTGGCAGTAACTATGCTTCTCTTCCTCTGCTTCCCGGTTAAAATGTTTATCTGGATTTTCATTGCAGCAGTGGTCGGAAGCAAGCTTATCACACTCAAACCAGAGCAGGAGCCTTCTGTAGATTACAGCAGGCAATAGAGTCGCTACCAGACAAAAAGAACCATTATATCAGAAAACATGGCTGTATGCTTCAGGCAACAACTATAACTTCTGTATATAATGGTTCTTTCATTTACAATTATATGTTTATTTTTATAATTACTTTTCTCCGGAAAGAAGAATACGGTCATTATCCAGCATCTTACCGGCACCTGTCTTAAACTTCTCCAGAAGACCTTCCACTGTCAGGCCTTTCTTTTCTTCTTCATGGATATCCAGCACAATATCTCCGGAATCCATCATCAGAATACGATTTCCCAGATCAAGGGCCGACTGCATATTGTGGGTGATCATCAGACAGGTAAGCTGATGTTCCTCTACAATTCGTTTCGTAAGATTCAGCACCTTCTCTGCTGTGCCCGGGTCAAGGGCTGCTGTATGCTCATCCAGAAGCAGAAGCTTGGGCGGATTCATGGTTGCCATGAGAAGTGTCAGCGCCTGTCTCTGTCCGCCGGAAAGAAGTCCTACCGGCTGAGTCATACGCTTCTCAAGTCCGATATCCAGAAGCTTCAGTTCTTCATGGAATCGTTCTTTCTCCTGTCTGGACACATGGGAAAGCCATCCGCCTTTCCCTGCTGCAAGTGCCAGATTCTCTTCTATAGTCATTCCAGGTGCAGTTCCCCTCATAGGATCCTGATACAGGCGACCGATGGTCTTTGCACGTACATGCTGGGGCATAAAAGTAATGTCCTGTCCATCCAGCATGATCACACCGGAATCTGTAAGAAAATCTCCACAGATTGCATTAAACAGAGTGGATTTACCGGCTCCATTGGAACCGATGATCGTTGCAAAATCGCCCTTCTCCAGATTCAGGGATAAATCTCTGATGGCCTGTTTCTCGTTTACCGTACCCGGATTAAAAGTCTTGGAAATATGTTCAATCTTCAGCATAAATCACTGTACTCCCTTCCTGTGAGTCATTCTTCTCTTAATCTGCGGCCACTGTTTTTTCAAATATGGACCTGAAATAGCCAGCACAACGATCACAGAAGATACCAGTTTCAGCATAAATGCCGGCATATTGAATCTCAGTGCAACGGTATATACC
>ERZ857951.1199-NODE-1199-length-28547-cov-7.241296_pt1 | contig 28547 bp, 26 predicted proteins | sample MGYA00519759_ERZ857951 | MGnify/ENA primary metagenome ERZ857951 (study PRJEB31778, sample SAMEA3449377) | human gut metagenome | biome: human gut; feature: human-associated habitat; material: faeces | place: United Kingdom | collected 2010/2012 ...
AATGCTGATAGATACTGTATTTTAGCGGATAATCAGATTTTTATTGTGTTTTTTGGATAAAAATGCTATTGACGGCCATTTTTGTGTGTGCTATATTACTACCATCCTTTTTGAAAGGACTTGGAGCTTGAGTGATGAAGACTGTTGTAAGCAACGTTGCATATCGCTTTTACTATTACTCTTACTTTTACTTTAAGGACAAGGTAAGAGCGATTTGTGATGCCCGTAGCTGAAAGGTCTTTCGAACCAACACTTGAAGGTCACTTCAAAAAGAGTTGAGTCAAGGAACCCGCCGTATGGACCACAAGTCCTTACAGCGGGTTTTATTGTTATCAGCGAGAAATAAAAATTGGAGGAAAAAAAGCATGAACACCAAACGCATCATTTCTCTTGTTGCCTCTCTTGCCCTCGTTCTCAGCCTGAGCGTGGGTCTGACCGGCTGCGGCGATAAGGCCGCACAGGACGACAATCAGGGCAGCACCGACGGCGAAGGCACGAAGTACACCGTCGGCATCTGCCAGCTCGTGCAGCACGAGGCACTCGACGCTGCCACCCAGGGCTTCATCGACGCGCTGAATGAGGCTCTGCCCGGCCAGGTCGAATTCCAGAACAAGAACGCTTCCGGCGACAGCGCCAACTGCTCCACCATCGTCAACGGCTTCGTTTCCGACGGCGTTGACCTCATCATGGCGAACGCCACCGGCGCGCTGACCGCCGCGGCTGCCGCCACGAGCGACATTCCCATCCTCGGCACCTCCATCACCGCTTACGGCGTCGCGCTCGACCTCGATGACTTCAACGGCACTGTCGGCGGCAACATCTCCGGCACGAGCGACCTTGCCGACCTTGAGGCGCAGGCAAACATGATCACCGAGTGGTTCCCCGATGCCACGAAGGTCGGCCTGCTGTTCTGCTCCGCCGAGCCCAACTCCCGCTACCAGATCGAAGAGGTCGCCAAGTACCTCTCCGACAAGGGCATTGAGACCCAGGAGTTCGCCTTCACTGACACGAACGACGTCGCTTCCGTGACCCAGTCCGCCGCCGACTACTCCGACGTTGTCTACGTCCCCACCGATAACACCGCCGCTTCCAACACCGAGGCCATCGCAAACGTTCTCGTTCCCGCGGGCGTGCCTGCCATCTGCGGCGAAGAGGGCATCTGCAAGGGCTGCGGCGTCGCGACCCTCTCCATCAGCTACTATGACCTCGGCGTGACCACCGGTAAGATGGCCGCCAAGATCCTGACCGGCGAGGCCGACATCTCCGAGATGCCCATCGAGTTCACCGAGGCCACCCCGAAGTACAACGCCTCTATGTGCGAGACGCTCGGCATCGAGCCTCTCGAGGGCTACACTGCCATCGAAGAGTAATCTGATCACATCCCCCCGCAGGCAGGGACGGGCTTAGCCCGTTCCTGCCTCAACAAGAGATAGGAGGAGAGAACCCATGAGTTTTCTTTCGTCGCTGATGAACGCCCTGCCCGGCGCTGCCGCACAGGGTCTCGCCTGGGGCATTATGGCCATCGGCGTTTACATCACCTTCCGCATTCTGGACGTGGCGGACCTGACCGTCGACGGCTCGCTGGCAACCGGCGGCGCTGTCTGCGTCATGCTGATCCGCGGCGGCTTCAATCCCTGGATCGCCCTGCTGTGCGCGATGCTCGCCGGTATGCTGGCAGGCCTCGTCACCGGTCTTTTCCACACGCGCTGCGGTATTCCGGCCATTCTCGCCGGTATCCTGACGCAGCTTGCGCTGTATTCGATCAATCTGCGCATCATGGACAGCAAGGCAAACCAGGCACTCAGCGTTGATAAATATCCGCTGCTGCTTTCGCAGCGCTATGTGCGCGAGCTCTCGATGAACAATCCCCTGCCGCTGCTGCTTCTCTTCACAGCCGCGGTCATCGCCATCCTGTACTGGTTCTTCGGCACGGAGAAGGGCAGCTCGCTGCGCGCGACCGGCGCAAACCCCCACATGGCGCGCGCACAGGGCATCAACACGAACTCGAATATCGTGCTTGGCCTGATGGTCTCGAACGGTCTTGTCGCCCTCTCCGGCGCGCTGCTGGCGCAGTATCAGGGCTCGAGCGACATCAACATGGGCCGCGGCGCCATCGTCATCGGCCTTGCCGCCGTCATCATCGGCGAGGTCATCTTCGGCAAGATCTTCACGAACTTCGGCCTCACGCTGCTGGCCGTTTCCATCGGCGCGATCATCTACTACATCGTGCTTCAGATCGTGCTGCAGCTCGGTCTGAACACCAACGACTTAAAGCTCATCACGGCGCTGATCGTGGCGGTCTTCCTCGCCATCCCCTACTGGAAGAGCAAGATGTTCCGCCGCAAGGTGCAGCCCCAGAGCGCAAAGAACGGAGGCAACGGCCATGCTTGAACTCAAGGAACTTTATAAGACCTTCAACCCTGGCACCATCAACGCCAAGACCGCGCTGAACGGCCTGAGTCTGACGCTGAACGACGGCGACTTCGTCACCGTCATCGGCGGCAACGGCGCGGGCAAGTCCACGATGCTCAACGCCACCGCCGGCACGTTCTTTGTCGACTCCGGCAAGGTCATCATCGACGGCTCCGACGTCACGAACCTGCCCGAGCACAAGCGCGCGGCATTCATCGGCCGCGTGTTCCAGGACCCGATGATGGGCACCGCCCCCTCGATGTGGATCGAAGAGAACCTCGCCCTCGCCGCCCGCCGCGGCCAGCGCCGCGGTCTTTCCTGGGGCGTGACGAAAGAAGAAAAGGAGCAGTACCGTGAGTTGCTCGGCGGTCTCGGCCTCGGCCTTGAGTCCCGCCTGACCACGAAGGTCTCGACGCTCTCCGGCGGCCAGCGCCAGGCGCTCACGCTGCTGATGGCAACGCTCAAGCGCCCCAAGCTGCTGCTGCTCGATGAGCACACCGCAGCCCTCGACCCGAAGACCGCTGCCAAGGTCATGGAGCTCACTGACCGCATCGTGCGCGAGGGCCAGCTCACCACGCTGATGATCACGCACAACATGCGCGATGCCATTCAGTACGGCAACCGCCTCATCATGCTGCACGACGGCCACGTCATCCTCGACATTGCGGGCGAGGAGAAGGAAAAGCTGACCGTGCCCGATCTTCTTGAGCAGTTCACGAAGGCCAGCGGCGACGAGTTCGCCAACGACCGCGCGATCCTCTCCTAACGTTTTCTCTCTCCCCTATAAAGCACAAAAAGAGCCTGAACGCTTTTGTTCAGGCTCTTTTCTTATCCCTTTTTACGCTTCCCGCAGCACGACCTCGACAATGCCGACATCGTCGGTATCGGGGTAGAAGTTCACTTGCCACGGCTCGGTAAAGCCGGGGTCGACCTCCTCCTGCACAGACCGCACCATGTCGCGGATGCCGTCACGGTCCGCGGTGAAGTACGTGAAGCGCACGGCGATGCGGCTGAGCGAGCCCTCGCGCGCCGTCAGGCGCAGAAGATCAGGCAGCGCTTCAGTGCTCGTCGCGGTGACGATGCCCGCCTGCTCCTCCGCCGTGCGGCGGTAGCCGAGGCGCACGTGCATCTCGTAATAGGCGCGCTCCTGCGTGTCGGTGTAGCTGATGTAGTCAAGAAGATACGCGCCCAGTGCCGTCTCCTCCTGCACCTCCTTACAGGCCTGCTCGGCCATGGCCGCGGCGTCTTCCTCGCTGTAAATACGCACAACGCCTTCCTCGCTGTGCTCGCCAAGGAGGAGCAGCAGCGCATTGACGAGGTCCTGATAGCTGTCGGCGCGCAGGGTGTCCGCACCCTCGTTTTCCCAGTAGACCTCGCTGTGCGGCGCGGAGACGCTGTAGGAACGCTCAAGCACGACGTTGCCGCCGCAGCCCGAGAGCGTCAGGCAGAGCGCCAGCGAAAGCGGAATGAACTTTTTGCGCACAGCGCTCCCTCCTTTTGGGCGAAATCTCCCTTTCTCAGTAGCCGAGCGGCTCGTCGACGAGCACGACCTCGGTCTCGCAGCTGCGGATGGCCTCCCACAGCACGACAAGACCGCGGCAGATGCGCTGTGGGCTCTTGCAGTCGTAGCAGCGGTCGCCGTTCACGGCGCATGGTGTCTTCACGCCGAGGCGCTGCGCGTTTTTCGGTGCAGCAATGTTGCGGGCGCGCCAGAGAGCTTCGTCGTAGGTCGGCGCGATCTTGTTGCTGCCGACGACGAACCACACCCTCTTGTGGCCATAGAGCGACGAGGACACACGGTTGCCCGTGCCGTCGATGTTGATGATCTCGCCCGTTTCGGCAAGGCCGTTGGCCGAGAGCAGATAGTTGTCACACGTCGAGGCGTTTTTGAGCACCTCGGCGGCGCTCATGCCGTCCGGCACGTTCCAATGGCTGAACATTGTGTTGTGCTTGCCGAGGCTTTCAAAAAGCCCCATCTGAGAGAGCGTCATGCTGCCGCCGAACGACACGCTCTCTCCGTCGATCTGCGCGTTCAGATAGTCCGCCGCTTCCTTCGCCGTCGCGAAGGCGGACACCTTGAACCCGCGTTCCTCGAGATTCTTCTCCACCGTCGTAAGATCCATTCCTGCGTCCTCCTTGTATCCCGATATTCTTAGAGACCCTGCGGGTCGTATTCGCCAAAGCCCTCGCCAAGCACCTCGCTCGCGTCGCAGACAATGAAAAAGGCGTCGGGGTCAAGCTCTTTAATGTAGCGCTTGATCGAAACCGCTTCCTTCTTGCGGATGGCGCAGAACAGCAGCGGACGTTCCGCGCCCGTGTAGCCGCCCTTGCCGTTCAGGAGCGTCACACCCATGTCGCGCCGCAGCATCTCCTGCATGATCTCCTCATACTTGTCGCTGATGATGTAGGCGACCTTTGCCGTGTTCTGACCGTAGACGACCAGATCGAGCACCTTCGTCGTGATATAGAGCGCGAGCGCGCCGTAGAGCGCGTTGTTGAGGCTGTGGAACACCGCGGCGTAGATCAGAATGATCGTCAGGTCGATACCAAGGCAGATGTTGCCGATCGACAAGCGCTCAACGTGCGACCGCACGATCCACGCGCCGAGCTCTGAGCCGCCCGTCGTCGTCTCCTCGCGGAACAGCAGGCCTGAGGCGATACCGAGCGTCACGCCGCCGTACAGGCACGCGAGCAGCGGGTCCATGGGCGCAAACTCGTGGATGGCCGCGACAACGTCGATCAAAATGGAGCTCAGCGTCATCGTGTAGATGGACTTGCACAAAAACGCGAAGCCGAATTTTTTAAGCCCCACGATAAAAAGCGGTACATTCAGCACGATGACCATCGTACCGATCGGCAGAATGGGTGCAAAAAAGTTAATGATCTGCGAAATACCCGTAAAGCCGCCGACCGTAAAGCCATTCGGTGCATAGAACCAATCGAACGACAAGGCATACAGCACGCAGGCAAGCGTGACAATGATATAGCTTTTCACCTGCTCGCGCAGTTTTTTATTTTTCATAAATTTTCTCCCCTCACATGTTTCTCTCAGGCTTCCGACATCAAATCAGCGAGAGCTGCTTGTCGTCGCTGTCCTCCGTCTTGAGCAGCGCGCCCGTCGCGGGAATGCTGCGGCCGCGGTAGCGGGCAAGGTCGGTGATGCCGGTCTCCTCCGGGAAGCGCACCGTGTCGAGCACGTACTTCTTTTTGAGCGTCAAAAGCGCGACGCCCTGCGTTGTGCGCGTCGTCTTCACACCAAGAAGCGCCGTGTTGACGATCAGCACGCGCGGCTCTGTCGAATAGACGGCGATCTCGCGGTCTTCTTTAAGGTGCAACAGCGCCTTGAGCGGGCTCTTGTCGCTGTAAGCGCCGGTCAGGCGGCGGCGGTTCGAGGTCGTCTTGTAGGCGGACAGCTCGACCTTCGCGGCCTTACCGTTTTCGAAGAAGAAGATCATATAGCCGCTGTAATCGCCGGGAAGCACCATGCCCATGACGCTCTCGCCCTCGTCCATGCCGAGCTTCGCGGGTAAGTAGTCACCCAGCTGGCTCGCCTTGCCGTCGGCAAAGTCGCTCGCGCGCGTCTTGTAGACCTGCGCCTTGTCGGTGAAGAACATCAGCTCGGCGGCGTTGGAGCTCTCCACGCTCATGCTGAGCGCGTCGTCCTCCTTGAACTTCTGCTCGCCGGACATGCGCAGCGACTGCGGCGTGATCTTTTTGAAGTACCCGTGCTGCGATAAAAACAGCGTCACGGGATAGTCCTCGATGGCGTCCTCCTCGCTCTCGGCGTCCTCGGCATAGTCGTAGAGGATGCCGGTGCGGCGGGGCTCGGCGTACTTTTTGCGCACATCCTCAAGCTCGCTGACGATGATCTTGCGGATGCGTGACGGGCGCGCGAGCGTATCCTCGAGGTCTTCGATCTCCGCCTCGAGCGATGCCGTCTCCTCCACGCGCTTCAGGATATACTCGCGGTTGATATTGCGCAGCTTGATCTCGGCGACGTATTCCGCCTGAATTTGATCAATGCCAAAGCCGATCATCAGGTTCGGCACGACGTCGGCTTCCTTCTCCGTCTCGCGGATGATCTTGATGGCCTTGTCGATGTCGAGCAGGATCTTTTTAAGGCCCTTTAAGAGGTGCAGCTTGTCCTGCCGCTTTTTGAGCACGAAGTACACGCGGCGCTTGACGCTCTCGGTGCGCCACGCGCACCACTCGTCTAAAAGCTCGCGCACGCCCATCACGCGCGGCATGCCTCCGATCAGGACGTTGAAGTTGCACGACGCCGTATCCTGCAGTGTCGTCGCCTTGAAGAGCTTCTGCATCAGCTTGTCGGGGTCGGCCCCGCGCTTTAGGTCGATCGTCAGCTTGAGACCGGAAAGGTCGGTCTCGTCACGCATGTCGGAAATTTCCTTGACCTTGCCCGCCTTGATAAGCTCGGCGACCTTGTCCATGATGGCCTCGGTCGTGGTGGTGTAGGGAATTTCATAAATTTCGATGAGATTTTCTTTTTTGTCGTAGCGCCAGCGGGCGCGCACCTTCACGCCGCCGCGGCCGGTGTTATAAATGTCCTCAATGGCGCGCGGGTCGTACAATACCTCGCCGCCGGTCGGGAAGTCGGGCGCGAGCAGCGTTTCGCTGATGCGCACCTCGGGATTTTTCAAAAAGGCGATCGTCGTGTCGCAGACCTCGCCCAAGTTAAAGCCGCACAGCTGGCTCGCCATGCCGACCGCGATGCCCTGGTTGGCCGAGACCAGGATATTCGGGAACGTTGTTGGCAGCAGCGCCGGCTCTTTCATCGAGTTATCGTAGTTGTCGACAAAATCAACGGTGTCAGAGTCGATGTCGCGGAAGAGCTCGGCGCAAATGGGCGCGAGCTTGGCCTCGGTGTATCGGCTGGCCGCCCACGCCATGTCGCGCGAATAGACCTTACCGAAGTTACCCTTCGAATCGACGAACGGGTGCAGCAACGCGCCGTAGCCCTTGGAAAGGCGCACCATCGTGTCGTAGATGGCGGCGTCGCCGTGGGGGTTCAGGCGCATCGTCTGGCCGACGATATTCGCACTCTTCGTGCGCGCGCCGGTAAGAAGCCCCATCTTATACATCGTGTAAAGGAGCTTTCGGTGCGAGGGCTTGAAACCGTCGATCTCCGGAATGGCGCGCGAAACGATGACGGACATCGCGTAGGGCATGTAGTTCGTTTCCAGCGTCTCGGTGATATTCTGCTCCACCACATCCGCGTGGAGGCCCATGACGTTCGGGTCCGCGCGGCGGTGGGTCTGCTTTGGTGTTTTGTCGCTTTTCTTCATTCGGATACCTCAAAATTGTTCCGGCGGCAATATGGCCGCTGGTCATACTATTTCTAATATATCCTATCACACTTTTTTATGCTCTGCAACACCGCGGAGGAAGAGAAAATTGCCGCAAAACGCCATTTTTTCGCCAAAGCCGCACAAAGCCGCCGCGGCAGCGCATATTGATAAAATCGCGGCGCAGAGTGTACAATGCAGATACCCCAACAGGTATGGAGGCCAAACGATGAAACAGTGTATAGACGCCGACAATCTGCACCGTCGGCTCAAAAAGATCATCGGTCAGGTGCAGGCCATTGACCGCATGGTGGACGAGGACGTCCCCTGCGAGGATATTCTTGCGCAGATCAACGCGGCCAAATCCGCGCTGCACGGCTGCGGCAAGGTCGTGCTTGAGGGGCACATCAAGCACTGCGTGCGTGACGGCATCGAGCATGGCGACGCGGACAAGACGATCGAGAGCTTCACGAAGGCGGTCGAGCGCTTTTCGAACATGGGCTGAGCAGGTTTTTCCCCTCTCGCGCCCATTTTCAGCAGAATTACATGAAAGAAGAGAAGCAGTTTTGTGCTGCTTCTCTCTTTTTGCACGCTTTATAACCTATACCTCCATATGTATAATAAGCCCATACCCCCTATGTTACAGAAAGGAGTCACTTCCGTGAAACCGGCAATGGAAAAGCTGGAGTATTTTTTAGAGCTGGGCGGCACAAAAAAAAGATATCACACTGCTCGTGATCTCCGGCATCGCGCTGATCGTCAGCATTTTTGATCTCGTCCCCTTGCCGTTCGACGCCTCGTGGGCCGCGATCATCCTCTGCGGCATCCCCATCATTTTAGAGGCCGTCATCGGCCTCGCCACGGCGTTCGACATCAAGGCAGACGTGCTCGTCTCGCTCGCGCTGATCGCGTCGGTCTGCATCGGCGAAGACTTCGCCGCGGGTGAGGTCGCGTTCATCATGCAACTCGGCGGTCTTCTCGAAGAGCTGACCGTCGCCCGCGCCCGCGCGGGCATCGAAAAGCTCGTCCATCTGACGCCGCAGACCGCGCGCGTCATCACCGGCGGAAAGGAAACGGCCGTCCCCGCCGAGGCCGTCAAGGTCGGCGAGGACAGCTCCATCCAGCGCATGATCCGCCTTGTCCAGTCCGCCGACGCGGGCAAGGCCAAGATCGTCGGCCTTGCCGACCGCTGGACGACGTGGATCGTTGTCATCGCGCTGACTGCCGCGGCACTGACGTGGATATTTTCCGGTGAGATCATCCGCGCGGTGACGATCCTGGTCGTCTTCTGCCCCTGCGCGCTCGTGCTGGCCACACCCACCGCCATCATGGCCGCCATCGGCAACGCGACGAAGCACGGCTTTCTCGTCCGTGAGGGCGACGCGCTCGAGCGTCTCGCCGCCGTGAAGAAGATCACTTTCGACAAGACCGGCACGTTGACCTACGGCACGCCGAGGGTCGTTCTGGTGCACAGTGCGCTACCCTCCCTCTCCGATCACGAGCTCTACCGCCTCTGCGCCGCGGCGGAGCGCTATTCTGAGCACCCGCTCGGCAAGGCCATCACCCACTGCTGCCAGCAGGAGACGGGCGAGGCGCTTGAAGAGGGCGAAAACTTCCAGATGGTGCCCGGGCGCGGCGTCTCCGCCCGCGTTGACGAAAAAGTCATCCTTGCGGGCAACGCGGAGCTTCTCGCCGAACATCACATCGCCATTCCCGAAGAGGCCGCCAAGGCGGCGGACACCCAGCTCTCGCAGGGCTGCACCGTCACCTACACCGCTGTGGACGGCGTGTTCGCAGGCTTCCTCGCCCTGTCCGACACGATTCGCGAGGAGAGTGCAAACATGATCGACCGTCTCTCCGCGCTTCAGGTCCAGCCTGTGCTGCTCACGGGCGACCATCAGAATGCCGCCGCGGCCATCGCCGCGCAGCTCCACATCGGTGAGGTACACGCAAACTGCCTGCCCGAGGACAAGCTCTCCCACATCCGCGCCTATCAGGCCGTGGGCGAAAAGGTCTGCATGATCGGCGACGGCGTAAACGACGCGCCCGCGCTCAAGGCCGCCGACGTTGGCATCGCCATGGGCGGCGTGGGCAGCGACATCGCCGTGGACGCCGCGGATATCGCGCTCGTCGATGACGAGGTCAAGGAACTGCCGCACCTCATCGCGCTCTCCAAGCGCATGATGCGCACCATCAAGCTCAATATAACATTCTCGCTCACGCTCAACTTCATCGCCATCGTGCTCGCCATCACCGGCACACTGAACCCTGTTGTCGGTGCGCTGGTCCATAACGCAGGCAGCGTGCTTGTCATCACAAACTCGGCCCTGCTGCTAAAATGGAGGCAAACCGCCCTCGCAGAGTTTCGCGTCCGCAGACGCGAAATCTGTTTGATCGTAAATTCCGACGACAGGCGCGTTGGAATTTACTCTTTGCGCGGAGCGCGTGTCGCAGCCGCGCCGCGAGCGGCAAGGCACAAAGCGCAGCGAATCCTTTTCAAAAAGAGTGGATTGCAAAATTGCAATCCACTCTTTTTGATTTTCTTTTACTTTCTGCGCCACACCGAGGGCATCAGGAGTACGAGCAGGGGCATGATCTCAAGCCTGCCGAGCAGCATGATGGCGCTCATCACGAGCTTGCTGACGCCGGAGAGGAAGCCGAAGTTACACGTCGGCCCCACCGCGCCAAGGCCGGGACCCACATTGCTGATGGCTGTGAGCGAGGCGGTGAAGGCCGCGGTAAAGTCGATCTCATCAAGCGTCAGCACCAGCGTACCGAGCAGCAGGATCGCAATATAGGTGAAGAAGAATACCGCAACGGACGAAACCGTTTCTTCCGTCACGCGATGCCCGTCGAGCGTGATGGGGCGCACCTCACGCGAGTGCATGATGCGCCGCAGATCGCGCCGCAGCGACTTGCACAGCAGCAGAACGCGCGAGGCCTTGACGCCGCCTGCCGTAGAGCCTGCGCAGCCGCCGAAGAACATCACCAGAATGAGGATACAACGGCAGAACTGCGGCCAGAGGTCAAAATCCTCCGTGCAGTAGCCGGTCGTTGAAATGAGCGTTGTTACCTGAAAGGCCGCATTCTCGATGGCCGAGCCGATGTCGCGCCCCGTGCGCACGATCAGGTCCGCCGCGATCATTGCCGACGCGCCGACCACGACCAGCGAGTAAACGCGCAGCTCCTCGCTCTTGAGCGCCTCGCGGAAGCGGCGCGTCACGCAGAGGTAGAGGAGCGTAAAGTTCACGCTTGCGGCAAACATGAAGAGAATGAGAATCCAGTTGACAAGATGCGACTGATAATACGCGATGCTCGCATCCCGGATGGAAAAGCCGCCGGTAGAAATCGTCGTCAGCGCCGTGGTGATCGCATCGAACAGCGGGAGGCCCGCAATGCGCAGCAGCAGCGCCTCGGCCACGGTGAGCGCGATATAGATGCGGTACAGGATGCGCGCCGTCTCACCCGTGCGGGGGCGGAGCTTTGTGCTGATGGGGCCGGGGGATTCCGCTTTCATCAGGTTCACGCTGCCCTCACTGAGCTTGGGCAGCAGCGCCAGCATGAGAACGAGGATGCCCATGCCGCCCATCCACTGCGTGAGCGCGCGCCAGAATTGGATGCCCCGCGGCAGCGACGCAGGCGACGGGAAGATGGACGCGCCGGTCGTCGTCAGGCCGGAGACGGTCTCGAAAATGGCGTCGATAAAGCTGCAGCTGCCGCTGAAAAAGTACGGCAGCGCGCCGAACACGCTCAGCGCGATCCAGCACAGCGCCACGCAGACAAAGCCGTCGCGCGGCTGAAGTCTTGTGTTGTCCGCGCGGATGAGCGAGAGCAGCACTCCCACGCCGCCGCAGATAAGCAGCGCATACAGGAACGCCCGCTGATCCGGCCCTCCGCCGAACACGCTCAGCAGCAGCGGCGGGATCATACAAAGCGCCTCAATGCAGAGGATAACGCCCACGATTCTGAGAATAAGATTTTGGTTCATAATGAAACTTCCTTGCCGCAAGCAGCCGGCACATCAGCCGAGAATATCGTTGAGGTCCTGCAAAAAGAGCTTTTTCGCCACCACGATCACGCGGTCGCCCGCATGGATCTGGGAATGGCCGTTCGGAATCTCCATCCGGCCGTTGTGCACGATGGCCGCAACGAGCAGGCCGTTTCGAAAATGCAGGTCGCTGAGCGGCCGGTCGAGAAAGTGCGTGGCACTCGTCGCGGTGAACTCGACGGCCTCGATCGCGCCGCCGAGGATATAGTGCAGGCTTTCCACCGCGCTGCCCTGCGAGTTGGCAAGGCCGCGGACGTAACTTGAGATCTGGCTTGCAATGATGGCCTTGGGCGAGATGACCGTGTCGAGGCCCGTGAGGTTCACGATGTCGAGATACCCCATGCGCGACATCTTCGGCACGACCTTTTTCACGCCGTAGCGCTTGGCCGTGAGCGCCATGAGGAGGTTTTCCTCATCGCGGTCCGTCACAGCGATGAACGCGTCGCAGTGGAAAATGCCCTCGGACTCAAGCAGGTCGTGATCCGTGCCGTCGCCGTGGATGACGGTGACTTTCGGCAGCTTTTCCGCGAGCATGAGACATTTGGCCTCGTCCTTTTCCACGATCGTCACGTGCGTGCCGATGTCGGTGAGCACCCAGGCAAGGTACTGTGCGATGCGGCTGCCGCCAAGGATGCTCACGCGGCGAATGGGCGCCATGGCCCTGCCCATCGAGCGCAGCACGCGCGTCGTCTCCGCGGGCGTGCCGATGACGTACACTCGGTCGCCCGTCTGCGGGACGAACGAGCCGTTCGGCACGATGACCTCTTCCCCGCGCTTGGCCGCGCACATGAGGATGCTGTTGGGATTTTCGCGGTTGTAGTCGATGAGGGACTTGCCGACAAGGCTGTCGCTCTCTTCGGTCTGAAAGCCGATGAGCTCAACAAGTCCGCGGGCAAACGTCTCCACGCTGAACGCAGACGGCACGCGCAGAATGCGCGAAATTTCCTGCGCGGCGGCATTTTCGGGGTTGATGATCATATCAAGCCCGATCTCGCGGCGCAGGATCGGTGCATCGCGGAAATACTCGGGGTTGCGTACGCGGGCGACCGTGTGCTTCGCGCCGAGCTTTTTCGCCATCAGGCAGCAGATGAGGTTGACCTCGTCGTTTTCCGAAACGGCGATGAGAAGGTCCGCCTCGCGCACGCCCGCTTCCAAAAGGACGCTGGCGCTCGCGCCGTTGCCCTCCACACACATGACGTCGAGCATGGAGTCAACGTGGTCGAGCACGGCGCTGTTGCGGTCGATGACGACCAGATCGTGGTTTTCGCCCGTCATCTGCTCGGCGATGGCGTAGCCGACCTTACCGATACCGACAATGATGATTTTCATTTCTGTGTTTCTCCTAAATTTTCTTCAGCTTCCGCCGTGTGCTGCTTACGCAGCACCATCAAAACACTGTTGAATTCCGCCCCCATGATCAGCATGACCGAGGCGAGATACAGCCACAAAAGCAATACGATCACCGCGCCGAGCGTGCCGTAAATGACGGAGTAGCGCGCGATGTTTTCAACATAATACGAGAAAAGGAACGACAATACGAGCCACATCACGAGCGAGAACACCGCGCCCGGCCAGATGCGGTTCATCCGGTGCGACTCCTGCGCAAGGCCGTACATCATCGCGATGGGGAAGAATACGATGCCGCCGATGATAACAAAGCGCAGGCTCGACCACAGGCGGATAAAGCCGTCGCTCAGCGTGATATAGGCCGACAGGTGGCTCGACACGTAGTTCAGCACCCGCCCGCCGACGACGGACAGTCCGATGGACAAAACGACCATTAAAATCAGGCTCAGCGTATAAAGCAGGAGCTTGAGCTGATAGCGCAAAAACTGCGTGGGCCGGTGCTCGCCGTAGGCCCGACGGACAGAGCCCAGAAGCGAGCTTGCCGCGCGGTAAGGAAAGTAAATGGAAAAAATCAGTGAGAACCACAAAAGCCGTGGGCTTGAATCGCGGCTGACATAGGTGAAATACTGCTCGATGATATCGAGCGCCTCCTGCGGGATGAATGCGCGAATTTCATACAGAAAGCCGCTGATATCCACGGACATGATGCCGACTAAGTTGCTCAAAAAGATCAAAAGCGGGAAAAGCGCAAACAAAAGGTAGTATGTGAGCGCCGCACTGTCGCGGCCGACATGATGATCGAAGTACCGCCTGACCATCAGGTAGATGCCTTTCAAAAAGCGGTGCCGGTCAAGATACTGCTGCAAGGGCGATGCTCACCTCCTCAAATTGTCGATTTCTCTTCAATTTATGTAGTATAGCACAGCCCAATTCGAAAGGGAAGCAGAAAAGCGTACCATGACATACTTTTTACAGAAATAAAGCCGGAAAAGGGGTTGACACGACGGGAAAATGTGCATAATATAGTACCGTTAAGTTCATACATCGTCCGGTAGGTAAGGCTACCACAAGGATACGGACTGCTGCCGCGGAGTAGTGGAGACACTATGAGAGGGTTTGAACAGGTTGCATCGAAAGCAAGGTGCCATCTAATGCAGTTTCACCGCCTCGTGATGCTAAAGCTTGAACGGTAAGGAAACTTCTCGCCAGGGGCGGGTGTTTCTTGATTGTCGCTCCCATAGCCGCGTCGCCGGACGCAGGATATGGGGGATTTTTTTATCGCAAAATTCACCTGAACACTTTGATTTGGCACTATCTTCAGAAAGGAGGAGTCGGTATGGTCGGCTTTGAAGAAATGCGCGACGAACTGCTGGAAAGAATCGAGGATTTGCTCAAGCGAAAACAATATACCGCGCTGCGCGACCTGCTTGCAGACCTGGAGCCCGCGGATATCGCCTCGCTTTTTGAAGATTTGGACGAGGACAGCATTCCCCTTTTGTTCCGGCTCCTTCCCAAAGAGCCCGCGGCGGAGGTGTTCGTCGAGCTCGATCCCGACGCGCAGGAGATGCTGATCCGCGGCTTTTCGAACACCGAGCTCAAAGAGGTCCTTGACGAGCTGTATCTGGACGATGCGGTCGACATCGTGGAGGAAATGCCCGCGAACGTCGTCAAGCGCATCTTAAAGCACGCGGACCCCGACACGCGCAAGAGCATCAATGAAATTCTCAAATACCCCGACGACAGCGCGGGCGCGCTGATGACGACGGAGTTTGTCGACTTAAAGCGCGATATGACCGTCGAGGACGCGCTCAAGCGTATCCGCCGCACCGGTACGGACAAAGAGACCATCAACGTCTGCTATGTCGTCGATCCGGCGCGCAAGCTGCAGGGTATCGTCTCGCTGCGAACGATCCTCCTCTCCGACGAGGACGACACCATCGACGAGATCATGGAGACGCACGTCATCTCTGTCTCCACGCTCGAGGATAAAGAGGACGTTGCGCAGACCTTCTCGAAGTACAACTTCATCGCCCTTCCGGTCGTCGACAAGGAAGACCGCCTCGTCGGCATCATCACGGTCGACGACGCCATCGACGTCATGGAAGAGGAGACGACCGAGGATATCGAAAAGATGGCGGCTATGCTGCCGACGGATAAGCCATACCTCAAGACGAGCGTCTGGGAGACGTACAAGTCCCGTATCCCCTGGCTGCTGCTTCTGATGGTCTCGGCCACGTTCACCGGCCAGATCATCGCCCGCTTTGAAGACGCGCTCAGCGCGTTCGCCATTCTGACGGCTTATATCCCGATGCTGATGGACACGGGCGGTAACTGCGGCTCACAGGCGAGCGTCACGGTCATCCGCGGTATCTCGCTCGACGAGATCGAATTTTCCGACCTGATTCAGGTGGTCTGGAAGGAGTGCCGGGTGGCGCTGCTGTGCGGCACTGTTCTGGCCGGGGCCAACTTTGTCAAGCTGATGCTGCTGGACCGGATGGTATTCCACAATCCCATTACCGTCACCGTAGCCGCCGTCATCTGCCTGACGCTGGTGTGCACCGTGTTCGCCGCCAAGATCGTAGGCTGTATGCTGCCGCTGCTGGCTAAAAAGATCGGCTTTGACCCGGCGGTGATGGCCTCTCCCTTCATCACCACCATCGTGGACGCCCTCTCCCTGCTGATCTACTTCCGCTTCGCCTCTTTCCTGCTGGGCATCTGAAACGTATAGGAAAGCGCCCCTGTATGGCTGCGTCATACAGGGGCGCTCTTTATGTGGAATCCAGCAAGCTGGACGTTTTCAGTCAAAAGCAAATCTCTTCGCGGTTACTTACCTCTGCGGAAATAACAAGCTTCGGAGTATCGCCACGACAAATGGAAAAGGTAAACCCATCCCTAACGGCTCTTTGAATGCTATTATCTGCCAATTCGACTTTATATCCCATAGACATCATCACCCGCTCAAATTCTGTAGGCTCCGATTCTACTGTTAGTCCATATACAAATACAGCCGGGTCGGTTATTTCTATTGTTGTAACATATTGTCCATCATCGGCATAGTCCGGCCAAGCGGTCAGAAGATAGGACACCCGCACATTGGGTTTCCCCCCCTGCGTGCTCATGTGGTAATCTTTTCCCAAAAACTCCCGCGCACCCATCCAGCCGGTTATTTCATCATGTCCGTTCCAGTCAACGGATGACACATCGTCACATATCCAAAATTCCAGAGTTGTATTCTTTGGTCTTGGTGGAAAATATGGTCTTGTCAAAGATACTACCGCACATATTACAACGAACAGAATCCCTAGTGGCGCAAGGACAATGATCAGCTTTTTTACTTTCATATTATGGCCCCCTAAATTTTGGCCCGTCCGTCCTATCTTCTCAAATCCCCTGCAAATGGAAATCCGGGGTATACTCCTCCTTGGCGGAGGTGCGCTCCTGAGTGAAGCCGTCGGCAATGCCGCAATCTGCCATGTACCGTTCCGCCGCCCGGTACTCCGCCTTTGTCACCCTCCGGGCCAGCTTGCCCTCGGCCCCCGGCTGGGGCGTGTACTGGCTCATGAGAGAAACCAGCACCTCGCCGGGGCGGAAGGTCTCCGCCACCCAGTCGATGACGTCCTTCGTGTTTTCCAGTTCTCCCGGCAGCACCAGATGCCGGATGAGAACGCCGCTTCTCAGCTGGCCGTTTTCCATTCTGTACGGCCCGGTCTGGCGGAACATCTCCAAAATGGCCGCTTTCGCCGTCTCCGGGTAATCCGCCGCACCGGAATACGCTTTGGCCGGCTCCGTCAGGGCGTATTTCAGGTCCGGCAGGTACACCTGTACCCGGCCCTCCAAGCGTTTCAGGGTCTCCACGGATTCATACCCGCCGCAGTTCCAAACCACCGGCACCGGCCAGCGCTCCTCGCCCAAGGCCTCCAGCACCGCGTCCGTAAAATGGGTGGGCGTCACCAGATCCAAGCAGGCCGCGCCCTGCTCCACCAGTTCCTCAAAAATCTCCCGGAGCCGCTGGGGGGTGATGGGCTTGCCGTAGCCCTCCTGAGAGATCACGCCGTTCTGACAGAATTTGCACCGGAGATTGCACCCGGAGAAAAACACGGCGCCCGCGCCATGTTCCCCCACGAGACACGGCTCTTCCCACTGGTGCAGCATGGCCCGTGCCGCCACCGGCCAAGCGGGCATGGCGCACACGCCCGCCGCCTTGTCCGGCGTTCGCTCCACACCGCAGCGGCGGGGGCAGAGATTACAGATCATCAGTCTCCCGTACCCTTTCCGTTGAAGTCCGGGCCCAGATCCCCGGCCCGCCAGTGGCGGCGGCACAGGCCGATGTATTTGTCATTGGCCCCCAAGACCACCTGAGCGCCCTCCTTCAAAACCTTGCCGTTTTCGTCGAACCGGGCGTTGAACATAGCCTTTTTGCCGCACCAGCAGATGGTCTTGACCTCCTCCAGCTTGTCAGCCATCACCAGCAGCTCGTAGCTGCCGGGGAACAGCTCTCCCTTGAAGTCCGCCCGCAGTCCGTAGCAGATCACGGGGACCCCCAGATCGTCCACCACATGCACCAGATAGTCCACTTCCTCCTTGGAGAGGAATTGGGCCTCGTCCACAATGATACAGGCGTTTTCTTTCAACGCATCCTCGGACAGCGCCCGCATTTCGTCGAAGTAGACGCAGGGGTATTCCAGACCGATACGGGAATGGACCATGTGGTCTCCGTCCCGCTGGTCCATCCGGGGCTTCACCAGCAGGGTCTTTTGGCCCCGCTCCTCATAGTTGAACCGGGCCATCAAAGCGTTGGCCGTTTTGCTGGAGCCCATGGCCCCGTATTTGAAATAAAGCTGTGCCATCTTTTTTATTCTCCCTCTTTTGTTTCATTCCGCTCTTTCAGTGCTTTGTCTGCGCGTCAGGAAAAGAAACCATCCTCCGCCAGCGTCCGCAGATCAGCGGTGTCAACAGTCATCTTTTTGCAGTCCGGGCAGTACCAGGCCGTGTGGTAGCGTAAAATGTCGCCTTCCGTGTCCACCCGCATGATATTTTCACGTCCGGGACTGAGCCACCGCGCCTTTCCGGTGGGGATGCCCCGGTGCCAGGCAACGCCCCTGCCTCCCATAAGGAAACCCTGCTCCATGTCCTTGCCGCACCAGGGGCACTTCTCCGGCGGAAGCTTCAGACTCTCCCGTGTCTCCTGCCATTCCGCCCGCATAGCGTCCCAATCCCCCCGGAGGGTATCCAACAAACCGGGAGCTTTTTCCGCCGGTTCTGAAGCCAGCCTGCGCTCGTCGGGGTCGATGTCCCAAGGGTCCGCGCTCTTTTTCCAGAAAGCCATTGTCAGTCCTCCCCGTCAAACTTTTGCACATGAGCGTCAAACCGGCCCCCGTCCCGGCTGGGCAGCCAGCCGATGGGCGGCGGGGTCTCCCGGCCATGTTTCCAGCACCACAGCCACCGCAGGCACCAGATCAGCTTCCGCAGCAGCAAAAGCAGCACAATAACGCCGACGACATTAAAAACCTTCAGCATGATTTCTCCTTATAACATCAGGGCGGCAAGCAGGATCATTCCTTGTGCCTGTCATCGTCCTTGACTTCCTTGTAGTCCACGGTATACACCGGCCCTTTGAAGTGGGGTTCGTCTTTTTTTGCTGATTCCGAGCGCCTGTGGCCGCCGTATTTCCGCCACAGCCAACGAATGACCAAAATCAGCAGCAAGACAGGGATCAACACCCGGAGCAGGCCAAAGACCAGCGCCAGCAGCTTCAAAGGCAGTCCCAGCAAGAATCCCATTTTACTTCATCTCCAATTCACGCTTTGCTTCTTCATAATACCGGGCAAATGCCGACGGCACAGAGCGCGCCGCAAGGCCTGCCGCATCCACCCATTCCAGTTCCGCAGGGCCGTCGCCCCGGACGGTCAGCGTGTAGCCGGTCATGCGCCACTCCACATGGGTGAAGATGTGCTTGGCCGTCAGGCGGCTCTGCCAGTCAATCACCGACAGGCCCATGGCCTCCACCGCCGCACCGGCGGCAGCCTCGTCCAGGGCTCCCTCCACGTTGGGAAACTCCCACAGGCCCGCCAGCAACCCGGTCCCCGGCCGCTTCCGCAGGGCGATCTTTCCGTCTCTCATCAGCAGGAGCACGGTTTTTTCCTCCACCCGCCGCTCCTTTTTCGCCTTTTTCACCGGCAGGATCTCTGCCGTTCCCCGCTGTCGGCCCAGACACAGGCCGCTTACGGGGCAGTCATCGCACCGGGGAGCGGTATTGGGCCCACAGACTGTGGCCCCCAGCTCCATCATGGCCTGATTGAAAATGCGGATGTCCGCCGGTTCCTCCGGCATGACTTCCGCCAGCGCCGCCCGGACAGCCCGCTTGGTTTTCGGATCAGAAATGTCATCGTGGCAGTCCGTCAGCCGGGTCATAACCCGAAGCACGTTGCCGTCCACCGCCGGTTCCCGCCGTCCGAAGGCTGCGGCGGCAATGGCGGAGGCGGTGTAGTCTCCGACGCCCGGCAGAGCCAGCAAGCCGTCATAGGTGTCCGGAAAACCGCCCAGCACCGTGATCTCCTTTGCCGCCTTTTGCAGGTTTCTGGCCCGGCTGTAATAGCCAAGGCCCTCCCACAGCTTCATGAGCAGCTCCTCGTCTGTCTCCGCCAGCACCTCCACTGTGGGGAACACCGCCAAAAAACGGGCATAATAGCCCAGGACCGCCGCCACGCGGGTCTGCTGGAGCATGATCTCCGACACCCAGATGCGGTAAGGGTCCTCTGTGTGCCGCCAAGGCAGGTCCCGGGCGTTTTCCCGGTACCAGCCCAACAGCGACTCCGGCAGCGCCCGCAATAGATTTTCAGTTGTCGAATCTGTTCGTTTCATGCTATAATCTTACCACAAGGCGGGACGGCTTCCCACCCCCTTTTTGCGAATCAAGGAGAAAATTTACATGCGTGTCACATTTTTGGCCCACGACGGTTTTTTCATCGAACTGGATCAGGTCTGCCTGCTGTTCGACTGGTGGAAGGGCGTTCTCCCGCCCCTGCCGGACAAGCCGCTGCTGGTGTTCGTCAGCCACCGCCACGAGGACCATTTCAATCCGGCGGTGTTCGCACTGGCGGACCGCAAGGCGGACATTCAATTCCTGTTAGGCAACGACTTTCACCTGACGCCCCACAATTTGACAAAGTGGCAGCTTTCACCGGAGATCGCCGCCAAATGCCGCCGCTGCGGCAAGCATGGCACCTTTACCCCTCTCCCCGGCGTCACCGTGGAGACCTTCCCCTCCACCGACGAGGGCGTGGCGTGGATGGTAACGGTCAACGGACAGTCCATCTTCCACGCCGGAGACCTGAACTGGTGGCACTGGGCGGAAGAGGACTTGGCTTGGAACCGCAATATGGAGGCCAATTTCAAGCGGTACACAGAACCTCTCCGGGGCCGCCGCGTCGATTTGGCCATGCTTCCCTTGGACTCCCGGCTGAAAATGGATGGCTATCTGGGGCCTAACTATTTTTTGAATCTGATGGAGGTTCGCCGGTTTCTGCCCATGCACCAGTGGGAAGACTTTGCCTTTACCGACGAGTTTTTGTCCGCGTACCCTCAGTTTGCCCCCATCACCGTAAAAATCCACCGGGACGGGGAATTTCTCGGCGAGCTGTAAAAAAGTATCCCGCATTGTGAAAACAATGCGGGATACTTTTCATTTACTTTTGGAGCAACAGCCAGTTTTCCAGACCTTCGGCAGGCTGTTCTGTCAGCTCCGGCACAAAGTCACAGGCAGCGGACGCCGCCTTGACGGCGGTCTCCAATGCAGGGGCCTCCACCTCGGTGGTCTCCGCATAGATGCGGTCCACCAGCGGCGCCAAGGCGCTGAGTTCCTGCCCGGCGTCACTGTTCGTCCCGGTGAGAACAGTCTCCGCAGGCAGTTCCAGAGAAAGGATCACATCCTTCGGCAGTGCATCCCGCACCTCCCGTAGGAAGCCCTCGATCTGTGCCTGCCGTCCCGCCTCTGCCGTGTTCCCGGCGGTCATGGCGTTGGAAAAGTCGATCTTGTCCAGCTTGCCTGCGGTGGGATAGTTGACATCCGTCAGAATGATCTCTCGGAATCCCTGCTCCGCAGCTTCCCGGATGATATTCAGCAGATACGTCCGGGCCTTTTCATGGCCGGGGTCCAGCCACTGGCTGTTGTTGCCGTCATAGAAGATATAACCGCCGGTGTTCTTCAGGCCCATGTCCTCTACGTCGGCGTTGGCGGCCTTGGGATCGTGGAAGCAGGCGATCCGGGCCGCAGCGGTCACGTCTGTCCGGGCCGTCAGGCCATTCAGTGCCTCCCCGGTGTCCGGTTTCACGCTGACTGCGCCGGTCACGGCAGCGCTGCTGTCAAAATACACCCGGCCGGCGCTGTCCTTCAGCGTCACCGCCGTTACGGCGGCTTCGGAAAGCGGCGTCTCAGCGGTCTCCTGATCTTCCATTGTCAGCGGCTTTGCCGCCAGCAGCCTCCCCCGGACCGGTGTTTTGACATCGGTCTGCTCCGGTTCCCGGATCACCACATCCGGGTCTCCGGGGGCTTCGACAGGGCCGGAAGTCCCTTTGTCCCAAGGCAGGTCAAAGTGGAGATTACCGTCGGCGTCATAGCGCATGTGCTCCCGGGCCATAATAAAGCCCACAGAACCCAGAATAATGAGGATCAGCAGGATGGCCAGGAAAATTTTTCCCTTCCGGCCTCTCCCGCGATAGCTGCTGTATCCTCTGGTGCCTGATGCCATGCCGCCTCACCCCGTTTCTGCTTTTCGGTCTGTTATTCCTGTTCCAGGGCCATCATCTTGTTGACCCGGCGCTCATGGCGGCCGCCCTCAAACTCGGTGGTCAGGAACACCTCCACCATGCGCTCTGCCATATTCTTGCCGGTAAAGCCCGCGCCGATGGCCATCATGTTGGCGTCATTGTGGCGGCGGGTCATCTCTGCTTCCAGGCAGTCGGCACAGTGGGCGCAGCGGATACCCTTGATCTTGTTGGCAGCAATGGAAATGCCGATACCGGTGGTGCAGATCACAATACCGCGGTCGCACTTGCCCTCAGCCACGGCACGGGCAGCGGCAGCGCCGAAATCGGGATAATCGCAGCTCTCCAGAGAGTAGCAGCCGAAATCCTCATACTCATAGCCCAGCTTTTCCAGGGTCTTCATGATAAACTGCTTCAGCTCGTAGCCGCCGTGGTCACAGCCCAATGCGATTTTCATAGTCATTTCCTCCAAATAATCGTTTTTTTCGGATGATGCAGGGTCAGTATACACCGCCCTCCGGCAAAAATCAATTCTTTATTACAGTGCGTGCCAGACAGGGATCTGCTTTTCAAAGGTACAGAACCGGGTGAAGCCACATTCTTTCAACAGAGCCTGCCGCTCCCGGATAAAGCGGCCCACATGCTCCGGGCTGTGGGCGTCGGTGCCCAGGGTGATGAGCTCACCGCCCAGTTCCCGGTAGATCCGCAGCCACTTGGCGTCCGGCAAGGGCGTATTGCCCCGGTTGACGTTTAACTCGATGCCTCGCCCATTTTCGATCAGAGTTTTCAAAATTTCCCGGATCTCAGCCTCATAGGAATCAAAGCTGGTATGAAGCCCCCGCATCTCATTGAAATACCGCAGGGGCAGAGTCAAATGGCCCAGAACCGTAAAGCCGCCCAGCTTTGCCAGCGCTAAAACCTCTTCCAGATAATCTCCCAATGCGGTCTGAGCCTCCGCCTGATCCTTGGGCGTGTAGAGATACAGATCCTCGCTTCCGAAGCGCTCCGACAGCAGGTGCACCGAGCCGATGATGAAATCAAACTGCGGCGCGTCCTCCAACAGCTTTTTCATGTGGGCCGGGGCCTTCTGCGCGTCGCCCATTTCCATGCCCAGCCGCAGATGGATGCGGTCCCCCAGCGCGGCCTGAACGTTGGCGAAATCCTCCGTCAGCGCCGACCAGTCATAGGGCGGGCGCAGCTCATTGGACCCCCAGGTCAGGGGCTCCACATGATCCGTAAAGCAGATCTCGTCCATCCCGGCATCCAGTGCGGCCTGAGCCATCACCGTCATGGGATCATGAGCGTCGGGAGAAAACTGCGTATGGGTATGGTAATCTGCCAGGTACATACCTTGCCTCACTTCTTAAACTTCTTGAAGAACTTCTTCCGTTCCTCGTAGTTGTTATCACCTACGGATTCCGCAAACTTTTTCAGAGCTTCCTTCTGCTCCCGGTTCAGGTTCCGGGGCGTTTCGATATAAACAGTCACATACTGGTCACCCCGGCCCCGGCCGTTGAGTTCAGGAATACCCTTGCCCTTCAACCGGAAGGTGGTGCCGGACTGAGTGCCCTCCGGCAGGTCATATTTTACCTTGCCGTCAATGGTGGGAATCTCCAGTTCCGCACCCAGAACTGCCTGCGCAAAGGTAATGGGCGCCTCACAGAGGACGGAGGTACCCTCCCGGCGGAACAGCTCGTGGGGCCGGACGGTAATGGTGATGAGCAGATCGCCGGACGGGCCGCCGTTCTTTCCGGCGTGACCCTGACCCCGGATGGAGATGGTCTGGCCGTTGTCGATACCCGCGGGGATCTTAGCCTGAATGGTGCGGCGCTTGCGCTCTAAGCCGCTGCCCCGGCAGGCGGTACAGGGAGTCTTGATGATCCGGCCCTTGCCGCCGCAGCGGCCGCAGGGAGAGGTGGTGGCGAACACACCCATGGGCGTCTGCCGCCGCACCTGCACCTGACCGGAGCCGTGGCAGTCCGGGCAGACCTCAGGAGAGGTACCGTCGGCACAGCCGGAGCCGTGACAGACTGCGCAGGTCTCATAGCGGTCCACGCTGACCTCTTTCTCGCAGCCGAAGGCCGCCTCCTCAAAGCTGATGGTCACACTCAGGCGGATGCTCTCGCCCCGCTGGGGCGCATTGGGGTTCCGGCGCTGGGCGGAGCCGAAGCCGCCGCCAAAGAAGCTGCCGAAAATATCCCCCAGATCGCCAAAGTCGAAGCCGCCGGCACCGTAAGCACCGCCGCCGGCCCCCGCTCCGTAGTTAGGGTCCACACCCGCAAAGCCGAACTGGTCATAACGGGCTTTTTTATCAGAGTCAGAGAGAACCTCATAGGCCTCGTTGACCTCCTTGAACTTCTCCTCTGCCTCTTTATTGTCAGGATTCAGGTCCGGATGATACTTCCGGGCCATCTTCTTATATGCGCGCTTGATCTCGTCCTCGGATGCGCTCTTGTCAACGCCCAGGACCTCGTAATAATCACGTTTTTCTGCTGCCATACTTGCTGCTCCTCTCAGGAATCACTTAAGAATCAGGAATCAGGAACCGGCTTCCCCGTTCCGGATTCCTCATCTCTAAGTTTGCTCCAAAACGGCCCCAATGGGGCGGGGAATGATCCCCGTCCCATCGGTTCCGATCCGTATAGGTTTTTTACTTCTTGTTCTGGTCGTCATCATCCACGACCTTGTAGTCAGCGTCGTAATACTGACCGCCCTGGGCATTGCCGCCCTGCTGGCCGCCCATGTCGGGACCGGCCTGAGCGCCGCCCTGGGCACCCTGGGGGTTGGCCTGCTGATAGAGCTTCTCGCTGACGGCGTAGAAGTCCTGGGTCAGGGCGTCGGTAGCGGCCTTGATGGCGGCGGTGTCGGTGCCCTTCAGGGCCTCCTTCAGCTTGTCGATCCCGGCCTGGACCTTGTTCTTGTCATCGGCGGGGATCTTGTCGCCCATCTCGCTCAGGGTCTTTTCGCTCTGGTAGACCATCTGGTCGGCCTGGTTGCGGGTCTCCACGTCCTCTTTCATCTTCTTGTCCTGAGCGGCATACTGCTCGGCTTCCTTGACAGCCTTCTCAATATCGTCCTTGCTCATGTTGGAGGAGGAGGTGATGGTGATATGCTGCTCGGTACCGGTGCCCAGATCCTTGGCGGAGACATTCACGATGCCGTTGGCATCGATATCGAAGGTGACCTCGATCTGAGGCACGCCACGGCGGGCGGGAGCGATGCCGTCCAGATGGAAGCGGCCCAGGGACTTGTTGGCAGCAGCCATTTCACGCTCGCCCTGCAGGACGTTGACCTCCACAGAGGTCTGGTTATCCGCAGCAGTGGAGAAGATCTGGCTCTTCTTCACAGGGATGGTAGTGTTGCGGTCGATCAGCTTGGTGCACACGCCGCCCATGGTCTCAATGCCCAAGGACAGGGGGGTGACGTCCAGCAGCAGCAGGCCCTTCACGTCGCCGGTGAGCACGCCGCCCTGCAGGGCTGCACCCATAGCCACGCACTCGTCGGGGTTGATGCCCTTGAAGCCTTCTTTGCCGGTGAGCTTCTTGACCATGTCCTGCACGGCGGGGATACGGCTGGAGCCGCCCACCATCAGGACCTTGTGGATGTCATTGCCGGTGAGGCCAGCGTCACCCAGAGCCTGACGGACGGGGCCGGCGGTAGCCTCCACCAGATGAGCGGTCAGCTCGTTGAACTTAGCCCGGGTCAGGGTCAGATCCAGATGCTTGGGGCCGGTGGCGTCCGCAGTGATATAGGGCAGGTTGATGTTGGAGGTGGTCACGCCGGACAGCTCGATCTTGGCCTTCTCGGCAGCCTCCTTCAGGCGCTGCATGGCGACCTTGTCGCCGCTGAGGTCCACGCCGTCGGTGCGCTTGAACTCGCTGACCATCCACTTCATGATGCACTCGTCGAAGTCGTCGCCGCCGAGACGGTTGTTGCCGGCGGTGGCCAGAACTTCGATCACGCCGTCGTCGATGTCGAGGATGGAGACATCGAACGTGCCGCCACCGAGGTCGTAGACCATGACCTTCTGGCTCTGCTCCTTATCCACGCCGTAGGCGAGGGCGGCAGCGGTCGGCTCGTTGATGATACGCTTGACCTCAAGACCGGCGATCTTGCCGGCGTCCTTGGTGGCCTGACGCTGAGAGTCGGTGAAGTACGCGGGGACGGTGATGACCGCCTCGGTGACGGTCTGGCCCAGATAGGCCTCCGCGTCGCTCTTGAGCTTTTGCAGGATCATCGCGCTGATCTCCTGCGGGGTGTAGGCCTTGCCGTCGATGGTGACCTTGTGATCCGTGCCCATCTCACGCTTGATGGAGGAGATGGTGCGGTCGGGGTTGGTGATGGCCTGACGCTTGGCGACCTGACCGACCATACGCTCGCCGGTCTTGGAGAACGCGACGACGGACGGCGTGGTGCGGTTGCCCTCCGCATTGGGGATAACGACGGCTTCGCCGCCTTCCATAACGGCAACGCAGCTATTGGTAGTACCTAAATCAATACCGATGACTTTAGACATAATTTTGTCCTCCTAAATCTATCTTAATTTTATTTGTTTGCGATTTTAATTGGCGACCTTGACGATCGCGAAGCGCAGGACCTTGTCGCCGAGCATGAAGCCCTGCTGCAGGACCTCGACCACGGTATTTTCGCCGCAGCTCTCGTCCTCAATGTGCATCACGGCGTTGTGCCGCTCGGGATCAAATTCCTTGCCCACGCAGTCGATCGGCGTGACGCCGAGCTTGGTGAGCGCTTCTTTATATTGGTTGAAGATCATCTCGAGCCCCTTCTTGTGGGGATCGTCGTCCTCCGCGTCGAACTGGGCGAGGCCGCGCTCGAGATTGTCGTACACCGGAAGCATACCCTTGATGGTGTCGATCTTCGCGTTGGCGTAGATGCCTTCCTTTTCCTTGGCGGTGCGCTTGCGGTAGTTATCGTATTCGGCGGCGAGCCGCAGATACTGGTCATGCTCCTCGGCAAGCTGCTTGGCAAGGCCCTCCATCTTCTCCATCTGCTCGCGCGTGACGGTGAAGGTCTCGGCCTTCGCTTCCTCCTTCTTATCCTCGGGGGGAAGCTCCTTTTCCTCTTCCTCGGCAGCCGCGGCCTGCGGCTCCTTTTCGGGGATCTCGGGCTGTGCGTTCTGCTTATCCTTCTTCGGCATTTCTTACTCCTTCTCTTCCTTGGGCGGAAGCTCGCTTTTCCCGAACATCCGCGTCAGACTGTCTGCAAAGTAGCTCAACCGTGCGGTCACGGTGGCGTAATCCATTCTTGTGGGGCCGACCACACCGACCAGCCCGCGCATCCCGTCGCCGATGTCATAGCTGGCGACGACGACGCTCGTGTCGCGCAGTGCCTCGTTGACGTTTTCCGGCCCGATAAGGATCTTCAGCGGGGTGTCGTCCTCGGGGACCGGGAGATTTTCCTTGTTGTCCACAAAGAACGTCATCAGGTCGTGCGCTTTATCGAGGTCGCGGTACTCGGGCATCTTCAGAATCTGGCTCGCGCCGGTAGTGAACACGTCCTTTTTGGCGGTCTCCTCCAGAATTTCGGCGGCATAGCCGACCGTCGCGGAGAGCACCAGAAACAGCTCCGGCGCGATCTGATCGGAAAGCCCCATGAGCTTCGCGCTCATCTCCTCGCGGGACTGCTTGGTGAAGTGCGTGTTGAGCAGAGCGCTCAGATCGGTGAGCCGCGCGCGGTCGAACGCGAGCGGCGAGCGCTGCAGCTGGGACTTCACGCGGCTGTCGTCCGTCATCACGACGGTGATGAAGCTCGTGTCGTCCACGCCCAGCAGCTCGAAGCGCTTGACGGTCACGCCGCTTTTGCCCTCGGCGACCGCGTAGGCGGGATAATCGACGATGGAGGATACCATCTGCCCGGCCTGCGAGATCATGCTGCCCGCGGCGGACATTTTGTCCTGTAGGGTCTCATTGATCTCCTCGGCCTCCGCCTCGGAGACCTCGCGCCGCTCCATCAGCTCGTTGACATACAGCCGGTAGCCCTTGGGGGACGGCACGCGGCCGGCAGAGGTGTGCGGCTGCTCAAGGTAGCCCAGATCGGACAGCTCGGCAAGCTCATTGCGCACGGTGGCGGAGGAAACGCTCCCGCCCATCTCCTGCGCGATGGCCTTCGAGCCGACCGGCTCAGCGGAGGCAATGTAATCCTCGATCACACGCTTGAGTATCTGCTTTTTGCGTGCGCTCAGCTCCATGCCTCCGACCCTCTCTCATAGATTTAGCACTCCTTATCCTCGAGTGCTAAACGCAGTGTACCACCAGTGTATGCCAATGTCAATAGGGCGGTGTGTAAACAGTTTGTGAACTAAGATTGGATAATAAAAGAAGAGGAAAACCGTTTCCGGTTTTCCTCTTCTTTTTTGCAATAGGATGCCTTATTCGGCCTTCGGAGCCTCCGCGGCCTTCGCGGCGGCGGCAGCCTCGGCAGCAGCCTTGGCGGCAGCGGCCTTCTTCTCGGCCATGGCCTTCTGCGCGGCCTTGAACTTCTCCTTCTCCTCGGGAGTAGGAATGGGTTCGATGGCGTTCTTCGGGCAGGCCTTGGCGCACATGGTGCAGTTGCGGCACTTGGTGTAGTCGATCACGGCCACGTTGTTCACAACATGGATGGCGTCGAACTTGCAGGTGCGCTCGCACATACCGCAGGCGATGCAGGAGTTGGCG
>ERZ857951.1218-NODE-1218-length-28194-cov-4.087388_pt1 | contig 28194 bp, 24 predicted proteins | sample MGYA00519759_ERZ857951 | MGnify/ENA primary metagenome ERZ857951 (study PRJEB31778, sample SAMEA3449377) | human gut metagenome | biome: human gut; feature: human-associated habitat; material: faeces | place: United Kingdom | collected 2010/2012 ...
AGCTCATAGGTGTAGCCGCCGTTTTTGTCGATGATCAGCGTACCGTAGACCCCGTTTTTTGTACTGGAACCGTCAACGCCGGAGCTGCCGTTCTTGACGGCATAGGTCAGGCTGTCGTTATCCGCGTCTTCGGCAGTAATCGTGCCGGATACCGTGTTGACCGGCGTAAAGGGAACGTTACCGCCGTCCTCCACGCCGGATTCCGTCAGCGCATGCGTATGATCCGTGGAAGTGACGACCGGCGGCTGGTTGGGCGTGAGGGTCACGGTGATGATCTTTTCATTGGAAACGGAGTCGTGGGCGTCCGTGGTATTCACCACGAAATGCAGAGTCGTGTCGGCGCCGACGCCGGGTCCGGTATATTCAAAGGCATATCTGCCGTCGGCATGGACGGTGAGAACACCCTGAGTGGTGGTAAAGGTGGCGCTGCCGTCCACGCCCTGTGCGGGAGTTCCCGTAGTGCCGCCGCCCCCCGCGATGCTGAACTGCTGGCTGGGAGCGCCGCCCACGCTCTGCCCCGGCGCGCCGTCGCTGTCCGGGTCGTCCACGCGCAACGCCCCCTCAGCGCTGTCTCCGTTGTTTCGGGCGCTCAGCGTATGCGTGCCGTCGCCCGTCTTGAAATCCAATACGGGCGCATCGTTGGTGCCGGTGATGGTCACAACGACCGTTTCCTCCGCCGTGCCGCCTCGGCCGTCGCTGACCAGCACCACGAAGGAATCCGTCTTTGTCTCGCCCTGGGCCAGAACATTGCTGCGGCTTTCGTTCAGCGTGTACGTATAGCTGCCGTCGGGACTGATGCTGACGCTGCCGTAGTTTGTTTCCGCACTCGCGCCGCTGCCGCCCGTGCCGCGCACCAGCCAGGTCAGGGCGTCGCCGTCCGGGTCCAGAGCGTCAGCGCTGCCGTTGGCGGTTATTTTTCCGTCATAGGCGGCATTGGGGTCGGTAAGATGACCCAGGTCAGGATCATTGCCGCGCACGCCCGCTTCCCTGACCTCCAGGGCCACATCCGCGCCGTCGATGATCGGCAGGGCATTGGACGGGAGAGGCTGATCACCGGGCGCGGGCGAGACCACGGCATTCCCGTCAAGAATGGAGGCGTCTTCGCCGTCGTCCCGGCGGCCCGCGCTGGTGTGCAGATTTTTCTGATTCCAGCCCCGATTCCAGCCGATGTCCAGCGGGCCCAGATGGGGCCTGCCATCAAGCAGGTCCAGCTCTTCCCAGGCATGGTAATTGGATTCCTGCACGCTTCCCGGACTGTTGGGACCGGCGCGGGGGGCATCGTTCTGTTGCAGGGCCGCCTGAATCTGCGCCTCTTGTGCCGGAGAAGGCGTGCCCTGTTCCGGAGCCGATGCCCGGGCATCGGCTCCGGAGTCAGCGCTGACTCCGGACTGCGCACCGTCGGAACCGTCTTCCCGACCGCCGGGTTCGGCTTCGGCCTTGTCGTGCGGACGTTCCCAGTCCGTACGGATATCGTCCGGCCCCAGATGCCGCATCCCGTCGGCAAAATTCAGTTCAGGGAAATTTCCGTCGTGAATCTGAAAATATTCGGAGAACACCAACCGCGCGCCATCAGCAAAAGACAAGGCAAGGTCGTCTCCCTGGCGCGCGGCGGTCACATCGGCGAGCTTGAAGCCCAATTCAACATTACGGATTTCTTCGCCGGGCAGGGTCACGTGCTCCGTGGCCCCCGGCTTGTGCAGCATGCGCATGGCAACCCCCATCTCCATCGGACGGGCCGCCCCCAAAGCGGCCTGCCGGATATGACTGACGACGACGCAACCAGTGGCGGAACCGGGCCACAAGGTGTTGTCGGACAATACGGCACATCTCGCTTTGGCGGCGTGGCCGCCGCGCCAAACCCGGAGTTGAAACATCCGGAGCCGGCATTGGAAACGCCAAGCCCCCTTGGCGGTTTCCAACAAAAAATAGGAGAAAAAGCCGCCAGCCATGCAACTCTACGGGACTGTGCGGCTTTCTATAAAAATTTATCTTGTTTCAAACCAGAGGACAAGAACTGTGTGCTCAAGACGCGTCAGGGCCGCCGTCCTTCGTACCGCTTTCGTCCTTCTTTTTCCGCCCCCACTTGGCCCGGATCACTTCAACAGCCACGGGCAATACGGAAATGACGATAATAGCATAGACGATGATGCCGAAATTCTCGCGCACCCAGGTGAGGTTGCCCAGGAAATAACCGGCGGACACAAGCCCGCCCACCCAGAGAATGCAGCCGGTAATATTGTAGAAAAAGAAGGTGGTGGGGTGCATCAGGGCGATGCCCGCCACAAAGGGCGCAAATGTGCGCACAATGGGCACAAAACGCGCCAGCACAATGGCTTTGCCGCCGTGCCGCTCATAAAACTGATGGGCCTTGAGCAAATGCTCTTTCTTGATCAGCCGGTTTTCGCGGGAAAAAATGGCCGGTCCCACATGCCGTCCGATGCAGTAGTTCACGGCGTCGCCCAAAATACCGGCGGCCAGCAGTACCAGCATGATCTCGCCGTAGCCCATGAGCCCCGCGCCCGCCACCACGCCGGAAGCAAACAGCAGGGAATCGCCCGGCAGAAAAGGCGTGACCACCAGGCCGGTTTCACAAAAGACGATGACGAAAAGAATTGCATAGACCCAGAGCCCGTACTGCTCCACCAGCTCAAACAGATGCACGTCAATGTGCAGCACAAAATCCAGAAAATAACTGACCATTTCCATCCGGGATGATCTCCTTGCCTGCCGGTTTCGCGGCGGGCACTCCGCCCCGCTCCGGCCCCACTCTTGTACCGCAAGCCGGCTTGTGGCACAACAACGCCTATGCCCCGATATCTCTCAGAACAGACCCCCCTTGCGCATCCGCCTCTTCTCGGCGCGTGCTCCGCCCTCGGGTGCGGACGTCAACGTCCGCCGGGGCGGCGCGCATTTTCACCATACCACATCCGGCTCTTCATTCCGCTGCTGTTTTTTCTTTTGTCGGCTGTCCCGGCAGGCAGCGCCGCGGCGGCCGATTCCTACCAGGTAGGCTTCCGCACGCTGGGACAGTGGTCGGCGGACACCAATCTGCGCCTGGACGTCAATATCTGGTATCCCAGCCTCCGGCCCCCGCGCGAGCTTAATTACGCGCCCTGGACCATTGCCGCCGCGCGTAACGGCAAGCCGGTGGAGGGGCGCTTTCCCCTGCTGCTCTTGTCCCACGCGTCGCCGGGCACGCGTTTTTCCTACCATGACACAGCCGCCTGGCTGGCTTCTTGCGGCTTTGTGGTGGCCGCGCCCACCCATTCCCAGGACTGCATGGACAATATGAGCCTGCTTTTCACCTGGCGGCAGCTGGAAACCAGGGCCAAAGAACTTTCGTCCACCATCGACCTTTTGCTGGCCGACCAGGAGCTTGCCGCCAGCATTGATAAAAACCGCATCGGCCTGCTGGGCTTCGGCACGGGGGGCACCGCCGCCCTGCTGCTGGGCGGGGCCCTGCCTGACTGCGCCTCCTGGCCGGAATACTGCGCAAAAGCCGGACGCCGGGATATGTATTGCAACCGTTGGGCAAGGGACCGGGTAAACGCCATCTGCCAAAGCCTGCCGCTGACGGAAAGCCTGGCCGATCCCCGGATCAAGGCCGTGGCCGCTGCCGCCCCCGGTTTCGGCATGCTGTTCAGCCCCGCGTCCTTTCGCTATTTTTACCCGCCGCTGCTGCTTATCGCCGCCGAAAGCGACGTCATGAACCGCCCTTCCCTGCACGCCGACGCCATTGCCCGGCTGCTGAGCGGCAAGGCCCGCTATCTCAGTCTTCCGGGCGCGGATACCGGCGCGCTGATGTCTCCCTGCCCGGAGGCCCTGGCCGCTGAGCTGCCCGAACTCTGCCGCTCCGTGAGCCCGGAGGAGCGCCGGGCCATTCACCGGCACATGGATGACGCCTTCAGCGACTTTTTTCTTCATGTTCTGGGCAGCGGTAAAAATCTGCCCGTTATTCCCCCGCCGCCGGACCTGACGCCGCCGCCTCCGCCCGCGCCGCAGCTCCCCGCGCCCGCGCCGCGTCCACGGCAGCACCGCTCTCGCTGAGCCGCGTTGCGAAAGGTACCGGCGGCTTGACAACGCTAGTGCGAATCACTAGCCTCTCCACAGTACATAGATGCTTTCAAAGCCGGTTTTATACCGGACGACGGTCCGTGGGGCCAGAAAACCGCTCCCCGGGATATATATCTATCCATTTCTGACCGGGTCCGGCAACGGGCGTAGGGAAAGACGCCCTCAAAACCAGCTGGGGTTCGTATAACAGCATGAAGAGACTGATCATTTGCATGCTATGCCTGCTGCTGGCACCGGCGTTTCCGGGGATGTGCGCGGCGGCTGTGGACAGCGGGGTGAAGGCCGCCGACGGCTGGGTAATCATGCCTGCCGGAGCGCGGCCCACATATATGGGCATTCATGGGGGCACCATGCCGGTCAGTTTGCTGGTATCCGGCGACGGTTCCTCCCTGTTGACCTTTGTGGGGCGCACGGGCAACGATTTTCTGGATGTGCTGCGCCGCACCGATGTCCGTATGCCCAGCCTGCTCAACGCCACCGCGGCGCGGGATGCCGCCGACGGCGGACTGTTGACCGGCGGCACGGTATTGATGGCGGGCAGCGCTGCCAGCAGCATGCCGGTGATTTATCTTACGGGCGAAGGTTTCGCGCGCGCCGCGCCCTCGCCGGACCAACTTCAGCCCTTCGGTCTTTCCGACAAGCCTCTCTCCATTGAAGGGCAAGTAGCTAAGCCGGCCCATCTTTCCCCGGCAAAAAGGTACCGTCTGTTTTTTCAGCCGCAGTATCTGCAACCCCGCCGCAGCCTGAATTAGTTCAGCACGAAGTGGAGACGGCGGGCTTTTTGCCGCCGAGCGTGAGCTATTTATTTGATTTTCCAGGAATATCGTAAAACAAATAAAAACTGGATTTTTATAAAGTTTGACTATAATCCAGCGGAATTCACCCGCACAGGAGCGAAACCATGCCCCTTTCCACATATCTGAACGATATGGAAAAACTGTACTCGGCCCGTCTGGCGCATGTTTCATCGGAGCCGACCCAATTGCTGTTCTGCCAGGGCTTGAAATTCCTCATAGAAAATGTGGCGGATTTTGACGCGTGCGTACCTGAGACCAATCCGTTCTACCAGGAATTCGTCAAGCTGCTGGGAGCGGGCATTGCCGGCGATGAAGACTGTTTCAGTCTTTTTGAATGCCTGGCCATCTTCTTCCGCCTCAAGCAGCATGAAAACCCGGACCGGGCCCTGAACCCCATTGAGCAGCAGGTTCTGCACCATTTTGAGCATTGCGGCGAGTGGCAGCCTCAGGACAATACCCTGGTCAGCCTCTGGTATTGGTGGCGTATTCCGTCGCTGCCGGCGCACTAGAGCCTGCCGGGCATAAGCCCTCCTCACGCGGCCGGGAAAAACGCTTGGGAGCATGCGCTCTTATGGCTTCTGAGCGAAATATGGCGAAAAAGCGGCCGCGTCGGGAAGGATTGCAGCGGATGCTGCTGTTTCAGGGGTACAATGCCTTAGGCGTACAGGCCGGTCCAGCCTGAAAAAATCAGAGAAGAAAAATCTGACGACAAGCGGAGCAAGGGTATCTTTGCGCCGCTCTGGGTATTGACATTGTTCTCAATAGGGGCGGCAGTGCCCGTTAGCGTGTAGTGCGCGGCAAAGAACACGCTGCCGTTCATGAGATTCTGAATACTCGCCGCCAAGGCAATCCCGCGCCTTTCCGCCCATGACCGCCACAGCGGCCATGCTTTCCCGGACAGATTCTTATGACAGGCGCGCTCTGGAACATCAGAAGCGCGCCTATTTTTCGCCGGTAATGCCGAACTCCACCGGCACTTTGGTATAAAAAATGCGCAGGCCTTCGGCCGCAATGCGGGCGAACAGGCGTTCCGCCGCTTCGTCGCTGAGCGCCATGGTCACTTCCAGCGGTTGCTCGGCCAGCTCGAAAAAGTTGGCCCAATGCAGCCTGCCGTCCCGTCCGTAACCGCCTTGGGCCGCGCTCATGGTCGCGCCGCTGATGCCGAGAGCCTTTGCCTCCGCCACCAGCCATTCGGCAATGCTGCGCGTGCCGTGGCTGCGGCCCTGCTGCGTGTAAAACGTCAGTTGCCATCCCCGCATGGCCGCCTCCTTTTTCAAATGAATCTGTCTTGAGAATGAACCCATTCCCCACGGCTTGCGCGTTCCGCCTTGCCCGCCTGTAGTGCACGGCATTCACGAGTGTTCACGCGATGTCCGCCGTAGTGCTTCAGACCGACAACAAAAGACGATTTGTCAGCGCCACGAGCCCAAAAGACAGCGGATCAGGGCAAAGGTGCCCATGCCCAGAAAAGTCATGGCCAGAGAACCGCAGACATGCAGCGCCACGGCTCCTCCGGCCCAGAACAATCGCCCCTGCTGAATCAGGGTCGCCACTTCCGCGGAAAAGGTGGAGAAGGTGGTCAGCGCGCCCAGAAAGCCCGTCACCACCAGTAGGCGCCATTCCGCGCCCAGCGAAGGGAAAAAGGCAAAAATGCTGAGCGCCAGGCCGATGATATAGCCCCCCAGCCAGTTGGCGGCCAGGGTGCCCAAGGGCACGGTCGGAAAGACGGGGTTCAGCGCCAGGCCGAGCAGCCAGCGCAAGACGGCCCCGGCCGACGCGCCCGCGCAGATGGCAAGCAGAGAATGGATCATGGCCGGCCCCCTCAGACTGATGGCAAACCCCGCTTGCACGGTGCTTGTGCCGCCATCGGCTCGTTTTCAGAAAAACTTGCCGGGCACCCTTCGGGCAGCTCGCGGCACGGCAACGCCGTGACCTGCTTCTGATTTTTGACCGCGTTGACGTTGTCAACGCTCCAGTGCCTGTCAAGGCTATAGAATTTTTGTTCGCCCGCAAGGAAGATAAAACTGCTTTGAGGAAGTGTACTCTTGCCTCAGCCGTTGCAGCGAAGCTGCTTACGAATGAGGACAGCAGAGATCTGGCACTCGACCGAGGCTGCCGCACGCGGCAGGGGCAAAAAGGCATAGCGTTGGCAAGGCCCACAGGCGTCCGGCCCCATACGGGGCGGGACGCCTGTGGATCAGATTTTAGAACACGTTGGGATTCATGGCGATGAGCACCCAGCAGATGATGCCCACGACAATGCCGTAGAGCATGAAGGGCCAGAAGGTGCGCTTGAGCACCTCGCCTTCACGGCCGGAGAGGCCCACCACGGCGCAGGCGGCCACGATGTTGTGCACGCAGATCATATTGCCCATGGCGCCGCCCACGGCCTGGGCGGCCACGATGATCTGGCGGGGCAATCCCAGTGCGCCCGCCATGCCCCACTGGAATTCACCGAACATCAGGTCGGAAACCGTGTTGGAGCCGGTAATGAACGCGCCGAGACCGCCCACGAAAGCGGCCAGCATGGGCCAGACGCTGCCGGCGGCGGCGGCCACGGCCTCGGCCAGGGCCAGAGGCATGGAGGGCGCGCCCAGCGGATTGGTGGCGGAACCGCGGAAGATGGACACCAGAGCCACGGCGAAGATCAGGGCGATGGTCGGGGCCTTCATCTTGCGGAAACTCTCGGCCCAGGCGTCCTTCACGGCGGAGCCGGGCATCTTGTGCAGCAGAATGGTCAGCAGGGCCACTACGACGAAGAAGGTGCCGGGCACATAGAGGTAATCAATGCTGGCGCTGACGCCCTTGAAGCCCAGGATGTCGACGAAGTTCAGCTTCTGGGCCGTGAGCCAGGCCTTGAGGCCCAACTGGGGAATACGGGAGACGACCAGCAGGGCGCAGATGATCACATAGGGCAGCCAGGCCATGAACTGGCTCATGTGGGCCTGGAATTCGGTCTTGGTGTTCAAAGGCACGGTGCCGGACCAGGAGGGGTCCCACTCACTGTGCGGCGCGAAGCCCCAGACGTCCTTGGGCACGCAGAAGCCTTTCTTGGTGCCCCAGATCACCACGGCCAGGCCGAGCAGGCCGCCGAGCATGCTGGGGAATTCCGGCCCGAGCAGCCAGGCGCAGAGCAGATAGGGGATCAGGAAGCAGACCGCGGCGAACACGCAGTATTTCCAGGCCCGAAAGCCGATGGACCAGGACTTTTCCGCGCCGAAGAAGCGGGTCAGGAAGCCGAGCATGAAGATGGTCAGAATAATGGCCATGGGGGCGTGCATGAAAGTGGCCCACTCGCCCACGGCTTTGCAGAAACCGTCATACGTGGTGAAAGGGAGGTTGGGATTGTTGGCGACGGCTTCGGCCACGGGGCCTTTCAGAAAGCCGAAGCCCACGATGACCGGCGTGCCCACCGCGCCGAAGGTCACGGGCACGCTGTTGAAGACCAGGCAGATCACCGCGGCCGCCATGGCCGGGAAGCCCAGGGCGAGCAGCAGGGGCGCGGCCAGGGCCGCCGGTGTGCCGAAGCCCGCCGCGCCTTCGATGAACGCGCCGAACATGAAGCCGATGATGATGGCCTGGAGGCGCCGGTCACGGCTTACATTCTGCATGCCGTGCTGAATGGTCTCCATGCCCCCGCTTTTTTCCAGGGTGTACAAAATAAGAATGGCGCCGAAGACGATAATCAGCACGCCCACTGCCACCACCACGCCTTGCAGGGAAAGCGCCAGCAGATACATGACGTCCAGATTCCAGCCGATCAGGCCGCAGATCACGCAGGCGAGCCAAGCTACGGGCATGGCCCATGTGGCGGGCCAACGCAAGCCCACCATCAGGACAAGGGCCGCCACAATGGGGATGACCGCCAGTAACGCCAGCATTCCAATAGACATGAAAACCTCCCTTAGTTAACCGGGTCCGCGGGATCGGAGCAGTTGACGCACGTCATGCGTGAACTGCCCAAGGCCATTCCTCCGCCGGAAAACATCCGGCGTTTTTTCCAGGCCGATCCCGCCCCCTCCGCGCCGGCACGCGGAACAGAGCACCTTTGATACCAGTTCTTCATCGATAACGTAAAACGCTATAAAAACGCAAGGGCACGCCGCTTGTTTCTTTGCAACGGCGTGCCCTTATTTGAGGTTTTTTTCGGCGCGGCCGGGGTTCCCGGAGCGGGAGCCCCCGGCGCCCCTGCCTCCGGGGCGCGCCGCGCTAACGTTTGAGGTTTTCGGCCAGAAGTTCCGCGATGTGCTGCACTTTGACGTTAAGGCCCGTCTTTTCAGCGCCGCCGCGCAGCTGCATGACGCAACCGGGGCAGTCCACCACCAGGCGGGCGGCGCGTGTTTCACGGACGTTCTTCAGCTTCTTGTCCAGCAGTTGGGCCGAGATTTCCGGGAATTTCATGGAATACGTGCCGCCGAAGCCGCAGCAGACTTCTTCCTCCTCGCAGGGCACGTACTGGGCCGCGTCCGCGATGAGTTCACGCGGGGCCTCCTTGACGCCCAGGCCCCGGCAGAGGTGGCAGGAGGCGTGGTAGGTGACCCTTTCGCCGGAATTGGTGAAGTCCTCGGGCTTGAGGCCCAGGCGGTCGCGCACGAAGGAGCTGAAGTCGATAACCTTGTCCGCGAAAATCTTGGCCTGGGGCAGGATATCCGGCTCATTCTCCAGGATTTTCGGATAGGTGTGCTTCAGATGCGACGCGCAACTGGCGCAAAGCGTGATGATGGCGTCGTACTTGCCCACGGCAAAGGCCTGAATATTCTGCTTGGCCACGTCCACCGAGGTTTTGCGCTGGCCCATCATTTCCAGGGGCAGGCCGCAGCAGGTCTGCTCCATGGGAAATTCCACTTCCACGTTTTTGGCCGCCAGAATCTTCACGCAGGCTTCAAGCTGCTCGGGATAGACGAAATCCTGGGCGCAGCCGCTGAAAATGGCCACCCGCATGGTGGGATTCTGGGCCTTGGGCGCGATTTCCGGCCAGCGGTCGCGGAAGGACTTGTTCGCAATGGCGGGCAAGGCCTTGAAGCCGTGCTTGCCCAGGAATATGGCCGGAAGATGACGCTGGAACTGCGTGCCGCCGGTAAAGGGTTTCTGGGCGTATTTGGCGAACTTGAGCAGGCTGTGGAAAAGCTTGCGGTTTTTCATCACCGAGGCCAGGAGAGCCGCCTGAGCTCCGCCGCCCTGCTCTTCCGTGACCCGGCTGCGGATCTCGCGGATCAGACGCGGCAGGTCGATGCCGCCCGCGCAGACATTGGCGCAGGATTCGCAGCCCACGCAGTTCTGGCAGAGCACCTTGGCCTTGTCCTTGCCGTGGAAGAAATAGGTCAGGATCAGGCCGATGGCGCCGATGTAGATGTAGCCCATCTTGTGGCCGCCCACCAAGCGGAACACCGGACAGACGTTGGCGCAGGCGCCGCAGCGCACGCAGCGAAAAATCTGCGAGAACAGCGGGTCCTTGGCGATTTCGGTACGGCCGTTGTCCAGAAAGACCACGTGCATGATCTTTTTGTTGCCCGGCGCGGAAGCGCAGGGACCGGCCCCGCACATCCAGGTCACATAGGAGGTCAGGCGCTGGGCCGTGGCGTTGCGCGGCAGCACCAGCAGGGCGGTGAGGGCCTGGTCCAGGGTGGGGATCAGTTTGTCCAGACCGGCAATGGCCACATGCACACGCGGCAGGGTGGTGACCATGCGGGCATTGCCTTCGTTGGTCACGGTGGACACGGCCCCGTTTTCGGCCACGGCGAAGTTGCAGCCGCTGACGCCCATGTCCGCCGCGATGAACTTGCGGCGCAACTGCACGCGGGCCACCTTGACCAGCTTCTGGACGTCGGTGTCCTGCTTTTCGCCCGTGGCCTTGGTGAAGTCGTCGGCCACCTGGTAGCGCGAAAGATGGATGGCGGGCATGACCATGTGCGAGGGGCCTTCATGGCGCAGCTGGATGATCCATTCGCCCAGGTCCGTCTCGTCCACAATCAGGCCTTCGGCCTCCAGCGCGGGATTGAGCTGGATTTCCTCGGCGGTCATGGATTTGGATTTGACCACCCGCTTGACGTCGTTTTCCTTGGCGATGCGGGCGATGATCTCATTGGCTTCCTTGGCCGTGGCCGCGCGATGCACGTGCACGCCGCGCTTTTCCGCCTGCTCCTTGAACTGCTGGTAGAGTTCCTCCATGTGCTGGCAGGCGTAGTCCTTGGCTTCGGCTATCTTGGCGATGAGGCCGCGCTCGTCCACTTCCTGGAAGACGGCTTCGCGGTTGGCCCGGTAGGACACGGCAAAGGTGTCCAGAGTGCGGCGCAGAAAATCGTCCTGCAGGGCCTCATCGATTTGCTTGCGGTAATCGGAAAGAGATTTGGGGGCTTCATGCATGGCCTCAGTCCTCCAGAAGAATGATGTGCAGTTCCAGCGGGCCGTGCACGCCCACAGCGCCCACCCGCTCGATGTCCGCGGTGCGGCTCGGGCCGGTGATCAGCGTGGTGTACGTGGCGGGCGCGGCGTTCATGCGTTCGCGCAGAAGCTGGGCAATGGAAGGAAGATCGGGATAAATGTCGGACTTGCGCAGCAGGATGACGTGGATTTCCGAGATCATGCCGGCCAGACGAACGTCCTCGTTATCCGTGTTCATCATGCAGGTGCCGCTGCCGGCCACGCCGAGCTCGGCGCGGGACAGGCCCACGTCGATGCCGGCCAGATGGTTGCGCAGGCCGTTGCGCAGGCAGGCAAAGCCCTTTTCCTCGCAGGCCAGGGCCAGGGCGGCGAAATCCTCGTCGTCAAGGTCCGGCGCGGCCACAATGCGCTGCACACGGGTGGGCACCTTGTTGGGGCCCAGCGGGCCCTGCTGCACGCCGGGCTCGTCGGCCAGCAGTTCGGCCGGGGCTTTGTTTTCACAGACATCCACCACATACTGCAGGGCCGCCGCCATGGACGGCACTTCCTGCACCACGGCGTTGACTATGGCGGCTTTGGCGCTGAAGGCCTCTACCAGTTCCGGGTTCACAGGGGGCATAGCGTACTCCTTTGAACGGCGTTAACACCTTTTGACTTGAACGGATATACAGCGTGAAGCGCGCCGGACGGCAGACGGCGGAACGTTGTTCGCATTCCGCCGCCGGGGGGCGATACGGAGCCTGACGCCTACTTCAGGCTTTCCGCGTAGATTTCCACCGGATGTTTGACCCGCACGGGGTCGTTGTTGTGCGAAAGCACATCCTCCAGTTGCATCATGCAGGCCGGACAGGCCGCCGCCACTACCTGCGCGCCCGTGGCAACCACATTGTCGCGCTTGCGCTGGCCGATCCGGCGTGAATAATCGTAGTGGAAAAGGTTGAAGGAGCCGCCGCAGCCGCAGCAGCGGTCGGCCTCTTCCATTTCCGTGAGCTTGTAGCCGGGGTTGGCCGCGATGACCGCGCGCGGCTGCGCGGTCACGCCCAGCGATTTCTTGAGGTGACAGGAATCGTGATAGGTGACGGGCACGGCGTCGCCGGAGGCAGCCGCTGCTTCCACCTTGAGCACGTCCACCAAAAACGCGTTGATATCCATGGTCTTTTCCGCCAGTTTTTCAGCCTGTTTCTGTTCCAGGCTGCCCAGGCGTCCGGCGTAACGCGGCCAGAGCTCCTTGATGGTGGAGGTGCAGGAAGCGCAGGGGCTCAGCAAATAGTCGAAATCGCCCTTGCCGAGCACTTCAAGATTGACCTTCATCTGCTTGATCATGCCCTCGGCGTCGCCGGAGGACAGCGCGGGAATGCCGCAGCAGGCCAGGCCCACGGGCATGAAGACCGCCACCTTGTGGTGACGCAGCACCTTGAGGCAGGCTTCGGCCATGTCCGTGTACATCTTGTCGCCCAGGCAACCCGGGTAAAAAGCCACTTTCAGGCCGCCCTCGGACCGGGAAGGCCGGGGCTCGTCCAGCGCGCCGTAAACGGCGTGCAGGGGCTTTTTCGCCAACGGCCGGATATGCCTGTCGCCCAGCATGAAGTTGAGCATGGGCGCGCAGACCGTGCCCTGGGCGTCGCCGGTTTTGCGGAAGATCAGGCCCTGCATGGGCGCGCCCACGCGCATGGCGAAGTTGAACAGACCGGGCTTGGCCAGCAGGGTGCGGAAAACCATTTTCTTCACCGGGTGCAGGCCGATATAGGCATTGACCAGCTCGCGCGCCTCCATGAAGACTTCCATGATTTTCACGCCCGGAGGGCAGGCGGCCTGGCAGGAACCGCAGAGCAGGCAGCGGCCGAGCTTGTCGGCCAGGGCCTCGGGGTCCTTGAGCAACTCATGGGCCATATTGTTGATCAGGAAAAGCTTGCCGCGCGCCACGTCGGCTTCCTTGCCGGAGGCCCCGAACATGGGGCAGACCGACTGGCACATGCCGCACTTCATGCAGGCGGTGATCCTGTCGTCCAGCGCCATGAGGCGCTGGGCCAATTCGTGCAGATTGTTCATGAACTAAATCCCCACTAATTTAGTGGAATTGAGCAGGCCCTTGGGGTCCAGGGCGCGGCGCAGCCGCTGTGAGAACAGGATCGTGCCGCGCGAGGTTTCCTTTTCCATCCACTTGGCCTTGGCCGTGCCGATGCCGTGCTCGCCCGAGAGAGTGCCCTGGAGCCTGATGGCCGTGTCGAACATTTCGTCGATGGCCTCTTCCACCCGCTTGAACTCTTCGGCGTCGCGCTTGTCGCAAAGGAAGGTGGGGTGCAGGTTGCCGTCGCCGGCATGGCCGAAGGTGCCCACCTCCACCTTGTATTTGGCCGCGATGTCGTTGACGGCCTTCATCATGGCCGGGATCTGCGAACGGGGCACGGTGGCGTCTTCCAGCACGGTGGTGGGACGGCAGCGGGCCAGCACCGGCAGGGCCATGCGCCGGGCTTCCCAGAGTTTGAATTTCTCGGCCGCGTCCTTGGGCACATGCACGGCCACAGCCTTGTTTTCCTTGAGCACGCGCTCCACGGCCTCGGCGTCGTCCGCCACCTGGGCGGGGTGGCCGTCCACCTCAATGAGCAGGATGGCCGCCGCGTCGCGCGGCAGACCGGCCTTGGTGAAGTCGTCCACGCGCACGATGGTGTTGTTGTCCAGAAATTCCAGGGTACAGGGCAGCACGTGGGCTGCAATGATCCCGGCCACGGCCTCGGCGGCGTTCTGCATGTCGTCGAAGACCGCCATAAGGGCCTTGGAGGCCTTGGGCGGCGGCACCAGCTTGAGAATGGCCTGGGAAATGACGCCCAGGGTGCCCTCGGACTGGATCAGCATGCCCGCCAGATTGTAGCCGGTGACGCATTTCACCGTGCGCGAGCCGGTTTTGACCACCTCGCCCGTGGCGTCGAAAAATTCGACGCCCATAAGGTAATCCTTGGTCACGCCGTACTTGAGGCCGCGCAGGCCGCCAGCGTTCTCGGCGATATTGCCGCCGATGGTGGACACGGCCTGGGAGCCCGGATCCGGAGGATAGAAGAGATTTTTCTTGGCCACGGCGGCGGCGAAGTCGGCGGTGATCACGCCCGGTTCCACCACAGCGTAGAGATCATTGGGATTGATCTCCAGGATGCGGTTCAGGCCTGTGGTCAAGACCACCACAGTATCGCTGTGGTCCGGAATGGTGCCGCCGGACAGGTTGGTGCCCGCGCCGCGCACGGTCATGGGAATGCCGTTGTCATAAAGTTTCTTGACGCAGAGGCCCAGCTGCTCGGTGGTCGTGGGCCGGAGCACCATCGCCGGAACCACGGGTTCAAGCACCGCCGAGTCAAATGAATAACTCTGGCGGTCGGCCTCGGAAGTGAACACATTTTCCTTGCCGATCAGATCTTCAAAATCCTTGATCAACGCCTGGCTTGCCATAGAGCCTCCTTGCACGCTCTCGCATCATCGTATCCTGAAACATTCCGCAAATGGACGATTCGCCCTTTGCGGGACGTCGGCCTTTGCCCCGGCGGAGCCGCCCCGATGTCTGATCGCGAAAATTTCGAGCCTGGTCATGCCCTCAATTTTCGCCGGCTCACGGCGGCTACGCCGCCGCGATACCCTACGGGTTCTGTGTGTTTCATTTGAAAAATCAGACACTGGGAGCCTGTCCGCAACCGCCGGAACAACGGACCTTTCCGCTGTCGCATTGCCTTACGGGAACAGGCCGCGCACGGCGCGGCCCGAAAACTGTGAAAGTCCGGTCCCGGAGCGCGGAAACCGCGCCAACGCTTGGGATTCTTTGCACAATGTGACTGTATAGCCTGCTTTGTCATTTTTGCAAAGAGGACTTTCCAAAAAAATGCAGTGGTATCACCATCAACATAGCAGCAAACTTCAGCGGCGCTGGAGCCGCTCGCAATGACCCGGCCTCGCCCGGCGGCCGCTGTACAGGCATGCCCGCGCGGCACGCGGCTTGCGACCGGAAGGGTCAAGGGCGCTGGATCCCGGCCAGCTTGCAAATGAAGGCGAAGGCTTCGGCGTCCACGGGTTGCACGGAAAGGCGGCTGCCCCGCTTCATCAGTTCCATGCCGGACAACTCGGGCCAGGCAGCCAACTCCTTGCGGCTCAAGGGATGCGGCAGGGCGCGGCGCAGGCGCACATCCACCATTTCCCAAATGGGCTTTTCCGGCGTGGCCTTGGGGTCGAAATGCTGATTCTCCGGGTCCTGGGCCGTGGCGTCCGGGTAGGCCGCGCGCACAATTTCCACAATGCCCACAATGCCCGGCTGCTGCCCGCTGTGGTAAAAAAATCCCAGATCGCCCACCCGCATGGCACGCATGAAGTTGCGGGCCTGATAGTTGCGCACCCCGTCCCAGGGCGAGGTCTGATCGGGAGAATTCTCCAGGTCCTGCCAGGAAAAACAGCCGGGTTCCGTCTTGAAAAGCCAGTAATTCATGCCTCGCCCTTTCCCTTTAAAAAGAATTATTCTCATTTACATATGGAGCCGAACAGCCCTTTCGTCAATGCCCGTGCGGATGCAAAAACACCGCCCGTGGGCGGTGTGGATGCAAGGCGCGGCGATTTTCCGGAATCGCGATGCCTTGAAGCGGACCGGGACTCCGAAAAAACGGTTGGGGAAGCACTGATTACTGAAGATTTCTGTCTCGATCAAGGGCGTAAGCCGTTGCCGCGTCAGCGGCTTGCTTGAGCCGTTCACGGCTACGGCTGGAGCACGGCGAACCGCAGTTGGAGGGTAAAAAGATCAGTAATCAGCGCTTCCCTTACTTTTTCGCCACCTGCCGCTGCCAGACAAAAAAATGCAGCAAGGCCATGCCGCCGTGGCCGATGAAGTACACGATTACCAGCCAGGCAAGCCACTCGTGCGTCACGCGCCAGCCATGCGCGGCGGGGGAACCGTCCCGCCAGAGCAAGAACCAGGTCAGGCCGGAAAAGGCGGTCAGCAGCAACGCGCCCAGACCCAGGCCCTGTACGGAAGTAGCCAGGCCGCCGGGCCGGGGCGCCACGAGTCGGCCGTGCAGGCTGGCGATCAGGTCCTTACGGATCTGATCCACGTCGCCCCAGAGATAGGGGAAAAAATATTTCAGGCCGTGCTTGCCCAGGCTGTAGGCCGCGACAATCACGCCCAGAACGCACAGGCTCATCCCCTCCAGCATGTGATACCAAGCCGTCCAGGAAGCTCCGTCCGGCGTTACCCGCATCAACGTGCTGCTGCATAGCTGCAGGATGACGAAAAGAACCACCAGCGCATGCAGCACGCGCAGAAAGGGGCTCTGGAAGAAACCCATGAACCGCCACAGCAGCTCGGACTGGGTTTTGATCAGCTCTTGTATCTTCATTGTTTTCTCCCGGTGGTCCTCCCTCCGGGATGCAGGGCCGTAACTCAGGCATTCGACCCGGCAGGCGCGTTCCACTCCGTGCCCTGGAACGCGCGTCATGTCTGTTAGTTACCCGCAAACGCTCAAAAACGCCATGCCCGGATTTCCCATGGGAAATCCGGGCATGAAATACAATCAGCGCCGGGAACAGACAGGCCAGAGACAGACCAGGGACTGTTGACACTATAGAATTTTTGTTCGCCCGCAAGGAAGATAAGCCTGCTTTGAAGGAGTGTACTCTTTTGGTACTCGACTGAAAAAGCAGATGAAATCTAACGCAGCGAGCGGGCAAAAAGGCATAGTGCCAAAGCCCCTAATGGCAGCGGATGCCGCTCAGCAGATGCGCCATCTTCTCTTTCTTGGTGCGCAGATAGGCTTCATTTTCCGGGCAGGATTCGATTTCGATGGGCACGCGCTCCACGATTTCAATGCCGTAGCCCGAAAGCCCCACGATTTTCTTGGGATTATTGGTCAGCAGGCGGATCTTGCGGATGCCCAGATCCACCAGGATCTGCGCGCCGGTACCATAGTCCCGCAGATCGTCGGGGAAGCCCAGCATGCGGTTGGCCTCCACCGTGTCGTAGCCCTGGTCCTGCAGGGCATAGGCCCGGATCTTGTTGGCAAGGCCGATGCCGCGCCCTTCCTGGCGCATATAGAGCAGCACCCCGCGCCCTTCCTGTTCGATCTGGCGCAGAGCCGCGCCGAGCTGGCCCCGGCAATCGCAGCGCAACGAGCCCAAGGCATCGCCGGTCAGGCACTGGCTGTGCACGCGCACCAGCACGGGCTCCGGTCCGCTGATGTCGCCCTTGACCAGGGCCAGGTGGGTGCCGGGCTCCAGTTCGCTCTCGTAGGCATAGACCGTGAAGTCGCCGTACAGGCTGGGCAAATGGGCGTGCGCGTCGCAACGCACGGAAACCTGGCCGCGTTCCAAACGGTAGCGGATGATGTCTCGGACCGCCGCAATCTTGATGTCGTGCTCGGCGGCGAATTTCTCCAGGTCCGGCATGCGGGCCATGGTGCCGTCGTCGCGCATGATCTCGCAGATCACGGCCGCCGGTTTGAGGCCCGCCAGGCGGGCCAGGTCCACGCTGCCCTCGGTCTGGCCGGTGCGCGACAGCACGCCCCCGGCTTTGGCCCGGAGCGGAAAGACATGGCCGGGTGAAACGATATCCTCGGGCCGGGCGTTGTCCGCCACGGCGGCCTTGATGGTGGCGGCGCGGTCAGCGGCGGAAATGCCGGTGGAAATGCCCTCGCGGGCCTCAATGGAAATCGTGAAATTGGTTCCGAAACGCGAACCGTTGCGCTGGGTCATCAGAGGCAGTTGCAGGCGGTCGGTCAGTTCCGGGGCCATGGGCAGGCAGATCAGGCCGCGCCCGAAACGGGCCATGAAATTGATGGCTTCCGGCGTGACGTGTTCGGCGGCCATGGTCAGGTCGCCCTCGTTCTCGCGGTCCTCATCGTCCACCAGAATGACCATTTTGCCCTGCCGGATGTCGGCAACGGCTTCTTCAACGCTGCACAAAGGCATGACTACATCCTTAGTAAAGTTACTGTCGTGATCGGGATTTGGTTGCGGCAAAGGTAGGGCGGGCGCGGGCTTCTGTCAACCGGGCGCGGCTTGTCCCGCAGGGTGATCGAATGAATGCCTCAATCGTCGGATATTCATTTGCGTCCGTAAGCGAGTCTTCTTTCCTCATTCCCGCGAACGCGGCCGAGACAGTCGGCAAGTAAGCGGGGAGCTGGTTTTGCGGGAAGGCTGACGCAAGAGTATTTTTCTTTTTCGCTCTGTCCATTCAATTGCCCAGGCTGTTTATCCCACCCGCAGGCCCACGTCCCACAGCAGGGCCGCCAGCGGCCTGCCCAACAGAAAAGGCAACACCCGCGCGGGCACGCGGCCGCGCGTGGCGCAGAGTTCGCGGAAGGCGGCGTCGTAACGGACCAGCTCCGCCAGTTCGGCGCGCGCGGCTTCCCGATCTTCCTCCGCGAGCGGGGCCGGAGCGGGCGCAAGGCGGGGCCGGAAGCCCAGAGCCGACGCCAGGGCCAGAGCCTTGCCCGCCGGGCAGGCCTCGTCATGGGCTCCGGCCAGTTCCGGCCAGCAGGCGCGCGCAGCGGACGGCAGCCCCGGCCCGGCACCCGCCAAAGCCTCCGCCCAAACCTCCAGGGCGGCGCAACGGTCCAGGCTTTGCCTGTTGGCCAGCAAAGCCTCCAGGGGGGCGGTGTCCGCGCAGAGCAGAACGCGGCACTGCACGGGACGCCGGGCGTAGATGCCGCAGCCCGCGCCGTCCCTGTAGTACAGACAGCGCCAGGGATGGCCGGGCTCGCCCGTGGCCGCCAATTTAAGCAGTTCCCTGTCCAGAGGCCGCAACACGCCGCGCGCGTCGTCACGCGCCCACTCTCCGGCCCGCAGGCAGACCAGGGCCTCCAAAGGCAAAGCCCCCTCCCCTGCCAACAGGGGGGCATCCTCGCGCATCAGCGTCGGGCCGCCGCGCAGACAGCATTCTCCGCAACGGCGGCAGCGCGCAGCGGGCGTTTCAGGCATGGGCGTCGACATGTTATCGCGGCAGCGGGGCAAGAAATTTCAGGGCGATGAACTGTCTGACCTCTTCCCAGGCGTGCCTGCTTTCCGGCAGGGCGTCCCCGAAAATCTGGAAAACGTGGAACAAACCGTAATAACGGGTCAGGGTGGCGTCCACGCCCGCGTCCACGGCATGCCGGTAGACGATTTCGGAGTCGCTTTCCAGAATTTCGTCCGTGCCCACCTGGATCAGCATGGGCGGAAAGCCCGTGTAGGAGGCGAAGACCGGGGAAAGATAGGGATTTTTAGGGTCTGTCTTGCCCACATAGCTCAAGATAAAGGGCAGGGTCTTGGGCATGGCCCCGTCCTTGGGCGGCATATATTCGGGATTGTTGCCGAAAATGGGATCAATATCCGCATTTTTGATGTGCGATTCGCCCGAGCCGGTCATATCCGTCCACGGCGACATGCAGACCAGGGCGCGGGGCAGCGGCCTGCCCGCGTCGCGCAGACTGAGGGTCAGGGCCAGAGCCAGATTGCCGCCCGCGCTGTCCCCCACCACCAGAATGTTTTCCGGCTTGTAGCCCTGGGCCAGCAGCCAGTTCCAGGCGTCCAGGGCGTCGTCCAGGGCCGCCGGAAAGACGTGTTCCGGGGCCAGGCGATAGTCCGGGCTGAACACGTCGGCATCCCCGGCCATGCGCGAATAGCGCACGGCCATGCCGCGGTAGATATTGGAAAGTTTCAGGATATAGGCCCCGCCGTGCAACAGCAAAACCGCCCGCTCACGGGGCTCGCCGTCCTTGTGCAGAAGTTCGGCGCCGCAGTTTTTGAGGGCCGCGCGCGTGATCGTATAGCCTCGCGGGGCTTTCCAGGACGACTCGCTGTTGACGTAGTTGCGCGCCGCGCGCAGAAAATTGTCCCCCCTGAGTCCGGGCACGCGCAGCAGAAGGCGCAGTCCGTCGCGCACCACGCCAGACTGCACGGAAAGTTTGGGGCCGTCGGCATTGAAACAGCGTGTGCTCTCGGCGGCCCCGGCCGGGGCGGCGCAGAGCAACGCCAGCAGAAGAACATATATTTTTTTCATAGTAACCTCGTGCATCATGCGCCGGAATCGGCTCTGGCCTCCGCTCCGCCGTCATGGAACCGCCCGCCGTAGCTGCGGTTCAGGCGGCGGGAGAACTTTTCCATATAATAGTAATACACCGGCGTGATGTAGAGGGTCACGATCTGCGAAAAACACAGCCCGCCCACCACGGCCAAGCCCAGAGGCCGCCGGGCCTCGGCCCCGGCCCCGATGCCGATGGCGATGGGCAGCGCGCCCATGAGCGCGGCCATGGTCGTCATCATGATGGGCCGGAAGCGCACGTGACAGCCCTCGGTAATGGCGGCCAGCGGCGTGATCGAGGGGTCGCGCCGCTGGGCCTCCAACGCGAAGTCCAGCATCATGATGGCGTTTTTCTTGACAATGCCCAGCAGCATGATCACGCCCACAAAGCCGTAGAGATCCAGTTCCAGGCCGAACAGCCAGAGCGTCGCCAGCGCGCCGAAACCCGCCGAAGGCAGGCCGGAGAGAATAGTCAGGGGATGGATGAAGCTCTCATAGAGGATGCCCAGCACCAGATAGATGACCACAATGGCCAGGATCAGCAGCCAGCCCATGCCCTGAAGGGAATTCTGAAAGGCCTGGGCCGTGCCCTGGGACTCGGCGGTCACCGAGTCGGGCAGCAACGGCCGAGCCGTGGCTTCCACGGCCCCCACGCCCTGGCTCAGAGCCACGCCGGGCCGCAGATTGTACGAGATGGTCACGGCCGGGAACTGCCCGTTGTGGTTCACGGCGATAGGTCCCACGCCGGGCGAGAGTTTGGCCAGGGTGTCCAGAGGCACCAGATCCCCGTCTTTGGAGCGCACGTACAGACGGGACAGGGCCGAGCTGTCCTGCTGGAAGCGCTTCTGTAGTTCCACAAAGACCTTGTAGTCATTGGTGGGCGCGTAAATAGTGGAGATCTCGCGCGAGCCGTAGGCCGATTGCAGGGCCAGCTCAATCTGCTGCGGGCTCACGCCCAGAGCGGCGGCCCGGTTGCGGTCGATGGTCACGCGCAGCTCCGGGTTCTTGAGCTGCAGATCGCTGTTCACATCCTGGATTTCGGGCAGCTTGCGCAGGGCCTCCTCCACCTTCTGGGCGCTGTCGTAAAGGGCCGCCATGTCCGGTCCGGACAGGGTATACTGATAGAGAGCCTTGGAGGAGCGCCCGCCGATATTGATGGCCGGGGGCACGCGCACAAAAACCCGCAGGGCCGGGGAGGTGTTCAGCTCCCGCCGCAGGCGCTGGGCCACGGTCTCGATGTTCGGGCGCTGGTCATGAGGCTTGAGGTGCATGAGCAGAATGCCGTTGTTCATGCTCTGGCTGGAGCCCACAATGCCCACCACGGAGTTGAACATGGAGACATGGGGCTGCTTTTCCAGCAGGGTATCCAGCTTGTGCTGGGCGTCCACCATGCCCTGGAAGGAAACACCCTGCTCCGCTTCGGTGCTGGCGACCAGAAAGCCCATGTCCTCGGCGGGCAGAAAACCCTTGGGCATGACCACGCCCAGCCAGACGGTCAGGACCAGCAGGCCCAGGGAGGCGCCGAGCGCGGCCAGGCGATGGCGCAGCACGTAATCCAGCGAACGGGCATAACCCGCCGCCAGGCAGTCGAACATGCGTTCCAGCCTGCCGTACATGCCCTCATATCCGGCCTTGTGCTTCTGCCCGGCTTTCAGGAAATAGGCGCAGAGCATGGGCGTGAGCGTGAGCGAAACCACGCCGGAACAGAGGATGGCCGTGATGATGACCACCGCGAACTCCCGGAACAGCCGCCCCACGATGCCGCCCATGAACAGCACGGGAATAAAGACCGCCGCCAGGGAGATGGTCATGGAGACAATGGTGAAGCCGATTTCCGCCGAGCCGTCGTAAGCCGCCCTGAGGGGGTCCTTGCCCATTTCCTGGTGGCGGACGATGTTTTCCAGCATGACGATGGCGTCGTCCACCACAAAGCCCACGGCGAGCGTCAGGGCCATGAGCGAGAGATTGTCCAGGCTGTAGCCCAGCACGGCCATGACCGCGAAGGTGGAAATCACGGACATGGGCAGCGCCAGGCTGGGAATGACCGTGGCCGGGAGATTGCGCAGAAAGATGAAGATGACCAGCACCACCAGAAAAACCGTGAGCACCAGGGTGAACTTCACGTCGGCCACGGATTCGCGGATGGATTCAGAACGGTCGTAAAAAACGTCCACCTTGACCGAAGGCGGCACCTGGCGCTCCAGGGCGGGCAGCAGCTTGCGGATGGCGTCCACCACCTGCACTGTGTTGGTGCCGGGCTGGCGCTCCACGGCCAGGGTGATGCTGGGCACGCCGCCGTTGCTCCAGGAGATCTGTTTGTCCTGCTGCACGCTGTCTTCCACCGTGCCCAGATCGCGCAGGCGCACGGGCGCGCCGTTACGGTAGGCCACCACCGTGTCGCGGAAGGCCCGGGCGTTGAGCAGCTGGCCTGAGGATTTGATGGAGCTGGCCCGCTGCTCGCCCTCCAGGGAACCGGTGGGCAGCATGGAGTTGGCGGCGGCCACGGCGTCGGCCACCTCGTCGATGCCCAGCCCGCGCGAGGCCAGCTCGTCCGGGTCCAGCTGCACGCGCACGGCGTATTTCTTCTGGCCGTAAATGACCACCTGGGCCACGCCTTCCACCATGGACAGGCGCTGGCCGATGAGCGTATCCGCATATTCGTTGAGCTGGTACAGCGGCAGGGTCGGCGAGGAAACGCGCAGATAGAGAATGGGCATGTCCGCCGGGTTGACCTTGCGGAAACTGGGGGGCGTGGTCATGCTGGTGGGCAGGCGGCGCTGGGCCAGACCGATGGCCGACTGCACGTCCAGGGCCGCCGCGTCGATATTCCTGTCCAGGGCGAACTGGATGGTGATGCGGGTGCGGCCCACGGCATTGACCGAGGAAATGGAATCAATGCCCGCGATGGTGAAAAATTCCTTTTCCAGGGGCGTGGCCACGGAGGCGGCCATGGTTTCCGGGTCCGCGCCCGCCAGGTCGGCCATGACCTGGATGGTGGGAAAGTCCACGTTGGGCAGCTGGTTCACCGGCAGGGAAAGGTAGCCGGTAACGCCGAAAAAGAGCATGCCCAGCATGAGCAGGGCGGTGGCGACAGGACGGCGGATGAATACGGCGGCTATATTCATGGCTGGAGTATGCTAAGACATGAGCTGGCGCACAAGCAAAAAAACGCCCAAAGCGCAGCAGACCACGCCGATGGCCCGGCGCAGCAGCAGGGGCGACATGCGCCGGGCCGCGGCCACGCCCCGCCAGAAGCCGAACAGGCAGGCCAGGGTCACGCCGGGCAGCAGGTTGTAATCCAGATAGCCCCCGGTCACGTTGGCCAGGGAGCCGGACAGGGTCGCCAGCACCTGGAAAGGCATGGACAGGGCCACGGCCGTCAGCGGCGCATAGCCCACAATGATCATCCAGGGCACGGAGAGCACCCCCCCGCCCACGCCGGTGAGCCCGGCCACAAAGCCCGTGGCCGCGCCGATGCCGAACAGGCCCGCCTTTCCATGCCAGAAGAGATTGCCCTTGTCGCGGGCCGTCGGCGGCCGCAGGGCGCACAGCCCGGCCAGCACAATAACCGCGCCCAGAATGTAGATCAGCGGCCCGGCGTCCAGACGGGCGTTGCACCAGGCGCCGGGCCAGCCCGCCAGACCGCCGCCGAGCACCAGGGGCAGGGCTTCGCGCCAGCGGATCAGGCCCAGCCGCCAGAACATCCACGTGCCCAGAAGGGTCAGAAAAAACATGGCGGCCAGGGACGTGCCCATGGCCGTATGGGTTTCAAGCCCGCTCAACAGCACCAGGGCGGGCGGCACCAGCACGCCGCCCACGCCGGTGGCCCCGGTCAGAAAGCCCACAGCCAGACAAAAGGCATACAATACGGCCAGCAACATGGAGCATCCTTCAGGCAAAGAAAAAACGGAGTAAGAGACAGGCCAGCCAGAGCGACAGGCCGCCGTAAAGGGCGCTATAGCGCATAAGCGCGCACAAGGCCAGCAGGCGGGCGCGGTCCCAGGGGGCGGCGGATTCACGCGGCGGTCCCAGCCAAGGCTTGTCCACCAGTGCGCCGAAATAGACCGAAGGCCCGGCCATGCGCGCCCGGCAGAGCCAGGCGCAGGCGGCCATGGACCAGCCGGAATTGGGGCTGGGCATGCCCGCCGCCTGCCGGGCCACCACCCGGAAGCCCGGCCATGAACCGTCCCAGATCCGCGCTGCGGGCCTCAGACAGCGCAGCAGAACATCCGTCAGCCGTAAAGCCCCCACGGAAAGGCGCGCGGGAATGAAGGCCAGGCAGTCGTCGGCGCGGGCCCCGGCCCAACCCAGCCAGCGCCAGCGCTCCGTCAGATAGCCCCACATGGAATCCGCAGTGCTCACGGCCTTGTACATCCACAGGCCCACGGGACCGGCCAGCAAGAGCCAGAAAAACGGGGCCAGCAGCGCGTCGGTAAAATTTTCCGAGAGGGTGTCAGCCAGGGTCTTGCGCATCAGCGGGCGGTCCATACGGCCGGTATCCCGGCTGACCAGCCGGGACAGGGCCTCGCGCGCCTCGGGCTCAGGGCATGTTTCCACCCGGCGCAACACTTCCCTACCCGTATCCAGCAGGCTGCCCATGGCCAGTCCGGCCCAGGCCAGATACACGGCCGGCAGCACTCCCAGCAACGGCAGCGAAATCAGCAGCCAGACCGCCAGGCCGCTCACGCCGGTCAGCAAAAACAGACAGACCAGCCCCGCCAGCCGCCCGCGCCGTTTTTCGCCTGCCGCGCCGCCGCGCCGCATCCAGCGCCGGGCCGGGCCTTCCAGGCGGCCCAGCAGACGGCCCGCGAAACAGACCGGATGCGGCCAAGGCAAGGCGGGATCGCCCAGCCGGAGATCCAGCAACAGGGCCACGGGGGCCAGCCACCAGCAGTCCCACACCGAGTACGGGAACAAAGACCGCAGGAGGCTCAGGTCCATTGTTCCAGCAGGCCGCTGGCGGCCAGAGCCATATACAGCACAATGCCCGCCGAGGTGGAGAGATTCAGGCTGCGTACCCCGCCCTCACGCATGGGGATGCGCACATGATGCGGCGAGGCGTCCAGCATTTCCGGCGGCAGGCCGCGCGTTTCCGGGCCGAAGATCAGGCTGTCTTCCGGCTGGAAGGCGAAATGCTGCACAGGCGCGCTGCCGTGGCGGCTCTTGGCCGAGGTCATGACCCAGCGCTCCGCCGCGGGCCTGCCGGGACGTTGCGCGAAGGCCCGCCAGTCCGGCCAGGTGAACAGGCGCACATTGGGCCAGTAGTCCAGACCGGCGCGCTTGAGATAGCGGTTTTCCAGCTTGAAGCCCAGGGGTTCGATGAGGTGCAGCTCCGTACCGGTGGCAGCGCAGAGCCGGGCCACATTGCCGGTATTGGGAGGGATTTCGGGCTCAAAAAGAACTATCCGCATGCGGGCTTCACTCCTCGGTCTCGATCCAGCGGCGGGAGCGCTCCACGGCCCGGCGCCAGTGGTGGAGCAGCTCGGCGCGCCGCTCCTCAGGCATTTTTGGCTCAAAGCGGCGGTCCAGTTGCCAGAGGGAGGCCGCTTCCTCCTCGTCCTGCCAGAAGCCCACGGCCAGACCCGCCAGGCAGGCGGCCCCCAGAGCCGTGGTTTCCGTCACCACCGGGCGTTCCACGTCCACGCCGGTGAGGTCGGCCTGGCACTGCATGAGCATATTGTTGCGGCTGGCCCCGCCGTCCACGCGCAGCAGGCTGAGATCCAGACCGGCATCCGCCCGCATGGCCTCCATGACGTCCAGCGTCTGGAGAGCGATGGCCTCAATGGCCGCCCTGGCAATGTGCCCGCGCTCCGTGCCCCTGGTCAGGCCCACCAGGATGCCGCGCGCGTACTGATCCCAATGCGGAGCGCCCAGGCCCGTGAAGGCGGGCACCAGATAGACGCCGCCGTTGTCCGGCACGCTGGCGGCCAGCCCTTCCATTTCTGACGAATCCCGAATGAAGCCCAGGCCGTCGCGCAGCCACTGGACCACGGCCCCGCCCGCGAAAACGCTGCCCTCCAGGGCATAACTTCTGCCGCGCGGCGTTTCCCAGGCCACGGTGGCCAGCAGGTTGTTCCGGCTCTCCCTGGGCCGCGCGCCGGTGTTCAGCAGCAGGAAACAGCCCGTGCCGTAAGTGTTCTTGACCATGCCCTCGTGCAGGCAGGCATTGCCGAAGGCGGCGGCCCGCCGCGCCCGCCACGGGCACGGGGTGGCCGAAAAACTCGGGATGGACGCGGGCCATGAGGCTGGAGGAAGGAACCACCTCGGGCAGCATGGCGCGCGGCACGCCCAGCAGGTCCAGCAGCTCGTCGTCCCATTGGCCGGTATGAATGTTGAACAGCAGGGTGCGGCTGGCATTGGAGGGGTCGGTGAGGTGCGCGCCGCGTTTGCTGAAATTCCAGATCAGCCAGGAATCCACAGTGCCGAAGAGCAGCTCGCCCGCCTCGGCCCTGGCCCGCGCGCCGGGCACGTTGTCCAGAATCCAGCCGATCTTGGTGCCGGAGAAATAGGCGTCCAGCACCAGGCCGGTCTTTTGACGGATGATTTCAGCCTTGCCTTCGGCACGCAGCCGGTCGCAGACAGCGGCGGTGCGGCGGTCCTGCCAGACGATGGCGTTATACACCGGCGCGCCGCCGGCCCGGTCCCAGACCACGGTGGTTTCCCGCTGGTTGGTGATGCCCACGGCGGCCAGCTCATGCCCCTGCACCCCGGCCTGCCTGAGGCAGTCGCGGGCCACATGGGCCTGGGTGTCGAAAATCTCGTCCGGGCTGTGCTCCACCCAGCCGGGCCGGGGATAGATCTGGGTGAATTCTTTTTGCGCCACCTGGATCATGCGGCCCCGGCGGTCGAACAGAATGGCCCGCGAACTGGTGGTGCCCTGGTCCAGAGCCAGAATATACGAGGCGGTCATGCGCTTCCCCTATAGCCTCCCGGCAATGCCCGGCACCACCTGGCAGGCCACCCGGATGTCCTTGGAGCCGTAGCCGCTGTCGTCCAGGGTGGCGAAAAGGTCGGCCTCCAGCACCTCCACGGCCGCATCCGGCACGCCCTCGGCGGCCAGGTGGGCCTCAAGCAGTTCCCCGGCGCGGCGCTCGGCGGCGTCCAGAGTAAAGCCCTTGTTGATGCGCTCCTCCAGATCCAGGGCGGGCGCGCGCAGCAGGCCCCGGCCCGTGTCCGCGTAAATTTCCAGCCCGGCCGTGGGCAGGGTCAGGGCCGCGCCCACGGCATTGGCCACGGCAGCGTGCGGCGGGCTGGCCACAGGCAGGCCGAAGGCCGCCGCCAGCCGCTCGCGGATGCAGTCCGCCGGACCGCCCACCAGCCAGATCCGGTCGGGGCGGGCCTCGCGCGCGGCCTTGAGCGCGGCCAATGTGTAGATGGGCCGCGCGTTGACCGCGTCGATAAGTTCATGCGCGGCCCGCGTGACCCGCGCCAGGGCGTCGTCCACGGCCTTTTGGGCCAGGACGCGGGGTTCCAGGCCGCACAAGACCGCCAGGGCCGCCACGCCGTCGCGCGAGGCGGCCACGTTGCCCCGGTCGCCGGAGGCGCTATTGCCGTCCAGCGCATTCAGCGCGTCCAGCAGGGTGGGCCGAACGCCGCCGAAGGCCATGGCCGGGCCTTCGCGCAGGGGGCCTGTCCGCACGCGCGTCGCCGCGCCCGTGCCCTCCACGGTGAGCAGGGAATCCCCGCCCACGCCGATGGACGTCGAGGCCAGAGCCCGCACCAGAGTGCGGCGGCCCTGCAACAACATGCCGTCACGGTCGATCACCGGCGAGCCGTCGGCGAACAGGGCCATGTCCGTGGTGGTGCCGCCCATGTCCAGCAGCAGGGAGCAGCCCCGCCCCGCTTCCGGACAGAGGGCCATGACGCCCATGACGCTGGCCGCCGGGCCGGACAAAATGGACTGCACCGGCTCGCGCCGCGAAA